>Ga0315307_1000097_pt1 | contig 34103 bp, 30 predicted proteins | sample TDP2_MG_FD_203079 | JGI IMG/M metagenome (GOLD analysis project Ga0315307, IMG submission 203079) | Freshwater sediment microbial communities from Lake Towuti, South Sulawesi, Indonesia - TDP2 | ecosystem: Environmental > Aquatic > Freshwater > Lake > Sediment | place: Indonesia: South Sulawesi...
ACGTAGAGCCCCTGGGGTTGAGACCTGAGGTAGCGGCCCGGATCGTTGCGAAGACCTGCAGTCTCTCACGGAGGCCGGAGCCGCTTCGCGTGGCGGCGCTCGTGGCCAGTGCTATGAGAGCCCCTGGAGGAAAGGTTTAAGAGGTCGCCGAGCCGCGAGGCAGTAGGTTCGGCAAGGATGGATTTCTGCCCGAGATGTGGCACGAGACTCGTCGTCCGCCATCAGAAGGACCAGGCCTCTCGGCTCTGCCCAAAGTGCGGTTTCACTGAGGCGGTAAAGCGCGAGCCCATGCTCTCGGAGACGGTGGAGAAGGAGCGCCGAAGGGAGCCGATAACGGTGATAGACGTGGACGCGGATAAGCTGAAGACGCTCCCGACGACGGAGATCGACTGCCCGAAGTGCGGAAACCCAGAAGCCTACTGGTGGACCGTTCAAACCCGCGGAGCAGACGAGTCCCCCACTCAGTTCTTTAGATGCTCCCGATGCGGCTACGTCTGGCGCGAGTACTCCTAGCCCCGCGGACGAGAGGTGAAGGCCCGCCGCGAAGCCAGTCATGCGCCAGCCCTTGTAGGAGCCTGATAAGATATAAGGCCGTGCGCCATGAGACCTAGTGGAGGATGAGGCTTCCATGAGCGTCAACGTGAAGGTTACACCCACGGCGGACGGGGCGATACTCAGCATCGACGGCGTGGAGGTCACCGTTACCGTCAGAGCTAAGCCCACAGCCGTCCCCCTTGCACCTACCGTGCCCGCGGAAGGAGGTCGAGCCGCCACGATCGAGGCGGTCAAGGCGAAGCTCGCTCCCTTCCTTTCCGACCTCACGGTGGTCGAGGAGGCCGAGGGGATCGTGGTCAGACCGATCGGCTACCTAGGCCGAGACAAGTTCACCTCGATCGCCGCGGCGGTGAGAGCGCTGGGCGGAAGATACGTGAGCGCAGGCAAAGAGTCCCGCTTCGTGATCCCCGTGGAGTAACCCTTGTTCGCGCGGCTGCCAGATTCAGCCAGCAGCCCTGAAGCGTATCTGATGCTCCCAGCTAAGGCTAAGCGCCGAGGGGTCGCATGGACCGAGCACTCGCAGCGGGCTCAGAGGCCTGGGTCTGTTTGGCCTTGTGTCCTTGCCGGAGAGCTGGCTGCTGCTGCGGGTAGATCTGACAGGGATCGAATGCCGGAAGGGCAGAGAAAGGAGAGGGAGGGCCTGGCTCTCGCAGCGTTCGGCTACTTTCGAACGGGCACATCGTAGGTGTACGTGATGACAGCCGATTGTCCCTGGGGTACTGGGAGGCTCCAGGTGAGGACTTGGCCTAGTTGCTGAGGCTTCGGGTCTGCCTGGACCAGCGTCGCCTCGTACGGGATCGTCTGCTGCACGACCAAGTAGATGTCCGTTCTCTTGTGGTTGAAGGCTGTCAGCCTCACCGTGACCCTGTCTGTGCTCGCCAGGTGCTCGATGCTGAGAACCTGCGGCTTCACCTCGACGTCCAAGGCTAGGCCGACGGTCATTTTCGCGTTCGCCTCCACGGCCACGTAGGGCATCCAGTCGTTCCCCACCCACTTCTTCTCGCGGTAGAACTGCGCAAGGCCTCTGGGCAGCGGCTGGCTCAGCTTGTTAGTGACGTTGATGTACTCCACGACGGGGCTCTCCGAGCCCTTGGGGACCCCGCCGCCATAGTACTGCTGTGAGCCGCTCCAGAGGTACTCCTTCTCAACGGCCACCGTGCCGTTCAGCAGCAGGAGCATCGTGGTGTCACCGGCCGTCAAGGAGATGGCCCTGCCCAAGGTGAACTCGTGATACTCGCCCAGACCTGAGACCGTCCATTCAATGGGCGCTCCCGCGCCCATCCTGTTGTCTTCGAAGGCGTACTTGAGGGGACCCTCGAAGACGACGTGGGGTTGGCCGACGACCAGGCTTAGGTTCGCGTTCGTCCAGTTCTCGTAGCTCGTCACCGAGGCCCATGTACGCAGGTTGCCCGTGTCCACGTCCAAGAGATGGCTTGCCTGCCACGAGGTGCCCCTCGTCAGGAAGGTAGCCGTCACGTTGTACGGTCCATCAGGCACCACGGCTTCGACCTCCACCCTTACGGCGTCAACCGCGACCCCAACGGGTACGGCTCTCTCCAGCTCGATCGAGGTGATCGCTTCCAGCTTAATGAGCACCGAGGCTCCTCCGCGGAGGAGGACCAGGTACCCGTCCTTTATGCCTTCGAAGCTGCCGCTGTACGTGGCCGTCGCCGTGTGCACGGTGATGTTATCGCCTTTGACGAGGAGCTGCGGCTCGGGGTCTCGTGCCTTGAACGTTAGGGCGATCGGGTCAGGGTCAAGGACCCTGAGCGTCTGCGGGATCACCGAGGCTGGAAGAACCAAGGTGGCTTTGCCCTCCGTGAAGGTCGCCTCGAAGCGGGTGAAGACGTAGCTCAGCCCGATCTGGTAGATGGTCAGGGAGGTGCCTTCGCTTTCCTGCCCTATCGGAGCGCCCTGCGTTGGAGCCCGGAGCGTGTAGGCCAGTACGGGGACTACCACTGCGAGGAGCAGACCGGCCGCGATCACAGTCGCCCTCTTCATCGCATTCCCTCCCAGCGCTCATAATCTCGGCCGCGATTTAACACTATGAATTAGAACGCTCATTCAGGACAGCAGAGGGGCCTGGACTAGCGCATGGGGCTTGACATGGCGACCTGAGCGTGGAAAAGCATAAGGCGTCTTGAGGCACCCGTGCAGGCGTAGGTTGACCCGGGTTTGGTTGCGATAGTCGTGCCTGATGACTACCCGCCGGTGATCTCGGGAACGCAGGCCCTAGAGCGGCTTCGCAGCCTAGGCGAGGTGACGCTCTTTGACACGAGGCCCGGCTCGGAGACGGAGCTGGTGTCAAGGATCAGCAACGCGCCGATCGTGGTGAACATACGGGCCTACTGCAGGTTCACGGAGCAGGTTCTGGCCCAGAGCCCGAGGCTGAGGCTGATCTCCGTCTGGGGTACGGGAGTAGACAACATTGACCTCGCGGCCGCGACGAGGCGGGGCGTGCTGGTGACGAACACGCCTAACACCTCGACCGAGGCCGTCGCTGAGCATACGCTGGCCTTGATGCTGGCTGTGGCTCGGCAGATACCGCTTATTGATAGGCAGGTTCGGGAGGGCAAATGGGTGAGGGGCCTGGTGAAGCAGCTGTGCGGCAAGACGCTCGGCATCATCGGCACAGGAGCGATAGGTCTGCAGATGGCGAGGCTTGGGAAGGGCATCGGCATGAGGGTTCAGGCCTGGACCCTCCATCCCTCCCCCGAGAAGGCTGAGAGCCTGGGATTCGACTACGTCTCCTTGGAGCAGCTACTGGCGACATCGGATGTGGTCTCGCTTCACCTTAGGCTCAGCAAGGACACGGAGAGGTTCCTAGACGCGGGCAGACTCGCGTCGATGAAGCCCACCGCCGTCCTCGTCAACACGGCCCGCGGCGGCCTCGTCGACGAGGGAGCCCTGATAGAAGCCCTTAGGACGGGGCGGATCGCGGGGGCAGGCCTCGACGTGTACGAGAAGGAGCCCCTCGACCCCTCCAGCCCGTTGCTTAGGCTGGAGAACGTGGTTCTGACGCCTCACAGCGCAGGCCAGACGCGTGAGGCGCTCGATAAGGGGCTGAACATGGCCGTGGACAACGTCGCCGCCTTCCTCCGGGGTACCCCGAAGAACGTGGTCAACCCGGCGGCTCTCTCAAGGAGCCCGGCGGGAGGACGCCCCTAAACCGGGCCCTCCCTCTTCTCGCCCTCTTCTGAGGGCGTTTCAGAGCGGTGCTCGTCGATCGCTCGCAGGATCTTCCTGACCAGCTCTGGGGATATCCGCTCGGTGTTGATCGCCACGTCGAAGGGCGGAAGCGCACGCATGTCAGCCCTGAGAACGCGCTTCACCAGACGCTGCGTCTCCCTGTCCCTTTGCTCGATCTCGTGAAGCGCCACGAAGTCCGGCTTCTTCGTCGTCTCGGCGAGCCTGCGGGCTCTCTCGTACTTAGGCGCAACAAGCAGCACGAGGGTTGCCTTGTCCGCCTCTCGCGCCGCGTAGATGGCCACCTTGCCCTCGACGATCAGGGGCTTCCTCGCCTCTTCAAGGATCGTGCTGATCCCTCTTTCGAGTATGTCCTTCTCGGAGATGAGTATGTGAGGCCTGTGTATGGTTCGCTCGATCTCCAGCCTCCGCTCCTGAAGCCTCCGCTTGACCCATTCCTCGTCCACGATCTCCGCGTGGACAGCATCCCTCATCTCCTTGGCCGTGGAGGTCAAGCCTGCCTCTGAGAGGCCGTAGATCACCACCGTTTGCCCATGTGTTCTGTGCGGTGAGGGGAACCTCACCAGGGTCTCAGGGACCATCCTGGCTAGGGCGGGGAAACGGAAGACTCCGTCTACGACGAGCGCGAAGGCAAAGGGCAGGCGGCGGTCTATGTCCCAAAGCAGGCCGCCTGCGAGACCCGCCGGGATCGCGATGGCGTATGAGAGGAAGTTCCTGAAGGCGTCCCATTTGCCCTGCACCTCGGGGGGCATGACCTCTGTAGCCGCAGCGGTCCATGCAGGCCCCGAGGACTCGCCTAGTGCCAGGAGCGCCCACGCCACGATGGGCAGGAACGGCGACACGTCAGGCTTCAAGGTGGCCGCGGCTAAGAGCACGACGAGGCTGCTGTAAGTGAAGGGCCTCATTGCCACGATGATGCGCCTTCTCCCCACCGAACTAGCCTTCCTCGCCAGGGGTATCTCCGCGGCGATGTGGACGAGCGACGCGACCGTGGGGAGCAGTCCAACCACGTAGATGGGCGAGTTGCACGCCTCGTAAGCGTACAGGGTCCAGAAGGGGCCTACCACGTTCCAGGCCAGCGGGGCCGTGGCGGCGATGTAAACCCATCCGGTGGCCTTCCTCTCACGTGAAAGCTTCCAGACGTCCCTCATGTCGCCCATCATCTGTTTCACGATGCTCTCTCGATGAACCCCGTTGCCTGGCCTAACCGTGCCGACCGGGGCCAGATGCCTTTTCGTGTAGTACCAGATCCCGATCCCCGCTAGGAATTGGAGAACGAACATCAGTCTCAGCCTTTCAAGGCCGCCTAGGCTCTGGACGGCCAACGCAGCAAGCGGCGGGACAACCGCGTTAGCGATGCTTGAGACCGTGTTGATCACGGCTATCGACTCGGCTCTGCGGTCTCTGCCCGCAGAGGTCACGAGAAGGGCAACGTAGGCGGGGTTGGCGACCGCGGTTCCCACGGCGCCTAGGAAGTTCGCGACGAGCAGTAACTGCCAGTCTGGGGCGACTGCGTATATCAGCGGGTTCAGGAGGGTTATCCCCGTTCCCAGCAGCAGGCTGGTCTTTCGCTCATACCGGTCGCTGAACCAGCCGCCGAAAAGCGTGAAGGAGAGGAAGACCGCGGACCAGATGGAGGCGAAGGAGCCGAGCACGATGGCATCGGCGTGAAGCACCTGATAGACGTAGAGCGCGTCAAGCCCGCCCGTTAGGCCGCCGCTGATGGTCAAGAGCACGGTCCTAACAGCGAAGACACCGATGTTACCTCGGAGCGATTCCTTCAGGAGCGAGGGCTCCGGACCCTCCTTTGCAGCAGTTGCGGATGCCAGGGAATCCCGCTCCGACGAGTCAGACTTCGCGAGGAGCCCGTGAGTCCATCTAATAAACATTGAGAAACCCGCTTTGGTCTCCCGGCGGGAGCCCTAGGCAACACGGTCGGCCTTCGCGGGAAACTCTTTAAGGATGAGTAAGAGAAGGTTGCGACTTGGTGGACTCGGCCGGTGCTTAGGGGCTTACTCGAAGCCACGGGCATGAATCGAGCCCGAGAATGGTGGCTGGAGCGCCAGATCAAGACAGGCGGAAGCTTCCCGGAGCACATAGGCTTTATACTCGACGGCAATAGGCGGTGGGCTGGGAGCAACGGGTTACCCTACTGGCTAGGGCACCGGAAGGGAGCTACCAAAGCCGAGCAGCTGCTGACATGGTGCCTGGATCTAGGGATCAGGATCGTAAGCCTCTACGTCTTCTCGATCGAGAACTTCGAGCGGCCTCAGGAGGAGGTTAACGAGCTGATGAAGCTCTACGAGGAGAAGCTCAACGAGGTAATCCGCGACAAGCGGATACACGAGCACCGGGTTCGGATCAAGGCCATCGGCCGCTTGGACCTTCTGCCCGCGCCCCTGCAGGAACTGATAGCGCGCGCGGAAAAGGAGACAGCCGCCTATGACAAGCACTGGTTAAACGTTGCCCTCGCGTACACGGGCAGAAGCGAGATCGTCGACGCGACGCGAAGGATTGGCGAGGAGATCCTTAAGGGCCAGCTCAAGCCCGAGCAGGTTGACGAGAAGCTCTTTCAAGCCCACCTGCATACGTCGCATCTTCCTGATCCTGAGCCTGACCTCATCATACGTACCAGCGGGGAGCAGCGGCTGAGCGGCTTCCTCCTCTGGCAGAGCGCCTACAGCGAACTGTACTTCGCAGACATCTACTGGCCGGAATTCGACCGTCTGGACTTGCTGAAGGCGGTCAGAGCCTACCAGCGCAGGGCGCGAAGGTTCGGTAAGTAGCGCGCCCAGTCCTGGGCTGAGATGAGCCGGAGGGGCCTAGGGCCTTCCGTAGAGTACTGGGAGAGCCGCGTAGACCTGTGCCGCGGCGACCAGATGCTCGACCGGAACGAACTCCTCAGGCGTGTGCGCCATTCCCCTGAAGCCGGGGCCGAAGCCCACTGAGGGTACCCTTGCGAGCCTGTTCAGCCATATCCCGTCTGTGCCGCCTGTGAGGATGTTGAGCAGGGGCTCCACGCCGAGGACGGCCTTGACGGCGCGGGCTAGCTCTCGGACGGGTTGAGAGCCGGGTGGCTCATAGTATCCTTCGCCGGTCACCTGGATATCGGCGGTCACGCCTTCGACGCTTGACTCCTCCAGAAGCCTCTTGATCTCCTGCTTAACGGCCTCAAGGTCCGCGCCGGGTGTAATCCTGATATCCAGGACGGCCTCCGCGGAGTCCGGTACCACGTTGTTCTTCACGCCGCCTTGGAGGATGTTCAGGCTGACGCTGGGCTGCCAGTAGAGCCTCCGGATACTGGCCTTCTGGGCCTCCGTGAGGCCTGGCTCCTGCAGGAGAAGCGAGACGCTGGACTCTATGATAGGGCTTAGCTCCACTGGCAGGTCCAGCCGGTAATCTGCGATCCTCTTTGCGCTCTGCAGCGCCGTGAGAAGCTTCTCTATCGCGTTGTCACCCAGATAGGGCTGGCTTCCGTGTGCCGTGCGCCCCCTCGCCCTTATCCTCGGTCTCACCGCGCCCCTGCAGCCGATGTCGATGCTGGGCGACGTGGGCGAGCCGAGGAAGGAGTCGCCTATGACGCAGAGATCGCCGGTGAAATGCCCAGCCCTGGCAAGCCATTGAGCCCCATCCACGGCAGCCGTCTCCTCGTCGCAGGTAAACCAGAACTCCACGTTGACGCGCTCGTCTTCGCCGAGCTTCGTAAGAGTCTTCGCAGCGACCATCGCGGCGGCGCAGGCGCCCTTCATGTCGCAGGAGCCTCGGCCGTAGACCCGGCCGTTCTCCTGCTCTCCGCCGAAGGGGTCGTGATGCCAAGCCTCCGGCGAGCCCTCTGGGACCACATCCAAGTGTCCCAGCCAGAGCAGCTTCCCTGGGCGTCTGCCGGGCACGGAGGCGCAGATGTTCGCCTTGCCCTCCTTGCGTCCGTAGATCCGCGTGGAGATCCCGGTCTCGCGGAAGAAGGAGTCGATGAACTCGGCGCAGTCCGCGGTGTAACCTGGCGGGTTCACAGTCTTGAACTGCACGAGCCGCGAGGTCAGGTCTGCGATCTCCCTCTCTGAGGCCGCGACCTGGGAGTTCAGCTCGTCGATGCCCATCTCCGGCTTCACCGGCCTGGCTACGCGGATGGCCCGGTCGGCAGCCTCTCCTTCAGCCATCGTGCGACCTGGAGAAGACTGGGGTTAGGCGTGACGTCGATGACCGGGATCTCCATGCTGTCGACCTTGACGATCTGCTTGAAGCTCGGCATGGGCGCGTAGGCGGCAGAGGACCAGTAGACGCGGCCGTCGAGGTAATGCTTCATGACCAGGTCGCTCGTGGGCGGGACGGGCAGGTGGATGAAGGCTATGCCATCGGCCCAGTGCAGCACGGCGGGCTGCCCGGCTCGGATGGCAACTGCCAGGTTCAGCGCGAGCTTCTCCGGTGTAGCGTAGGCTACATGCTCCATTATGACGATCTCCTTGATGGGCTGATGGATTATCTCAACCATTCCATGGCACGCTCCGTTGAACACGGGGACTTAGCTTTGACCCCGGTAGAAAACCGTTGCGGAGACCCGGCTGTGATCGATGGCTTTAAGCCGCCTAACGGCGTACCGTTGCCCGTGAGCCGCTGAGAGCAGTCGGCTGGAGTGAGGGAGGAATGAGAGTTGAAGGCTAGGGCTGCCGTTGTCACCCGGCCTGGGAGGGTTGAGCTTCATGAGGTAGACGTGCCCGAGCCTCGAGGCAGGGAGGTCCTCGTCAAGACCGAGGCCTGCGGCATATGCATGGGCGAGGTCCACACCTTCACCGGTAAGCCGAAGCCAACGTACCCCGCGTTGATCGGCCACGAGGGTGTGGGAACCGTAGCCGCGGTAGGCGATCAGGCGGTCGCCCTGAAGCCAGGCGACAGAGTGACCACGCTGGGCTGGCCGGTGCTCGCGGAGTACTACAGAACTGTGGAGGATCAGGCTGCGAGGCTGCCTCCGGGCGTGGCAAAGCCTTGGCTGTGGATCTCTGAGCCCGTGGCGTGTGCTGTGAACGGGGTGCGCGGCGCCAACGTTGAGGTCGGCGATGACGTCTGCATCGTGGGCTGCGGCTACATGGGCTTGCTCCTGCTTCAGGCTCTGCCCAGGAGCTACATGGGAACGCTCATCGCCGTGGACATCGACGACGAGAAGCTCATCCTAGCGAAGAGGTTTGGGGCCGAGGTGACGCTGAACCCGCGCCGGTCCGATGCCTTGAAGGAGACGCTTGCGGTCCTAGGACGCCGAGCCGACGTGGTCTTCGAGGCGGCCGGGGTCCCGGGCACGATCAGCCTCGCAACAGGCCTGACCCGCAACGGCGGCAAGCTGGTCATCTTCGGCTATCATGTGGACGACGAGGTGGTTCCCACCTCTGAATGGCACGTGAGGGGACTGCACGTGCTCAACACTGCGCCGCAGTTCTCGCCGGATTTCACGCGAGAGTTTCAGACAGCCGCCAAGCTGATGCGCCGAGGCGTCTTCAACCAAGAGCCCCTGGTGACGCACCTCTTCAGCTTCGACCAAGCCCAAGAGGCGCTCGAGGTCGCCCAGCTTAGGCCGAGGGGATACATCAAGGGCGCCATCAGATTCGCGGCCTAGCACACAGGCGGAGGCCTGCGGCGCCTAGGGCCTCTGCCTCAGGGCCTTGTTGATGGCCTCCGCCTGAACGTGGTTCTGAACCGTGACCTCCACGCGTTCCACGCCATCTGTCTCCGATGCCTTCTTCCGTATCTCCCTGCCGATGTAGAGCGCGAAGACGGGCGGACAGAAGGGCGCCGTGAGATGATAGGTTATGTAGGCTACCCCACCTTCCAGCTTGACCTCGTCCACCAGCTCTGCCTCCGTGATGCTGAAGCCCAGCTCCGGGTCCTTAACCTCCGCCAGCGCCTCGTAGATCTCCCTCTCCTTAGCCGAGAGCTTCTCCACGTCCATGACCGCAGGCTCCCAGCGAACCCTCATCCATAGGTCTCTTAAACGTTTCGTGAAAACCTTTAATCTAATGCCGTCGCGTCTCATGCTAGGCTGCCGGGATCGCCTAGCGGCATGGCGATGGCCTCGAGATCCAAGACCGTAAGGGACCAGACCAGCAAGCCATTGGGCGTTGACCGCCCACGTGGGTTCAAATCCCACTCCCGGCGCCAACTCCATGAAGCGGGACGAACTCCCGTGGTCTAGCGGTCGCTTCCCTAGAGAAAAGAACGGTACCGTCAAGTTTGAGCTGTATATTGTAGGTGCCTGAAGCGCCTCCGGTGTTGCTCGCCCTGACAGTTACGTTAAACTGCTCGCCCACCTTTGCGAACTCTGAGGGAACGATGACGCTTGAAACTTTTATCGATGGTCTAGGCCACAAAGCGTAAGCCGCAGCAACAGCTATTATGACGATTACGACCGCGGCGTATAGATAGGTCCTTTTCATGCTTTTTCCTCTTCTCAGCACGAAAGTCCTTGTCAACGCAGACTGACAGCTATGGTTATGAAGCTTTCGAAAGATTCAGGGAGGAAAGTCCACTGGCTTGCCCACCTGACTTGCCGCATCGCTGTCCCTTGAACGCGGGCAGAGCCCCGCGTCCCTTCTTCGCGTTACCTCGTTCATCGCCGAACAATCCACCGCTTGCTCATGTTCCGTAGGGTTAATGGACGGGGAAAACCATACACCGAAAGGCTTAACGGGACTGTGCAGTCTTTGGGAGCGGGTCACTAGGAGAATCGAGTGGTCACGGTGGAGATGAAAGGCTGAGGATGCTGCGCCTTCACGGAAGGGTCCCCTCGTTAATCATACTCGTAGCGGTATGCTTCACCATTCTTCCCGTGTCTTGGAACTCCGCGAGGGCTGAGACCACCGCCACCGCCCTAACCCGCATTTATGGGCGAGTAGTGGACAACAGCACACGCCAGCCCCTGGCCGAAGCCCAAGTCCTCCTCTTCACACAGGAGAATGAAGGGTCTAGTTTCCTCGCCTCCGCGAGGACCAATGCTTCAGGCATCTATGAGGTAGAAGCGAAGCCGGGGGATCTCTTAATCTATGCCTACTTTGACCTTGAGTCTACGCTCGGCATCGACTATGTTCCAGGCCGCCGCGACGTTTCCGTGGAAGAACAGAACCTTGAGGTTTCATTCGCTCTCCTGCCAGGAGCAACCATCATGACGGAAGAGGAGGCCGACCCCCGCAATTATCATTGGATGCAAGGAGTCTACTTCGACCTCTTCGACCAACACGGTCCTCTACACTTACCGGACTCTGTATGGAGTTATGGAGACCATTTCGATAGCCGTGCCCTAAACTCATCCAGCAGGGCCATCGTGGTCCCGTCCGGCATCCCGGTGAGGGTTTCGGCAACCATCCTCCTCTCGAAGGAAGACTGGGGAAGCGCGCCTGTGTTCTCTTTCTGGATTGACCAGCAAGGTCGTTACCTGAACGTGAACCAAGGCGACCTCCTCAGCGTCAATCTCGGAGAGTTAGCGCTACGGTTCTACGCCGACAACGTACTGTATACTCACTGGCAGTCAACCCAGGCTTCAGCTAGCAGGCTGGAAAAGGCGGGCTTCTACATCTACTACGAAAAGACAGGGTTGCTCAGAGCTGAGAAGCTGCTGAACTCCGCGCGTTCCTCGCTGAGTGAAGGCGACTACGACGGGGCCTATGCGTCTCTCCACGAGGCTGACTTGGTATTGAAAGACTTGGAAGAGAGCCTGACAAGCATGTTAACGAACGCTCCACACTCGGCCTTCTTCATTTCGCCGCTCCTAGGCTTCACAACCGTAGCCGCGGCCTCTATCCTCTGCCAAGAGCGATGGAAGAGGCTCAAGTTGAGCCTAGTCCTCTACGGTACCCTCTTTAGCCTTCTCTTCCTGCTCTATCCAGGCTACACGGTCATCTGGGAGTCAGATTACCGCCTAGAGGCCCTCACAGCGCCTGGGAGTCTCATCATCCTCCTGCTCGCGGTGGTCTCACTCCTCGGGCCGCTCCTTTTGACAGAGGGGTTGCCAAGCGCGTACAGGGAGAGAGCTTCCGCGGAGGGACTCTGCATCCTCAGCGCCTTGACGGCAGCTTTCTCCATAGCTGCTCGGAACATGAAACGGAGGAGGCTTCGAACCATCCTCACATTCTCCTTCATGACCATAGCGGTCTTAGGCTTCACGGTTCTAACCTCCCTCTCCTTGGAGTACGGGTTATCCATCCAACCCCTGCCTGGACAAGCGCCCTCGGAAGGGTTCCTCGTAAGGAAACCCCTAGTGAACCAGCCTAGTAGCTTCCGGGCCGTCGAGCCCGCGATCCTTGAATGGCTTCAGGGACACCCAGAGGTGACCTCTCTAGCCCCTAAGCTGGAGAACACGCCGGGAGTGGTCTCCGGCTCCGCTCCGCCGTTTCTAGGCACCCTTCAGACGCCCGGGTCGGATACAGGCTTCAACATCTCGGGAATACTCGGTATCTACCCAAGCCTTGAGGTTGAGGCTACGGGAATGGGCAGCATGATCGTGCAGGGAAGGTTTCTCAGCGACGAAGGCCTTAACGGCATCCTCATCAGCGAAGAGGCGGCGGAGGAGCTTCACGTACGGCCTAACGATACCCTACTGCTCTACGGTCAGGAGTTCAACCTCACCGGGGTCTTTAACGATGGAAAGCTCAGTGGGCTGACGGACCTAGATGGAGCATCGCTAGTTCCTCAATACGTGAGTGTAGCTCAAACCCCGGGAGGCCTAGCGTACATCCCGAACCGAGTGCCCAGTGGAGAGGTCGTCATCCTCCACGGTGAAGCCATTAAGGGTCTCCCATTGAACATGATGGTCTCAAGGGTTAATGTTCAGACGCGAAGCCGCGGAGATGACCTTGCCCTAGCCCGCCTAGCGGTTCTGACATGGCCTGGCGTGGAGGCCTTCGCCTCCTCGGCCGGGCGAGTTCAACGCCTCTTCATAGGCTCTCACGGAGTGGCGAGGGGCTTCATCGAAGCCACAGTGCCGCTGGTCATAGTGGTCTTGAGCGTTGGGGTCATGATGCTCAGCGCTGTCTACGAGCGGAGACGAGAGGTCACCATCATGTCCTGCGTCGGCTTGAACCCGACACACATAGGCGCGGTCTTTGTGGCTGAGGCCCTAACCCTCGGTCTCCTAGCCGGCAGCCTGGGCTACCTCCTCGGCTTAGTCAGCTACCGGCCTATGAGTATGCTCTCAGCAGCCGTGGAGGTAAGGCCTAAGGTGGAAGCCAGTTGGGGCATCGTCGTCCTCTGCTTCTCCATCGCCGCTACCCTGATTGGCTTTGCGCTCCCAGCCGGTAAGGCTTCCGTCATAGCTACGCCCTCCCTGATTAGAAGATGGAAGCTCAGGATGGAGGAGAGGCCGAAGAAGAAAGAGGAGCCTTGGCTCTTCCATATGCCCATCCAGATCCGGGGAGAAGACCTGGAAAGGTTCTTCGGCTTCATGGAAGACCGCCTCCGAGGGTACGTCACGTACAGGCAGGTTGACGGCCTCAAGGTCTCCGGAAGAGGAGCGGCTACCCACCTCTCATTCACCCACACCTTCACCTACGGAATGGACAGAGCCGGCGTTACCGAGAACGAGCTACTCTCAGTTGAAACCCTCCCAAACCGGTATGGCATCCAGCTGGCGTCTAGGACGCCCAGAGGCCTACCGGAGGAGTTGGAGAAAGCCTACGTCCGAGAGACAGCCGCCCTGATACGCCAATTCATCCTCCGATACGGCCACCGAGGCGGGGGGCGGGTGAGTGCCAGTCTATCTGAAGTTTCGCCATTTGGAAAGAGCCTTCCGCTTTTGAGCTTCTGAGCTTCCGACCCGCGTTGAGCCCAGAGACTTTGCTTCTTCGACTTATTCAGTCGCCAACCTTAAATCCCGTGGGATTCATCCGCTGGCTTGGTGAGAGGGTGTCAAGCCCGAAGGTTGAGAGCAGAAAGGCGGCGAACATCGCGTACATCGAGCATGTTGGGCCCTACGACAAGGTTCCATGGGAGGAGTACGTACAACGGCTCTACGGGTGGGCCAAGGGACAGAAGGTGATGCCAGGGTTTTACCCGATGGCCATATACCATGATGACCCTGAGAAGACCTCACCCGCGAAATGCAGGTCGGAGATCGCCATTACCTTCAAGGGCAACGGGAAAGAGCAGGCCGGAGTGAGGATCCGGCAACTGCCAGAGATGACGGTAGCCGCGATCTCACATAGAGGTCCTGGAAGCGAGTTCCAGAAGACGTATGCTCGGCTGATGGAATGGATCGCAGAGAAAGGCTACGCGGTATCTGGGCCTCCGATCGAGGTCTACACGAGGAAGCCGAGAGTTGCCAGCGGAGTCACGGTACTCTACGTCAAAGTCATGATGCCAGTCAAGAAGAAGTAGAGCCATTCAGCTCAGCGACAAGTACCTCCCCGAACCCTGACGTAGGGCTTCAGCATTCTCGGCAGCGAGAGAGCCCCACCAGAGGGCTTCTGCTTCTCGGTTTTCCTGAAGGCTTCGCCGCTGACCTCGCGGAGGTACTGAGGCCTAGCCTCAATCAGGTGACTCGGCGAGATGAACGCGCTCCCGTACTGTTCCCCTGCCCCGGTCTTCAATCACGTGAGCGCCATCCTAGATGGAGGAAGAACACGAGGCCTTGCTTGGCAACCAGGAAGGCCGTAGTGGCTCCAAGACGGGAGCTCGGTCTAGCCTCAGGAGATCAGGTGGCAGCTTCCTCGGTAGTCTTCTGCCCTGTCTCCGTGGGCTGCTGCCCAAGCTCCTTCTCAATCTCCCCTATCGGCTTCGGCGGGGGTGTAGTCGCCAACGTGTAGCCTATCCACGTGAGTATGCCTAGTATCCCTGCGACGGCGACGAAGCCCGTGAGCTGAAGCAGCAGCAGGGACCAGCTCGTCAGGAAGACGAGCCAACCGTAGAGCAGTATTCCGAGCACGCCGCCAACAAGCAGCAGAGCCCCGACAGCCTGATCCTTGCTCATACCACATCACCACGAAACAGCTCAGGTGTATTCACGTATATGACGGTCAGGTACCGTATGAAACCCTGTTCCTCAGTCCATCGGACCGCGGACCGGCATCCCCAGCCCCGCGCGGTCCGGCTCACCCTCTCAGCTAACCGCTTCCCGATGGTCTGCACCATGGCCGGGATGCCGCCGCCGGCCTCTCTCATTCCGTACAGGAGCTTCTTCAGGATGGATCCGACCACCCTCAAGAGCAGCGATCTACGGAGCACGTCCACGACCCTGATCACGGTATCCATGTACCCACGCTCGCCCCAACTCAGCCTCGTAAACCAGACCTTGCATCTCTGAGCCCTCCGCCTCAGCCTCCGTAGCCCCTCGCCCGTAGGAGGGACCTAACCCCAAACCGCTACGATGTCCTGACCTATCCTATCCACCAAGGTACGCAACCTCGCACGTATCATTCCCGGCGGCGCGCACCATCCGAGCCGGGAACCCTCAGTTCCCTCTCCCTCAGCTCCCGCCTGTGCTTCTCCAGCTTCTCCATGCAGGCTTCCCGGGTGAACGCCGCCCTGCTCGGCCAGTACCCAAGCCCGTCGATAAGCGAGTCTATCGCCTCTAGCATCGCTATCGGCAAGGCGACCGTACTGTACTTACCTGTCTTCCCAGACAACACTACCGTTCCTCGACCCCTCAATATCCGATAGATAAAGGATGTTGCAGTTTCGTATCAAGTATAGGAGATCTGCCGTGATTCGTCTCCACCGCGCCATGCGGACTTCCTTCCCTAGGCGCGCGCAGCCCTACGAAGAGTACGCGTCAGCTTGACCCTCTCCGTAGACGGAAGCCCCCAGATACTCAGCTCGGCTTCGTTCCTTGCGAGTTGACAGATGAACCTAGCTCGTATGCCCTAAGGGAAGGAGTATGATGGAGTCGTGGAAAGCCGCCCTCCACTGAGGCTCTGAGTATCAGAGAGGGACTCTCCGCACATTGCGTTCGCACTTATCGGCGAAGACAGCCAGACAGATTTGGACGTGTTGAGGGTAAGGACCATCCTAGGGAAAGTGCACAGGCATTCTCAGTGTGTGCTTTCTATTCAGCTGCCCTGATGTTAAGCGTGAGCTGTAGCTTGCTATGCCCTCTCCATAGCAAGAGGGGAGACTATTAATAGCCGTAGGGCGGTGCACAGCAGGTCTATGGCTCGGATTGAGCTTCCGTTCAACGCATGGTACGGGGATAACTCCCTCAGCCTTGAGCTTCCGGACAGCTGGAACATCAGGGTATGCGGCATAGCCGACGCGCCGACGCTGAGCGATAAGGAGCTTCAGGGGGCCTTCGACTCCCCCATTGGCACGAAGCGCCTCTCTGAGCTTGCCAGAGGCCGTCGCACCGCCGCGATCTTCGTGGAAGACATGACTCGGCCCACGCCTACGGCCCGGATCATGCCTGTCGTGCTGAGGGAGCTTAAGGACGCCGGTATTCCGCCGTGGAGCACGGTCGTCATCATGGCTACGGCATCCCATGCGGCGATGACCCGGGAGGGCTTCATCAAGAAGCTCGGCGAGGATGTCTGGAGAACCGTGGAGGTGCTCAACCATAACTGCTACGAGAACCTCGTCGACATGGGCCGGACAAGCTTCGGAACCCCCGTCCTCGTGAACCGCTTCGTCATGGAAGCCGACCTGAAGGTAGGCGTGGGCGGCGTCTATCCCCACGGCCGGGAGGTGGGCGGCCTCGGAGGCGGCGCCAAGCTGGTCTGCCCGGGGATCGTGGGCATGGACACGATCGAGAGCTTTCACAGCATCAGGGGCTTCGGGAACGGCCGAAAGGCCGCCGTAGAGATGGCCCGGATGATCGGCGTCGACTTCCTGGTGAACGCCGTGGTGAACAGCCGCAGGGAGATCGCCGGGCTGTTCGCCGGCGATGTGGAGGAGATGCACGCCAAGGCCGTTGAGGCCGCTCGGAGAGTCTACCGCGTACAGATCCCTGGAGGGAGCGACGTAGCGTTGACGAACGGCTACCCGCTTGACACCGAGCTTGGCCAAGCTGGAAAGGCTTGGGGAGTCGGCTACAGGGCCGTGAAGGAGGGCGGAGTCGTCGTCCTCACCGCCGGATGCAGGGAGGGAATGGGCTTCCACTCGCTCATGGGCAAGGGAGGACGCTGGTGGTCCCAGAGGATAGAGAGAAGCCAAAGGCTCGGCAAGAGCGAGGGAAGCCCACGTCGCGCAGCGGCAGAGACAAGGGCCATCGTCTTCTCGCCTCACCTCTCAGCTGCCCAAGGGCCTGAGGCCACCCTCTACAACTCCTGGCCTGAGCTGCGACGCTATCTCGAGGAGACCTTCCACGACTCGGCTGACGTGACAGTCCTGCCCTTCGGCACCATCTCCCTCGCCGAGGACCACTGACACGCAGGCTCCAAGGCTGAGCTCGCAGAGCAGCGGTACTCGTCTGCGTCCCGCGGCTAGGAGGCGAAGCGTTATATCACTGAGCCTAGAGCCTTGGCCGGTGTGAAGCATGAAGGTCACGGGCTTGGAGACCACGGTTATCTCATGCCCAGTCCCGCGGGAGCACCAGCTCAACTGGGACGGCAGGGCGATGGGGCAGAGGGTTCTGAAGAACGATATGATGATCGTTAAGGTGCTGACGGACGAAGGCATAACGGGCATCGGTGAGCCGAGTGTCTATGGGAACCCGAAGCTGATGGAGCCGTGGCTTAAGGAGCATGGGGCGCTGTTCGTCGGCCGAGACACCTGGGACGCCTTGAAGGCCACGCGGCCGTACGTCTACTATGGCTGGATGGTGAACTGCGCGCTCGCAGGCGTCAACCAGGCCCTTCTGGACGCCCTAGGCAAGGCGGCAAAGACACCTGTCTACAGCCTGCTCGGCGGCAGGCACGTGGATAGGGTGAAGGTCTACGCCAGCGCGGGCCAGATGGGAAACACGGTCGAGGAGATCAGGCGTGAGGCCGAGCGGTTCCGCGACGAGGGCTTCCTGGGCTACAAGGTGCGCGTGACCCTCGACGACTACCGTGAGAAGGCCCGGGCTGCCCGCGAGGGACTGGGAAGCGACCTAGGCCTGATGATCGAGTGGAACATGAGGCTGCCGAACGCGAAGACCGCGATCAACGCCATCAGGAACATCGAACGCTACGAGTTAACCTGGGTGGAGGAGCCCATCCCCGGCTCAGACCTAGACGGCTATGCTGAGATCAGGAAGGCGGTGGATGTGCCTATCTCCGGCGGCGAGGCCTGCGCGACCAGGTGGGAGTTCAAAGAGCGGCTGGAGAAGGGCTGCTATGGGATCGTTCAACCCGACTGCGACGTAGCAGGCCTGAGCGAGACAAGCCGTATTGCGTTCATGGCCAGCCTCGACGAGGTACTCCTGTGCCCGCATAACTGGCATAACGCGATCAACACCGCGGCCAACGTGCACGTGATGGCCTCCTCGCCCAACCAGTTCTTCCTCGAATCGAACCGGACGTGGAACAACAGCTGCCCCGAGTTCCAGAGGGAGATCGTGGTAGACCCTCTCTTGCCGAAGAACGGCTACGTAGAGGTCCCGAGCAGGCCGGGGCTAGGCGTTGAGCTGGACGAGGAGGCGTTAAAGAGGTTCCCATACATGGACATCGAACGCGCCGCACCCATCTAGAAGTGGATGATGGGGTGGCGAGATGAGGAGGCTGGCAGAGGGAAAGACGCAGGTGATCTACGACCTTCTCGCGAAGCTCCAAAGCGTACGGCTTCGAGCCGATACTGGCTGCGAGTCGAGCGTACAACCTGAAGGTCTACGGGGCGTTGACGCCTAAACAGCAGGAGGAGGTCCGCAGCCTCATCTTCGCAAAGCGGGGCCTCCTGCTCACCGAGCGCTACATGCATAAGACGCCGCCTAAGGAGGAGGCCGCCGAGGATCTCAAGGACCCAGCCCTAGTAGCCGCGGGTATCCGTCGAGCCGCCATAGGAGCCCAAGAGAAGAAGTACTACGTCTGGCAGCGGCCCTAGACACCGTCAGAACGTTTCCTTTGAGCCCCTTCCCACGCTAGACCTCAGGCTCTTCTCGCCGACTTCCTGTGGAAGAACGCCGGGCCAGCCGGTTCCTCGGTGAAAGCTCACACGCCGCCGTGAACCGCAGCCGCAAGCCGGTCGGGATTCACAGGCCCCTGAACAGGGCCAGCGTGGACAGGTCTGGTCCCACAAGCGGCCTTGGATAACTTCAGGACCTCCGGATGGAGAAGAGCCAGGTCGTTAATGGCTCCCTACTTTGCCTAGCCTAGCTAGGTTCGGCTCGCGCCCAGACCTCTCTCCTTGAGGTGTTTGATGTTCTCGTCGAAGATCTTGTGGGCTATCAAGTCATTTTCTACGCGTTCAAGCCCTACCTCTTCGCTCAGTTGGGAGAAGTGTTCCCGCATTTTTGCGAAGAAGCCGTCGTAGAGGGCCTTCCCGTCAGCAACGGCGTAGAGCGCGGTCGTATGTCTTCTCTCCAGCATCCGCGTGAACTCCTCACGGGTGTAGCCTAGGGCCTCTATCGGCGCGCGAGACGTGTTCAAGCGTTGGAGACGCTCCAGCCTTTCCAAGAAGCCCGTGGGTAGGCTGTCTGCGATGACGATGATGTCGATGTCGCTGACCTCGTTGTAGTCGCCTCTCGCCAGCGAGCCGTATAGGATAACGCTGTGCGCCTCCAGACTCTTCACTGCTGCCTGGGCAAAGGCCTCGATCTCCTCCCTGTACGGTACCTTCAAGCTCCTACTCGGCACCTTCGGCAGCCTCCTTGACGAAGCGGAGCACGCGCTCGCTCACCTGCAAGGCCTCCTGCGCGGTAGGTTGAGCTAAGTTATAGGTTCCCGCCTTCAACAGCCTGATCTCACCTATCTCTGTGAGGTGTCAAGCTTTTCAGGAACGGGACATGCCTTACTGTGAGCTATGAAGCCTTTCGTCTACACGGGGGCGAGGACTAAGGAGATATCGTTCCCTCTAGGCGGCATTGGCACCGGCTGCATCGGTCTCGCTGGGAACGGCCGGCTTGTCGATTGGGAGATCTTTAGCAGGCCGAACAAGGGGAGTGCCAACGGGTTCTCCCACTTCGCAGTCAAGGCTGAGGCTGATGGGAAGCTGCTCGACGCCCGGGTTCTGAACAGTGACCTGCTCCCTCCTTACTCGGGGCAGATGGGCAAGCCGGGGTACCAATCGTTCGGTTTCGGCCCTCCGAGGGACTACCTGGCAGGTGTACCCCACTTCAGAGAGGTCGATTTCCAAGGCGAGTACCCGATCGCGCAGCTCAGGTTCATCGATGGCAAGTTTCCCGGCGAGGTGCGGATGACGGCGTTCGCCCCCTTCATTCCGCTTAACGATGTGGACTCTAGCATACCCGCTGCCTTCTTCGAGGTCGAGGTCCGGAACACCACGAGTCAACGGGTCGCGTACACGGTCTGCCTCTCCGTGCAGAACCCCCTGCGAAAAGGGACTACCGTGAACACCTACGGGGAAGAAGGCAGAATCCGGTTCATCAAGCTCACCTCAACCCAGAGCAACGAGGTGGATTCTGGAGACCTGACAATAGCCACCGATGCGCCAGACGTTAGTTATCAGGAATACTGGTTCCGCGGAGCCTGGTTTGACAACCTAGGCATCTACTGGAGAGACCTAACCTCGCCCGGCAGGTTCAGGAATCGATGCTACCCGGCGACGGCGGAAGGCGTCCAAGACCACTGCTCGCTCGCAGCCCACCTCGATATCAAGCCTAGAGAGACAGGCAGGGCCCGATTTGTGATCGCCTGGAACTTCCCCACCTGCTACAACTACTGGAAGCCCGAGAAAACAGCCGAAACGGGATGTGAGTGCGCCTCTAAGCCGAGGACTTGGAGAAACTACTATGCTACCCTCTTCGAGGACTCAACGAAGACCGCGGTCTACAGCCTACAGGACTGGGACAGGTTGTACGGTGAAACCACAGAGTTCAAGGAGGCCCTGTTCTCCTCGACTCTGCCTTCCTATGTGATCGACGCCATCTCGGCCAACCTCTCGATCTTGAAGACGCCGACCGTGATGCGGCTGGAAGACGGTTCCTTCTACGGTTGGGAGGGATGCCACCCGTCGTCTGGTTGCTGCGAAGGGAGCTGCACGCATGTCTGGAACTACGCTTACGCTCTGCCCTTCCTCTTCCCAAAGCTGGAGCGGAGCATGAGGTCCCTCGACTTCAGGTATAACCAACGCGTGGACGGACGGATGAGCTTCAGGCTGCAGCTCCCGCTCGGGAGAGGCCTATGGGAGTTCCCACACGCCTGCGCGGATGGACAGTTCGGCGGGATCGTCAAAGCCTACCGCGACTGGAAGATATCCGGTGACACCGCCTGGTTGAGGAGCCACTGGGAAGCCATCAGGAAGTCCATAGAGTACGCCTGGGCTGAGACCAACGAGGACAAGTGGGATCAGGACAAGGACGGCGTGCTGGAGGGAAGGCAACACCATACCCTGGACATGGAGCTCTTCGGACCCAACTCTTGGCTGACGGGCTTCTACCTCGCTGCGCTTAAGGCTGGAGCCGAGATGGCCGACTACTTCGGCGAGAAGGAGAGGGCTAGAGAGTACCGCGAACTCTTCGAGAAAGGGAAGAGCTGGGCGGACAGGCACCTCTTCAACGGTCAGTATTACCGCCAGCTGATCGACGTCAAAGACCGCTCGGTTCTTGAACGCTTCGAGGCTGAGGACCCGAAGGTGGTCGAGACCTACTGGGATGGCGAGCACGGAGAGATCAAGTACCAGATCGCCGATGGCTGCGGGATTGACCAGGTCGTCGCGCAGTGGCATGCGAACCTCTGTGGGCTCGGGGAAATCTTCGACCGAGCGCAGACGAGGAAGGCTCTGGGCTCCATCTTCCGGCATAACTTCAAGAGGCGACTGAGGGACTCCTTCAATCCCTGTAGGGTCTTTAGCCTTAACGATGAGTCGGGCGCGGTCATCTGCGACTGGCCTGAGGGGAAACAGAAGCCCGCCGTGCCCGTGCCGTACTCGGAGGAGACCATGTGCGGCTTCGAGTACGCGGTCGCCTGTCACATGATCCAAGAAGGGCTCATCGACGAGGGTTTAGAGATCGTGAAGTCGGTCCGCGACCGGTACGACGGTGAGAAACGGAACCCGTGGAACGAGATCGAGTGCGGAAGCAACTACGCCCGGTCCATGGCATCCTACGCTTTGCTCTTGGCCTTAAGCGGCTTCAGATACGACCTCGTGAACGGCAGGATAGGCTTCGACCCGCCACGTCTAGACAAGGGAAGCTTCATGTGCTTCTGGTCATTAGGGACAGGATGGGGCACCTTCGCCGTGGCTCTCGACCACGTTTCCCTACGCGTTCAGTACGGGCAGCTGGAATTCAGGGCGATAGAGCTTCCCTTCCTGAAAAGCCGCAGAATCAAGTCCGTCTCCATCGAGGGCAACAACATTCCGTTTGAAGAGCACGATGGCACGGTAACGCTCGGTAGGCCCGGCTTGGTCAAGAGAGGAGAGGAGCTCCTAGTCAGCCTCGACCGCTAGCTAGAGAGCCTCGAGTTCCATGCTTAGGCAAGAAAGCCAGAGGGATGGCTTATCTCATGATCCGCCTTCATCGAGGGCTCTCGCCGTGTGCAGACTTCGTCCGGCCTGCCTCAGTCCGTTCCGGGCGCTCCAAGGACCCATTGGATTGGAGCCCCTGCAGCTTTTCCCCGGCGTGCCCAGGCGAGTGAAGCGTGAGCGTCACGAAGACAGCTCTTCACGTGTCTCTCGCTATGGCTTTCTCTCCTCGACCAGTAGATATATAATGAGACGTGGAAGACTATCGTGGTTGATCAGAGACGTCTCACTCTACCCTGGGTCGAGGGCCGTCTTTCCCCTTCGCGGCGATCGTGGACCAAGAGGAACTGAAGCTTGCGCTGGTCCTAAACGCCGTGAACCCCTCCATCGGCGGCCTCCTCATACGCGGGCCGAAGGGAAGCGGCAAATCCATGGCCGTAAGAGCCCTCGTGGAGCTACTGCCTGACATCGAGGTCGTGAAGGACTGCCCCTTCAACTGCAACCCCCATGATGCCGCTCATCTCTGCCGGAGCTGCCGCGAGAAGCTGGAGTCCGGGAAGCCCCTGGAGACGGAGAGGCGGCCGATGAGGCTTATCACGCTCCCGCTGGGAGCCACGGAGGATCGTGTCGTTGGCACCCTGGACATTGAGAGAGTCCTGAAGGACGGCGTGCGGGCGATCCAGCCGGGCATCTTGGCCGAAGTCAACCAGAGTATCCTCTACGTGGACGAGATCAACCTTCTCCCGGATCATCTTGTGGATGACCTCCTTGACGCCGCAGCCTCAGGTTGGAACGTGGTCGAGAGGGAGACGATCAGCCTCGCCCATCCCTCGCGTTTCATACTGATCGGAACGATGAACCCCGAGGAGGGCGAGCTTCGCCCTCAGCTCCTCGATAGGCTTGCTATCTCCATCAACCTTATGGGCATCAACGACGCCCACCAAAGGGTTGAGGTCATCGCCAGAAACCTTGAGTTCAAACGCGACCCCATAGGCTTCAGGAAGGAGTACGAGGCCGCGGAGTCCGAGCTTAAGGCCCGAGTCGTGAAAGCAAGGGAGAGGCTTCCTAAGGTCCATGTTTCGAAGGCCCACATGTTCGTCGCCGCTCAGCTCTGCCTAAGCCTGGGCGTCGACGGACAGAGACCCGACATAGTGATCGCAGAGACGGCGAGGACGATCGCCGCCTGGGAGGGAAGAACGGAGATGCACCCCACTGACGTGCTTCAAGCAGCCAGATTTGCGCTAGGCCATAGGACGAGGCGCGGCGGGTTCGACGCCCCAGCCACCGCTGAAGAGATCGAGAAAGCCTTCAGAGAAGCGATGCTCCAGTACGAAGCCGCAAGAATGAAGTACACGAAGGACGAAGAGGAGGCGAAGAGAAGAGGTAAGCCGGAAAGCGGGGCAGCCCCGTCGCTGGGGCCTCCATCAGCCGATTCAGACAAGGCAAGGGAGAGGCTTCCTGCAGCGGAAGCGACACGTGAGCAGTCCACCGCAACCACACTCCGCGTTGAGCCGCGCGCCCCCGAAGGCGGGAAAACCATCGAGGATCAACGGGGAGACCGCGACGAGGACAGGGGTCTTCAGGCCGCGCTGGGAACCACGAAGAGGTTCCTAGGGAGAGTCAAAGCCTCCTCCTTCTCCCGCCTTTTCCGCCGGGCACTACTCGCTGAGCGCGTCAGGTCGAGAACGCCTCGGCTTCCCCGCAGTCGAGCGTTCCACATGAATCTGCTGGAGCCGTCAGGTGGGCTGAGGAAGATCGCGGCCTCCGCGGGCAGGAAGGTCTTCGCAGGGATGAGGACGATCGTGGAGGGACGACTTGGCATACTACCACGGTTGAAGCAGATAAGGAGGGTGAGAAGCCACCTCGCCGGGAAACGTGGGATCTCGGTGACCTCGCTTTCGAGAGGGCGATACGTGTCCTATGAGAAGCCGGAGAGGCTTACGCCCGATGTTGCCTTCGTGCCGACTATTCAGGCCGCGGCGGTACGCGGGAAGAAGAAGGCCGATGGCCTACTGGAGGTATCTGCGGAGGATGTCAGGACGAAGGTTAGGGTGTACAGGGCGCCTCTTACACTCGTCCTCGTGCTCGACATCAGCGGTTCGATGATGGACGTGCTTCCGTTCATCGCCAAGACCCTGCCTATCCTGAACAGGGAAGCGTACAAGATGAGGGACCGAGTGGCCGTCGTCGCTCTCAAGGAGAACGCTGCCTACGTCCTCTCTCATCCAACAACCAATCTCACGGTGGTCGCGGGCAAGATAAGACGCCTAGGAGCCGTAGGTTACACCCCGTTAGCCGACGGCCTTATGAAGGCCTTAGAGGTCATCGTTCAAGACAGAAGAAAGAACATGGACGTTATCCCCGTTATCATCCTCATCTCAGACTGCCAAGCTAACATACCTCTCCAGGCGAGATCCTCACTTGTAGGGCTCGGAGGAGCCCACACCACGCTGCTTCCCGTGTCGTGGATAGCCTCTGCTTGCGCTGACGCTCTCTACGTGGCACGCCTACTCAAGCAGCATCGCATCCCGGTTGTCGTGATCACGCCAATACCGCATGTTGCTCCACTAGCTATCAGACTTCCATACTTGATCGACCAGTACGGAAGTGAGCTTGCAGAGCAGATAGCCTCCATCACTGGCGGAACCCGGTACCTATTCTCATACGAGCGGCGGCTTTTCATACGGTCAAGCAAGCGGCTGGAGGAGATCTTCCTCAGCGTCACTCATGACAGGAGCCTAGTCAAGGAGGCAAGGAGCCCAGGGCCGTCAGCCTACGGAAAAGGCAGCGTTCCTGCTTTCCTCCGCTGAAGAACGGCGAGACGCTCTGCCAGAGGAGCGCGAGCCTCTAAGGCATCTGAACCGAGGGGACGTACGTCTAGGTAGCTTCCGCCTTCCCTGTAGCCGCAGCCGTTTGGCGCCTAGCCCGAGGCCCTTGAAGGTCTGTTGATGTCAGAGGGCCTCTAAGACGGCGAAGGGAAGGGAGACATCTCTCATCGTCAGGAGGCCGGGTCTAGCCGACAATAGGCGGGGCAGGATGTTCACGATGATGGCGACCGTCGCGGCGTCACCTGCGACTCCGCCGTTGATCGTCACGTCTAGGTTTGGCACGCCCTTTATCCTGATCGCGTCAAGAGGCTTCTCGGCTCCCAGGTACATTCCCAGCTCCAGCGAGAGGACTTCCCGGCCCCTCGTTGTCGCGCGGGCTGTCTGCCGCAGACCTAGAACTCGCCCTGGCTCAACCGTGAGGAAGCTGCTCTTTGTCGTTTTCTCCGCGATCACGGGCTCGATGCTTGTCCTCTCCGCGTCGAGTCTCCAGCTGAGGCTGTCCGCGACGAGCGCCATGGATTCCTCCAGCCCGACGTGACCGATGGAGCCCTCCGCCACCTTGGCTTGGAACTCCTCCACGGTCATTCCTGCGCCTATCTTCTTCTGAAGCGGCAGCCGCCGCGTAGAGGCGTCGACCACACGGTGAACCTCGATGGCCTCAATCTCTTGGCATGCCGCCGTGAGCATCAGGACGAGGCTGTCCATTACGAAGCCGGGGTTCACCCCCGTTCCAAGGACACTGGAGCCGTGGCTCTTAGCGAACTCATCTATCTCATGCGCCAGCTCAGGATGGCGCCTCCACGGGTAGGCTAGCTCCTCGCACGAAGAGACCACATCGAGGCCCTTCTCCACGGCTCCGCAGATCTGAGGCCAGACCAGCCGTAGCCGCGAGACCGTTGAGTGCACGACCACGTCGGCGTCCACATCAGAGAGCGCCTTCTCTAAGCTGGATGAGACCGAGACGCCTAGCTGCCTCCTCAGCCCGGCCACCTCGCCGAGGTCTTTCCCGGCCTTCTCCTCGTCGATGTCGACTGCGCCGACGATCCTCACCCATCTCTTCGCCGCCAGCAGCCTCGTGAGGCTGCTCCCAATCGCGCCTATACCATACTGAATCACGCGGATAGCGTGTTCCATGCTATGACCTAAGGCCTAGCATGAAAGGAGAACCGGATTTAAGGCTTCAGCCCAGCCCCAAAAGGAGGCCAGAGGCCTCGCTGAACCGATGCCCGTGAAGGCTAGGCTCTTCTGATGGACGCATGTGCTCTCGCTTAATACCCTGAGACAGGCGATCGGGGCGGAAGACGGTGGTGGAGCTGGAGGTCGGCGTCTTCAAGTGGCCCTGGAACGAGCGGAAGGAGATGCCCCATCGTTCCTGTTTCACCTTGCTCATCGATGACTACGTCCCCTGGCGGGTGCTCAGGCCCGAGATCGCGCTGCCCGAGAGCCTCTACGCGGACCTGAACCGCGTCTTTGAGCAGACGGGCCATCACTGCGTCAAATACTCGATCTGCCCGCTCGCCGAGGGCGTCAACTGGGTCGAGGACCCAGCCTACTCGGCCTACGTGGAAGAGCTCCTAAGGGCTCAGACGCTTGGGATCTCCCTGGGCTTGGAAGGCCTCACCCATTACTACGTCTACGACCTAGAACGGCGGGCGTTGACGAACCTCCCGGAGCTGGACTTCTTCAACACCGCAGGCGAGGAGGAGATCCACCGGTACATGAACGCGGGCGTCGAAATCCTCGGCCGAAAAGGCGTGGGGCTTTCAGGCTTCACCTCACCCTTCTTCTGCGGCGATCAGCCGGAGGCGTATAAGGCCTTCAACAGGCTGGGATGGACCTGGAGCTTCAACACCCATGGCCTCACGCAGGGGAACGACCCCGTCGTCAGGCATGGCGCCGTCTCAAACCTGCCGTCGTATGAGAACTCCTCAGACCTCTTCGGTGGCGGAGGCGCGCCTCCCGCCACGGAGGTAAGAGCCGACCAGGCAAGGGCATGCGTCGACGCAGCCAGCTTGAACGGTGAGATGTGCGCTCTTTACACGCATTTCCAGGGCATCCACTTCTCAGGCTCGCTCGAGGCGATCGAGGGGCTTCTCGCCTATGTTGAGGCTAAGGAGGACATCTGGATGGGCAGCGCCGAGGAGATCGGCAACTTCTGGGCTGCAAAGGAAGCCCTGAGACGGAGGCTCTCGGTCACGCGCGACCATGAGAAGGACCAGCTACACATCAGGGGATACTACACGCCGACCAAGGGGAAAGTCGCGGTCTGGGTTGTCCCACCCCAAGGCTACGGGGTCGCGGAGGCAAAGCTCTACCATGACGCTAAGGAGGCCCCTGAACCCAGACTCGCGGAGAAGCCGAACTACTCGGTCATCGTAGCCGAGACCGAGAAGCACAGGGCCTTCAACATGATCGCGCAGCTCAAGCGAAACTAGCGCATGGTAAGCAACGGGGCTCCTCTCCGATGCCTTTCGTCGAAATCCTTCGCGACGGCCAGCTGCTGGCGAAGGCTAGGCTATGCGACGGCTTCTTCTCGGAGAGCCGGGGCTACATGTTCCGCAGACCCAGCGGCCCTCTCTTCTTCAGGTTCCCCTGGGAGAACAGAATCTTCGTAGGCATCCACATGTTCTTCGTCTTCTTCCCGCTCCAAGCCGTCTGGCTGGACGACAGCCTCACGGTAGTAGATGTGAAGACCGCGAAGCCTTGGCGCCTCTACTGGCCCCGAGAAGCGGCCCAGTACCTGATCGAGACCCCATCACCAGACAGCCTCCCTATCGAGATCGGCGAAAGACTGGAGGTAAGGTTCTAGACGGCCCAACATCGACCGTCAAGAGCTTCCATCGCTCCGTGCGAAGGGCTTATCTCCCAACTGGGAGGCTACAGGGCTGGAGAGTCCCAATGGCTGCGTTCTCCGCGCCCGCCAAGTCAGGCTTTGTTCTTCCAGATGTGGACCGTTGCCGGGGCTGTGCCATCTGCGCCTTGGCATGCTCCTTGCAGCATGAGGGGGCCTGTAGCCCCCAGCTTGCTAGGCTTTACGTTCAAAGGAGCCTCCTCACGGAGGAGCCTCGGCTGGCGATGTGCCTTCAGTGTGACTGGCCGAGTTGCTACTTCGCCTGCCCCGTCGAAGCGATCATCATCGACGAGAAGACTGGGGCCCGCGTGATTCTCCAGGATAGCTGCACGGGCTGCGCCATCTGTGCGAAGGCGTGCGCAGCGAATACGCGTGGCGAGATCATACGATTCAACCCTGCGAGCGGGAAGTACTTCAAATGCGACCTCTGCCTTGGCCGCGTCGAGGGCCCTGCCTGCGTCGAAGCCTGTCCGTGGGGAGCCTTACGCTACGTCTCCGCTGTCCAGAGGTGAGGTGAACCTATGGTGAGCCAGTATGGTTGGATGGGTAAGATCCTCCGGGTTGACCTTACGCGTCGCTTGGCTTCCATAATGGACACGTCCCGGTACGCGTCCAAGTACATTGGCGGCCGGGGAATAGCCGCTAGGATCGCCTGGGAGGAACTCCCCGCGGGGACAGATGGCTACGCGACTGAGAATCGTCTGATTATCATGACGGGCCCGCTGACGGGCACCGTGGCTCCCTCCTCAGGCCGGGTCGTCTTCTGCGGCATAGCCCCACAGGCTTACCCTAGGCCGTGGTACACGCGGTCAAACATGGGCGGCTTCTTCGGCTCGGAGCTGAAGTACGCGGGCTTCGACGGCATCATCGTCGTCGGGAAAGCCGGTACCCCTACCTATCTCTGGATAAGCGATGACGAGGCCCAGTTCCGTGACGCGGACAAGCTCTGGGGCAGAGACACCTTCTCGACGCAAGCCTATCTGGTTAAGAAGCACGGCGATGGCACGCAGGTCGTATGCACGGGGCCCGCAGGCGAGCACCTGGTGCGATACGCGGTTGTTCAGAGCGGCACGGAGCACGCGGCCGGCCAAGGTGGCTTCGGCGCGGTGATGGGCTCGAAGAGGCTGAAGGCCATCGCGGTGCGAGGCAGCCAGGCTGTGCCCGTGGCAAGGGCTGAAGAGCTGATGAGGCTCTCGAACACCGTCAACAAGCAGCTCCACAAAGCCTTCGCTGAGGGAGCGGCACACGTTGACCCCGCCCTGGTAAGCCGCTATTCGGCGCGGCAGAGGGCTTGCACCCAAGCGTGTGCAATGGGCTGTGGCATCGTCTATGGGAACGTGCCGGGCACAGTGAACCCGGGCATCGTTCAGACGCGCGTCCAATGCTGCGCGCCCCTGTTCTCTGGCGCCGCGCCGTTCTACGACTGGAACATCGGCGTAGAGCCCGGCATCGAGGTGAGCGCCCTCACGAACCAGCTGGGGCTGAACCATTGGTCGCTCGTCTTCGGCCTCGTGCCCTGGCTGCGGGAATGCCACAGGAGGGGCTTATTGAAGGACCTTGACGGCACACCTATCGATTTCCACAGCCCGGCCTTCTGGGCGACGCTGCTTAGGAAGATCGCCTACAGGGAAGGCCTAGGCGACAAGCTGGCCGAGGACGGCCCTAGGGCCTGCGACGCGCTGGGCATAGGCAAGGAGGCCCTTGACAGCCTCTACCCGGCCTACGGGTTTGGCGGTCACTGGGACGGGCATGGCGACAAGGTCAACCCGCCCTTCTTCCCCATATGGGTGGTCTCGGCGCTCCAATGGGCCACGGACACGAGGGACCCCTTCAGCTCAGGCCATGACTACGCCTCCAACCTCACACACTGGTCTCGTACCGTCTCGTGGGAGAAGCTCTCCGCGATCGGCGAGCGTCTCTACGGTTCAAGGAAGTCAGTCGACCCGGCGACGCCCTACGAGTGGAAGGCTCAGCCGGCGATTGAGACGCAACACGAATCCGTTCTGAAGGACTCCCTGCCCCTCTGCGATAGCATCTTCCCGCTCTACTACACGACGCAGACCGAGGACAACTACGTGCGCTTAGAGGTCCCCGGCCTAGGCTTGGTTGAGGGCAAGGACTTGGAGTATCAGCTTTACATCGCCGTCACAGGTCACGATATGACGCGAGCTGAGTTCAGGGCATCCGCCGAGAGGGTCTTCAACCTTGAAAGGGCGATACAGATACGCGAATACGGGCGCAGCCGGGCGGACGACGAAGGGATCATCCCCTACTTCGAGACTGCTGAAACCTTCATAGGCCCTTCAGGGAGGCTCGAATCCCTTGACCGTGCTCAGTTCCTCAGGCTGCTTAACGAGTACTATGCCCTCAGAGGCTGGGACCCGCGTACAGGCCGCCCGATGAGAGAGAAGCTCGAAGCCCTAGGGCTAGGGGATGTGGCAGCTCAGCTAGGCAACCTCATATCCTGAAGGGGACGCCCATGGCCCTATCCGGCAGGGACGAGTCGGAGGCAGAGGTCGAGGTGCACGTAGACCTGTATGGCAGCTTCAGAGAGGCCGCTAAGACGAGCCGCCTCAGCGTCAAGCTTCCCGGCGTGGGAACGGTGAGGGAACTCCTTCAACGTCTCGCCGCTGGCTACGGTCCAAGCTTCCAAGCTGCCCTGTTCCAGGACGACGGGGAGCTGAAACATGACGCGGTCCTACTCTTGAACCAGGCGGTCCTGACGATGCGGGAGCTCGATAGAGCCTTGAGGACGGGTGACCGCGTCACGTTGTACCAGACGATCTCTGGGGGCTGAGGAGCGTCAACGCTGAACGTGGCAGCAGGTCTCCGCGAGCCCTGTTGACCGTGGTCACGCTTTCGCACTTCACGCAGCATCTCTACGCGGGCATCGCCGTCCTCTACCCCGCCATCATGGCGGCGCTGGGCATCTCCTACACGGAGCTAGGCATAGCCTTAGGAGCGGCTTCCGTGACCTCCGGCCTGCTGCAGCTGGTCTTCAGCCTCTTAACAAGATACGCGCCCAGGGGTCTTCTACTCGGCGCTGGAAACCTGCTCATGGCTGCGGGAAGCTTCCTTATGGGCCTTGTCCGAGGGTTCTACGACTTTATCGCGACGAACCTGATCGGGAACGCGGGCACGGCTCCTCAGCACCCTGTAGGCGTCTCCATGATAGCTGATAAGTACGGGCGCAACGGGGTCGGCGGCGCCCTTGGGATCCACTACGGCCTTGCCTACGTGGGAAACGTCCTCAGCCCTGCCCTGTTGACCGCGGTCTCAGTCGCGTACGGCTGGCGGCATGCCCTCTTCGTCATCGCGATACCACCCGCCTTCATGGGCGTTCTGCTCATGCTCTATCTTGCCCCTGAAAGGGCGAGGGGCCCGAGGGAGGCCAAGATGGGGCTTATCCGGGATCTGAGGAGCTCGTTTCGCACGAAGGGAGCCTGGGCGGTCATACTCGCACAGGCGCTCCTTGCAGGTTCAACGGGCATGGGCGCTATGGTCTCCTACACGCCGCTCTTCCTCGCGAACGAGCTTCACATGGACACGTTGCAGACCGGTGCCCTCTTCTCCCTCTCCATGCTCGCAGGTGTACTGGGCACTCTGCTCATAGGGCATTACTCAGACCGCGTCGGCCACCTGAGGGCGGCGATGGCCAGCGCGGTCGTGACCTCCATAGCAACGTTCCTGCTGGCCTTCTACAGGTCCGCGAGCCTGCTCTTGGCCCCACACCTCTTCGTGATGGGCCTAGCCGGCTTCTCGATCACCAGCGTCCTCCAGGCCTACCTCTCCACCATCGCGCAACCCGCTCAGAGGGACATCCTCTTCGGCCTCTTCTTCACCGTGGGCTTCGGCTTCGGCTCTGTTTGGTCCATCGTGATAGGCGTACTCATAGATACCTACGGCTCCTTCGCGCCGGCCTGGGCGTTGATGGCAGCTCTGGGCTTCACCGCCACGCTCCTGCTCTGGAGGGGAGACTCCTAGGTTCCAGCCTCCGCCGCCGGGCTCCCTTCCATACGGGCGGGTTGGCTGTTGATCCACCTGATGGCTTCAGGGTCGAGCTTCGGCCTACGCGCGTAAGTGTAGAGGCCGTTCGTCTCCTGCTCGATATCATACAGCTGCGTGTAACAGAAGGCGGCCACCCGAGGGTTCTGGAGCAACGCCTCCGTCAGGGCCCGGTACCGTCCCAGCAGCTCCTGGAGGCTCCTAGGACGCTGCCCGTATCCCCAGCTCTTCTCGTCCCCCTCGTCTTCACGCCACCAGGTTCCGCCGTACTCGCTTACCATCACCGGCTGCCCCACGTATGGAGCGTCTTCGCCTCCGGGCCTCCGGTAGAGGTCGTCGGCCGCTCCCGTCTCGCCGAAACGCTCGTAGTGAGCCCTGAAAACCGCCGGGTCCTGCTCGTAGTCGTGCACGTCGTAGATATCGGTCTCCACATGCGTATAGCCGCTCGAATCGATCATGGGCCTCGTCGGATCCAGCCGCCGCGTTAAGCCATATACTCTACGCATCAAAGCGACCGAGACCTCATCACTTCGATGGAAGACGCGCTCGTTAAAGGGCGTCCAGAGGATGATGCACGGATGGTTGAGGTCACGCTCCAGAGCCTCAGTCCATTCGCCGACCATCGCCTCCCTCGCCGCGGGCTCCGTGAGATCGAGGCCCCAGTCTCCGAACTCGCCCGTGACGAGGTATCCGAGCCTATCCGCCCAGTAGAGGAAGCGCGGCTCGAAGACCTTCTGATGCAACCTCGCGCCGTTGAAGCCCATCGCCTGAGCCAGCTCGATGTCCCTGCGAAGAGCCTCCTCCGAGGGAGCCGTGTAGACGCCGTCCGGGTAATAGCCCTGGTCCAAGACAAGCCTCAGGAAGCACGGCTGTCCGTTCAAGAGGATGCGGCCGTGCTCTAGGCGAACGTTGCGCAGCCCGAAGTGTGACCGGACCTCGTCGTGCACACCGGCCTCGGAGAAGAGCTCCAGCCTCAAACCGTATAGGTAGGGGTCCTCAGGGCTCCAAGCCCTAGCCCCAGCGACCTCAAGCGGAATAGTCACAATGCTCCCCGAAGCCTTCCGCTCAAAGGCACCCAGCTCGCTTCCGTTCGCGTCTAGGACGGCTAGGGATGCCCGGAAACGGCCGGGGTCGCCACCAAGCCTCAGCGTTACGTGGACGCACTCATTCTCCAAGTCAGGTATCAGCCGGAAGCCCTGGATGTAGCTTCGTGAAACCGCCTCCAGCCAGACCGTCTGCCAGATGCCCGTGACCCGCGTATACATGCATCCATACGAGTGGAAACGCGGGCTCTGCTTGCCGGACGGCTGGAGGCCGCTCCGACAATCATCCTTCGCGTTAACGACCAGGCTGTTCGTCTCACCAAGACGTGCTGCGTGGGTTATGTCGCAGGCGAAGGGCGTGTAGCCGCCCTTGTGATGGCCAACCTTGAGGCCGTTCGCCCAGACCGTCGCCTCATAGTCCACAGCGCCGAAGTGGAGCAGGATGCAGCGCCCAGCCCAAGCCTCAGGAACGGAGAAGAGACGGCGATACCAGACCGAAGGCATGAAGTCAGCGCGGCCTAGCCCTGAGAGCCGGCTCTCGGGTGGGAATGGGACTAGGATCCGCTCGTCAAACTCCATCTTGCCCGACGACCATCCCTGCTCGACGCCTCTCGAGCCGACACCCACCGTGAACTGCCATTCACCGTTCAGGTTCAGCCAATCCCTACGCTCGAAGTCTGGCCTCGGATGCTCAGGCCTAGGAAGAGTCAACCCCTGCGCCCTCCACAGCTCGTAAAGTAGTGCTCAAAGAGCAATCTGCTTACGCTTAAAATCCTTCGCTTGAGCAACGAGCTCGTGCGCAAAGTGACCCGTTTCGGTCAGACAGTACCTGTCTCCCTTCTTTGAGACCAGCTCCTTCAATACACCTAGGTGATAAGCAAGCGTTCCAGCTGAGACCCTGCAAACATTGTTCAATTCCGAGAATGTGCAGGTGCCTTTTGCTGCAAGCTCCTTTAGGATTCGAACTCGAACATCGTTGCCAAGCATACGGAACAGGTCCACCAACGATCCACATCCCGCGCTCAATGTTGCCCACTACTCTTCACCCACGGCTCGGGCCTTCCGACTCCCAAGCCTGTGCGACTAGCCCTTACGGGCAACACGAGCGCGGGCGGTCACGCTGGATACAGCGTGCGTTTACCCTGTTATCCA
>Ga0315307_1000099_pt1 | contig 33681 bp, 30 predicted proteins | sample TDP2_MG_FD_203079 | JGI IMG/M metagenome (GOLD analysis project Ga0315307, IMG submission 203079) | Freshwater sediment microbial communities from Lake Towuti, South Sulawesi, Indonesia - TDP2 | ecosystem: Environmental > Aquatic > Freshwater > Lake > Sediment | place: Indonesia: South Sulawesi...
GCCCCACCGCGTCACAGGTATGGGTGGTGGCGCCGCCGGCGGCCAGCAGAAAGGCGCGCCGCGCGGCGCGCCTGAATGCCCGACCTCAACTGACACGGAGCCAAAGCCGAACTCAGCCAACCCGGTGCTCACCCTCACGCTCCCGGCCGACTTGCTCCCCAGCAGGGCGAGGATAGCCTCCGGCCTCCGCTCTGTCAAGACCAGACGGGGTCGGCGATCCCCATCTCGGGGTAAGGCAAGGATGGCTCCAGACGTGCCGCCACAGCCTCAGCCCGCGGCGGGCTCTGGCTCGGACGCGTCGACCTCGCGCTGCTGAACTCCGAACAGTCCCGTCAGCTTCCCCACCGCCGCCTGCTTCGTCTTGGTATCCGAGTGCAGGTACTTGGCAGTGGTCTCCAGTTCGGAATGCCCGAGCAGCTCCTGCACCGGGCGAATATCCGCGCTATTGCGGACGAGGTGAGTGGCGAAGGTGTGGCGCAGCTTGTGAGGGGTGATCGCGTGTGCCACTACAACGAGCGTCGGCCGTACCAATCCCTGCAGTGTCTGCCGCCGGAGGCCCCCGATGGCTATCCGTGCGAGGGCCAGATCGTTGCCCGCCCGGTGGTGGGCGGCCTCATCAACGACTACTGCCGCCTCGCTGCTTGATGGAGTGTCGTGTCCGCTCCACCGTCGGGGAGCTGCTCCCGCGCCCCCGACTTGGTCTCCCCGCGCTGATCGTGCCAGCCGTTGGCGACGCGCCAGCCCTCCGAGACAGCACCAACTAACCGTAGCAGAGCGCAGGTCCGCCGGTGCACCTGCCGAAGTCAGCTGCGCATGGGTTCTGGAGCACTACGCCCGTATGGTGGAATGTCTGGGCCTCAGAGACAAGCCCACAGGGCGGTCAGGAGTGTCCCACTGCTATCTAACAAGCGCAAGAGGGCGCAGAAGGCACTCGCCGTGGGATGCCAGCGATTCCTGCGCGGTCTGCTCAACTCGCACTACCGCAAGGCTGCCTAGTCGTCGCCAGGGGTGCTTGTCCCACGCGAACGCTGGAGCCCGCGTGGGCTGCGGGCCCTCAGTCGCGGGTGAGGCCTCTGACCGCCACCCCGACCCCTGGCGACGAGGCCGGATGGCACCTCTCTGTAGCTTGTCACTGCACCGACAGACGGGCGCTCGCCCCTTTCGCGCGCCGCCGATGGATTATCGGACAGCACGGGCTATCGCGCGGGCGGGTCAGTCTTGGATGCCGATGCCGGGTGAACTCCCGACGCCAACCGATACAGGCGACTCTTGGTGTGCCAGTAACGCTCCCGGCCGCCGTCGCAGGCACTCGACATCCACGCGTGGTTCCGCCGCCGCGCAACGTGAGCAAGACTGAGTTTGGGTAGCCCTTGAATAGACAGAGACTCCCATAGGGACGACGAACACATATCACAGCGAGTAAGGTGCTTATCATGGGTGACGCGGGAGGTCGAGCGTGACCTGCCGCACACGTACGTTCTCTGAATCTGAGACGAAGAGCTGGCGACCCCGCAGGGCGAGGCCGGATGGCCAGTGGAGCAGGGCGCGGTCGGCTCGGCCGCCGTCGCCCAGATAGCCGGGCACTCCGCCGATCCCAGCGAGGGTGGTGATGATGCCATCAGGAGCGATGCGCCGAACACAATGGTTGCCGCTGTCCGCGACGTAGAGAGTGCCACCCTCGCTCACGGCCACGGCTCGCGGCTGGTTGAGGCTCGCCTCCGTTGCCGGCCCGCCATCACCGGAGAAGCCCCTCGTGCCCGAGCCGGCTACGGTGGTGATGAGTCCCGACGAGTTGACCTTGCGCACGCGATGGCTTTGCTCGTCGGCGATATACAGGTTCCCTTGCCGATCAATAGCCAGGCCACGCGGAGAGCCGAGAGCCGCGTCCTGCGCGCGGGCCCCATCTCCACTTGAGCCGGCGGTTCCATTGCCCGCGACCGTGTGGATCAGCCCGCGCGGGTCCACGCGGCGGATACGATGGTTGGACTTGTCGGCGATGTACACCGACCCATCGGCACCCACAGTTAGGGCCACCGGGTGGTCAAGCTGGGCGCTGGTCGCCGGCCCCTCGTCGCCGGAGAAGCCAGTTTCTCCCGTGCCGGCGAGCGTGTCGATAGCGCCACTCGGGTCGATTCTACGCACCCTATGGTTGTTCTGATCGGCGATGTAGACGTTGCCCTTCGCGTCGCCGCAGACGTCGGCCGGCTGGTTCAGCCCGGCGGCGCGGGCTGGACCTCCGTCACCAGAGTATCCGGGCCAGCCGACGCCCGCGAGTGTCCTGACGCTGCCGTTCCGCCCGACCACCAACACCCGGTTATTCCCCAGGTCGGCCAGATAGAGGCCGCCCCTCGCGTCCACCCACAGCCCATGCGGCTGGTTGAGGCTGATCTCCTGGCTGCGGGGCCCGGATCCGAAGGCGCCGGGGAGGCCGTTTCCAGCCGCTGTCTTCATCATGCCGGGCGAAGGCCGGCGGCTCGAGGGCGCGAGTGCCGGGCGCGGGTGCGGCACGGGAAGCCGTACCATCCGCACCCGATGGTTCCGCGCGTCGGCGAGGTACATCCGCCGGCCAACGATGGCCAACCCGCACGGCGCGCTGAGCAGCGCCCGGGGGGCGGGTCCGCCGTCTCCGCGGAATCCCGAGACACCGGGTGTCCCGGCGACGGTCCATATCAACCCACGCCGATCCACCATGCGCACGCAGGAGTTGAACCAGTCTGAGACATACAAGTTCCCGTCGCCGTCGAGCGCCAGAGACTGAGGATGATTGAGCTGCGCCTCGATCGCTGGCCCGCCGTCTCCGCTGAAGCCGGCCGTTCCCCGGCCGGCAATGGTGTGGATGATCCCGTGAGGGTCCACTTTGCGTACGCGGTTGTTGAACGCGTCGGCGATGTACAAACTGCCATCTGGGCCGATGCAGACGTCCCGTGGGGAATCCAGCGCGGCGAAGATGGCCGGCGCGCCATCGCGGGTGTAGCCTCGGTCCCCGCTCCCCACGATGGTGGCGATGATCCCCCGCGTGTCTACCTTGCGAATCCGATGGTTCCCTTGGTCCGCGATGTACAGGTTGCCGGCCCGGTCCACGGCGATGCCGACGGGAGCCGAGATGCTGGCCAGCACCGCAGGGCCGCCGTCTCCAGAGAACCCGGGCTGGCCGTTGCCGGCCACGGTCTCCACGGTACCGTTCCGCGCGACCCTGCGGACTCGCAGGTTGACGTGGTCACTGATGTAGATGCTGCCGTCTGGCCCCACGGCCACACCGGCCACGACGTCAAAGCTGGCGCCGGTGGCAGGCCCCCCGTCCCCTCCGTAGCCGGCATGACCGGTTCCGGCAAGGGTGGTCAGGCTACCGTTGCGCTCCACCCGAGCGACTCGGTGATTGTAGGTGTCGGCGATGATGAGCCGGCCGCGGCCATCGGTGGCAACGCCCTCTGGGCCCCCGAGGTTGCTCTTGCTCGCGAGTGTTCCGTCACTGACGTAGCCCGGCGAGCCAGTTCCCGCAACGGTCACGATGGTGCCCGGCGGCACCCCCCGGGCCGCCCGGGCCGGACTTACGTACAGCAAGCCCCCGAGCAGCAAAGAGAAAGCAACAGCATGAACATCGCGCGTCATTTCGAACCTCCTCTCCGCGCCGGTACCCCGCGGAATAGAGCCTGATGATTGCGGATAGTATGCCAGAACTCGTCCGTTGCATCCAGGAGACGGCGTCTCGGCCTTGGGCATCTGTGAGACCGCTGCTCTGGGCCTATACGTCGGAGTGTCGGCCGGCCCCCGAGGGGTCTTAGAAAGGCGTCAAGGGCGGCCGATAGGGAGAATTGGCCCGAGATGATGTGGCCATGAGTGAGCCGGGACAGGTCGAGAGCCCGCACAGGACCCCCAGGACGGTCCTACGGCTGCCCGACACGGGCACGTGGTATCACTCGTGGGGGCAGGTCACTCTTCAGTGCTTCATCTCGAAGACTACGCCGAGGATCCGGTCCGGATCGTCGAGGATGGCCAGCACTCGCGCCTCCACGTCTTCCAGAGGAATGGTGTGGGTGGTGAGGCAATCCACGTCTAGACGGCCTTCTGAGATGAGCCGCATGATCAGCTCCAGGTTGGTGCGCGTCGTCCATCTCACCACGGCCGGCGGGTACGGCTTCCCCACCTCCCACTCGTCGTCGTGGTAACCAGGCCCGGTACGAGAGGCCTCGCGGATGTCCGCGTTCGTGAGGCCGAAGGCGTAGTCGAAGCGCACGCCGCCGACGATCACGATTCGCCCCATCCGATGTCCATCGGCAGTGCACTTGAGACACTTGCGCACGTTGTTCAGCGCAGCCGCGCCGTCGCCCTGGAAGGCGAAGACCGCGCCATCGAGTCCATAGCCGCGGGTGAAGGCCTGGGTCAACGCCACCTCGTCCTCGGCTCCCACCAGCGCGGTCGCGTCGATCCCCCACCGGCGCGCGACCTCGACGCGGAAGGGGATTATCTCCCAGCCGATCACGTAGCCACCGGCCAGTTGATGGAGGCGAGCGGCAAGCTGGCCGACTATCCCCAGGCCCACAACGGCGACGAACTCCCCAAGCTGGGGCTCACCCCGGCGCAGCGCGTGCAGGGCCGTTGCGGCCAGCATGGCGTACGAGCCTTGGGCCCAGGTCACGTTGTCAGGGAGCGCCACGCAAAGGTGGTGTGGCACCACCGCGTAGTTAGTGTGGAGCGCGTATCCGCCGCCGATGCAGGCCACCCGGTCTCCAGGCCGGAACTCATCGGCTCCTGGGCCCACCTCGAGCACGACCCCGGCGTTCGAGTACCCGAAGGTCCTCGGCTTGGCGCCTAGATTCGGCTTCTCCAACTGCTCGCGGAGCCCGCGCCACCCTCTCAGCTCGGTGCCTGGGCTGACCAGCGAGCTGTGCACCTCCGTCAACACCATGCCCGGCCGAACCGGCGGGACCTCTTCCTCCACCAGGCCGATATGCCCGTTCCCCATCAGCGCTGCCACTATACGCTTTCTTGCCATCCTCGCCTCCTGTCAGTTGGTCGCTCAGCCAGTGTCACGAGGTACGACCGGCGCGACAGGTTCGCCTGACGTTTCCCAAGCCCTTCGCGCTCCCGGTCATGACTACTGCCTGAAAGCGGCAAAGGGAGTATACTCAGGCGCGGTCGCCCGCTGCACGACGGACCGATGAGCAGTGCGGGCGGATGGGAGCACAGCTGAGATGCTCAGATTGATGTTGCTGCTGGTGGTGAGCACCATGGCCATCTGCGCGGCCCAGGCAAAGACCTGCGCTGAGACACCCGTGCCTATCCCGAACGGCGGATTCGAGCGAGGGCTGGACAAGTGGCAGGTGCCTGACGGCGAGGGGATGACGGCCGTCTCGGAGGAGCAAGCCGCCTCCGGCAAGCACTCGCTCAAGGTGGTGGACAACGATCTCTACAGAGGGTCGGACGCCACGGGGCCGCGGGTCCCCGTCTCGGGCCTCGGCGCCTACGAGCTGCGCGGCAAGGCTTTTCCCGTCTCAGGGTCCGGGCTGGGCCTCTACGTGCACGTGCTCGACAGAGAGGGCAAGCTCATCGGGAGCGGCGACGAGCATCGGCGAGCGGCGCCATCCAGCCCGGCAGGGCAGTGGGTTCCATGGAAGCAGCTGGTCTACACCCCCAAGGACGCCGCCTTCCTGCAAGTATGGGTCCACAGCTACAGCGCCGCGCGGGTGACCGCTTACCTGGATGACCTGAGCTTCGTCTCCCTGAGTGAGAGCGCTCTCCATCCGCCCTGGCCGGGGACCTACAAGATACACGCCGATGAGAAGGAGAAGCTGACGGCTGCGGACGTCGTCGGCCCCGACGGCATCGTCTATCCGGACTGGCGCTACGCCGGCGTGCCCGGTGGCATTCCTTCCGTGCCGGTCGTGGCACGCATCGAGGACTTCGGCGGCAGAGCAGATGACGAGCGGGACGACAGCGCCGGGCTCGAGGCCGGAGCCGAGGACGTGGGTCGGCGAGGAGGCGGCGCTCTGCTGCTGGGCGCCGGCACCTACTACCTCGACCGTCCAGTGGTCATCACGCGAGACGGCGTGGTCATCCGCGGCGCCGGGGCTGACAAGACGCGCCTGATCTTCCGCTACCTCGCGCCGCCGGGAGGCGTTGGCTTCCTTCGGCCGCTGCCAGACAGCACGATCACCCGCTCGACCTGGGTCGAGGCGCACGCCGATCCCAGGAACTTGGCGAAGCTCAGCATCGAGGCGGAGGGCCACAAGCTGGCTGAGGCCGGCCCGCGCGACGATGCTGGGCCTACGTTTTCGGTGGAGACCAGAGGCCGGTGGGTCATCGAAGAGGTGCCAGACGGCCAGCACACACTGACCGCGGTCGCTCAGTATCAGGATGGCCGGCGCATCGAGTCTGCAATCTCCGTGCACACGGATGCTTCGGCCCCGGCCGAGGACCCGCGGGTCCCCTACTACACCGGGGCGATCATGTTCCTGGGTGTCAGCGACTACGGGCCCGGGCGCCAACTCGCCCGCGACGGCAAGCGAGGAGACCGAGAGCTGCTTCTCGAGAGCGCGGAGGGTCTGGCCGCCGGCGACCGCGTCCGGCTGCGAGCGCCGGAGTCGCCGCGCTGGAACGCGCTAGTTCGCAACTCCTGCCCGTGGGGCAGCTACCGCGAGTACCAGTTCCTCGTGGAGGCGGTGGAGGGAAATCGTATCCGCCTCAACCAGCCGCTGCGCCTGGATTACCCCGTGGTGGATGGGCCCTACGTGCAGGAGATCCGGCCCATCCGCCGCTGCGGGATCGAGGATCTTCATCTCGAGCAGACCCAGGATCTCTGGATCAGCGGCATCATCTTCTCCCACGCCTGGGAGTGCTGGGCCCGCGGTGTGACGGTGAAGAAGGCGGGCCGCTTCCCGCTCTATTTCAGCCCCGCCAAGTGGTGCGAGATCCGGGACTGCGTGCTCGACGATGCCTGGTTCAAGGGTGGCGGAGGGACGGCCTATGCCGGCTGGGAGAGTACCTGCGACTGCCTGATGGAGAACGTGATCACCCACAACTTGCGGCACGCGCCGCTGGTGCAGTGGGCCGCCTCCGGGAACGTGATCCGCAAGAGCGTCTTCCACAACAGCGACGGCCAGTGGCACGCGGGCTGGACGAACGAGAACCTGTTCGAGCAGTGTGTGATCGAGTCGGTCGAAGGCAACGGCGGCTACGGCTATGGCATGTGGGCCTCGCCTCCGGAGGATGAGGAACACGGGCCCAACGGGCCGCGCAACGTCGTCTATAACTGCGACGTACGCTCGCCCAGGGCAGGGCTCTGGATGGGCGGCATGAATGAGGGCTGGCTGATCCTCTATAACCGCTATCTCGTCGGCTCCGGGCCGGGCGTCTACGCCAAGGAGGCGAGCTTCGACCACATTATCCGGGGAAACGTCTTCTCGCTGGCGGACCCGAAGCAGCCGGCGGTGATCCTCCAGACGCCGGACTGCACCGGCGTGGAGCTCATCGACAACCAGGTCTACGGGGGCAACGGGAAGCTGTGCGATGGCAGTGCGCGGCCAGCCCTGGATCGCAGCAACCGGCTGGCGCCGGCCGGGGCGGCCCCTCGCCCGCAGCCAGCTGTGCCGTCGATCTTCGAGTGGCAGCGCGGGCGCAAATGAGAGGGCGAGGATGTCTTCAGGACTGACCACGTGAGGAGGCCAAGATGGTTGCATCGTGGCTAGCCGTTGGGGCACTCATCATTATCTTCGCGGTGCCGGAAGGGGGCACCTCATGGCCGCGCTGCGCGGACGCGAATGCCTCGCGTGGCGGTCCCGCGGAGACCACGCGGGTCGCCGAGCAAACAGCGGTGTCACCTCGGGGGGGCCGAGAGAGCAGCGCCGCCCGGCCCGCAGAAGGGCTGGCCACGCCGCTAATCTGCCTCTGGCAGCATGAGCCGCAGGTGGACGTGACTGCGGTTGTGAAGGAACTGGGGTTCAACACCATCTGGACGGACGACCCGGAGTACACCGGCCAGCGATGGGAGGAGACGCAGATGTACCGGGCCCTCCGGGTGCCCGGCATCAAGTATGTCATCCCGAAGACAGATCGCGTCGCCTGGGGCTGGACGCACGAGGGGTCGCTGAAGACCGCCCGTTGGATCGCCAAGCTCTCGCTGGAACACCACGAGATCATCGGGCTCTACCTCAATGACTTCTACGACGAGATCGAGGAGGGCCACCGCACGATGGCACAGTGGCGTGAGATCATCGCGGCAGCCAAGTCCATGAATCCGGAGCTCGATCTGTGGGTGCCTCACTATCCCCACCGCGGCAACGAGAAGCGCGCCTATGACTTCGACTACCAGGGCGTCATCCTGAATATCTGGGACCCTCGGAATCTGGAGGCGGCCGAGCAGCATCTGGCCACGGCCAAAGCTCAACATGCCGGCAAGCGCATCCTGGGCGGTCTCTACATCAACAGCGGCGCCCGCCGCGGCCACTGGCTCACTGAGGCGGAGTTCAAGACGACGCTCAAGCTCTACGTTGACTCCATCAACGCCGGGAAGCTGGATGGGCTTCGCATCTACTGCGCCTGCCAGTTCGTGCAGCGCCCGGAGTACCTGCGCTGGGCCAAGGAAGTGATGCGGGACCTGAGGCGGCCAGGGGCCTGAACGGGTCCTCGGTCAGGAGAGAGACATGCTCAAGGTGGGAGTGATCGGCTGCGGGCAGGTGGCTCACGGCTAGGTCGGGGCGAGGGCGTACTCCAAGGTTGGGCAGACCCTCTCGCGTGTCTTGGGCCGCCACGCGGTCCTCGTCAACGGAAATGCTCGCTTACTTGCTCGCTGACGGACCTTCATGCAGGGCCGCCTTGAGCATCCACAGGCCCTGGTGCCCCACGATCTTGCGGAAGCTCTTCTCGGTCTCGAGCCCGGCTGCCCCAGCGCAGTGCAGGGCCATCTCGCCCGGGCGCCAGCAGGTGACCCGCCGGGTCCGGCCCTCCGGTGAGATGGCCAGATAGAGGTTGACTGGCGACGCAACATTCGTTCGCGCGGGATGAGTCATGGGCAAAGGGTACCACGAAGCAGCTCAACTAGTCTTCGGCCGTCGGAGCGGCGATCACGTCACCGCCTGCGGCACTCGTTCCATATGTGCCGGTCATTTCGCCGTAGAAGCGCTCCAGCCTTGCTCTGGCGGCATCCTCTGCTGTATCGTCGGCGCTCATTCTCGCTGGAGGATGTACCCACGTGGAAGCAGCTGGGACTCGATCCTTGTGGTGATGAAGGCAGTGCTGCTGAGTGCCCAGCGGGCGAGCGGACACGGGGGCTGCTATGCCATCCGCCACGGGACCCCGGACTGGGACACGCAGCCAAGAGGGTAGCCGGAGGCAGGGGTGGCCTGGGCGCCCGCACACGACCCTCAGGGGCGCGGTCCCGGATCTGGTACATGCTGGGCAGCGATGGTCGGTCCCGCCAAAGACGGCGAAGACCGTTCCTCCTCACATCGAGCGCCGCTTCTTTGCCGAGACTCGCATCACGGCCTTCCGTCTCGCGGCCTAACTGCGGCGACCGGCTGCCTTCTATTCCTGCCGCCTGCGCGAGCCCGGGGTGCAGGCGCGCGGCCTCTAAACCCTGTCCGTGGGAATGACGCGGCTCGCCAGCGGTTTCAGTTCCCCAAGAGCCAGTAGCGCCGCCGGATCATATGCACTCTCCGGGGAAGAGGTAGGGCGGTATCAAGTCGACGTGGCCAGCATAACCAGTTCCCCGGAGACCGAAACTGCACCATTCATCCGCGAGAGCGTGAGCAATACCTCAGGTCACTACCTCATGGCCACTGATGAAGTGGGCGTGCAGTCCGTCACTCAACCTCCAACTGGGTGAGAAGCCACTGCTCCAAGGCCTCCTGGTTGCTAGCGCTACGGCGACGGATTTCCACGTAGCGAGCGAAACGACGCCGTGCTTCCGCCACGACTGTCGGGACCTGTGAGGCTGTCAGAGGCTTGACCACGAATCCCATTGCCCCCGCGGTCATCGCGGCCGGCCCGGCATTGGCATAGGCAGTCAGGACAATCACGCAGGTTGGAGACTCTTCCATCAATCGGCGCGTGGCTTCAAGTCCGGTCATCCCCGGCATCTGCACATCCATCAGCACCACGTCAGGATTGTGTTGGCGCGCCAGTTGGACAACGTCCTTTCCGTTCCTCGCGATGCCAACCACCCTGTAGCCGTGCCGCTGGAGGGTGCTCTTCAGCGACAGGGCGATGAGGACTTCGTCCTCGGCGATGAGGACTTCCAATGGCGTGACCCCTTCGCCGACCTCTTGTGTGTCCTCCCCGGTCTCGCAGGCAAGAACCTCCGGGGTAACCGGCACCTCAGGCTCGGCCGGAGCTTCGTGGTCCGTCTCGGCTTTGTCTGATGCCTGGCAAGCCACGCATACCGCCATGCTATTCGCACTCCTTGTCCGAGGGAAGCAGCAGACTGCGGTCCAGAATCGCCTCAGCTAAGGTTCCGCCATTCTTGGGGCGCAGTGTAAGCCGGCCACCCAGTTGTTGAGTCACCATGATCGAGGCAATCTGCAGCCCCAGCCCCTGCTGCGATGTCAGGCTGAATCCATCGGGGATGGGATTACCCGAGTTCCAGACGCTGAGCACGACTCGATCAGGCTCCCTGAGGGCAAGCTCCATAGAGATTTGTACCCTTCCGCTTGGTGCAGGAGCGCCATACTTGAGTGCATTTGTGAGCAGTTCGTTGGCCAACAGCACAGTCGCGGTGGCGCCACTAGCGCTAGCCTTAAGGGGCACGAGTGAGACGTCGCATTCCACCTCTCGCACAGCGAGCGCGTGCTGGGTCAACTCAAGTGTGCGCCTAAGCGCCCCGGGAAGGTCCACTTCGTCTGGCCGGCCTTCAGCCATCTGCTCATGTACGGTCGAAAGCGCATGGACACGAGCGGAGGCGTCCCTGAGCGCCTGTTGCAGCGGCCCGCCTGCTTCCGCGCGCTCCATATGCATCTGGAAGAGTGCCGAGATGAGCACCAGGTTGTTCTTCACCCGGTGGTTGATCTCGCGATTGAGCGTCTCTGCCATCTCCGCCCTGCGCCGCTCCGCCGCTGCCAGCTCCTGCTCCACCCTCACCCGCTCCCGCTCGGCTCGGCCCATGCGGAGCAGCGCGCGGCAGGTGGCGACAAAGACGGAGGGATCGAGGGGTTCCGTGAGATACGCGTCGGCCCCCGTGTCCAGCCCGGTCACAAGCGATTCCGAGTCGCGATAAGTGGCCGAGACGAGCAGAATGGGGATAGGCGAGGTCTTCGCATTGGCCCGGAGGCGCTGCACCACCTCTAAGCCCGACACCGGTCGCATGGTCACATCCAACACCAGCAGCCCGACCGGGATGGCACCGACGTGCGCCAGCGCTTCCTCTCCGCTTGCCGCTTCGAGGGTTTCGAAGCCGGCATTACGGAGGATGCGAGCTCGGCTGTAGCGCGCGGCTTCATCGTCATCCACCACCAGGATGGGCTCGCCGCCAGTAGAGCGCTTAGAGGAATTGGAGATTTCTGGCATGGCCGATGAATCCTCCTTGATGCTCGGGAACAGGGCGCTGACACCGGCAACCCTATCTCCGCTAGTGGTCGCTTTCGCCTGCCTCCTGCTCAATCGGCTGATAGGTGATGGGAATGGTGGCAAGAAATCGCGACCCCACGCCCGGTGTGCTCTCCACGGTGAGGTCGCCCCCGAGCAAGCGCGCCAGGTGACGGCACAGCGGCAACCCCAGACCGATACCCTTGGCGCGTCGGTGCAAGATGGTGTCAAGCTGTCGGAACTCTTCGAAGATCACCTTCTGATCCTCCGGCGCAATGCCAATGCCGCTGTCGAAGACCTCGAACGCGACGGATCTCGCCCCTGACTCAAGCCGAGCCGAGACCCTCACCTCTCCGCTGACCGTGAACTTCAATGCGTTCGAGATCAGGTTGCGTAAGATCTGCAAGATTCTCCGGTCGTCGGTACGGAGCGGTGGCAGATGATCCGCCGGCTCAAACACCAGCGATACGCCGGGGTCCCGCGGAATGGGCTGGCAGACTGCTCGGAGTGCGCCAAAGAGAGCGGCAACGCGGAAGTTGCTTGGCTTCACCGGGAGCCGCCGCGCCTGCAACCGTGTCAGCTCAAGCAGATCGTCAATGGCCTGCGACAGCTCCTGCGCCGCGGTCTGGATGAACCGAACCTGCTTCTCCTGCTCCTCGGTCAGGTCGCCTCGGTGTGCTGCAGCAGCAAGTGGGTGAGCCGAAGAATGGAGCTGACCGGGGTGCCGAACTCGTGCCCCGTGGTCCGCAGGAACCAGTCCTTGAACTGGTTGGCCCGCCGCAACTGATCGGATCGATCATCCAGCTCCACATAGAGGGCAGTGAGACCGTGGTTGGTCTGTTCCAGTTCGCGGGCCAGCTGGGCCAGCTCCTCCTCGCTATGCGCGAGTCGCTGACGGAGGCTCGCCAGCTCGGCTTGAAGCTGATCTGAGGCCTCAGTCATCCTGTCCCCGCTTCACCACAACCACGGTGGCATCGTCCCGCTCGCGGCCGAAGTCTCGATACAGCGCTCCGGCAATCACGCTGGGATGCTTCCGCAACAAGCCGGGGTATGCATTCAGGTTCCAGGAGGCCGAGAGTCCATCCGAGTGCAACACAATCACACCGTTCTCGGGCCAGACATATTCGAACTCCTGGAACCGGCGCGCTTCCACTCCCAGAGTGCCGTCATGCGACACCATCGCTCGCGGGGCCTCGGGAGTCACAATCTGTCCACTGATGTTGCCGACCCCGGCAAAGCGAACCGCACTGTTCGCAATGTCCAGATGAACCACGGCTGCGGCCACCCCTCTCGTCTTGCGCAGGGCCTCATGCAGCAACGGAAGGAGCGAAGCTGGCATCAGGTGCGGATGTGAGGCGAAAACCGCCGCCGCCGAGCGGGAAGCCTCTGCTGCCTCGAGCCCGTGGCCGAGACCATCGGTCACTAACACCAGCGCGCCGCTCTCGTGACGAACCACGCTCCAGACGTCGCCGTTCACGCGCCCGCCCGGCTTCGCGCGGGAGACCGCGCCGACAACCAGCGGACTCAACTCTCCGCCTCGGCGCTCGCCATGCGTGCACATCTGCGCCAGCACAACAGTGCCCTGTTCCGCCAGCGAGTATACGTCGGAAACCAGAGAGAGGCGCCGGATCGCACCCATGCCTATGCCAGCAGTGCCTCTGGTGGAGAAGCCATCGCGGAGCGATTCGGGGAGGTCGACGATGCCCGGTCCCTGATCCAACCCCAGGATTTCGAGGCCGACTTGCGGCTCCTGCTCCAGCGCGCGCAGCAGCACCTGGCGGCCTTGGGTGGCGTGCAGGGCGAGGTTCCTGGCGATCTCCGTTGCGACGACTGAGGCCCGTCCAATCTCGGTGTCGTCAAACCCCAGTCCGCGTGCCATTCTCTCAGCCTCTCGGCGCACTTCGCCGACGCTGCTCACGTCGGAGATCGGCAATGCCAAGGAGTCATTCATGGTCCGAGCGATCAATCCGCATGTTCCCCACCGACTCGCCACCGCACTGCCGTGACGCGGGTGCCCTTGTCGGGCTCAGATTCGATCTGAAGGTCATCCATCAGACGGCGCGCGCCGCCTAGCCCCAGCCCCAGCCCGCCAATAGTGCTGAAGCCGTCCTGCAAGGCCCGCCCAATGTCGCCCATGCCCGGGCCGCGGTCCTCGAAGATGAGGCGCAGCCCCTCCCGTTCGCCGTCGCTTATCTCTTCGATGGTCATCGTCCCTCCGCGCCCGTGATCAACCGTGTTACGGGCAAGCTCGCTCGCGGCGGTGACCAGCCTCGTCTGGTCAACCAGGCCGAAGCCCAGCTCCGTGGCGCGGGCGCGCACCATCTGGCGCGCGAGAACGATATCATCCTTGAGCCGGACCATCATCGTTTCAGAGCGGATGATCCTCATCACTCCGTCTGCTCGGTGTTTCGCCCGGCGCGCTTTGCAGCAGGGCCATTCCCAGGTCAATGTTCAAGGCCGTCTGAACGCCGGACAGCAGCAGGCCCATCTCGACCAGGGTAATGGCAACCGACGGCCGCATTCCCACCACGACGGTCTGCGCCGCCAGCAGCCGCGAGATGGTCGCGATCTCGCTCATCATCCGGGCGGTGAAGGAGTCAATAACTTCGACCGACGAGATATCAATCAGCACACCCTTCGCCCTGTGCTTGACGATCGCGGCCGTGAGATCTTCCTCGAGCACCGTCGCCAGGCGGTCGTGCATTTCCACCTGGATGGTCACCAAGAGGAGGTCACCCAGCCGGACGATCGGAATGCGTTCGGGCGGTCGCTCTCTCATTATCAACTCGCCCCTATGAGCGTCGACTGACCTGCAGACCGAGACGGGAGAAGGCGGCCGCGAGCGCGTCTGACAGGCTGGCCTTGGTAACGACATCGGTGAGGGCGACACCCAGGTGAATGATGGCCTGAGCGATCACCGGGCGGATGCCGCTGATAATGCAATCGGCGCCCATCAGCCTGGCGGCGGAGACGGTGCGGAGCAGGTGCTGCGCCACTAGCGTGTCCACCGTCGGCACTCCCGTGATGTCAATGATGGCGATGGTCGAGCCGGTGTCGGCGATGCGCTGCAGCAGGGCCTGCATTACCACCCTGGTGCGGGTGCTGTCGAGGGTGCCGATGAGCGGCAAAGCCAGGACGCCCTCCCACAACTGCACCACTGGCGTTGACAGCTCGAGCAGGTCCTGCTGCTGCCGCCGGATGATCTCCTCTCGCCCCTTCAGGAACGCTTCGGCCGTGTAGAGTCCCAGCTTGTCCAGCAGGGCCGTGACCATCCATAGGTGCTCACCGAGCTCCTTCGGGTCGGCACCGACTTCCTTCTGCAGGGCTGCGAACAGTGGCTGCTTCATGGAGAAGACGAAGATAGCGGTCTCTGAAGGTGTGAAGCCCTGCTCGGCGCGGCTGCGGGAGAGGTCATCCAGGAAATCTCGCGTCTCCGCCCAGCCCGGCGCGCGGATATCGGAGACGTCGCCCTTTTGAACCGCTCCGCGGAGCAGGGTGAGGAACTCCTGTGATTGCCGGCGCAGCTCCGTTTCCTTCATCAGATCTGGACGCAGCGTAACGGCCGCCAGCTGCTCTCGCATCCAGAGTTCCAGCAGTTCCTTCTCGTTTCTCGTGATGATATCGGCTATCTTCTGAACAGCACGGCCCGACATGGCATCCTCCTCCCCGTTGTGTCGTCTGCCTTGATTCGCCTGTTCGGACCTTCTGTCTGGCGGGACCTGGTTCTGCTCCACCGATGGGACTGCTCAAGCACCTAAAGAGCATCTCGTGTTACGGTCAGGCAGGGAAGCTCACAGGAAGGCTCAGGACGCACCCAGAGGCATCCTGAGTATACTCCGCAAATAGTCATCGGCACCCCTGAAGGGTCTCAGGGCGGAGGTTCGATACTCTTCAGGCTCACTCCTGTCGGCTGACGGCCCGCCTACAGTCAGCAAGGCGCCGACGTCTGCAGCGCCGAACCTGCCAGGTCCCCGACCTCAGCCTGGGAGTGAGTGGATGTTCGTGCAGCTTCTCCTCTGGTTGGTGCCGCTGCTGTTCCTGGGCCGACGTGACCAGTGCTTCCGGATCATTGCGCTGCAACAACAACTGGAGGTCTACCGGCGACAGCAAGGCGGCAAGCAAGTGCAGCTCACCGACCAGGAGCGGCGCTTCTGGGCGATGCTGCGGGTCAGGTGGTCTGGATGGCGAGAGGCGCTGGTGATCGTGAAGCCCGAGACCATCGTTGCCTGGCACCCGCATGGCCTAGCCCCACCACCAAGGCGTCACACGTCGCCCAGTAGCCGAAGGCGGCGGAGTGTCCTTCGGCCGCACGTGCCACCGGCGTGACGAACGGTGCTGGTCTCTAGCGGGTGGACCTAGTCCGATGACCCACTACCGACGTTCGCGCAATGAAGTAACATTGCGCGAACGTCTTTCTCCAGGCGTTTCCTAGCTTTTTGACGAATGTCGCCCATTACTTCTTTGGGCGACATTCGCTAGACTTGGATCTCCTCGAGCGCCTCTGCAGTGGCCTTGATATCGCGGATGGGCCATCCCCGGGCGCCAGGTTCCAGGGCGCTCGCGTCTTCGGTGGTCCAGTACCACATGAAGCGGATCCACTGACTGAAGGGCACCGCGATGCGGGCAAGGGAAGATAGCTCAGAGTCTATCCGCGCGCCTCGCCCATGTTCGTAGCCTCGGCGAATCCAGGCCCAGCGTTCCGGCCGTTCGTCCATCATGGCAAGGGCGGCGGCCAAGAGTAGCACCTCATTGCCCCAACGAGTCATCTCCAGATCAATGAAGCCAGTCAGTTCCGAGCCGGCCGCCATGACGTTGCTAGTGTGGAAGTCGTCGATCTGGACGAAGCCAGGGCGCGCAAGGATAGCCTCCCCGTGATCCCTTAGGGCTGTGAGCGACCTCTCGAGGATGGTTCTGTGGGGCACGTCTTGCTCAGCCAGGACCCCTGCTGCGCGTCCAATCACGGTGTCAAAGAGGACGTCGAGGTCCGCCTGACAGTAGAACTCGTAGTCGAATCCCGGCTTCGCGGATAGGTCGCGTCGTCCCCTCGCTCGGCCTCCCGGCGCCACCACCACCATCTTCGCCATGGCTTGGCCCAGCTGGTAGTAGAGGTGCTGGAGCTGGCCTTCCCCAAGCCCCTGCTCGACGACATTCAGGGTTTGGCCTCGCAGTCGCTCCATCACAAGCACCGAGTCAGACTCGACCGGATACAGCTTCGGCACCGCGCCGGTGGGTGCGAACAGCCGGAGCGCTGACTCTTCCTGCATCTTGCGCGGTAGCCAATCGAAGTACTTGTAGACCACGGGCTCTCCATTGAGAGCGCCGAAGGTGACGAGGTTCGTCCCTACGAGCCATTCAGGGCCATCTCCATCTACCGAGCATCCAGGGTTCGCCTCGATCAGTCCTGACAGTGCTGCATCGGCTCGCTTCAGTTGCTCCGCGCGCCATCCCTCTATCTCGGGCATCTTCGTCCTCCTGCATGCCCCAGGAGATCCTGCATGAGCGGCCCGGGTTACCGCCCCCCTGCGCGTGTTCGTTCTGACCATTGTAGCGCGCTGGACTACGGCCGCTCAAGCGCTGCCCTTCTCTGTGGATCAGTGAGTGTGTCCGCGAACGCGCCTTGACATACTGCAAAATCCCCTCTCAAAACGCGAGAAGGCCCTGCTGAAAGAACTAGCAATTACCTTACCTTGTGTGAATGTGGACCGGTTGTGCAACCCGCCCAAGCGGGCCGAAGTACACTCCGCTAGGCGACGCATAGGTGCTCTCCCTCCGGGCCGTCAGATACGGGAGGGGGCTCGGAACCGCCGGGCGGCACTCTGGTCTGACCCGAACGGCAGATCGCAGAGCGCCGCCATCACGGCCTCGTGCACTCCCGATACCCGCAAGCGCCTTCGTAGGGCCGGGGCATGCCTAGGGAAACAGATGGAGAAGTTCTCTGAAGTCGCAGACTGTCTCGAAGGGCGTGCATCTGCGAGCTCGGGTCCTGCCTCGGCCCGAATACGTTGAAGTACCGCAGCACTGTAGTCTGCAAGCCGTAGAGCCGTGTGAACACGCGGCAGTAGAGCTCCCCGGTGTACTTGGTGATGGCGTAAGGTGACAGGGGCCTCCTCGGCGTATCCTCTTGCTTCGGTAGCGTCGCCGCATCGCCATAGGCCGACGAGAATCCGGCGTACACGACGCGCTTCACGCCTGCGTCGCCCGCGGCGACGAGCACGTTGAGGGTCCCCACGACGTTCGACTCGCTGCTGGCAATCGGATCAGAGATTGACCCGGGAACTGAGGGCAGCGCCGCTTGCTGAAGAACGTAGTCAACGGGCCTGCAGGCCTCGCGCACAGCATCCAGATCCCGCAGGTCGGCTCGCCGCAGCTCGACGTAGTGCAGAAGGCCCGATAGGTTCTGCAGGTTCCCAGTGCTAAGGTTGTCAAGCACAGTGACGTCTTCTGCCCGTGCAACGGGCGCTTCCACGATATGAGACCCAATGAATCCAGCTCCTCCTGTCACCAAGTAGCGCGCCATGGTCTCTCCCGATTCGTGTCTGCATGGCACTCAGGGCGCTCTGGCGAAGCAGCAGGCATTGGGCGAACCGACTCCCCCGCTCTCCCAGACGCCTGTGGAGAAGCTGCGCGGTTGCGTTGGCAAAGCTGTTTGGGACCTCCTGCGGAGTCTCGGAACAGCTCTTGGGACCGCCCCTCTTGCCACGGGGACACAACGCTTCCGCGGCGATATGACTCGATCTCTGCTATGGGTGGCCTCACAGCATCAGAAGCCCACAAGGCACGGCGAGGCCTCAGTGATTGCGCAACCACAGAGTCTCGTGAATCATGGTGAGAGACCGTGATTCAAGAGACTCCCCAGGAGAGCGTCTGGCGCCCTTCTGAGAGATTCTCTTGCATCAGGGGTCTTACCCTGATGCAAGAGAATCTATAGTCGCTCTGTCGGCTATGCAGGACTTCCTCCAGACAGCCGAGGGCTCACGTGATGCCGCGGGCCACACACTCCTGGCGTGCGAGTATCAGGTCATGCTGGACCATAATACCGACAACCTGATCGAACCCAACCAGTGGCTGCCAGCCAAGCACTGAGCGGGCCTTAGATGCGTCTCCGACGAGCAGCTCGACCTCGGCCGGGCGGAAGTACTGGGGATCTACCTCCACGTGCTCGCGCCAGTCGAGGTCAAGCCTGGCGAAAGCCAGTTGGAGGAACTGCTCAACGCTGTGACTCTCACCTGTGGCGATGACGTAGTCATCTGGCTCATCGCGCTGTAGCATCAGCCACATTGCCCTCACGTAATCGGGCGCATATCCCCAGTCCCGTCGCGCCCCCAGATTCCCCAGGTACAGCCTCTGCTGAGCTCCGACCCTGATTCTGCCCGCAGCGCGCGTGATCTTCCGCGTCACAAACGTCTCGCCTCGACGTGGGGACTCATGGTTGAACAGGATCCCGTTGCAGATGAACATGCCGTACGCTTCCCGGTAGTTCACTGCTTGGAAATGGGCGAACACCTTGGCGCACCCGTAAGGTGAGCGCGGATGGAATGGCGTCGTCTCTGTCTGGGGCACCTCAGCTGCCTGGCCATACATCTCGCTTGACCCTGCCTGGTAGTAGCGCATGTGCCGCCCCACCTCACGAACAGCCTCCAGCAAGCGCAACGACCCAACAGCGGTCACCTCTGCGGTGTACTCCGGCTGTTCGAACGACACCCGGACGTGGGATTGTGCCGCCAAGTTGTACACCTCGTCAGGCTGAACCCTCTCGAGGATGCTGCGGAGTGAGCCGGAGTCGGTGAGATCGCCATAGTGAAGCCTGAGCCGCACGCCAACGTCGTGCGGGTCGCGGTACAAATGGTCTATGCGGCTCGTATTGAAGGAGCTCGAGCGGCGTATGATGCCGTGCACCTCGTAACCCTTCTCCAGCAAGAGCTCGGCTAAGTATGACCCGTCCTGACCTGTGATCCCGGCTATCAGCGCCCTCTTCGGCATGGGAGACTCCGATGTCAATGGCCCGAGCGGCACTCGTGGTGGGCCTCATCCGCAACGGATATCGGGGCGACGCGAAGTCGCGACCTGGACACGACCGTCCTGGGCATGGCCGCGGCCAGTCGTGCAGGATACGGTTCACGCCCCAGGATCCTGCAATGCGCGGTGTTGGTGGCACGGTCTGGCGAGGGTGACAGTGCAAGTCGGGCCCGCTCAGCCGGGCCGGTGGCAGCACGCAGGCAAACGGAGGTTCCCATCAGTCGCCGCATCTGGCACTTGGCGCAGGGGACCACCAACCTGGCGGTAGCCGCCGCTGCACCGGGGAGGCCAGGCCCGCTGAGAACCAACATTGATGCAGCGACGCCGCCCGACGATGGCCGGCCGTCTCCACGCGGTCGACAGTCAGCGGTGCAGATCGTCACCGCGAGCGGGGCAGAAGAAGGGTCGGACCCAGGTGCACCTCGGGCGTCGGTCCCCTGCATGGCTGCATTCCGCTGTCAGCCTCCGCTGATCCTCCGAGCGCGCGGCGAAAGCCGCTGCTCTTAGTGCATTCGCCGGCCTGGAATCCCTTCCCTTCTCCCCACGCGAGAGTCGTCTGGCGTCACGCCGTGGAGCGCCTCGCGATAGCCCTTGTCCCCCCGAAAAACGTCATCCTGCAGACAACCATCGAAGCGCGGCGGCTATCTGAGGGTCACGGGGATTCGGACTTGTCTCCTGTCGGGGGCGGCCGCCGGGGCGGATCAGGCATGAGCAGGCCCGCCCGCGTTCGTCTGCTTCTCCCGCAACACCCGAAGCAGGCTCTCGGGGGTTAGACCGGATCCGCTTCCGACGCGTCGCATCTTCTCCGGGTCCCACGCGTCATCAGGAGCGAAGCGGGTCAGGCGATCCAGCAACTCGGCTTGAATGTCTTCAGAAAGCTCCCCACTCTCCCACCTCCGGCGGGCCTCAGCTCTCTCTGCCCTATCCTGAGACAGAAGACGGCATCCCAGTCGCAGCAGCCGCATTGATACGTGGTGTTCTCGACGCATCTCGCGCCATAGCCTCCAGGCCGTAAGCAGCCCTTTCTTCTGGAGAGTCGCCTCGATCAATGCCTCCTCTAGTTGCTGGAGGGCTACCTGCAATCCAAGACGGCGGTTCTCTATCCGCAACCGCAGGTTCTTTCGCGCAAGCGCGGCCGTCTCCGCGAGTGTTTCTTTCATCTCGCCCTCACTTCAAGCCGCCAAACGAAGGTACCGATGATGAAGGCCGCCCAGCACCGGAATGGAGATGAGCTCGCCATCGCCTGGCGGAGGTTGGGGTAGCGGCGTTTCCCCCGATAGCCCCTGATGAGGGCGGGCGGGGTGGTAGTAGTCATCGATGAACTCCCGCAAGAGCCGCTCCAGGTGAGCTTGGTTCAGCACGATCACGTGATGCAGTAGCTCTCGCCGCAGGGTCCCGATGAAGCGCTCGAGGTAGGGATTCTGCCAGGGACTCTGATAGGCGGTGCGCACCTCCAGGATGCCACAGGAGATGAGGAAGGCGCGCACCCCGTGGCCGTAGATGCCGTCGTTGTCCCGAAACAGATAGCGAGGGTCCTCCCCGAAGGGCGTCGCCTCCCGGAGTTGCTGGATCACCCACTCCATGGTGGGATTGGCGGAGATGGCGAAGTGCCGGACTTCGCGGCGGGCATGATCGAACACCAGGAACACATACAGCACCTGGAAGCCCAGCGTGGTGACGGTGAAGAAGTCCATCGCCCAGGAGCAATGGAGATGGTTCCGCAGGAACGGCAGCCAGGTGGTGGATGGGGACCGGGGCCTCCTGGGCTTCACCATGTACTTGCGGATCGTCTCCGCACAAGGCGCGTCGTAGCCCAGCAATAGGAGCGTGTCTCGAATGCGATCAGGACCCCAGAGGGGATTCTCCCGACTGGGGCGGCGACTGAGCTGCTGCACCTCGCCCGGTATCGGCCGGCGTCCGGGCCACGAGCGCCAGCGCCAGAAGAGACGGAAGGCTCTCCTATGCCAGCGCGTCACGGTCTCGGGCTTCATCAGGTGTACCAGCCCCTCCCAGCCGTCCAGCAGCTTGGAGAGCGCAACCCAGAGCAGGCGGAAGGCGGGAGTGAACTGACGGCGTCGCCTCTTCCTGGCCTCTGAGCGATTCAGTTCTGCCGCCAGCTGGCTCTCGGCTGCCACCACCCGCGCCGCCAGCCTGGCTTTCGGCAAGAGCATCACCCAGCAGAAACTGAGCGCGTAACGGGCAAGCTCGCACAGGGCGCCAAGGATACTGCCGGCAGTGAGGACGAAGGTCGAAACGGTACTCATGAGACGCAGGATGGCATGTACCCCAAGATGAAGGAAATCGGTCAGGAGCCCCAGATAGGATTGTTGGGGTGCACAAGGGTGCCGCTGATCCTTAACGTTTCTTGAGCGTCACGCCGACTCCCGTTCCCTCCATGTGCAGGAAGATTGTCTCCAGCGCTGGGTTCCTGGTGATGCCATCAACGTATCGAGGATCTGCCTGCGCCGGATTCATGTTGTGCGCCACCACCAGCGCACCGGGACGCACTAGCGGCAGGAGCTTGTCCAGATAATCGATGTAGCCTTCCTTGTCCGCGTCGATGAACAGCAGGTCGATGGGCTCCTTGATCCTCGTCACCGTCTCGTGGGCATCGCCCTCAACGACGGTGACGATGTCGTCAACACCGGCGCGCCTGAAGTTCTCGCGGGCCAGGGCGACGCGCTCGAGGTCAATCTCGTGCGTGGTCAGTTTGCCGCCGGTGTCCCGCAGCGCCAAGGAGAGCCAGAGGGCCGAGTACCCGTTTGATGTGCCAATCTCGACCACATGTCTGGCTCCGATCGCCTCGGCCAGAACGCGCAGCAGCCTGCCGTCCTCGGGCGGGACGTTCTCCATCCGTTGGCCCCCCGGCAGGTCCTGCAGCACGGCCAGGGTCTTCCTCTCCGAGTCAGTGTTCGGTAGCGTCTGGCTGCCAAAGTAAGGCGCTGTGCCCCGACCCATGCCAGGGCCGCCCCTGCCGCCCCCGCGCCCGCCAAATCCGCCTGGACCGCCCGGCGGCCCACCGCTCATGCCGCCGAACCCTCTCATGCCATTGTCGAGCACGGCCAGTGACAGCAACGCGGCGTGCAACTTCGCCCTGGTAGCTAGTCCGAGCTGCGTCTTGAGACTGTCCTCTGCCTTCGCCAGTTGGGTGAGTGTGCTCGCCTTTAGCGCCTCGTACTTGCTGACAGCTTGCGCTACCTGCTCGTCTGCGGCAGTCTCTCCCGTTGCTTCCCGTAGGCTCCGCATCGCCTGCACCAGCGGCTCCGTGACGGTGCGCTGTGTGGTCCTGTAGCCCTCGATGGCCTGTAGCTCGGCCTCGGTCGCTCCCGCTTCTGTCAAGGCCTGACGCATCTGTGCCGGGTCGAAAGGCCCGCCTGGGCCGAAGCCGCCACCCGGCCCGAAGCCGCCGGGCCCTCCGCGCCCCATGCCTCCGCGCTGTGCAAGCGCTAGCCCGGAGACAACTAGCAGTACAACGACCACGGCACTAACCAGCATCTTCCGAGTGCTCATGGGTTCTCTCCTGTGCCTCGCGGTAACGCCATCTGCCGTGAGAGCAGACGATCCACTTTCGTCGGGCATTCCCTGCACTTCACCGGGCCTGGTCGCCGAGTGCTCTCATGCCTCCCAAGCATATCTGCCCAAGATCGCGGGTTCATCGAGGCGGCATGGATTCCTTGTGGAGGTCCACATGCTCAGACCGTCTGCTGACGTTGCCCTCGCCATCAGGGGCGACGACGAACCAGCACCGGTTCTGGCAGATCCGCGCTATCTGGGTCCCACGGTGACGGCGCTGAGCGCGGTTTGCACAGACAGGAACGGACGGGGCCGGAATCCGTCCTCCGGCCCCGCCCGCAGGTGGCACAAGAGACAACCTACTCAACGTCATCCGCCTGCCGCGCTCCTGAAGAAGTCCACCAGCGCGCCCAGCATCCCGGGTCCCAGCGTCCCGCCGGGACCGCGGCCACGGCCGCGGGGTCCGCGGTTCGGGCCGCCGCGCGGAGGGCCCGGCGGCATCTCGCCGGCAGGCCCAGGGCCGCGCGGCCTGCGCCGCTGGACGTCTGGCCCGAGCGGCGCTGGGGGAATCAGTAGCCGCACCACGCCGACTGCGCTCTGCAACTTGGGGGTGAGAGCGGCCAACAGTTCCGCGTCCAGGGCCACGAGCGCAGCGTCATCGGGGGGTGTGCCCGCGGCCCGATCCTGCTCGAGTTGAGCCTGGATCTTCTCCAACACCGGGAGCACGGCCTGCGCGTCGGCCTGAGTGATGGGCGTCTGGTTGGCCATCACGACAATGCCGAGCTTCAGTAGGTCCTCATCCAGCAGCACATGACCGGGCTTGCTTGCTTTACCGGTCTGCGCTGCGCCGACGGCAACCAGCCCGATTGCGGCAGCCAGGGCGACTGCCGCAGCCGCAGCCACCGAGTAGCGCCGGGCCACACCTGAGAGAGACCATATCGTTTCCATCTCCTTCCACCTCTCCACTGGATTGCCGTGTCCCGCTTCGGATCGCCTCTGGCGCCTTGAGCGGTGCGCACGGTACCAGGATGCTACCTCGGCGGCATGGAGGGATGATGGAGCATAGGTGGTGTGACCGTGCATTCTTCGTAGAAGCGTGCGGATGGGAGGCGCGCGGGGCGCGGCCCGCCCGCCCAGGCCTGGTTGGTCGAACACGCGCGATGCCATCAACAATCCACTAACCTTTCACCTGCCTTCCACGTGCCCGCGACATTGGGCGGGTACGGTGCCCGCAGGCTGCTGCTGGCCGCATAGGGCGCGCAGCAACAGGAAGGTGTCACGATGGGAGACAGACGCAGGGTGATCTTCAGCGCATTGGTGATGTGGGTGCTGGTCAATGGCTGCGTAGCGGCATGGGCTCACGGCCTCGGGGCCCGGCCCGGCACGCCGGAGGAGCAAGCCTATGTGCGCGCAGTCTACACGGAGGTGCGCGCCGTGCAGGCGAACGAGCTTGCTCGCGCCAGAGTGGAGGAGGAACGCCGACGGTCTTCCAGTGCGCAGATGACCCTCACTGCTACTCGACCCAGCGCGGTAGACAACAGCGTCCTTCCCTGGTTTCCTCCGATCGGCGACCAGGGAGAACAGAACTCCTGCGTCGGCTGGTCGGTTGGCTACTACTACAACACCTACACCCAGGCGCGGGATGAGGGTGTTGATGTCTCGAGAGGCGACCCCACGCATACGTGCAGCCCCGCATTCCTTTATCCGCTGCTCAATGACGGCGTGGACGAGGGGGCTTACCTGGAGGCCGGGGTGGCGAAGCTGTCGGTCATCGGCTGCGGCAGTCTCGCGCTCACTCCATACAAGGAGAGTGACTACACCACCTGGCCTTCGGAGGCGGCCTGGGTGGACGGGCTCTCGCGGCGCACCATCAACGCTCACTGGATCGCCGGCAACACGGACGCCGGACTCCAGGCGACCAGACAACTGCTCGCCAACGGTGGGCTTGGGGTGGTGTTCGTGGACATGTACGCAAACCTCCACTACGATTACCCCGGCGGCCCGGGCGTGGGGAACGGCGTCCTGTACGCGCCCGCCGGCCCCTATCTCGGCGGCCACAGCGTGACGCTGGTCGGCTACGACGATACCCGGACGTATCGCGATGAGCGCGATGGCCGCACCCACACTGGCGCGTTCCTGCTAGTCAATAGCTGGGGAAGCTCGTGGGGAGTGGCGAACAGCACGGGCGCGAGCAAGGGCTTCCTCTGGATTGCCTACGATGCCTTCCGCGAGCGGCACTTCGTCTACGATCCGGTGTACACCGATGATCGCCCCAAGTACCGCCCCCGGGTGTACGCGCTGGTTGGGATCAGTCACCGCCAGCGCGGCTACCTCACGCTCGCGGGCGGCTCTGGCCTTCCCTCCGCGCCTGACGCGGTCACTTCCCTCGTGCTGGATCACTCGGGCGGCACGAAGCTGCCCGTGGACTGCTCGGGCCGGATCGCGGTTGACCTGACCGAGGTGGCCAACTCTCTCCCGGCCGGGCGGGTCGCCGACCTCTTCCTGACTCTTGGCGTATCCTCGCAGGCCGCCTCGCAGGCAGCGATCGCTGAGGCGAGCTTCTATGCCGACCTCGACGGCGACAGGATCTACTCCAGATCCTCGGCCCCTTACATTCCGGTAACGGTGGCGGCTGGCAACACCGGATGCGCTTTCTTGCCCCTCTTCGCCGATCTCAACTGGGACAACTGGGCCTACAAGGACATCGAGGCCTGCTTCGAGGCGGGAGTCGTCAGCGGCTATCCCGATGCCAGCTACCACCCCAGGAGTGCCGTGACGCGAGACCAGATGGCCGTCTACACCTCCCGGGCGATGGCCGGCGGCGATGATGCCGTGCCGACAGGGCCTCTGGCGCCCGCATTCCCGGATGTCCGGCCGGACCACTGGGCCTATCGGTACGTCGAGTATGCGAAGGCGCAGGACGTAGTCCAGGGCTATCCGGATGGTTACCGCCCAGCCGTGACCGTGGACCGGGCCCAGATGGCAGTCTACATTGCCCGCTCGGTTGCCACGCCGACGGGCGAAGCAGGGCTGGTGAGCTACGTGCCGCCCGGCACGCCAAGCTTCGCCGATGTGCCCGCGGACTACTGGGCCTACAGGCACATCGAGTACTGTAAGGCCTGTGGCATCGTTCAGGGATATGCGGATGGCTATCATCCACGGAACGTCGTCACCCGGGATCAGATGGCGGTCTACGTGGCGCGCGCATTCGGGTTGGCGGGCTAGAGCGAGAATCCACAGTGTCACCATGTGCCCTCCATCATTCCTCCATAGTCGGCGGGCATAGTAGATCTGCAATGGTTCTGGATCAGGTCCCTGGTGGGACGGGATGATGCGAGAGGAGTAAGGCTCATGAGAAGGTTGGCAATCTGGCTCTGTATTCTGCTCGTCGCAAGCGTCGGGATTGCGGTGTGGCTGCGCGGCCGAGCCAGGCAACGCGCTGACCCGGCCGATCGCCAGATCGTTCGCGTGGAACGCGGCACCGTCGAGCTGACGGTGTCGGCCGACGGGGTGCTGAAGCCCCTGACCACGGTGGCCGTGAAGTCCTACGCGGGCGGGAGGGTGGATGTGCTAGCAGTTGATGTCGGTGACCCAGTGCGGGCGGGGGATCTCATCGCCAAGATTGACCCCACCGATAGCCTCACCACCTACGAACAGGCTCGCGCCGACTTGAACGCGGCGGAGGCGAAGCTCCGCCAGGCGCGGGAGCAGGCGGGCGCTCAGCCAAGTCTCACGCGGTCGGCCATCGCCCAGGCCGAGGCCAGTTACAGTTCGGCGGGGAAGGAGCTGCAGCGTCTGCAGCGTGCCACGCAGCCACAGACCAGCACCCAGGCGCGCGCTGCTCTCGACAAAGCAAGAGCAAACCTGGACATGGCCGAGAAGGACCTGGCCCGCACTCAAGGCCTGAAAGCTCAGGGATTCGTGCCCCAAAGTGATGTGGATGTGGCGGTCAACAAGCGCGATCTGGCCAGGGCGGAGCTAGCCTCCGCTCAGGAGCGTTGGGACACCCTGCAGGATGAGCTGGGCTCCGAGCTGGAGGCGGCGCAGGCAAAGGTGGCGCAAGCGAAGGCCGCCCTGGAGAACGCGCGCGCAAACGCGATCCAGGACCGCCTCAAAGAGGCAGACGTCGTCAGCGCACAGGCCCAGGTTGCGCGCGCCCAGGCCGCCTTGCTCAACGCCAAGACGATGCTGGACTACACGACGATTCGAGCTCCCCGCGCGGGGGTCATCCTGGCCAGATACGTCGAGCAGGGAACAATCATCACCTCCGGGCGCTCCGCGATAGCCCAGGGCACGGATATCGTGTTGCTGGGGGACCTGTCAAAGATGTTCGTGGAGGTGAGCGTGGATGAGGCCGACGTGGGCAAGTTGCGCCTCAAGCAACCTGTAGACATACACGTGGAATCCTTCCCGGACAAGGTCTTCCGGGGCCTGGTGACGCGGATAGACCCCCAGGCCTCCACCCAACAGAACATCACGACCGTGCTCGTTACGGTGCAGATCGAGAAACCGGAGGCTGTGCTCAAACCCGGGATGACGGCCAGTTGCGACTTCCTGGTAGAACGGGTGGAGGATACGCTCTATCTTCCCAGCCGGGCAGTACGGGAGGTGGGGGGAAGCTATGTCGTGACCGTGCTACGAGGGAGGGAGGCGGCTGACGTGCCTGTGAAGGTGGGGATTGTCGGCAACGATCGGACAGAGATCCTGGAGGAGCTGAGCGAGGGGACGATGGTGCTGCTGCCCAGCCTGGCCGAGACCCCTCACGAGCCGGGCGGGCAGCCGCGACCTCCTGGCCCCCCCGGGGGCGTAGGAAGCTTCTTCCGCAGGGGACCGTAGGACAGGGGAGGGAGAAAGTGAGCCTCTGGGAATCAGTCCGGGTGGCATTCGAGGGGCTGGTCTCGAACCGGTTGCGCTCCGCGCTTACCATGCTGGGAGTGATCTTTGGCGTGGGCGCGGTGATAGCGGCGGTCTCCATGACCCAGGGGGCCAAGGCCGCCACCCTGGAGCAGTTCAAGCGATTTGGCACGAACACGCTGAGAGTAGTCCCGGGCCAGATGCGGCGCGGCCCGGTCGGCGGCGGGATGGGATCTCAGCAGACTTTGACCTACTCTGACGCCCTGGCCATCGCGAAGGAGTGCCCGAGTGTCGTAGCCGTAGCGCCAGAGGTCAACTCGATGGCCCAGGTCAAGGCGGGGAGCGCCAACACCAACACCCGCATCGTCGGCACTACAGAGTCGTTCCCTCAGGTGCAGAACTTCACCCTTGCCGAAGGGACATACCTTACCGATCGAGACGTGAAGAGCCGGCGCAAAGTGGCCGTGCTGGGTCCGACGGTAGTGGAGAACCTCTTCGGTGCAGGCCAGTCAGTGGTCGGCAAGAGGATCAAGATCAACGGCATGACGTTCAACGTGCTGGGCCAGTTCAAGACCAAGGGAAGCGCGGGTTTCTTCAGCCCGGATGACCAGATCGTCGTGCCGCTCACCGCCGCCATGCACCGCCTCATGGGTCCTCGCGCTGGCCTCTCGGGGCCCAGGGATAGCGTGAACTCGATTTCGGTCCAGTTCAGAGGGGATACGGAGGCCGCCAGTCGTGCCGAGGCCGAGGTAGAAGCCTTGCTGCGCGATCGCCATCACATTGGCCCGGCCAGTGAGAGTGATTTCTCTATCATGTCCGCTGCTGAGTTGATCCAGGGAGCGGAGGAGTCCAACCGCATACTGACCCTGCTATTCGGCTCCATAGCTGCGGTCTCCCTGCTGGTCGGGGGAATCGGCATCATGAACATCATGCTGGTGTCGGTGACGGAACGAACCCGAGAGATTGGCTTGCGTAAGGCCATCGGCGCCACGCCCCGGGACATCTCGCTGCAGTTCCTCATCGAGGCGCTGACGCTGAGCACAGTCGGCGGCGGAGTCGGCGTGGGCCTGGGCATTGGGCTGGCCTACTTCCTGAGAGCGGTCGGCATGAACACCGCGGTATCGCTGCCGTGGATCGTAGTCTCGTTCTCCTTCGCCGCCTTTGTGGGCATCTTTTTCGGCATCTTGCCCTCCCGCAAGGCGGCCATGCTCGACCCCATCGAGGCCCTGCGCTACCAGTGAGTGAAGGGCCGCCGGAAAGAGGACGAGGAGAAGCTATGCGCACCCCATTGGTTCACCTGATCGTCATAGCGGGCGCATCTCTGGCGGGCCCGCCTCCTTGCACCGCCGCGGAGGCCACCCCGGCGAAGCCGCTTTCGCTGCGAGACTGCATAGGCATCGCTCTGACCAAGAACCCGCAAATGGTGGCTTCGGCACAGGGGATCGTCACTGCGGCGGCGGGCCTCACCCGGGCGCGCAGTTCTTACTATCCCCAGCTCTCGCTCAGTGCAAGCGAGGGCATCGCCAGTAGCAGCTCATCTGGAATCTCCACGGGAGGCGCTTCCCTCCCCGGCGGCTCGGAAACCCGCGAGGAGCTGGACCTGGCCGCGCATCTGACTTTGTGGCGGCGAGGCCGGGAGGAGAATGTGGCTGAGAGTAGGGCCTCACTCGCAGCATCTGAACACAGCCACGCCTCGGCCATCCAGAGCCTGATGAACCAGGTCGCGCGCGATTACTACGGGGTGCTTGCCGCGAGACAACTAACCGAGGTGGCCGAGGCAGGCGTCGAGTCGGCCCGAGTTCACCTCGACCAGGTCAAGGCGCGCATCACGCTGGGTGCCGCGGCCGAGGTGGACGCCTTCGCTGCCGAGAACGATCTGGCGCAGGCGCAGCTCGACCTCATAGATGCCCGCAGCACGCTGCTCTCGGCATTCGCCCAGTTGAAAAACGACATGGGGCAGGCTCCCGAGAGCGTCTTCGAGATCTCAGAGGAGCCCATGGCTGAGGCGGAACCGATCCCTTCCTTGCAGGAAGCTGTCGCGATCGGGCTGGAGAACAGGCCCGAGATTCTGGCCGGCCGCGCCTCCACGCGTGCAAACCGTTACGCCCTGGCGCAGGCAAGGATTGGCCGCGGTCCCATCCCGGAGCTTGCGGCAGAATATGCGCAGGGGTACACAGATTGGAGAGCGCGTGATCCCTCCTGGAATGTGCTGCTCGGCCTCTCCTGGCCTTTGTTCGATGGCTATGCCACCAAGGCCGACGTGACGGCGGCCCAGGCAAGCGTGAGGCGCTCCGATGCGGACCTCCAGCAGTTGATCAACCAGGTCGGACTGGAGGTTGAGAATGCGCTTGTAGAGCTGCAACGCACGCGAGAGCGCCTAGACGGAACTGCGAAATCAGTGGCCGCGGCGGAAGCCCGTTTGGCGGCCGCCGAAGGCAAGTATCAGCAGGGAGTCGGCATTCTGCTCGAGGTGATCGACGGGCGCGTCGCGGTCACCAGCGCTCGGGCGAGCCAAGTGCGAGCGCGCTATGAGTACCAGACCGCCCTGGTCGCGCTCCAGCGAGCCATGGGCACGCTGACCGCACCCGAAGGGCGTGAGCAATGAGCACAAACCACGTGATGATCGAGACAGTTGCGCTGTGCAAGGAATACCGAATGGGCCGGGTGACGGTGCCGGCTCTACGCGGCGTGACGCTCCAGGTGAAAGCCGGCGAGTTCGTCGCCATCATGGGTCCTTCTGGGTCAGGCAAGTCCACTTTCATGCACCTGGTGGGTTGCCTCGACCGCCCCACCTCCGGAGAATACCGCATGGACGGCCTCGTGATCTCCAAGCTCGACGAGTATCAACTGGCCAAGATACGCAACCAGAGAATCGGCTTTGTCTTCCAGAGCTACAATCTCTTGCCGCGGGCGACCGCGTTACGCAATGTCGAGCTTCCGATGCTATACGCGCGCGCGGAGCGGCGCAGGGAGCGAGCGGCTCGGGCGCTAGAAGCGGTGGGGCTCGCTGATCGCATGGATCATCGTCCTAGCGAGCTTTCTGGCGGCGAACAGCAGCGAGTAGCGATCGCCCGCGCCCTGGTGAACGACCCTGCTGTTGTCTTGGGTGACGAGCCCACTGGCAACCTTGCGACGGAGCAGGGCGAGGAGATTATGGCTATTCTCCAACAGGTCAATCGAGAAGGACGGACGATCCTGATAGTAACCCATGAGCCCGACATCGCCCGTCACGCCCAGCGCATTGTCTACTTCCGCGATGGTCTGGTGGTAGGAGACGAACGCGTGGGCCGTCCGGCACAGGCGCCAGCCGCGGCGCATCTTGACTCTCGATGCCCCAGCGGGGTATGTTCTGACTAGCCAAACGCGAGCAAGACAGCGAAGATGCCCACAGGGTCTCACATACTGATCGCGGACGACGACCCTAAGCTCACCGAAGCCGTGAGCTGGTACTTGGAGGCCGAGGGATTCCGCGCCAGCCGGGTGCCCAACGGGGCAAAGGCCCTGGAGACATTTCGCTCGGACCGTCCGGACGCGGTCATCATTGACATCATGATGCCGGGCATGGACGGTTTCGAGTTGTGTCGCACCATCAGAAGGGAATCGAAGGTGCCCATCCTCATGCTTTCGGCCCGGGAGGGCGAGGCCGAAAAGGTGCGTGCGCTGAATATCGGCGCGGACGACTACATGACCAAGCCCTTCGGGGCGATGGAGTTGGTGGCCCGCGTCAAAGCTCTCCTGCGCCGCGCGGGACACGCTGGCGAGGCGAGCCTTCGGTTCCCAGGGATCGAGGTTCTTCCGGAGCAGCGCAAGCTGGTCGTTCGTAACCAGGAGGTGCAGCTCTCGGCCCTGGAGTTCGACCTTCTGTTGACGCTCATGCGCCGCCCCCGGATCGTGCTCAGCCGCGAGCAACTCGCAGACTTGGTCTGGGGGGATGACTTCTCCGGTGAACTGAGGCTCGTGGACTCCCACATCTACCGGCTGCGCGAGAAGCTTGCCAAGGCTGGTCTGGACCCATGTCCGGTGGCCACGGTGAGGGGAGTGGGATATGCGTTTCGCCCCACGGCTTAGCGTCGGCCAGCGGCTGACCTTCACGATGGTCCTCGTCGTCGTCCTGAGCCTCGGCCTGGGCGCCGTCCTCGGGTACGAGGCGATGCGGCACAACCTGTTCCGGCCCGCGCCCCGCACGCCGCCGCCTGGCCCGCGCGGCTTCGGGCCTGGCGATCAGCGGGGCGACCGGCCCGACTTCGGGCCTCGCCCGGGTGAGCGGCCTCCAGACGCTGCCAGCCCTGGACCATGGCCAGGGCCACCCCCGGCAGGCGGGGCATTCTCTCAGGACCGGCCTGGTGGACCCCAGGGCCGCCCGGACGGCGGCCCCGGCCCGCGGCGGCAGCGCCGCCCTCCTCCTCTGCTGAGCCCGTTCTTCTTCATGGACTTGGGCATCGGCATTGTGGTGGCCCTGGTGGCCGGCCTCTGGCTCAGTCGCCGCTTCACGCGTCCTCTCGCCATGCTGGCAAAGGGCGCGGGAGCCCTTGGGGCGGGTGACTTCAGCCACAAAGTCCCGGTGGCAGGGGATGATGAATTCGGGCGAGTGGCCGCCAGCATGAACCGGATGGCGGAGCGCATCGGCGCCCAGATCGAGGAGCTCCAAGCCGATAGCCGCCGACGCCAGCAACTGCTGGCGGATGTCGCCCACGAATTGCGCAGCCCTGTAGCGACCCTCAAGACGATGGCCGAGGCCCTGCGCGATGGGATCGCCGCGGGCCCGGAACGTAGCGAACGTGCCACTCGCGCCATTGTTGAGAGCGCCGCACGCATGGAGCGCTTGATGAACGACCTGATGGACCTGGCGCGGTTGGACCTGGACGAGTTCCCACTTCACCCCGCGCCTGTGGACCTCCGATTCGCTGCCGTCGACTGCGTTCGAAGGCACGGTCAGGCCGCCGAGAGCGCGGGCATCCACCTCCATCCTGTAGCAGAGGGAACCAGCGCCATGGTGTCGGCGGACCCTCATCGCCTGGCCCAGGTCCTCGATAACCTGCTGGACAACGCCATCAGTCATGCCGGCAGCGGGGCCGAGGTGTGGGTGGCTGTCGAGCCCGGAGACCCCGTCACCGTGAGCGTCACCGACACGGGCCGGGGTATCCCTGCGGAGCAGCTACCCTATCTGTTCGACGCTTTCTACCGGGGCGACGCGGCGCGCACACCGGGAGGCCGGCACAGCGGCCTGGGACTGCGGATCGCGCGCGCTCTTGCCCAGGCCCACGGCGGCGACCTGAGGGTAGACAGCACTGAGGGCCTCGGCACCCGTGCCACTCTCACGTTGCCAGCGCTCGACGAGCGTACCTCGACGTTCAGGTGACGAGCTCTCTCGTTGTTAGCCGCTCGTGTAGCCGGCCTGAGAGCGGCGGGGAGTTGTCTGGCCAGTCTCGGTCCTGTACCATCTGAAGCGAGAGTGCGGCGCCTTCGGGTGCCGGAGCCGCCGTGGGCTTCGGCGTTCACGTCCGACAAGCGCCTCCAGTGACGACTACGCGGCCTTCCGGTAGTACGAGTTGAGCAGGCCGCCCAGGAACTGCTGGCACGCCACGGCGGGTGGCGTTGTCGGCCTCTCGCCAGTGTGGGCCGGGTCTCCCCCGGCCTGGCGCTCAGGGACCTGGTTACCGATCCCCTGATGGGGACGATGGCTGTTGAAGAAGTCCCGGTAGATGCGCAGCGTCCGCTGCAGGCTGCCCAGGCCGACCAGGATGAGTTGGTCCAGGCACTCTCTCGTCACGCTGCCGACCCACC
>Ga0315307_1000100_pt1 | contig 33577 bp, 39 predicted proteins | sample TDP2_MG_FD_203079 | JGI IMG/M metagenome (GOLD analysis project Ga0315307, IMG submission 203079) | Freshwater sediment microbial communities from Lake Towuti, South Sulawesi, Indonesia - TDP2 | ecosystem: Environmental > Aquatic > Freshwater > Lake > Sediment | place: Indonesia: South Sulawesi...
ACAAGCACGGGCCAACTTTGAATCCGCTTTCTAATATTGCTAAAGATTTTCTTTAAACCAACACCCCACTCTATCTGGCTTCTCACGCTTTCCAACAATCCAGAAAAGCGTCCGTATCCCTTTCTCTTAGAAGCATGAATGATGCTCTTCTCCGGAGACAACCCTATTTTTCGAGCCTCGGTAACATCTCGCAGGAAACTCGGCATAGAATCTTCTGCTGCGAAATTCTCAACAGCAAGTCTACGATAAGCAATTGCTGAAGGTACAGAAACCATTGCTAGACAAATCGTCACTACTAAGGGTAGCCTAACGGGGTCACCTATGAATTGTAGCTGAGGCGTGAACTTGACCATTGCAGCAAAAACCAATACGCCAACTGCTGGGATTATGAACTTACGGTAAACTGAACCAAGCGATATGAGCGAGCTTTTGCATGCTGTCTGTGCAAACAGCATAAACACTATAGAAATCGACGGCATAATCAGGAAAACTAGCGCGTACACGAAAGGCTCTGGACCCGTAGATCTCATAAGGCCTGAATGCATAACTTCGAAAATCTGCGTCGATGAAATCACAACGTACAATATGTAAGTGCACAGAGTCACAATCATCATGACAGCGTAAGCCTCAACCAAGGTGCCAAGCTTCTCAACAGAACGCAGCGATGCTGCACTCTGAACTTCCAGAATTGAACGCAATTTGCTTCTCAAAAAACTGACCGTGCTGCCTCCACTTCTAACCGATGAGGCAAACCCCGCTAGAAAGTCTCTGTACACCTTGGAGCGGGTTTTCTCCGCCTTCTTCTGCATTACAGTAAGTGGGTCATATCCCAAAACCTCAACTTGCCTCACCATGTCTTCGGCATCTGTCTGAATACTCGGCAGTAGCTGAGCACGGCGCATTTTCTTCCAACTTTCGTAGAGCGTGACCCCGCTTGCAGCTAAGGTTGTAAACATCATCACAGCGAACGGCAACTCTCGGTCGACACCCTCGGCGGCGCTCTGTCCCGACAAGAAGCTGAGCATCCGGCCGAAAACTTTGCCGACGCCTGTTGGCTTCAACAAAGCAGGTCACCGCTTGAAATCTCTAAACGACTCGGCTTCAAGCACGCTTGGGTCGTGATAATATTTGCTTAGAACCTTGTTTACGCTTCGATGGTCTCTGACATTATGCTCCACCATGTTCTGTAGCACTTTCTTGCGGTATTCAAACTCCGCCATCAGACGTTCGAAAGGTATGTCCATCTTTCTTGCAAGGCGTTTGAGCAGAATGCTTTCCTCAAGCCGTTCCTGGAAAAAATCCGAAGAAGCGTTCCAGCTAAACACGTCAACGATCTGATTTGGGTCTTTTACCTCTGAGACTTGGACAAACTTACGGCTCGACACTTTCTTGCCGGTCTCCAGAAACACGGGCGTCTGAACATGACGCACCACAATTACACAGTTCATCAACGTGATAATAGACGCCGGAATGTTCATCGGAGGCTGAGTCAAACGTTTGATAGCAGTTTCCACATCCTCTGCATGCATCGTACACAGACCTCCGTGCCCTGTGGCTAATGCCTGAAACAGCACGTAGGCTTCTTCACCTCGAATCTCCCCGACGATGACCAAGTCCGGACGATGCCTGACAGCTGACTTGATAAGATCGTAAAGAGTAATCTCGCCTTCTTTCTCTGCTCCAAACCCTGAACGAGCAATGGTCGAAGTCCAGTTTTCATGCGGTAGATTTATTTCAGCAACTTCCTCAACAGTAATAATCTTGTGATTTGGACGGATCAAACAGGCTATGGCGTTCAGAGATGTAGTCTTGCCTGCACCTGTGGCGCCGACAATCATTATCGGCATCTTGTTCTCAATTAGCAGCCACAGATAAGCCGCAACAGATTCGTTTATGGTCTCGTTGTCGATCAAGTCCACAATGGTGAATGGGTCTTCACGGAACTTCCTAATCGTGAAGCTCGTTCCGAACGGCGTTGTCTCTCTTCCATAAGACACAGCCAAGCGATGCTGACCCGGAAGAGTTACATCCACGATGGGAAAAGCAATGCTGACATGCTTGCCAGCTTTGTGCACAATTTTCATGATAAAGTCGTTTAGTTCTTCCTCGTCAGTGAAGAAAACGTTAGTTTTGATGTTTTCGTAGACTCTGTGCCATAGAAAGATGGGCTTGTCTAAGCCACCACAACGTACATCCTCAACGTACAGATCGTGCATCAACGGGTCGATTTTGCCATAACCCACGATGTTTCTTTCAAGATAATACTGGATTTTTCTGACACCAATTGGCGAGATTCCATTCAATGCTTTGGAATGTCTCTCAAATATGGTCGGCAGCTGGCGATTGAAAGATTCATTGAGAGTTTCATCAACCTGTGGCGCCTTCAACTCGTATTCTAAGATGTTTCTCATGCGGTCGAAGGCTTCAATTTCTTCTTTCTCTAACGGCAACTCATCAATTATGTAGAGTAGTTCAGATGTGACTTCGCTTTGAACTATCGACGCATAGGAAAAAGGAGGCTTGAGCGGGTAAGTCTCCAATTCATTGTATCCTTCCGGTGTTCCATGATGCTTGAGTCCCAATGACCCGACGAGCGCTTCTGAAGGCATCCCCTCAGACGCGCCATCTTCAGCTCTTTTCCCAGCTCTTTCCTTTTTGAGTTTCATTTTTGCTTAACCTCCTCTTGAAGAAAGATTGACCTGCGCAATTGAACCGTTCATGTAAGCCTCAAGAATGCCTGGTCCGTAGCCTGAAACATAATATCCTGAAGCCGAAGTTCCTTTGGGCAAGTAGACTTTGTTGGGCATGTCTTCTTTTATGACCCGGCCTAGGGCTCCTTCTATCCAAGCGTCAGAGGAATCGTTGCGCGCACATATCCAATACTGTTGCGTGCCTATTGAAGTGGGTAAATGAAGCGAAGCACTAGCCGACAAGTTGGCGGAGGCCGCCAACGCTACGAGTTCGCTTCCTTTCGCTGCAACTTGGCTGAGCAGGTTTTTCAGTTGTTCGATTTCCGATGTGTTTCTCAGTGAGGTTGTGTACGAGTTGACTGTTGCAACCAGGAGAGAGCCGACTACAGCTAACGCAACCATGGTGTAAATGTGACTTGGGATTGTGGATGGCATATGTTTCACCAGCCTATATCTTCTATTTTCACAGTGCAGACCATGGTTTCCAAGTTGACTACGGCTCCTTCTGCATTGCTTGAAATGGGCAAGGAAATCTCGTCGACGACTCCGTCTAGGTTCGCTTTTATCAGCAATGATGATACCGGAGATGTGAGGTTGTAGGTCTGTGAGGTTGATGTGACGTCTAGGCAGCTCACTTTTAGTCGGAACGCCCCTAGTCTTGTCATGCTTTCTGAACTGTTCAAGTTGATAACATAGATTCTTAGACTGTTGACGGGTTTTCCGCTGCTTGTGCCAGTGACTGCTGCACCAGCTAAGGGTCGGTAAGACAGGGTTAGTTCGTAATGTTCGCTGCCTTCCGAGATCTGGAGCTGAGTCGTTGTGGCTGAGCTTTGGTTAACGATAGCACGGTTGTCGCCTTTTAGGAACAAGTTGCCAAAAGCTTCTTCTGAACGTGGCAGTACGTAGACGCCTTTGCCCACCGAACTATTGAAGAAAACATCGTAGAATGACGAATCATCAGTTATGTTAAGGATCAGTGGCTTAGCAGTGGGCATAAGTTTGAATTCACCCCCGAAATCGCCGAATTCGATTATTTCGTACGCACCCGGAGACCAAGATACGAATTTGACGATTTTTTCGAGTGAAAGCATCTCTTGCTCTACGCCTGTTGTCTTCAATGCTAGAGTTTTGCTGCTAATTCTGGTGATGGAGAAATAGTAGGTGGCCGTGATCAAAACGATTAGAGACACGAACAACATGAGAAAAGTGACGGGCAGAGCTATCGCTTTTCGGGAAGATCGAAAGTTTTTCACGTTCTCTCCTCTTTTGTACTTAGCCACTTTGCCCGCTACCCTAGTGTGAGCATTGATTCGAAGAACCAACATCTTGATGGAAAAACGAATATGATGATTTGTGTGTAAACCAGTACTACACATCAGAATATAGCATACATACTTTGACGGTAGTAGTTATGGAAAAATAAAAACGGGGGAAAAGAAAAAAAAGGGTTGGGCTGTTTTTCTTAAGCAGATGCTTGCACGTTTGCTTCCTTGTAGTATTGAGCGTTCGCTGTGAAGATGGTTACGCCCACAGTTACACCGATGTCGCTAACCGATAAGCTGTCGGGGTTCGTTACGTAGACGATCATGCTCCATGCAGATCTGAGGATCATGTCTTCTCCGGCAACACCTGGAGACAAATCGTAAGTGACCGAACTCAATGTCACATTCTTGCCTGTCAGTGTACCGTCTGTGTTTGGTGAAATGAATGTCAGATCAGGCGAAATTGCATTCTGGGTCTTGTTATAGTAGATTGTGTCCCATGCGCTTTCCTGTCCTCGAACACATATTTTGTCAAGCACGAGGTCACGTCCGCCGGTGTTAACGATGAGGAAGGCTGCTTCTGAAAAGGTTGTACCATTGTGCCAGAAGTGGAGTTTCTTCACTTGTATGCTCTCTTCTTGAACCCTGGTCGTTGTAACGTTGACGGCGTAGAAAGTAACGACGGTTGCCAACAGCACTGAAACAACTAGAATGATCAAGGTTGTCACTACGGTGCTAAGCCCTTTCTTACTTCTCAATAGAGTCTTCATTCTCTTTTTCCTCTCCATTTTTGGTGAACGGAGAGGTTCGCATCTTACGAGATAAGATAATTTGTGCGTAGAACTGTACTACACATCGACACACAATGATGTTGAAAAGACGAGAAAAGTGGAAAAAGGGAAGTTATCTACGCAGCGGCTCCAACGTTGCATTCCTTGTTCCATTGAGCGTTCGCGGTGAAGACGGTGAAGCCAACCGTGACTCCTATGTCATTAACCGATATGCTATCAGGGTTCGTTATGTAGACAATCATACTCCAACCAGATCTCAGGATCAAGTCGTCGGTAGCTTGAACGAAAGTATAATTCTTCAGACTCAAGGTGACACTTTTTCCCAAGAGCGTGCCATTCGAGTTTGGATTAATGTAGTAGAGGTCGGGTGATATGGCATCCGTAGTCTTATTGTAGTACACTGCCGTCCACGGGCTTTCTTGACCTCGAACACAAATCTTGTCAATGACGAAGTCGCGACCGCCGCTATTGATTAATAGGAATGCAGCCTCTGCATAAGTCGTGCCATTATGCCAAAGATGTTGTTTGTAAATCTTCACACTTTCCTCTTGGACTCTAGTGCTGACAACGTTGATAGCATAGAATGTTACAACTGTGGCCAGAAGAACAGCTACCACTAGAATGATCAGTGTAGTAACAACAGTACTCAGTCCCTTTCTACTCCTTCTGAACATGTTCATTCGTTCATGCCTCGCAAACTATCTGCTTTACATTAAATAGCTACTGAGTCAACTATGAGGATTCGTCTGTAGCAGTACGCTACGCATTTTTAGAATTCTGATGCCGAATCAGGATGCCGAATACGAAGAATTGACAGCGCAGCGACTACGTCAACTGTTCCACAATTCTGAGAAAAGAGCGCTCAAAGCTTTGATAAAGGCGTCATAGTTCGTCCATAACGCCGCTAGTTTCTCCTTTTTCTCTAACATGTCGTCTTTTTGTTCGCCATTCTTGTTTATCAGGAAGAGGAGTTGCTGTTCGTCAATCAGGATGAAGCTTGAGAGATCGTTTGGGCAGGTTGACGAGCTTTTGACGCCGTTTAGCTTTAGTTCTTTGATGAAAAATTTGCTTTTAGGCGAATTGTTGGTTAAGAGTCGAACTGAGAAATCCTTCTTTTCAATTCTCTCAAGTTTATCTAGCAGACCCGCATGGTAGAATCTTGAAATATCGGAGTCTGATGCGAACACGCAGATTTCGTTCCTGCTTTGCGTCAGTATTTCCTCAGCTTTAAGATTGATCTGTTCCTCGCCTTCTAGGATCTGGAAAACTTCTCTCTTTGAGTACTCAACTTCTGCCTTGGGAAGAGAAACCCACAATGAAACCAAATCGCTTTTTTTCCTTTCCAAGAGCTGCAGTCTAAGTTTCTTGCTCTCAATCAGAATATCCAGAGATTTTTCGAAAGGTGTAGCAACGAATTTTAGAGGTTTCTCAAAAACCGACGAGACCAAGCCCATCTTCTCAAGGTCTCGAAGGATTCGGTATGTTTCGGTTCGATGCAAAGATATGACCTCGGAAATCTCGCTTGCCTTGAGCATTCCCGTCCTGGCTAGATAGACGTAGACCCTGATTTCGTTCTTGGAGAGTCCAAGTTTCGCCAAGGCGTTTTCGATGGCCTCTAATGACTGTAAAGGCCCCTTGTCTTTCATTATGAATTTGTATAGCCCTGTCTTCTCGTCATAGAACCTTACAACACTGTCGGGTTTCTTCACTGAGGGTTCCATGAGTGTCAACGTTCTCACTTTTGTGCTTGTTTTCCGATCAAAGATTGATAGCGAGTTTCGACTTGCCCTATATTTTATACTTCTGAATTCTGAATTCACATTGAGACTCAAACTTGACGTTGAGAACGTTAGTATGTAGCAGAAGGCTATATACAAAACATCATATGGCTTTCTTGCCGTCTTGTAGCATTCGAAAGAATGTTCGAGCATCCACTGGGGAATAATTATTGGAAAAAGTAGAAGTTGAACAGAAAGGCAGTGGAAATTCCCAACCACTCATATTAGCTGAGACTCCAACGGGAGCTGCTCCTCCATTGAATGAGCAGATGCAGGAATCTCTCAAGGTACTAAGTGAAGAGACCCTCCAGTTAAGTGAGCTGATTTGGCAAGAGTCCAAGCTAACCAGAGAGTTTTGCGCGCTATTGAAGCAAGTTCTAAAGCAGTTGAACATGTCGTTTAACCTGCCCGTAAATATCTTCTCACAAGGCACCAAACTGCAACAGGTGATTCTGAATTCAGAAGCGCATTTGATCTTGATAAACGACAAGAATGAAGTGGAATCTAAAGCTTTGGAGGATTATCCTTCAGATGTTGTATTCAACTTGGTCTCATTCATTATTCCAGAGCTGGGTAAGTCGCTGAGTCTCTACAGACAGAGGATCAGTGTGAGAATCGAGCTTTTCGATAGAGTGAATCGGGAGCTAAGGAATCTGCGCAACATGTCTGAGAATCGTTCAATCAAACTTGAGAATGGTAATGACAAGGTCGAAGATGGAGTAAGAAAAACGCTCTTGAATCAACAGAAGGAGTCTGGTGAACAGCGAGGATAATGAGGAGCCCGGTTAAGGTTGCAGGACTGCCTAGCCACAGAAATCCGCAGTTTCTACTCGTTGCGAGATTTGCGTGAGACTGTTGAAAAGGAAATCGAGCAGTACAAGGCAGTGAGCGATGAATACAGCCAGTGGCTAGGTTCCTTCCTTAGAGACATGGAAGCAACATACGGCAACGAAGAATGGTTCAAAAAGCTGGCAGCGATTCAAAAACTCCCTCAAGTTAAAGCCAGAAAAGAGATGGAGAAAGGCGGCAGACGAGAAAAGCCCAAGAAGCATGGTTCATCGTCAGAATGGATCCCATTTAAAGATGTCATGCTTAGTGCGAGCGAACAAGGAGAGGCTGAGATACTCTTTGACGCTATCGATGAAATAGATCGGAAGACAGAACAGCTTATCAAAGTTAGGGGCAGTGTTGAAAACCTAGAAAAATCGGCTCTTGGAAAAGACATCATTTACATTGCCTACATTCACAATGGCGTGCCCGAGAAGATAGTTCTGCGTCATAAACGAGACAAAGAGTTTGCGGAGAAATTCAAGTTCATAGCAGATTTCTCCATGCTAAAGGAAGTCTATCCTTAACCCGCATTAGGCGCTGAACTCGAAGAAGGCATCAACAAATTTTTTCATCAGCTCGTAAGGATCGCTAACTACACAGTTTATTCGGAAGTAATTCCTAACTGCTCTGCTTTTAACTCCGATTCCTATTATACCAGTGCCAGAGTTCTCTATTTTCCTAACACATGAGCGTAGCATGTCTTCTGCGCCAATTTGTCCTGATGGAAAAAAGTCTGAGACAACGACCATAAGTCTGCTTTCTTCAGCTCGTCTTTTCAAAGCTTGCACAGTTAGCATCAGCGCATCGGTCAAGTAAGTCATACCGCCTTGTTTTAAGCCGCCAATTCGCGCACGTACACGGTTATTATAATTCTCCGAGAAATCCTTCACGATATAGAACCTATCGCTGAAGGCGAACGCACTCCAAGCATTTTGACTCGGGAAGAGGCTGCGCGCAACTTCGCTTAAGCACAAGGTTATGTCGCGAACTTCACCTGTGAAAGACTTCAAGCTGTGACTGGCATCAACAAGAATTGCCCAAGCATCTTCTCTTGCCTGAAGCTCATCTCGGACAAAAATGTCTGTTCGTTGGCTTTTGCTAGCCACAACTTGAATAGCTTCCTGCATGTCCAACGAACCCGTCTCATGTCGGTAATCCTCGCCTGTCAGGTTCTTCAGCAAGCGCAGTCTGTCGAGACTGCGCCTTATCGGACTAGAGAGAAGCGCCTTTCTACGTATGTATTCGGAGAAATCTTCATGTGGAAACTCGAATGAGCGAAAACGTGAACCATTCCCAAGTGATCTGTAGCTTTCTAGGATTTTTTTCTCAGCTGCTTCCTTGGATTCCCATGCTGAAAAGACTTGGGAAACTTCGTTTTCAAGCGACCTATCCGTGAGATTTGGCGTTGCTCCATTGCCGTTTGCTGGCACTTGAAGCGTTTCCAAGGCTCCCTTCAGACGGTTTCTTATCTCCAATTCGGAAGGGATGTCATTCCCGAAGAAGATCGAACTGCTGCCATGATTCTCAGTATAAAGCAGCGACGGCACCTCTGAAACTTCTCCGCATTTGCTTAGGGCTTCATATATGACGTCGGCAGTTGCAAGCCTTTGTAGAAGAGACAAGTCTGTGAGTCTCTGCGAAATGCCCCCATCATGATCAAGGCTTGAGGTTTTGCCGAGTTCATTTTGAATGACTTTTTGAATCTCGTTCAGTGTAGAAACAATGTTAAGAACTTCACTGGTCATATGAGGTGGAACATTTCCTTTGACCATGCCCATTGAATATAGGGAAAGCAGAGAAGCCATAAAACGGAGCGCAGGGTTGAGAATCAGATGAGCAGGTTTCATTTTTAGATACGACAACGTGTCTGCAGTGGCAACATCGTTTACAAAAGGTGTCCAAAGCGTCTTCAATCCAGCCCTTACAACAGCATCCTCAAGCATGCTCACAACGAAAGTCGCCAACTCTATGTTCTTGTCTCTTGACCAATCAGCGTATGCTTCATAGTCTGATGCTGCAACATGCATGCTCAAGTGGAAAACAGACGCTTTAAAAACCTGCCATAAGAGCCTCTTATGCAGGCCATTATTCGGGTCAAAAAGCAATCCGAGATAGCTTATTCGTCCGTCTTTTCTTTTGATGGGCTTGGCCAAGCAGATGACGTAGCCGCGTTTTTCCCTTCCCAATGCAGGATATTTGACGTCGTCTCGAAGTTGAATTTTGATTTCTTCATGGTTTTTCTTGGTGATTTGAAACGAGGTTAACCAGACGTATTCAAAAAGATCCAAGCTCCATGCGTCCTGGTTCTATTTGCTTCCGAAAGAGGCGTGAACAACTCGTCGAACCATGCCTTGAATTTCTATGTCATCGCTCGTCATGCCTATGACGGTTTCTTCTGCGGTTATCTGAGGTGTGCTGCCGTCAGCAATCAGGGTAGCCCAATTAATCAGGTCGCCTGGCGACGGTCCATATGGTAGTTCACCGTTCTTGTATTGCCTTCTTAGCTCAGCGCCGACTTTCACTATTTTGACAGCGATGTCCTCTGACACTCCGCTTCGTTTCTGAATAAGTGTAACTTCGTCGGGGCAGATCTTTTCACCCACGCTCAAGTAGTCAAAGTTTATCCACACGGACATTCTGCGTCTGAATGCAGCGTTCAATGGTTTCGTGCCTGCGAACTCACCTGAAAACGGGTTCATTGATATGATAAGGTATCCGTACGGGTGACGGTCGACGATTTCGTTGTCCTTCTCAGTGAGCACCATGTGTCCACGGGTGTCTAAGAGCGGGTTTAGCCGCGTCGCCACATCCTGTTTCATCATGTTTGCTTCGTCCAAGTAAAGTATGCCGCCGTTCCTGCACCACATGACGATTTGACCGTCGATCCAGTTCTCCTTTCCAAGCCCGATGTATCTGCCAAACATGTCGTATGTAGAGGTCTGAAGCCCACAGTTAATCTCGTACATGGGAAGCCCGCTGATTTCGGCGACGATGTAGACAACATGGGTTTTTCCCGTGCCGCTGGGACCGATTAAAGCGCATTGCTTGAAGTAGTAAAGAGCCCGTACGATGCGTTCGACATATTTTTCGCCACGGTCAACATATTCTGGTGTGTTAATCGGAATAAGGCTTGACAACGATTGAGGGAACACGAAGTCAGGATGTAAGTTGTATTTGCCGACACCGTATTTTTCGTAAAGGGGCGACATGTGATGTTGCTCAGGTTTTCGAATGGACAAGAGCACTTTGGCGTTGTTAACTTCGGTTCTGATCTGCGTCTCGTCGAAGCGCACTGCCTCCTTCTGTTTTTTCGCGCCTTGATGTCCGAATCCTAGGGAAGATTTTTTTTCCTTTTCGTCCGTCGTTGCAACGGAAGAAGCCATATGTGGTGCCCTTCGCCTATGGATGTTATGTAGGGTATAGTAAAACTTAAGGATTACGAAGCCATACTCTTACTTGTAACCTCACCCTTAAACGCTGTGCGTACTGTCATGCTACACACAAAACAACTTTCACTTTTGCGTTTTAGCTTGTCTTGCCGAAACAATGGAAGACCTGACCATACTGTTTTCGTAGGGAGGAACATCAACTATTGAGCCCGTGACCAACTGGGTAGACGTTTCAGTACTGGTCGAAGTCACGAGTTTGCTAGCGACGCGACTAGACGAAGGCGTCGGGTCAACAGGCATAAGGTTTGACTTGAGTGTGAAATTAGAGGAGAAGGAACGCCGAAGCGGCAGAGTAGTAGTCTTGTTCGGCTTAATTGTGAAAACCAAGCCCAATGTTGTTAAATACGAAATTGAGGGCAACGCTACCCTTAGCGGCAAGGACGCAATTATCGATCAAATGCTGAAGATTGATCCGAAAAGCAATGTTCCATTTGTTTTTCATCGTGTCTACCAACATGTCTTCACTGCGATTTATATGATGGCTTCATTCCTAGGTACAATATACCCGCCTGCCGATTTGCTGTTCTCAGGAAAGCAGAGTCTTCCCACAGGAGAGACACGAAAAGAGCAGCAGGTTAACGTGGCTCAAGCATCTGCACAGTCAAAACAAGGCGCTTAATTGGCAACAACTCTCTCGGCGGCTGTGCATTATACTATCCTCCTACGGTCAGGAACATCTTCAGTAGAATTGAAGGTTAAAACAAGCCGTGTTTTGCCCTTTTTGCAAAATGAGTGGTCCCGTTGCTAAAGACAGCTGAAAGTCTAAAATAGGTTTAATCATGCAAGTGGACATGTGGGAAAAGTAGCCTGACTAAGAGACCATCGTTTCTTGAAAAAGTGACAAAAGGAACAAAAGCAGGAGCTGTACCAGGCATAATAATAGGTGTCTTGTCTCTTCCAGGAAACTATTACCTTCTTGCCATAAAATATAGAGAAGAAATATCAAGCGCGCTGGGAATACCTTATTTTCCAAGTCTTCAAGGTTTGGCAATGCTTAGTGCAGCAACTGCGGGCATACTTACGGTTTGTGGGATTCTATACTCACTGTCGTATAGTAGATTACCCGGCAATCTGCCTTTCTGGAAAGCGTTTCTCTTCGGTCTAGTCGTATTTGCTATGAGTCGAGTGGGCGACGTAATTAGAGATTACCCTGTTTCTCATGGGTTAGTCATTGATAATGCTTTTCTCAGTGCACCTTTACTTCTGATATTGTATCCGTATTTGGTGAGTCAACTTTATCGGAAGAGCGCGTGATTACCTGCGATAGACATAGATTGTGTGTGAAGGGTATCCCAGTCTTGGATTTTCACAGAAATTGTCGATTTTGATTGGTCGCCAGCCTAGTATTTCGTAGTCGTGTGAAACTACACGTGCGCCGGGTTTCAACTCCGCTTCAAGCTTGGGTTTGACTTTGTCGTTTGCACTGGTCGTCAGATACAATGTTATCACATCAGCTTGTGAAAGATCGATTTTGAACATGTCGCCTTGAACGATTTTGACGCGATCGTCTAAGCCGAGTTCATTCACTTTGCCCATAGCTTGCTTGGCTAAGTCTTCTCTCATTTCGACGCCTATTGCTCTGGCACCGAATTCCTGTGCTGCCATTATTGCGACTCTGCCGTCGCCGCAGCCTAAGTCGTAGACGATTTCGCCTTGTTTAATCTCAGCTACAGTGAGCATCTGTTTGACCACCGGTAGAGGGGTCGCGACAAAAGGGGCTATGAACAAAGGTTTCTTTGTCCTCCTTTGATCGGCTCTGCTGTCTTGCGTATCTCATTTTAGCTCAAGTATATCTTCTTTTCGAAAAATACAACAACGAGAACCATGATTCTTTGGAGCAATCACAGCTTATCTTTCTGAGGAAATCATGCTACGTAGTTGTTTGTTGCTTTCTTTTGAGCTGGTCTCCTGGACTCCCCGCATTTCATGCAGCTCTGCTGGCACAGGTCAAGATATTTCTCTTCGCTTTCTATCACCATGTCTGCTGCCTTGGCGCAAAGTTGACTTTGCTCTTCACAGCCAGCATCACGGCAGAGTTCAGATATGAACTTGCAACATTCATTGGTGTCTTTAAGGTTGAATGCCACACGATTCGTTCGCACAAGAAGGCACAGCTCTCTTGCTAGAATGCAAGTTTTGACATACTTGAACCGGCTAAGCGCTTGTTCCCGAAGCTGCTGGCGGCTCAGTTCCATCGACAATATCCACTAATCCCTCTTCGCCACAACTACTCATCTAGGCTCTTTTATAGTTTTGGAATCAACGCTAACTACCACTGATTCATTCTTGCGGCAGAGGTTAAGCAAACCGCCGCTTTAATGCATCCCTCTCCGCTTCGATGACCAGCTCAAAAAAGCGGTCGGAAAGAACATGCTGTTTTCGCAGAACGTTTAGCGCGTCTTGTGTTCGCACTCGGCGCCCAGCGAGAATTACCGCCGCGGCCTTACCGTAGCTATTCACGAGTTCGGCGGTTTCCAAGGCTTGTTCCAGCAATTTCTGCTCACTTTTGGTCATTTTCTCTCCTTTCTTGTCCAATAACGAGCGAATTTGTTCTTCCTCACGGCTGAACACACCGAGACGGCTTGAGCCGCATTTTGGGCAAATGGGCTTGTCTGGCAGATCGTTTAGCCGAATCATCTCAGCAAAGTCCCAGTTTTGAGTGCAGACAAACGTCCGCACTTCGTTAAGCAGCCGAGCCTTTGCTGACTCTATGAGAATCGCCTTCATTCGCTCACTTGGGATTAGGTCGGTTTTCATGCTGACCCGTTCAATGCCGACCCGTGCCACAGGTGACGCTGTACCTTTGTTGTCGATTTTGACAACTTCAATCTTTCCTTCTTGGATGTCGCCGAGAACTTGTAGCAGTCGCTGAAGGTCGAGATCCTTAGTGAAGACTTCCTTCAACGCCTCTTCGTAAATGACTGAGCCTTCGAAACTCTTGACAAGGCTGCGCAGGCTGACTGTGCTGAAGTCTGCCCATTTCTTGAGCGCGCCAAATCGTCTGGCTACGTGAATCATCCTGCGCTTGAACAACCCAGTCTTAACAGTGGCGCTAGTTAACATCTCTTGCACAGCGGCTTGCGGCATCTGCTTCAATTCGTTGAACAACGAAATCAACTTGTCGGCGTTGGCTGTGCCCAATGTTTGAATGAATATGCGGTAGGGATCGTGTTGAACCGCCACTGATGCACCCGTCTGCTCTGACAAGATGTTGCCAAGCAGTTGAGCTAATGCCCGGTTGGCAAGCGATCCGAAGTTGGCATTGATTATGACGAAGTCTTCCCAATCTTCCACAACCAATCTCTTATCTGTCGGCACCAATAGTTCGCGTTGCACATGCTCAACTGTTTCCAAAACTGCCCTAGATACTGTGTCAGCGTCGGCAGGATACCTTCTAGCCAACTGCTCTGCAACTTCTTCGGGTTTGGCGCCCCTCTTGAGTTTCTGTTCCACGAAGCCTCTTATGGTCCCAACTTCCTGCGCCACTTCAAACGGCACTGGAATCTCTTCCCCAATCCAACTGGGTATAGCGCCTGTGGGATCGTCGACTGATTTAACGTAAAGTTTGTCGCCGAAAACTTGGGTTATTTTCCAAGGGCTGCCTCGAATGATGAATTTAGTGCCTGGTTTACCGTATTCTGCCATGAAGGCTTCGTCCAAAACTCCGACAGCGGCGTCCGCAGACTCGTCCACGACCAAATACTGCTTCTCTTCTGGAATCATGGACAAATTCTCGAAGTAGTATTCGTACAGTGCTTTGGTGCGGCGAGGCCTGATAGCGAGCTGATCCTCGAAAGAGACCCATGCCAAGCGAGGGAACCGCGAATGCATGTAGGTTAAAACTTTCTGTATGTCTTCTGTGGTCAAGTCAGCGTAGGGGTAAGCGTTTTTGAATATGTCGTAGATTTCGTAGAAGTACCAGCGTTTCCTTTTCATGAGCAAGCCGATGATTTGATGGGCTAATGCGTCATACGGCTTATGCGGTATGTCCACTGGCTCAAGTTGCTCGTTGTAAGCCATGCGAGCGGTGACTATTGCTTCTAAAGTGTCGTCTGAGTCCATGGTGATTATGATGCCATTGGCGATTCGGCCTATGCGGTGTCCGCTTCTGCCCACACGCTGAATTAGCCTTGTCACTTGTCTAGGACTCATGTACTGGATGACTAGGTCAATGCGTCCTATGTCAATGCCTAACTCCAGTGAACTCGTTGCAACTAAGCCTTTCAGGGCTCCTTCTTTCAAGCCTTTTTCCGCTGCTATGCGCGATGGCTTAGCCAGAGAACCATGATGAATCGAAACTGGAAAGTTAACGTCCCACACTTTGAAACGGCTGGCCAAAACTTCAGAAATTGCCCGTGTGTTTGTGAATAAGAGCACAGACTTCTGTTTTTCGATGTACTGGCGGATTAAGCGCAGTCGTGCGGCGACTTCTGGATGCGTGAACAGAGTTGAGGCTAATTCCATGTCTTCAGGCTTGGGTTGAGGAAACAGGATCTTTAGTTTCGTTTGGCGTGCAACAGGCACCTTTACGATTTCTACCTTGCCTCCAGTACCAACTAGGAATTGCCCAACTTTCTCTGGGCTTCCAATCGTGGCTGATAAGCCGATAAGTTGAAAGTCCTTGCCAGTTATCCATTTTAGCCTCTCAAGCGCCAACGTGAGTTGACTGCCTCTCTTGCTGTCCGCCATCTCGTGCACTTCGTCGACTACAACCCAGCGTACTTGCTGCAGGTGTTGGCGCATGACCCAGCCTGGCAGAATAGCCTGTAACGTTTCGGGCGTAGTAATCAGAATATCAGGTGGACTGCGTGACTGACGTGTTCTCTCCTGTGTCTCGGTGTCTCCGTGTCTAACTGCCAGTTTAATATCGAGGTTATTGCACCACCATTGTAGACGTTCAAGCATGTCGCGATTCAAGGCGCGGAGAGGGGTAATGTAGAGAACCTTTATTCCTGGTGGGCGCTCAGCCGTTGTCAGTAGCATGTTGAGTACAGGCAGGAAAGCAGCCTCCGTCTTTCCGGTGGCTGTGGGCGAGATCAAGAGTACGTTTTTGCCTTCTAAGATCCTTGGTATGGTTTTCTCTTGAGGTTCTGTGGGTGTTGAAAATCCTCGCTGCTCAATCAAGCGTCGAATGGGCTTGACAAGTGAGTCAAATGCTGTGGGTTTCTTGGTCTCAACTGCTTCCATTGTTTACCAAGTGCAGTGATACAAGAGTAGCCTTCACTAAAAGGGTTTTGGAATCCAATGAGCAGCGGTAAGTTTATTTCCCGTGCTGCAATTTTCTTCGTGATTTTCCGGTGAATGCGCATGGAGGTAATAGTGCATCTACTGATTATACTAATATCGCTAATAATCTTAGACCAAGCGAGCCATCTCACAATAACTAACGCCCTCAAAGTTTCAGACATCACTCAACTCACCAAGACTTCGATTGGCTTCAGCCTCCTTGCCTTTTCCACATCTCTGCCTGAACTAAGTGTTGCGTTTATTGCGGCTTTCACAGGAGAAGCCGCGGTTTCGGTTGGAAACGTTTTGGGATCGAATGTGGTGAACGTCAACCTGATAATAGGGCTGGCAGTATTGCTTCTTTCCTTGAGGCACCCACACAAGGTTAACATTGTTTCCTCATTTGCACGAGAGGAACTGAGCAGCCTGTACTTCGGGCTGTTTATATCTTCAATAATTCCACTTACTCTTGTATACATAGCAGCCGCCAGCTGGTTCGTAGGCCTAGTGCTGATCGCGATCTTCGTTTATTACACATATCAAATGTCAAGGATACGACTTCCACGAGAAGATGGAAAAATCGTTTCTGAGGATGAAAAAAGGAAGCTTAGAAAGTACCTTTTCACCGTATTCTTGGGAGTTTTAGGCGTGGTTCTAAGTGCGTATTTCCTTGTGGAATCCGCTGTTGCAATAGCAGAATCCATGGGGGTACCCGGATCTTTAATAGGTGCTACAGTGATTGCTTTCGGCACAAGCGTTCCCGAGCTCACCCTAGATTTAAGGGCTTTTCTTAAAGGCCATCCGTCGTTGGCTTTTGGTGACATTGTTGGCAGCAGTTTTGTGAACATAACGTTGATTCTTGGAATCACGCTTTTTGTTCCAATGTTGCTTGGGTCACCGATTTCTATGGACATGCGTGTTTTCCAAAATCTAGTCATCTTTTCGCTGATTACAAACTTGTTTTTTTGGTATTTCCTATCTATGGGTAGACTGAGTTGGAGAGAGGGCGCCATATTCCTGTTCATTTATTTGCTCTTCTTAGCGACAACGTTTGGTGCGATTCGACTGCAGCCGCCGTTGACTTAAAGAGGCTTCAAACTAATCGATTTGAAAGCGCTGTTTTTGTGAACCATTATTAACCGAAAAGAAAGTAAACAAGCTAGCTCTGATGTCGTAAAAAGCAACTGCTCTTTCGGGTGATGCGGTGACACAATACTTGGTGCTTATAGCTTTGAAAGGCAACAGGACGAAACGGTTGAAAGGCCATATTATCCCCAAGCGGATTACTGCAAACGACGCCACCGAGGCTGTGCAAAAAGCTACAAAAGGCAAAGTGTTTGAAGAAGAAGGTTTCGAAATACTTACCATTGAAGACATATGAAGCTTAGACTTCGGGCAAAACAAGCCACTCTCAGACCAAAAGAAATTTTCAGAGCACATACCGACCCTACTCAAACCGTCTGCATGCAACCAGCAAAGTTTAAATAAAATACTCTTGTCATGGTAGATAGCCCAATAATAAAACGGACGCCAAACCATGTCTGCAAAGGAATTTCAGCACATCATACGAATAGCCGGCACAGACCTAGACGGCACACTAAAACTCAACTACGCCTTGGCCAACATAAACGGAATAGGCATAACCCTAGCCAACGCCATAATCAGAAAAACCAACATAAACCCAGACACACGGGTAGGATTCCTCACCGAAATCGACCTTGAGAGACTCGAAGACGCCGTAACTAACCCAAGCAGACATGGCATCCCCGCGTGGATGCTAAACCGACCAAAAGACATGGAAACAGGAAAAGACCTCCACCTAACAGGCGCAGATCTAAAGCTTCGCATCAAAACTGACATAGAAGAAATGAAGGACCTCAAGTCATGGCGAGGCTACCGCCACGCTTACGGACTACGAGTCAGAGGTCAACACACCAAGACAACTGGCAGATCAGGCAAAGCCATGGGCGTAAAGAAGAAAGAACTCATAAGGAGAGAGGTTAAAGAATAAAATGGGCGACCCACGAAAACAACGCCGAAAATATGAAACTCCACGTTTTCCATGGCGAACCGATGTTCTAAACGCTGAGCTGCGACTAATCGGCCAGTACGGACTGCGAAACAAACGTGAGCTTTGGCGGCACAAAACCACATTATCTAGGGTTCGTGAAATCGCCCGATCACTATCCGGTATGCCAACCGAACAACGCGAGCGACTGGAAAAACAACTTTTAGACAGGTTGAACCGACTCGGAATCTTGCCCGAAACAGCAGCGCTTGACGATGTTCTGGATCTTTCCTTGGAAGACCTCCTAGAGCGACGGCTACAAACCATGGTTTTCAACAAGGGCTTAGCCAAATCAATCTACCAAGCCCGACAACTTATCACTCATGGACATGTTGCCATCGACGGAAAACGTGTCCCATCACCCAGCTACATAGTTTTAAGAGACGAAGAAGCAAAACTCGCGTATGCCCCAACAAGCAAGCTGTCAACCCTCAACCATCCAATACGGGCTGCCATAAGCGCTGAAGGACAAGCGAAACCTGACGTTCAAGGTGGCCGACGAAGAAGAGAAGACACAGAGGAAAGAGCTTGAGCAAAAAAGTCGATAAATGGGCGATTGTACGTGTTTACAGCTCCTACAACAACACGCTCGTTCATGTCACTGATCTGTCAGGTGCTGAAACTATAGCTCGCACCAGTGGTGGCATGTTCGTCAAAGCAGACAGGCTAGAGTCGTCTCCATACGCTGCCAGTAGAGCAGCTACACATGCAGCCACGGTGGCTAAGGATAAAGGCATAACTGCCATACACATAAAAGTGCGCGCACCCGGCGGCTCTGGACCAAGGACACCTGGACCAGGCGCGCAGGCTGCTATACGAGCTTTGGCTAGAGCGGGATTCCGCATAGGACGCATCGAAGAAGCCACTCCGATTCCCCATGATGGAACCAGAAGACGGGGTGGACGCCGCGGACGTAGGGTTTAAACAGGAGAATTCATTGTTTGCAGATCAAGATTGTTGACAAGAATGATTTGTTTGCTCGATTGATTGCCGAGGGCGTTGATTCTGCGTTCATGAATTCGTTGCGTCGAGTCATAATTGCTGAAGTGCCAGCTATGGCGATCGATGATGTTGTGGTCGTTGAGAATTCCTCTATGTTGCACGATGAAATTCTGGCACATAGATTAGGCTTCATCCCTTTGAAGACTGATCTTGGCTCTTACAACCTGCCCGAAGATTGCTCATGCAAAAGCGAATTGGGCTGCAATCTTTGTCGAGTTTCTTTGACGCTTAACGTCGAGGCCGAGGGCGGTGACAGAACAGTGTATTCCGGCGACTTGGTTTCAGAAAACCCTCACGTCTTGCCTGTGAGCGACAAGATACCGATCGTGAAGTTGGCGCCTGATCAACACTTAAAACTAGAGAGTTATGCAAGGCTTGGTAAAGGCGGTAAGCATGCCAAATGGCAACCAGTGTCAATGTGCGCCTACAAGCATTTTCCAAAAGTGAAGATTAACGAGAAAGAGTGCGATTCTTGTGGCAAATGCGTGGATGTATGTCCCAAACGGGTGTTGTCTATCTCTGAAGGCGGAAAGAGAATTGAGCTTCGCAACGTCATTGAATGCACCGTATGTCATGACTGCGTGGGCGCCTGCCCTAAGAGTCCCCCAGCTATCGAAGTTTCTTGGGACCAGGACGTTTTTGTAATGGACATCGAATCAACGGGTGCTCTTGAAGTCGATCAGATAATCTCTGAAGCCGTTAAGATTCTTGACAGAAAATTCGAGTCATTCTTGGAGCAGTTGGCGGTGAAGAAGGATGAGGCAAGTCAAGTCGCAGAATCCTGAGTTACTCAAGCTCATCCGCAGTCTGAGGAAAAAAGCTAAAGAGAATGATGCCGCCATTTGGCGAGCCGTGGCTAACAACCTGTCCACGTCAAAACGCAGACGGATAGCCGTAAACCTCAGCCGCTTAAACAGATGCACCAAAGAGAAGGAAACAGTGGTGGTTCCGGGTAAGGTTCTAGGCGCTGGCAGATTAGAGCATCCGGTAACTGTAGCTGCGTTCGCATTCTCAGCTGAAGCCCGTTCCAAGATTACGCAAGCTAAGGGCAAATGCCTGCCTATCACCGAACTGCTGGAAGACAATCCCAAAGGCAGCAACGTCAGAATAATGGAGTAGAAAAGCCGTGGCAACCGATGAGACAGCAAGGAGCACAGTCATCGACGCATCTGGGTTAATTCTTGGACGAATGGCTAGTATAGTGGCTAAGCGTTTACTATCAGGTGAACTCATCATTATCGTAAATGCTGAAAAAGCCATTCTGTCGGGCAGAAGACTAAGCCGCGTGAAGGAAGCTAAAGCCTTTCTTGATGTTGGCCACCCAGGCAAAGGGCCTTTTCATCCTAGGAGACCAGACCAGATTGTTCGCAGGACCGTTCGAGGTATGCTTCCTCATCGTAAGCCTAAGGGAGTGAACGCGCTGAGGCAGCTCAAGGTTTTCTTAGGAGTGCCGGCTGAACTGACCACGACACCTTTCCAGACTATTTCAGCGGCTCAAGTGAGCAAGCTGAAGTGTCCCTACATCACAATCGAAGAGTTAGCTAAGCAAATCGGATACAAACCAGCAGGTGAGTAAAGTGTCAAGCGCAACCAAAGTTCTGTTAACCAGCGGCAAACGCAAGACAGCCATTGCAAGAGCCACAGTAAGAGTTGGCAAGGGCAGAGTGCGAGTCAACAATATCCCAGTTGAGATTTTCGAGCCGCAAATTGCTCGGGACAAAATCCTTGAACCCCTGCGTCTTGCAGGCGACAATGTTTGGAAGCAGCTAGATATCGACATAAAAGTGTCTGGCGGCGGGTTTATGGGGCAAGCCGATGCTGCGCACACTGCTGTGGCAAGGGCACTGTCGCGCTGGACAAAGAGCTCTCATCTGCAGACCTTGTTCACGGAGTACGACCGCACCTTGACTGCAGGTGACCCTCGTCGCCGGGAACCAAAGAAGTTTGGCGGTCCGGGTGCTCGAGCTAGAGATCAGAAAAGCTATCGCTAGGCTGCTGTTTTCTGTTATTCTTGAACATCGTGTTCCAAGAAACCTGAAATTAAGTCAGCGACCAATTGCGCCTGCCTGTAGGTTGCTTCAATATAGATTTTGACTGAATATTCCGACTTAACAAATCTATTATTAATCGCTGGCATTAGCAAGACAACGCGGAATGAGACAAATGGAACGGCTTAACGTTCTCGGCTTAGCCGACTCCTTAATGCTGGCAATTGCCTATGGAGTCGGGCAGCTGAGTTACGAGTTTTTTGCCACCAAAAGCAAAAGAACCCGTCTGAATTGCTTTGGTTGTCGGGGTTACATGGCAGTTATAAGGGGTCTACTAGGTCACATGAGGGAATCTTGACATGCAGAAAACAACAAAAACGAGAGAGCACGATGCGACAGAACGTGTCCACGATGAAAGACAATCAGAAAACGAAAGAAACGGGATTGTCCATGATTCAATAAACGGTGAGCTCCGACAATTCGGAGCACGACGCATGATAATGAACCCTCTGGCGATGTGCGACAAACTGGACAAAATGTTCGGAAGCGGCGCCGAAGCGATTGTTCACTACATGTTGTCCGAATCTGGACGAGACACGTTTGACACCATGATGAATAACAATCAAGGCAAGAGTCGTGGAGAGCTTCTTAAGACGCTGGTCGACTTGCAGCCTTCCACTGGGTGGGGTTGTGTCTCTCTGACCATTCTTCGCGCAGATCCTCCAGTTGTGGATATCGTGGTTAGGAATCCCCCTGTTAAGGCTCTAAAGGGCTCACAAAAACAAATCATTGGCTCCTACTGGGCTGGCGTTCTTTCGAGATACTTCAACCGTCAATTAATGAGCAAGAATCACAGTTACAGCGCTGAAAAGGACGAATTCAGCTGTACGATCACTGTGTGACTAAATGCGGGAAAATGAGGTTGAATGTAAATACAATAAGCTGAGGAGAAAAGACAGATGGCTAAGAGTCTAAGCGCGGAACGATCCGAAGTCTACAGAGACCGCCGCGCACAACTGATTCTTGGCAAACTCCTTAGCGGCGAGATTGATAGGTTAGACCCTGTTTTTGATCCGAAGCATGGGTACAGTTATCCTCTTGTTGAAGCTGTGATAGGCGACCCAACTGCTGCTGAAGGGTTCTTAAATCATCTTCATGACATCGGCATTTTGAAGAGAGAAGTCTTTGACAAGGTGATCAGCTGTCCTAAATGCGGTTCAAGCAGTGTTTCTGTCAGGTATTGCTGCCCATACTGCAAGTCTTTCAACGTTAAGAAGAGTTCTCTAGTTGAGCATATTCAATGCGGTTACATTGATGTGGAAGACCGCTTCAAACAAAAGGAGAGACTTGTCTGCCCCCGTTGCCACAATGAGTTGAACAAGCCTGACGTCAACTACAGAAAGGCTGGTGTCTGGTGCGCATGCAACGACTGTGGCAAGAATTTTGACATTCCTGTCACATCACATTTCTGCCGCGAGTGCAGAAACATCTTTGTTTTTGAAGATGCCATTTACAAAGACGTTTATTTCTACATCCTGAATCAAGACGTGATGAAGGAGGCTGGCTTGGGCTTCATTATGATATCGCCCCTCCGAGACTTGTTCCAGAATCTGGGTTTCAATGTTGAGAGTCCAGGTTTCTTGAAAGGGAAGTCGGGTGCGAGCCATATGTTCGACATTGCCGCTTGGAAAGGCAGCGTTACCCGTCAAGTCATCGTCATTGATCTGGCAACTTCTGGAGAAGATGCTGTTTCGGAACAAGCCATTATTGCCATGTTTGCCAAGGTGTATGATGTGGCCCCTGACCGCGCTGTGCTGATAGCCATTCCAAGAATGAGTGAAAACGGGAGGAAATTGGCAGGGCTCTACAAGATTGAGTTAATTGAGGGCAGGAGCCAAAAAGAAGCTTTGAAAACATTGGAGAAGGCTATGGGTTTGGTTCAGATAACGTCTGAGCCTCGTTTATCCTAGCCGCCCGTGTAAACCCCGATGTTGCCTCGTTCACTGACAACTTTCGCAGTGTACTTTCCAATTGGCAAAGAAACGTCCAGCCTAGTGTAGGATAAAAGCTCGCCTGAATTGACAAATGCATCTGTCTCGTATCGTCTGTGTAAAGTGGCATTATTGACCCAAATGGACACCAGATGTGCTGTGCGTGAGCCCTCGTTCTCGAAGGTGAAAACCGCGCCGCTGATTACAGCTCTAACGGCCAGATAGTCTATATCGACGTTTGTGCGTGTTGAATCGGGTCCTTGATCGCGAACTTGAACCATGATTTTGCCGTTGTCCAGAACATAGCTGCGCCATTTGCTTGTGAGGTTTACCGTGTAGTAGTTCCAGCCTGCAGCAGGCAAACAGCCTGCAGTTGAGTTGAAGCCACTGTCACTATATATTTTTGCTGTCCAGTTGTAAGCCCTTAGGTACCATCTTTCACCGAGATCATCAACTGCGAATCTTAGTTGAATTTCCACACTTTTGATTGCTGTTAAAGGATAACTTGAAACGTCTATTGAAAACGTTCCATTGACATCGAGTCCGCGCGGTGGAGGCGACTCCCTGAATTTCTCGAAACTGCTGTCAACTGCTTGAGTGTCCAAATAAGTGCCGCTGACTTGACTGCCGTCGCTCACCTGATACTCGCCTTGGACTGTGAACCATGAAGAACGAGTTATCGGTGAGACGCTACGTATGCTTAGAGTTTCTTGTGTTCTCTCCCAGTCTAGCTGATTCATCTGGTAACTCCATAGGACCACATTGGCAACGATGACAACTAGAATTACGAGGCTGAGGACAACCACTATTATGTTGCTCAATCCTTTTCGGTCTTGCCTGAAGTCATGCAGGTGACTTGTAATAGTCTGCAACTTGAGTTCCTCTGCTCGAGACTATCTTTATGTAGTAAACCGTGTTTTGCGTCCAAGCGAAGGTTAGGTTCGTCCAGCCGTGCTCAAGCGGCTCCAGCTGAAGCGAAGCATATGGCCGCACAACGTAGTCTACAAACACTCCCGCTACGGTTATGTGCGTTTTGCCCGTGTTACGGAGGTAAATTGAGATTCCATCTGATCTGAACCAAACGTCTTCAACAATGAACCGTTCGCCCATAGTTTCACGCATGTTTCCCGTAATCACGTACGTTGCAGTTATTGAAATGGACATGCCCGCAACAGCGATAATCAATAGTAGAACGTTGCTCAATACTGGCGTAATCGCCTTGTTGTTCCGCCATAGCCTGAGCATGCCCTTTGCCTCCTCAGATCAAGACTTTAAGCGCGATGTATCCCGCCAAAAGCAAGATCACACTGTGCTTCAAGCCAGCGCTGACCGTTCCTTCACCCATTTTGCCTGCAACTAATCCACTGAACAAGGCTTGAACCGTGCTCATGTGAAAGAAAAGCCGCCTTGCTTCGTCGGTAGACATGAGTCCGACGTTTAAAGCGGGCAACTCGCTCATTTGGACAAAAAAAGTTGTGAACAGCATTATCACAGTGAAGAGGAAAACGAAGAAGGCTACATAAACAATCGCGACGTATGGGCGAGTCTGAGCTTGGCGTTCTTTCTCAGCTAGCAGTGTAGACTGAACGAATCTGCTCATAGGTTCAAACACCTTTTCCACATGACCACCTGAACGGCTGGCTTCAATGACCAACGGAACACTGCGTTTGGTCAAAGATGTGTTGACTCTTTCGCTAAACGATTGAATCGTCTCTTCGAAAGACTTGCCCCAAGACATGTGTGCTACCATGCGCTTTAATTCAGCTGTCAACGAGCCGTAACGGCGTTTACTTGCTTCTTCAACTGCCTGTGTTAGGGTCATGCCAGTTTTCTCCGACTGAACAATAGCACGGTACAAGTCTGGCAGATGCTCATCAACTGAACGCCGCCATCGATAGTCCACATAATCTAGCACAGCCGAGGGAAACATGGCGATAACAATGGCTAGAACTACATATTCATCAAAAATCGGCAAGCCCCATAACCTAACGACCGCTGTAACAAGCACCACTACTGCTAACGCTAGCGAAACGATCCATGCGATCTGTTTTTCTCGTTTCTCCACTTTAGGCATAGGTTTTATTCTCACCGTTTAGGTGAAACCATGTCAAGCATTATCAAGAAGATAACTGAACCCACTGGAATGCCCAAGTAGGTCAAGAGATACAACAGCAGTCGAGGGTTCATCAGTCCAGGCATTGCGCCACCAAGCATAGCCATAACCGCGAGCATGACAACCATGATCAGAGGACCTGCAACCAACAAGACTACGTAGAACTCTGCTAGAACGCCTAATGTGTCTCCCAAGCGTCTAAGCGCAATTCTCTTCAACCTCATGTACTGAGTTGAACGCTCGGAGAGATACTTGCCCAGCTCGCCACCTGAATGCATCGTGGCTATGAAGCCCTCAAGTAGTTCCTTGAACTTCTCTGATGGAGTTCGCTTGGATGCAGAATCCAAGGCTGAAATTATGTCAACTCCGAACAATTCAACATCTCTGACAACATTCTTAGCTTCCTGACAGATTTCCAATGAAGCATCAATGTTCGCCAAAGAACGAAACATCTGAGCGGGAGGCACACCCGCACCTGCAAGAATAGAGAGATAGCCCGCTGTAAACGGCAAGCCATCTTCAAGATTTCGTTTTACACCATCCGCTTTAATGACCGGATAGAGATAAAAGCCAATGATTGAAAACGCTCCAGCGAACAGGGCTGCACCAGCAGTATAGAGAAAAGTCAGCATTGGCGATAGGCGGAAAACCAGAAGCGAAACCAACGGCACAATGACACAAACCGAAACAGACGCCAGTAAAGTTGTAAGGACGGCTAGGCTAACGTAGCCCCTGAAACTCACTTTCAAACCTGATTTCTGCAGGTTAGCATCTAGGTCCTTGAAAAGCGGCAGTAGCCTAATAGTCTTCTCACCCAATAAACGGTACGCAAAAACTTGCGGCTTTGCCGAAGCCGCGGAACCAGCCTCGATCTTCTTCGATACAGAGTTTGAACGACTAACAAGCGAAGTCCAAAGCGGGCGCACTGCATTCTTTAACTTTTCGTGAGCTTTTCTGAGTCTGTCCCTGATTTCAGCAAGCTTCAATCAGACACCCACTTTGGCTTTGTGGTAAATGCGCGTAGGATCGGCGTAGTACTCTCGGATCACATTGGCTACGTCGGTATACCTTCGAATTTTATTCGTTACCATCCACTCAAGCACGGTTTTCCTCATCTGCAACTCATTCTGAGCGTCCTGCGTTGAAATGCTTAGTTTTCTCATAATCCTTTCCAGAACGTAGCTTCGTCCAAAATAGGTGAAAGAATCGGTGCCAGCGTCCCAGCGATACACATCGTTTGTGAGCAACTCTTTGGTTCTTGGATCCAGTCCAACCATTTCGGTTACTGAGAGGGCTCTGCGTGCTGGTTTGCCTGCGATTTCAGTTCTGCCTTCCACTAATATGATATCTATCATGGGCAGTAGCGATCGCGGTATGTTCATGGGCTCAGCCTCCAGTCGACGAAGCGCCGACTCAACTGATTCACCGTGAATGGTACACATACCCAAGTGCCCTGTTGCCATGGCTTGGAAAAGCGTGTAAGCCTCTTCGCTTCTCACCTCGCCTACGATTATATAGTCGGGTCGTTGCCGCACAGCTGCCTTCAATAGGTCAAACAGAGTAATGCCTGTGTGCGCTTTTTCGCTACCAGTTCGGACTACGGAAGGAATCCAGTTTTCATGCGGCAAATTCAGCTCAGCAGTGTCTTCTACGCTGACGATCTTGAATTCTGGCTTGATGAACATCGATAAACAGTTTAGTAGTGTGGTTTTTCCCGCAGCCACTCCTCCTGCAACTAGCACTGAGGCTCTGTTTTCGATAGCGAACCAAAGGTATGCCGCTAGTTCGGCGGACAACGTTTTGAACGTTAGAAGATCTGAGATAGTCAATGGGTCAACTCGGAATCGACGTATTGTGAAAGTTGAACCTCTGCGGGTGATTTCGCTTCCGTAGGTTAGCTGGATTCGGCTGCCATCTGGAAGCGAAGCGTCAAGCAAGGGAGATGCAATGGAGATCTGCTTGCCTGCGAGAAACGCCAACCGAACTATAAACGAGTTTAACTCTTCAGCGCTTTTGTATACAATGTTCGTTGGCAAGGACTCGTACTCTCTGTGCCATACGTAGATTGGAATGTTCACGCCGTCGCATGAAACATCTTCAATCATATGGTCGTGCATTAACGGATCGATTTTGCCGTAGCCAATGTAGTCGCGAGTTATGTAATACATGAGCTTGTCAACAGCTTCAGCTGGGATCCTTAGTTTGTATTCCTTTATCACTTGCATGACCTTGCTTTTGAGATACTCAGTGGCTTTTCCCTTGGTTTCCAAGTCTTTGACGCTGACATCTAATTCCTCCATCAGAAGGGCTTTGATTTCATCCAGATACTTTTGCTCCTGCTGCAAGAGCGTGGGTTCGATGGCTTCGTAGCGGGTTTTATGTGTCATGGGGTCGCGTACTACGGCTGCGTAGACATTGGGCTCCGCGATGGAGTACACTTCTCGGAAGACTGCTGACTTCTTTTCAACGACGCTGTTCGCTTGCGACATCACTGCTTAACGCTCTCTAACTGGTTTGTATGCAAGCTCATGTATGGTATCGCAAGAAATAATGTTTTCGAGACACTTAATAAACTATATGAAGCATGGCTCATTCACAGCGATTCTCAACAGTCTATTTTCAAGTTTTCATTCGTTGGCATCTCAGTAGAGCATAAACCTCAGCGGCTTCAGAATGCAAGAATGAAGCACCATAACTGTGACTTTGCGTAGTCCATGGCAAACACTGCATGATTTCTCAGTTTTTCCATCCTTTTGAATGTTGATTGATGGTAGTCCGGATGTTATCAGAGAGATTTTGCCTTGGAATCGCCATAAAAACTCGATTTGAACTTGGTTTTCCATGATGGTTTGCCATGTTTTCCATGAATTTGTCTATCAATATAGTCCATGGATTCAATGTTGCCATGTTCTCATTCATTGAAAAAATCGAACTGGTCTTGATGGTTATGTATGTTGACTGTTTACATATATATGATGAACTTTTCAGTTCTTTTCAGCATACCATAAATTATTTATCTGTTGAACATCAAACCAGTAGAGCCAGTCATGATGGAGGAACCATTATGGCAAAGTGTCCGAAATGTGGATCTGAAGTTAGCTCACCGAAGAAGAAATGGACTATGGCTGGTCGACCTGACAAAAGCGGCAAGAAGATGCAGCTTGAGATCGGGCTTTTCGATTGTCCAAAATGCCACAAACCGTTCCGTGTCGTCTTGAACAAGCGCAAGATTTAGAGCGTTGACATCAAAGAGTATCTGAAAACTAACTTGCCAAAAAAGTGTCCTTAGACTAACAGGGTCTAACAGAGAGCCCAGCCATCCTCCCTATTTATTTTTCAAGTCTTGATCGCAATGTATGTACTAATCTTCATTCTTGTTGAAGATCAACTGCGGCAAAATCAGCGGTAAGTTTTTTAATATAACGGAGCATTTGTTCTGCAACAATATGCGATACCGTTGGCAATCAGGAAAGGCAACACAGTTGGCGGAAGATTGAATTCACTAAGGTCTAAATGGTCAAGCATCATGAAAAACAGCTACTGGAGAACCATAATTCTGGCAGCCATTATAATAGGCGGCGTCGTAGCTTTTTGGTTTGGTTTGAAGGCTGGGCTTAGAACAGACTATCCACTCTTGACAGTTGCTTCCGGAAGTATGAGGGACACTCTTGATGTGGGCGATCTTATAGTGGTTCAAGGGGCATTGAATGCTTCGGGGCTGAGGGCGGCTCCCAAGCCGGATGGCGAGATCATTGTGTTCCGAAGCCCTCGCGTGAATGGGGAGCTAATCGTGCATCGGGCAGTGGACAAGCAGTTTAATGACAATGATGGATTGTGGTATTTTGCAACTCAAGGCGATGCTAACTACGGGGAAGACCTCTGGGGGGACGACCCAGCCAGAGGAACATGGAAGAATATGATTTCTGAAACGCGGCTCATCGGGAAAGTTGTCGGAAAAGCTCCATGGCTTGGCTATATACCATTGTATATCAGAACCCGTGAGGGCATCATCCTCATAGTTGTCTTGTTTTTCATCATAATTCTCGCCGAGTACATACCAGTTTTGTTCAAGAAGCATATGGAATAACGTTACTGTTTTATTATTGCACCTGAATTATCAGATCACTAAGGGTCAGTTTGTATGATGAGAGAAGTGAAACCGAATCCGAAGGATGTTGCTCTTCAGCAGTTAGGCATTGCGGCTGAGCATTTGAACCTTGATTCTGGCATTCATGAGGTTCTAAAGTATCCGAAAAGAGCGTTGATTGTCTCTCTTCCAGTGAAGAGGGATGATGGATCAGTCAGAGTTTTCCTGGGCTGCCGTGTTCAGCACAATGATGCTCGTGGGCCGTTTAAGGGTGGGATAAGGTATCATCCTGATGTGACCTTGGATGAGGTTACAGCGTTAGCCATGTGGATGACTTGGAAATGCGCTGTTGTAGACATACCGTATGGTGGAGCTAAGGGCGGTGTCTGCTGTAATCCGAAGGAAATGTCGAATCATGAGTTGGAGCGCTTAACCCGCAGATACGCTACTATGCTTCTAGATTATATTGGTCCGTATCGCGACGTGCCCGCCCCAGATGTTTACACTGATGAGCAGACCATGGCTTGGATAATGGACACGTATAGTCTGTTTAAAGGCTATAGCGTGCCTGAGTCTGTTACTGGTAAACCCACAATTTTGGGCGGGTTCAAACTGCGAGAGGAATCCACTTCCCGGGGAGTGGCTTTTTGCATTCGCGAAGCCTTAAAGCATCTGAAAGTGAAGGCTAAGGGCTGCGAAGTGGCGATTCAAGGCTTTGGCAGCGTCGGATGGAACCTTGCACGAATAATGCATGAAGATGGATATCGAATAACAGCTCTAAGTGATTCCAAAGGCGGAATCTATAATTCCAACGGCGTGAATCCGCTCAAGGTTCTTAAGCACAAGAACCAAACAGGCTCGGTAAAGGGCTACAAGGATGCCAAGCAGGTGACAAATGAGGAACTTCTGGAATTGCCCTGCGACATTCTGGCGCCCGCAGCCCTAGAAAACCAAATCACCAAGAGGAACGCAGGTAAAATCAAAGCAAAGATTGTGGCGGAAGCCGCGAATGGACCAACTACGCCGGAAGCGGACAAAATCCTCAACGAGAAAGGCATTTTCATAATACCTGATATTTTAGCGAATTCAGGCGGCGTCACAGCGAGCTATTTTGAGTGGGAGCAGAACTTGACGCGGGAGCGTTGGAGCGATAAAGAAGCTAACATGAGGCTTGAGAGAATGATGGTCAGAGCCTTCGATGATGTTTATGAGATTTCAAAGAAGCAGAAGATTGACATGCGTGTCGCAGCCTTGATATTGGGTGTGGGCAGAGTAGCTGAGGCTATTAAGACGCTTGGCTTGTGGCCTTCCTAGTGGACAGCTTTCAAAAGAAGACGGCGAGACTGCCTTAGCGCAATTCTCTCCCAGAGCCCGCATGCCTTTTTCTTTTGATTGAAACGTGTAACCATGCTTATATGCTGACTTTTTATCTAGTTAGTGAGAGAAACAGAGAAGAGCCACAGAAGATGAAACACGTCAAAATAACAGCCTTCGACCTACCAGATGCTTGGTATCAAGTTTTGAAGAGGATTTGGAACGAAGGAGAGGACTTCAGCGTTCGCTACGGTTCGGAGGTTACCGAGACAAAAAAGCTGGACGTTACGTTGGAGGTTTTGCATCCTGAAAACAGGCCTTTGGTGCATGAGAAGGCTTCGTGCGACATGCGGTACGTGATGAATTACTTCATGGAGTACTTGTGGTTTGGTGAAAAGAAACCAGACGAGACTTATACGTACTCAAGCCGACTGCGCACGCCTGTTGATCAAATAGAGGCTGCGATCAAGCGGTACGTTGATGAGCTGTTTGACCGACAAGTCGCTTTGGTTGTGAGGGTTCCTGAAGACATACAGAAGGAGCATAGGGGCAAAAGGCATGAGCCGCCATGCTTAACGATTCTTGACACCGAGGTTGCCAGAGACTCAGACGACAGAAAGCTGAAACTTACTCTCACAGGGTATTGGCGGTCTTGGGATGCCTATGCCGCGGTGCCAGCCAACCTTGCAGGACTGCAACTCTTCAGCGAAGCCTTCGTAAAGGAAGTGAACGCTAAAGGCAAGGACAAGCATGGAAGCAGATGGGAAGAAGTCTACACGGGAAAGATGATAATGCACTCCAAGAACTGCCATATTTACCAACGACAACTCCCCCTAGTTGAAGAACTGCTGAGCGCCAAGAGACCAACCGTTGGAGAAAAGCTTCAAGAAGCTTCAAAGAAAGCTTGATAGCTGATCGGAAAATCATTGCAGAATTCTTTATCAACCTATCATGCGCCTTGAGCTGCTGAGGCGAACACATTGGCAAAATCATCAACTTGGGAAGAAGCTTACACAAGTGTTGAATCCTTATGGGGACTAAAACCTGACCGCACTCTGATAGAGTATGCAAAGATTATTCCTAAAGGCAATGTTTTGGACCTCGGTATCGGAGAGGGGAGAAACGCTCTGTTCTTTGCAAAAATGGGTCATGAAGTCGACGGGATCGATATTTCTCAAACTGCTGTTGAAAGATGCATTGAGAGAGCCAAGACACAAAACCTCAAAGTCAAAGCTGAAGTCAATGACTTGAAAGAGGCAGACATTCCTCAAGAGCGATATTGCCTAGTTATTGCGGCATGGGTGCTAAACTTCTTTAGGAAAACAGAAGTGGAAAAGATTGTTGAGAAGATAAAGAAAGCCTTAACTAAAGATGGTTTTGTCTATATTGGAGTGTTTTCGCCAAGCGATCCTGGCTACAAGAGGGCTAAGGAAAACCTCCAAGAAGTCGAAGAGAACACTTTCTACTCCTCGAAAAGAAACCAGCACATTCATTACTTTACAGGAGAGGAGATCCATTCACTCTTCACCGGTTTCAAGACTATCTATTACGTCGAGGGCACAGGGTTAGACTTTGACCACGATGAGCCACACTACCATGGTTTTATTGAGTACTTGGCGCAGAAAACTGTCTAAATCAAACTACGTGAAGAAGGTGTAGCTTTTTTCCTAGCCTAGTAGACCTATTCGTGAAAGGATATTTTTAACGGCTGGGATCGCTGGGCTTTCTGGTGGCAGACTAAGCAACGGTTTTCCCGTGAAATTGTGGGTGAATATGTTGTCATCTGTGGGGATTGTGCCCACATACTCGTAGCCCAGTTTTTTTGCTTCTTCTTCCAGCGTGGGCTCCATTTCTGGCTTCCATCTGTTTCCTATTAGGTAGAATTTCTTGAAGTCTATGTGAACTTCTTTGGCTACTTCTTTGATGCGTCGCGCCGTCATTAAGCCCATAGAGCTAGGGTCAGTTACAACGAGCATTATGTCTACGTCTCGGTCGGTTCTGCGGCTTAAATGCTCTAACCCTGCTTCCATATCCATCAATGTTATGTCATAGTTGCCTATTAGGCGGTCGACGATGTGTGTTAAGAAAGCGTTGACTGGGCAGTAGCAGCCTTCACCTTCGCCGCGACCCATCACGAGCAGGTCGAAGCTAGGTGTCTCGCGCAAGATTTCAAAGATGCGCGTTTCCAATATGTCCTCCTTGGTCATAGCAGGTGGGATCTCTGACTTCTCCAAAGCCTTTCTCAACTCATCGGTAACCATTCCGACTGTTTTGGGTACAGGTACGCCTAGAACCTCAGCTAGGTTGGAGTCTGGATTGGCATCGATGACGAGAATGTCTTTCGTTGGATTGCTTTCGCTTAGGATTTTGACCATCAACGCGGTTGCTGTGGTCTTGCCAACTCCACCCTTTCCTGATACCGCAATGACTAAGCCTTTTTTCAGCAATGTCAAGTCGCCATTAGAGACAAGATAGATAGCAACCGAACCGTTGGAATTAACTCTTTTTGTACTCTGAATTCAGCTTTGTACCTCATTTCATGCCTCGTCCTCTCATGTCTCTGCCGACTCTGAGCGAAAAGACGAAAACTCCGCCCAGTGCCACCAAAGCTAAGATTATGTCTGCAGCTAGCAGTACGTCCAGCAATAAGAGCACAAGGCACAGAACTAACAAAGAGGAATCCATAATCAACCGAGTGGTAGACTCCCTCTTGCCCATACGGATCCCAGCTAATGTGAGTCACTACGCGCTTAAAACCCTGACTACACAGGCGCTAGAAAGCGGTGAGTCGCCAAGGATTGACGCCCAGTTTGCACCCTGCCCGTTCAGCCTCATAGTCTCATGTCGGCTGTCCCTTGAGCGCTGAACGCCCAAGTTTAGGTTGCTCCCTTCCGGGCCTGGCCAGGTTCGCCCGGACGTCAGCCCCAAAGGACCGACACTCACAGCCAGAGACCGCAAGGCATAGGCACTCTTCGACGCCGCACCTC
>Ga0315307_1000101_pt1 | contig 33574 bp, 30 predicted proteins | sample TDP2_MG_FD_203079 | JGI IMG/M metagenome (GOLD analysis project Ga0315307, IMG submission 203079) | Freshwater sediment microbial communities from Lake Towuti, South Sulawesi, Indonesia - TDP2 | ecosystem: Environmental > Aquatic > Freshwater > Lake > Sediment | place: Indonesia: South Sulawesi...
GAGAATCCTTGGAGGATGAAACGCACATTCTCCAAGCTCAAACAGCACAGCCTCTGCGGCGCGACGAGGTCCTCTCCATCCTTGTCGAGCTCATCCTGTACGCGAGGGCTAAGGTCCGCGACCGACACGTGGAGGTCCGTGAGAAGTCCACATGGGCCCGCGTCCTACGCGAGAGCATCACGGAGTGGAACCGGATGACTCAGGGCGAGGTGGAGACGGACGTTAACCGCGTCCGCGAGTGGCTGCGGCGGGTTGAGGGCGAGAAGCAGGCGAAGAAGGTCGTCAAGCAACTGCGGCAAGTGTTGAAGGATGTCGGTTGAAAGAGCCGCTTTCCGCGTCTTGGAGGACTACGAGTTCGCATACCGGGTTAACCGCGAATGCCCGGAGCTGGTGACGCTGCTCGTAGATCCCAAGCATGGACGACGCGAGGTCGTCGAGAAGCTTCATGAGGACCCCGTCCTCTTCGCCCACCTCGTCTTAGGCTTTAAGCCCACGGAGTTCCAGGCTGCGATGCTCCGTGACCACGGCCTCTGGCAGGTAGGCCGCATCGCGCGGCAGGGCGGCAAGACCACCGCCGTGATAGGCGTCCGGGCCCTCCACTTCCTCATGACCACCTACCGGACGACGACGCTCATAGTGGCTCCGAGCTTCAGGCAGGCGATGATCGTCCGCGACAAGCTCCAGCCGCACCTCGACAACATACCAGAAGGCGTGAAGGCGTTATGGTTCTCGCCCACGCAGAGGAATGTGCAGAAGCAACGGATCGCCTCAGGCCTCACGCAGAGCCGGCTCTACTTCCTACCGAACAGCCCTGATAAGATACGGGGCTTCACAGCGGATGCCATACTGGTCGATGAAGCGGGGATGTTCAAGAACGCCGAGTACCTGATCGACGAAGTCCTAACGCCTATGACGAACGCGACGAGGCTACGGGGCTACGGCTTCATCCTCGTCTACTCGACGCCTAAAGCGAAGGGCAGCTTCTTCTGGGAACTCTGCAAAGGCTCACGGAGCAAGGACTGGAGGCAACACTGGTACACGTGGCGCGACGTAGTCAAAGCGGGCTTGGCGGATGAAGCCCTGATTGAGAAGCTGCGAGCGACATGGCTGCCGAGCAAGTTCACGCAGGAGTACGAGGCCGACTTCACCGAGGAGGAGGACGCGTGGCTTCCCACCGAGCTGGTCTTGAAATGCATCGACTCAGAGCTGGAATACGCAGACTTCACAGAGTCCATGAATGGCCGCTTCTACGCCGGCGTGGACTTAGGCCAGAAGCAGGACCACAGCGTCATCGCCCTCTTCGAAAGCCGCGGAGAAGAATTCATTCTCCGCTACGTGAAACGGTTCCCGCTCGATACGCCCTACGCTACCGTCATCGGCCATCTGAAGGTGCTGGCTGACCGCTACGACCGGGTCCAGCGGATCTGCGTAGACCAAGGCGGCGAACGCTTCGTCGTAGAAGAGATGCGCAACGTCATCGGAGACCGCGTCGAAGGCGTCACCCTCAGCCGCGAACGGAAGCAGGAGGTGGCCACCTGCCTACGCGAGCGAGTAACCAGAGGGCTGAGAGAGCTGGAGCCTGGCCGGTGGGAGAACAGCTTCCGCATACCCTACGACCCACAGGTGATCGAGGAACTGACCGTGGAGCGTTACGAGCAGGATAAGGACGGTAGCATGAAGTTCTCGCATCCTTCGGGGACGCACGACGACGTTTTCTGGGCCGTCGGGCTGGCCGCGTACGCGGCTAGGAGTCAGCAACCATCCGGAGGCGGGTTGCTCAGGGCGTGAGCTGTGAGCGTTGCGGCGTAGGCTACGGTCGCCTGATGCTCGTCAGACAGGGCCGCGGGCTATGGGTTCGGCTGAGGGTTCTCTGCGAAGAATGCTTGAGGCAGGAGGAACAAGAGCATGGCGTTGCTGAGGCTGCGAGTACCGATCCGGGACGCAGAGAAGAAGCCTAAGAAGCGGTTCACCGTCTCCAAGGAGTTCTCGATGCGGAGCAAGGTGACGGACAGGACGCTCGCCGTCGGCGAAGCCTTTGGGATCGGCATCGACGAGGAGCAGCGGTTCCCCGTCTTCCAAGACTTCCAAGTGGAGGTGAAGCCAGGCGACATCGTCTACGTGACGGGCGAGTCGGGCGGAGGCAAGAGCGTACTTCTCCGCGAGCTGAAAGCCGCAATGGAGGCCTCCGGGGAGTTCGGCGTCATAACGACAGACTGGGATCTTCGTATCGACCTAGATGAGGTCTTGGTCCATGGCGTCGGCAGGATGGTGAACGAGGCCCTGGAGACGCTCAGCCTCGCGGGGTTGAACGACGCCTTCCTCTGGCTTCGCTCCTACCGGCAGCTGAGCGATGGCCAGAAATACCGGTATAAGGTCGCGAAGATGACCGACTCCGGGGCCTTCACCTGGCTCTTCGACGAGTTCGCCGCGACGCTCGACCGAGAGATGGCTCGCATCGTCGCCTTCAGCGTCCAGAAGACGGCGCGGCGACTAGGCCGCACGGTCGTGGCGGCCACAACGCATACCGACCTGGCTGAGGACCTGGCTCCATCCGTGCGCGTGCATAAAGGCTTCATGTCAGCCGCCACCGTGGAGTATCACCCCGGCGCCGCGGCTAGGGAATGTACCGTTGCGAGGGAGACGTTCATCCGGCCGGGGTCGAAGCAGGACTACGAGGCGTTGAAGCAGTTCCACTACCGGCACTCCGGAGCCTTGATGAGCCGCCGCGTCTACGCCCTCTGCCTCCGGGAGCCGGAGAACGTCGTCGGCGTCATAGTCTACGCCCCGTCGCCGTACCTAGCCGCGGGCCGCACGAAGTTCCTAGGCCGCGTCGCGACGCACGAGGAGGTTAACCGCGACTGGGTGATCATCAGCCGCGTCGTCCTCCATCCCCGCCTCCGTTCCATTGGCTTAGGCGTGAAGCTCGTCCGCGAGACGCTGCCCCGCGTCTGCGAGGACCTCGGCGTAAGGTACGTGGAGGCGATCGCGGTGATGGCCCGGTACAACCCCTTCTTCGCCAAGGCTAGGATGACAGAGGTTGACTGTCAGAGCGGGTTCCGTGAAGGCTGCCGGCAGGTCCTCGCGAAGCTCCAAGCGTACGGCTTCGAGCTAATGCTCACCGTCAGCCGCACCTACAACTTGAAGGTCTACGCGGGGTTGACGCCTCAACAACAGGAGGAGGTTCGCAGCCTCATCTTCGCAAAGCGGGGCCTCTTGCTCACCGAGCGCTACGTGCATAAGACGCCGCCGAAGGAGCAGGTCGCCGAGGACCTTAAGGACCCAGCCCTGGTAGCCGCGGGCATCCGTCGAGCCGCCATAGGAGCCCAGGAGAAGAAGTACTACGTCTGGCAGTACCCGCGGGAGTAGCCTTAACATCCGCGAACCATTTCCCTCACCGTTTTCTTTGAGCCCCTTCCTACGCTGAATCGCTTAGACTTCGCTTGGAGTTCTCACCGATCCACGCGGCCGGTGGACGGTCCATGGTGAAAGTTCACAGGCCCCCGTGAATCTGAGCCGCACAGCGGTGGGGATTCACGGTTCCCGGCGCCGGTTCAGCGTGGACAGGTCTGGCCCGTACGGCTTCATGGACAACCTGCGGTAATAATTCACGTGTCCGGTGAAGGAACCATACTTAGACCACCAGGTCCCTACTAGAACCGTGGACCGCATGCACAAAAAACGCAACGTACGTAAACCGCGTACAACGTACATACCAACATACATCGGTTCGGCCCACGCAACATCCTACAAACTCGCAAAACAAATCCGCCAGTTACGCCAAAACAACATTTGCCGACAACGCATTCAACGCCAAGCCACTTACCTACGCTTCCGCATACAAAAACTCGATGAAGAAGGCAACTACAACCTAGCTGTCAAATTAACGCAACAACTCAAAGAACTTCAACGCTACGCCTACGCTAACATTGCACCACGCCGCTAAACACGCGGTCGCCGAAACATGCACCCGCGGGGACGCCTGACGCCTAAAGGGCCGCGGGGAAGGCTGGTAAACAGGCTGCTACGTACGTTGCTCAGCGCCGCAACGGACAGCCTGTAAGGCAGCGTAGAGGCAGGCCTGCGACAAGACGCTAACGGTCGCGGAGACGGGCAGTCGGAGAACAACCGTGGAACGCAGCATGGGCTTCATCCACGTAAGCCGTTCCCTCCGGTCTGGGCTTCGCCAGCACGCTTTGCTTCGACGCATCCCGGTGGCAGCGTCGAAGAGGCGGCTGACAAATCGTCCGGGGAAACGCAGGACGTTAGAGCGACGCTAACTCGTCGCACCCTGACTTTTTCTTAAGCCCTGGGAAGCCACGCGGCCAGTCGTTCGGGCGTGTAGACTCAGGGGCGACCGGCTGGCATGAGCAAGGAGGTGTTTTAGAATGGACCGAAACCTGACAGAGAACTGCGTGAAGCGGGGCTTCGTAGCGTTGCCCTCCGCCTGGTGGAGGGGCGACACGGGTCTGCCCGGCGTAACGGTTGTGGAGATCGACGGCAAAGAGTACGCCGGAAGGACCGATGACCGAGGCCGCGTCTGGTGCAAGGCGATCAAGGACCTGAAGCCTCAACAGATCTGGTTGACACGGGCTGCACGGAGAATCATCATACAAACCCGGAAGCCTGACGAGCTGCCAGCAGCGATAGCGGTAACACCCAGCGGCGACGTTCGAGTCATCGAAACCGTTGAGGAGTTAAAGAAGGAACTGGCTGAGTCCGTCACCGCCTCACCCGTCGAGGCCCAGGCTGTTCAGGCTGAGACGGCTGGCGAGGACCATGAGCTGCAGCCGGAGAACCCTCAGCCGGCTGGAGAGGCACCTGCGGCCTCCTCCAGCAGCGAGGCGTCAAGCGAGGCGGAAGCCGCTACACCAGCTACATCGTCTGAGGCCGAAGCGGGGAACGTCTCAACCATAACGGAGCAGGCCGTAGGCACGGAGCCTGCGGCCTCTCCCACAGAGCAACCTAGCGAGCCTAAGCCAGATTACGCCGCGATTGCTCGAAGAGCCCTAGAGGCAAGGAAGGCTGATGCGAAGATCCGCGACCGCCCCGTCTGGTTCATGGACCCTGTCGGTAATGAGTACGGTGAGGAGGCATGGGTTGAACGCCTTGCGAGGGATACCGAGAAGCCGGAGAAGCCTGAGGATGTTGTAGAGCTGGAGGCCGTCGGCGGGCCGGTGGACCATCGAACGTATAACTGGAACCTCACCTGGATGCCACGCATCGCCGTGGAGCACTTGGATGCGAAGCAGTTCATCCATGTCCTCGATGCGGTCCACGCCCTGGTCGACGAGGCTACGCTGATGTTCCACCCTGACGGCTTACAGGTCCGCGTGATGGACCCCAGCCACGTAGCTATGGCGGAGGTGAACCTGCCCGCGTCTTGGTTCGAGGAGTACAGCGTTGAGAAGCCCTTCAAGGTCGGCGTCAACGTCGCGGAGCTAATGAAGCGGTTGCCGAAGGTGAAATCGAAGGACGACCGGCTTAGGATTGAGACGCGGCTCGACGCGAGGAAGGTGATGTGGACCGTACAGACACACAGCCTTAAAAGGGGTCTGACGAGCCTCATCCTCAGCCTCGGAGAGGAGGAGATTCCGAAGGTGAACGTCCCGTTCACGGCGGAAGCCTACATGACCCTCGACGCCTTGGCTACAATCATCGATGACGTGGCCCGTGTCTCCGAGAACGTGAGGCTACTGGCGAACGCCGCCGATAGAACCCTGACCTTCGAGGCCCCCGGATACGAGGGCGACTACAGGACGCGGCTCGACCGCAGCCAAGAAGACCTCCTCAGCCTCACTGCCAAGGAAGACGCGAAGACCACCGTCTCCCTAAACTACTTGACGCAGATAGTGAAGGCGTTGAAACCCCTCACCGAAACCGTCTACCTCAACCTCGCCAACTCGATGCCTCTACGCGTTAAAGCAGACCTAAACCAAGCAGCCATAGAGTTCTACATCGCACCCTACATCGAGTAAGGCCAGGGAACCCAACGTGAAGCCGCGACGCATCATCTTCACCAGGCCGCTGATTGAGAAGATCCGCCGCGGCGAAGCCCAATGCACCTACCGACGAGAACCCAAGCAAGGCCTCTTCGAGGTCTACCAAGGACCCTGGATGAAGGCTAAGCCGACCGGCATCCTCATCGAGTTCTACAGCAGCGAGCAAGTCCATCTAGGCATCTTAACCGACGCGGACGCTCAAGCAGCGGGCGTCAAAGACGCCGAGACGCTCCGCCGCCTCCTCGAACGCTGGTACGGAAAACTGCCTCAAACCATGTGGCGCAACTGGTTCAAGGTCCAACAGCAAGACCCCGGAGCGAGGCCCCAAGCACCATAACGCTTTTTTCCAAGCCCCCGGTATTCCGGGAGGAGGCCTGCGGCCGCCTGACCCCAAGCGAGGGGTCGAAAGAGCCGCGAAAAGGCCGGCGGACAGGCAATCAACCGCGAAAAAACGATGGTCTATGATGCAGAGGATGGTGTCGCCGTCCGCGGAGGCGCTCTGAAGCGCCACGCCGAAGGCGATGCCGCTCTCCACGGTCATCGACGGCTGAGCCGAGGTCGAAGTCACTGTGGTCGCGCCGGTCGGAATGGTTACGGTCGTAACCGCGGCTTGAACCTTCCCTGAACCCGCGGCCTTGACGGCGGCGCCGACGGAGATCGCTCCGGCAGCGGTAAGCTTCACCTTACCGCGGACGAGCACGGGCACGTACTCGCCGCTGGCCGCGGCCTTGAGCGCCACGCCTATGCTCTTCTCGTTGTTCGCCGAATGCTCTACCTGCAGGTCGCCTGTCAGCTTTACGACGTAGCCCTTCGTCACCGCGGAGCCCGCCTTGAAGGTCTCAATCGTTCCTTCGCCCGCGAAGGCCCCTGTAAGGTATTCAGGTGCCTTGTCTGTTGGCATCTATGGCTTCTTCCACTCTTTCGCCCACGCCTGGTTCCTTATACGACTCGCCCGACCCTACGGGCCTGTCAGATTCCACGACGACTATCCAGCCGTTGAAGCTCTTGCCCGGGCATATCTCCAAGACGCGGATAGGCCTGGGGCTGCGGAAAGCCTTCTGAGCCTCCGAGAGCGCCACGTTCACCAGGTCACGCATGTCCCTCAGCCTTCCCTTATCGTTCTGGATAACCAAAGCCCTCAACATGCCCGAGCCACTCTCCCTAGCCGCAGGCCATCCTCACCTTGACGCCGCCTGGCGCCGCCCATACTTGCTCCGGCTCATCGCCTCAGTGAAGCCCAAAGGAGCCGGAGGTTCCTCCACCGCCTCTTGGAAGCCCGAAGGCTCCGCGGGCTGGCCTGCCATCTCCTGCGTGGCCACCAACCCTAGGGCTTTGGCCTCAACGAGCTTACCGCTACGCCCTGTCGCCGCGTTGATCCCGGGAGCCCTCAGCCCCTCAAGCACCTCGTCGAGCCCTCGGCACTTCTCCTCCAGCCCATCGAGGGCCTTCAGCCTCTCCTCGCAGAGCCTCAGTCTCTCCTCGAGGCCTCCCAGCCTCACGTCTAGGCTCTGACCCCCATCCATGCTGGGCTGCGGACGATCGGCTTCAGCCGCTTCGCCGCCCCTCGCCTGGACGGATTCAAGCAGTTTCTCGACGACCTTCACCGAGGCCTCAGCGTCAGACGGCTTCTCCGGCGGGAAGATGACGCTCAGGTCTTGGAAGACGATCCCAACAGGCCTCTTTCCATCCTCGAACTCGATGGCGCGCGGCTCAGCGCCTATGCTGACGCCTTGGGCCTTCCCCGCCTTGATGAGGACCCAGGCCCTGGGGTTGAGGACCTCCGCCCTGTAGGCGACGGCGTCGTCGACGAACTCGGCGTCTGTGACGACGCCTATCTGCGTGTCTCCACTCGTCCTCAGCTCCTCGATCAGGGCCTTGACCTCCGCATCTTGGACAGGCTTCGAGGCCAGGTAGGCGTCCGCCTCCTCGGGCGCCTCGATGTGGTTCACGTAGAGGCTTCTTCCCACGAAGGTACGGGCGGCTCTCAGCAGCTCTTCTCGGCTGTATTGGACGTTGTTCGCGGATTTCCCGACGTGGATGGCATGGCCCCTGATCCAGTGTCTGCCCGCCCGTTCCTCAGGCGTGAAGCCTACGTCCCAGTCGAAGCGTTCAAGGCTCTCGGAGAGCTTCGCCTTCACCTTCGGCCTCCGTCCCTTCGAGGCACGACTCGCTCGAAGAACTTATACAGGCACCTTAACCCATATCTCGGGTGGTCCTTCGCCGTCACCTCGTGGCCGCAGTGCTCCGAGACGGTCACGTAGCCGCTGATCCGCTTCTCGTCCCTAAGCACCAGCATGGAGGCCTCGGTCATCTCCTTCCCGCAGCTGGGGCAGACGGGCACGCCTGGAGGCCGCGGGTGGCCGCGCATCCTCTCGGCGTACGTGGCCGCGTTCTCAGGCCTCAAAGCCCAGTGACGGAAGCGCTGCGTCTCCATCACGCGGCCTTCGCCGTCTCGGACCTCGTAGGTCTGAAACCCTTCCTCCTTCAACTCCAGACACCTCTTTCCCCTCGCCTCGTCTCGCGGCGCGGCGATAAGGGAGGCTCTTGGCCCTCACGCCAGGCATCCAGCTCTAGCTCCTGCCTCAGAAGCTTCTCGATGTCTCGTCGTGTCTCCTCGCTCACCTGGACGGTCTGAGGGTTCAACAGTCCAAGCAACTGCTCCAGGCGGCTCTCAGGGCTCTGAACGGGCACCTGGCCCCAAGCTAGGCTGGGGCACTCACGCGGGTCGAGGCCCGCCTGGGCTATGAGAGGCTTGAAGATCAGGTCCTGAACCAGCTCCTTCATCGCGTCCCGCAGCGCGTTCACCTTCCGTGTCTGGGATTCGAGCATCGCCGTCGCGGACGCGTCGCTGACGCGGGTCTTAGTCGTGCTCAGGATGACCGTGGGGTCCTGAAGCCCCGCCACCACCATCATCAGGTAATGGTCCAGGTACTCCTCAAACCTCGCGCGGAGGTCAGGCTCTAGGACCGTCGCCTGAGCCAGGTAGGAGCTGACGTAGTCCTCGTCTGGGCTGACGGTTTTGAGACTCCCCGCCCACTCCGCGAGGTCCTGCGGCCTGGGCATATGCTCCGGGTCGCCGAGACGCCAGTGGACCTTGGGCGACGCGTATCGCCTCATTATCCTGAGCATGTAGTCCTCCATCGCCCTGAGCTGGTCCACGTAGTCCAGGATGGGCTGGACGACGCCCATGCCGTAGAAGTCGCTGCCTATGGCTCCGCCGACGACGTTGAACCTGAAGTGCGCCACGCATTCAGGCGGCATCTTCCTGTGGACGCCCATGATGAGCTGAACGTAGCCCCTCAGCCCCTTGGAGGGCTCGGGGACGACCCGCATCGTCGTGACAGGCAGGATCTGTACATCCACCAGGTTCCCAAGCCGCGTCGCCTGGAACTCGTCTTTGAGATCGACCTTCAAGGCGTCGAACCGGCGCTCCATGAAGCAGTTCCCGTAGAGCAGAAGCTCCTTCGCGACCCGGAGCAGCTGAAGCCTCAGGTTGACGCGGTCGTTGAACTCCTCGACGATGCTCATCGCCCGCGGGTTGTCGCCCCGGAGGTAGAAACCTGGCCCGACGGCCTGCTCGGCCATCTTCTCCACCGCGTAGCTGACGAGGGGAAAACCACGGTAGACGCGCTCGATCCTGTACCAGTCGACGCGCGGGGGCCAACCGTACGTGTACCAGGCGCTCGGCGCCGCAATAACCAGGCCCATAGAAGCCGACGAGCCCTCCGGCTCCGCCTCGGCCTGGCTGATGCCCGCGCGCTGCCGCGGCCTTCCAAGCAGCCTCGCCATGAAACCCAAGCTTCTCCCGGCTCCCATCCTTTGTCTGGCTTCAGCCTAACACGCGACCAGGGATTTAGGATGCCGTGAACCCAGCGCGAGGAGAGACAGAGGGAGGAGTGAAAGTACTCGGGGTTGAAGACGGCTGGCAGCTGCTCCCTAGGCCTTCTAGGGATCTGCCATCTAGGTGCTCATCTCGCCGGGAGCATCGAAGCCTGAGGGGAAAGCCTAAGTCTGGTGAGGCTCATGGAGGAGCCAGGGCGGTCAAGGTGGGTCTTCACTTTAAGCCTCCAGACGGCCATGTGGGCGACGTGATCCCCTTCTACTGGAAGGGAGAGTATCACGCGTTCTACCTCATAAGGCGAGAAGGGCGACCATTAGCCTGGGCCCACGCCGTGTCCACGGATCTCGTCCATTGGCGCGAGCTGCCTACCACACTCGACATAGGCCCGCCTCAAGCCCCGGATTCAGGCGGCTGTTGGACCGGCTCCGTGATCGAGCGGAACGGGGTCTTCCACCTGTTCTACACGGGCCACAACGACGGCAAGGCGGGTTTCCCCCAGCAGACGACCTGCCACTCCACGAGCCGCGACCTCACCACATGGGAGAAGGATCCCCGGAATCCCGTGATGATCGCGGACCAACGCTGGTATGAGCGCGACGACTGGCGCGACCCCTTCGTCTTCTGGAACGAGGCGGAGGACTGCTACTGGGCCCTGATCACCGCTCGTTCGAAGGAGGGGCCCACCCCTAGACGCAGCTGCATCGCCGTAGCCAAGTCCCCGGACCTCGACTCCTGGGAGATCCATAGGCCGCTCTGGACGCCGTTCCTTGTCTACGCGCCGGAGTGCCCCGACCTCTTCCGCCTGGGGCCGAGGTGGTACCTGATCTTCTCAACAATGGAGACGCGCTACCGGCTAACCGACCGACTCGAAGACCCATGGCTTAGCCCACCGATCGAGTCCATGGACGACGTGCGCTTCTACGCGGCGAAGACACTATCAGACGGCCAGAGGCGCCTCCTCCTCGGCTGGATTCCCTCGCAGCAGGGCGAGAGAGACGAGGGCGCCTGGGAATGGGGCGGCCACATGGGCTTCTCAAGAGAGCTCATCGCCCGGAAGGACGGGCAACTGGCCGTCCGTTGCCCGCCTGAGGTTGAGGCAGCCTTCTCCCAGCCCGTGGTTGACCCCACCAGCCTACCGGACCACGGAGCCCTCACCGGCAAATGGTCCCTAGGCCCAGGCTTGATCCGAGGAGAAGCCAAAGAAGGGATGGGCTTGATGCTCATCCAAGGGGCTCCTGACGACTACTACCTAGACGCAGAGGTCACCGTGGGCTCAGCGGCGGCCTCCGCCGGCCTCCTGCTCAGAGTGACCGATAGCCTAGACGCGGGCTACAGCCTGATCATTGAGCCTGCCAAGCGCCGCGCAGGCTTCCGACACTGGCAGGCGTGGGGCGACCCGCCGCCGCACGTTCAAAGAACGCTGGAGATCAAGCCAGGCCGACCCGTCCGCTGCCAGGTCTTCGTCGAAGAGACCATCCTCGAAGCCTTCCTCAACGGCCAGGTCGCGCTCTCGGCGCGGATGTACAACCACAGACGCGGCAACCTATGCCTGCTCGTCCAGAACGGTGAGGCCAGGTTCGAGGGGCTGCGGATTGCGGCGCCGAGAGGTTAGGGCTACTGCACTGCAGCCCGCTGGGAAACGGGCTCCCTCCGGGGCGCCTCTGGCGCTTCCATTCAAGCTCGCAGTATCCATGATATCTCCCGGGTTCTCGATGCAGACTCTCCCTTAAACCTTATATTCCCACATAGGGGCTTTACCCACAGGAACAGAAATGGGAGAGGTTGTTCAGCTCGATGAGAGAGGTAGAGTAACGATACCCAAGGGTCTCCGGAAGAAGGTGGGGATTGAGAGGACTCTCGTCGTGGAGGTTGTCGAAGACCACCTAGAACTCAGGCCCGTGAGGAATGCCTTCGCAGAGCTTAAGGGGTCGCTCAGGAGTAGCCTCTCACTTAGGGAACTGAGACAGGTCAGCGAGGAGCAGCTCATCAAGGAGACTACGACTAGGTTCCGCGCAAGGCGTTGACCATGCCCCTTCTGGAGACGGACCTTCTCTACGCTCTGCTCGACGACCATGATAGACACCACCAGATAGCGGAGAAGCTCTTTGAGCGGATCCGAAGATTTGAGGTCAAGCCTGTACCCCAGGTCTCCGGACTATCCCTTCTTGAGCTTGAAGTGATCCTCAAGAGCGGCTTGGTCGAGGTAAGAGGAAGAACCGCATCAGACCACGACATCGCCGAGTACTTCAAAAAGGTCTGCGAAGCGTTGAGGCTCTACGGGATAGAGACCAACCCATTGACATGTGAGAGCATCGTACTTGCGGCTTCAATGCGGTTCAATTACAACCTAAGCTACTATGATTCCCACTACGCAGCACAAGCTCAGGCACTCGATCAACACATAATATCCACCGACAGAGTCTATGATAGAGTGCGAGAGATCAAGAGGATCAAACCAGAATCCCTTCTTTAGCTCAGAGGACTCTGCAACGGTTCATGACGGCCAAGAAGACCGGTAATGGCCGAGGCTTAGAAGCACTAACCTGAGCCCAACGCGGCCATCTCTGTCCATTTCGCGGCGAGCTCGTCACGCCGAGGCCGGTAGACCTCCTCGTAGAACGCCTTCTGCGAGAGCAGGACGCGTCTCTCGAAGCTCCTCACGATCCGGAGGGCCTCCTCCCAGGCTTGGCGGAAGCCGTCACCGAAGCGGCTCTCGATCTGGGCCGTGAAGCCCTCCTCGGTTTGAAGCTCACCGCCTATGGTGAAGTAGGTTCTCTCGCCCTGCGTAGCCTTGTAGGCCATCTCGTCGCCCAGGAAGTAGGCGTCGCGTGTCTCCTCGACAGGTCTCCGCTCGATCCTCTCCCAGCTCCGCGGCGGAGCCGCTATAGGCTTTTCCTTGAAGCCTCTCTTCGCCGCCGCGTAGAAGATCGCCCGGTTCAAACCCCAGCTCTTAGCTAGGTCGTCCGAGAGGCCGAGGATAAGGGCCCTCGCCGCCTGCAACGTCGCCATTACTTGGAACCGACCAACAGCCTTAGGCGTAGCCCCTCACTGGCCGGCAGTAGGGCCCGCTCCGCTATTTATGGCAGACCCTTGTTACGCCCGAAGGCTTGACGGGAGAAGAGGAGCAAGCCGTCAAGCAGGGCCTGTGCCCAGGCGGTCTCCAAAGCCTTAGCCCAGCCCTGGATGACCCCCACGGGTCCACGCGCATTCTAGGTGTTTCTCTCACACAAAAGAAGTCTTTTAACCGGGTAACCGCGTTAGTGGCCGCCGCCCTCGGGCAGTGGAGTGGTGGACGAAAGATCGGTTTCAGTAGGGCCCACGTATGCCCAGTCAGCATCGGCTGTACGGGATATTGAGTCATCCGATCCGCGTGCGGATCCTAGAGCTGCTCGGCGACCGGGGACCCACAGGCTTCACCGGTCTGAGGGCTGAGATCCCCGTAAGCGTCGGCAGCCTCTACTATCACATCTCGGTTCTGGGCGAGCTCCTGACGCAGGATGAGAAGAAGAGGTATCTCCTCACCGACCTGGGCATCGCCGCTCTCAAGCATCTGAGGACGCAGCGCCTAGGCACAAGTACGGCTTCACCCAAGGCGAAGCTGACCGTGGCACAGCGTGTAACGCCCCTGGTCTCCGGCGCCGTGGCCTTCCAGTGGGTGAGTCTTTCCCCGCTTAGACATCTCGCTCCGGCGGCTTCCGTCGTGGCGCTAGGGGGATGGTTGACCTCCTTAGCAGGCCTGAACCCAAGGCTTCTCTTCCTCTTCGAAAGCCCAGTTCCTCCGGCTATGCCCTCCATGGTCGCGTTCGTCATAGGATGGCTGGCGATCTACGCCCTTTCAGACCTAGCTGCAACGAAAGCCTTTAGAAGCAACGGCGGGCATGTAGGCCTCCTTGTAAACTCGGGCTATTCCCTGCTTCCCTTGATGCTCTTCACCTTGATCTGGCTTTACCATAAGTCCAATCCTTCCTCTTTCCTAGCATCCTTTGACGGCTGGCCGCTTAGGGTACTGTTTCTCGTTCTTCAAGCGTGGACCCTCCTGCTCCTCTCCTCAAGCATAAGTGTCTCTAAGAGGTTGAGTTCAAGCAAGGCATTCGCCACAGTGCTCCTTCTGATCTATCTGAACATTGCCCTCGTCCTCCCGGGAAGAATTCCGTAGGACCTCCAGAATAGTAGAATTCGAGTTTCCAGTATTCTAGAATAGCTACTCTTAAATTCCACGTTTTCGCTTTGTCGTTCGAGGTGACGTTGACGGGATATTCAAGATGGCTCAGTTCGACGCTCGTGTTCATACTCTTCTCCGGAGCATTGTTGTCAGGCATGCGGCTCGTAGCGGCCTCAGATCATGAGGAGGAGAAAAGCCGTGTTGCAGGTCAGATCACCCTAGATGAAGACGGGAGCACGGGGGATTTCGGCCAGGGGAACTACACAACCGCCGGAACAGAGCATGATCAGGATGAGCATCAGGTCGAGGCTGGGGATGGAGAGAGAGCATCTGGGCTGACGGACGCTCAGAAAGGGAGCCTAGGCACGACCGAGGCGAGAGAAGAGGAGGAGCATGAGGAGGAGCGCCCACAGGTAAGCCCGGAGATTCTCCGCGCCGCTACAGAGTCGCTGATCGAGCACTTCGGTGAAAGAAACTACACGGTCAAGGAGGCCGAGCTTGAGGAGGGCGCCTACGAGATCGAGATGCGAGATAATGAGGGCGGGGAGTACGAGGTCAAGGTCGACGCGGCCACAGGGAAGGTCATAGGCCTCGAGGGCGAGACTAGCGACCTCAAGGTCGCGGTGGAAGAAGAGGACGAGGAGGGGCTTAAGGTCGAGATCAGGGAGGGCCGAGGCTTCAACGTGGGAGTTGACAGGAACGAGCCTAAGCTGAAGCTGGAGTTTAAGTCCAAGGAGAACGTTACAGAGTCAGAGCTGGATCTAGAGCTGCTCTTCGATCAGTTGACGGAGTATCTTGACAATGGAACATCTCCAGGCGTATTCGATCCCGGGGACACCGTGTTGGCTGCGACGAGGCTAGGCGAGTTGAATTGGAGCGTCATGAGGTCAGAGCAGAGCAGCGAGAATGGCTCCATTACCTCCTTGAACATAACCCAGAGTGGCGAGGGAGGGCGCGTCGGCAATCTCACCTTCGTGTATCATCTAACTCCTAGAAGCAGGACAGTCGCGTTGACTAACGAGACGGCGAGAACGGTGAGGATCTGGGCGGTGAAGTTCGACGTTCACATAGAAGACTACAACTGGGCAAGTAACGATTCGTCTTTAGCTCTTTCCGGAAGGTTCAACGCGGAGTTTGAGGTGGAGCTTAGACAAGAGAAGGAGGTGGAGTTCAAGCGCGTCGGCGAGATCACGCCCTTCTTCAACTGGGGCGGCGAGGCCTTCGCTGACGGCAGGAGCATAGACGTTAACGCCAGCGTTTCCAGGAACAGGCTGGTCCTATCGTACCCGCACTTCAATGCCTCCTTGGCCCATGACCCGAGGATAGGCTACCTGATCCACGGCCTGTCGATTGAGGTGCTGGCGCCCTTAGGGCTCATTGCGGGCGCAGCGATCCTAGCGACCATCATGGCCGCAGCCGTCGTACTAAGCTCAAGGAGAATGCGTGAGCAAGTCCTTAGATTGCCCGTAAGCCTTCTTCGAGGAGTACGGTGAGGCTATGAGTCAGCTTCTGGAGTTGTTCTACGGCCGCAAAGCAAAAGTTATATAGAAATGAAGATTATGGTCCCGGCCACTTCGCAAGGATGGTCTGCACCTAGGAGTGGAAGCAGATGAGGATCAAGCGTAGGGATTTCCTCAAGCTAGCCGGTACGATAGGCGCAGGCGCTGTGATCAGCATCTACACCTCCGATATACAGAGCATATTTGCTCAAGTAACGCAGGGACAAAAACACGCTATATGGCTGCAAGGAGCCAGTGACACAGGATGCACGATATCGTTACTGCAAGGAGTTAACCCTGACTTGGTTGATGTGATCAACAGGTTCAGGCTCTCCGTGGATTTCCAGCCGAACCTCATGATATCCAGCGGGGACGCGGCAATAGGGTCTCTCCAAGATGCCGTGAATGGCCTAACGCCCTTGGATGTGCTCATCGTCGAGGGCGCAGTTCCGAAAGCGAGCTACTGCACGGTCGGCGAGATCGCGGGAACGCCTGTGCCCTTCGAGACCTGGGTTCAGAAGCTGGGAGCCAGAGCGAGGCATGTGGTCGCGGTCGGGACCTGCGCCGCCTTCGGAGGCATACCCGCCGCCGTACCAAACCCCACCACGTGCCGTTCAGTCACCCAGGTCCTTCCGTACAAGCGGGTTGTGAACATACCCGGCTGTCCTGCGCATCCGGACTGGGTGACCTTGACACTGGCCTCAGTGTTCTCTGGCACCATACCGCGGCTTGACGAGCATGGCAGGCCTGAGGCCTTCTTCGACGAAGAGGTCCATGAGGAGTGCCCGCTGAAGCCCTACTATGAACGGGACCTGTTCGTGTCGTATCCGAGCGAGCGCGGAAAATGCCTCTACTCGATCGGCTGCAGGGGCCCGGAGACGCACGGCGACTGCCCCACGCGGCTGTGGAACAACCGCACAGGCTTCTGCACAGCTGGATTATGGAGAAACGGCGCGGAGGTATACCCGGCCGGTGCCCCCTGCATAGGCTGCACGGAGCCTGGCTTCCCAGACCCGCCTTTCTCCCCCTTCTACGTGAGGGAGCAAGAAGAAGACGAGGGAGAAGAGGAGTCCTCACGGGAGGAACGGACATCTTGGTCCGTGGAGGAGGATGACTAGATGGCAAGGACGACGCTAGTGCCCGCGGCCCGAACGAGAACCGTTACGAAGACGATAGACCCGGTAACGAGGATCGAGGGACACCTGAGAGTGAAGATAGAGGTCAGCGCCGGTAAGGTTGCGAATGCATGGAGCAGCGGCCTACTCTGGCGGGGCTTCGAACACATCCTGCTCGGCCGCGACCCTAGAGACGCCCCCATACTGACCCAGAGGATATGCGGGGTATGCCATGCAGTTCACAGGCTGACCTCCATATTGGCGCTGGAAGACGCGTCCACCGCGTCCGGGGCCCAGCTCACCCCCACCCCGGACGCGGTGCGGATCAGGAACATCGAGCAGGGGATCAACTTCGTCTACTCCCATGCCGCGCACATCTTCGTCCTAGCCGGGCCGGACTACGACCTCTACGGCCTCGTACCCGGCCTGAGCGAGGGCAAGAGCCTTGACCAGTACTACAGTGTCCTTAAGAGCGTGGTCCTGCCGGCCCAGAGGCTATGTCACGAGATCGCCGCGATCTTCGGCGGAAAGACCCCTCACCACATGACCACGCTTCCCGGCGGCGTCACCTGTGTCCCAACCCAGAACGCCATAACCGCGGCGTTGAACAGGATGAGCACGATCAAGGGCACCATCAACACCTATGCTCCCAAGGTCCTCGAGTTCCTAGAAGCCCACAGGTCAGAGCTGGAAGCCTTCGGCGCCGGATGTGGGAACTTCCTCGCCTACGGGGTATTCGCCGACCCGGATCGCCCCAAGGACCCATCTAGGCTGTTGCTGAAACGAGGCATATCCATCAACGGCGGCGCCACTCAGCCCTTGGACGTGACCAGGATCACGGAGGCCGTCAAGTACTCCTGGTATACGAGCACCAGCGGCGGAAACCCAGCCCAGGAGATACCGCCAAAGGACTTCTACGGGAAGAGGAGCGCCTACTCCTGGCTGAAGGCGCCGAGGTACAACGCGAAGGTCTTTGAGGTAGGCCCCCTGGCCAGACTGGCGGTCTCAGGAAGATATCCGCGCAAGGCTTCGGTCTACGACCGGCTGAAAGCGAGGGCGTCCGAGATGCTACTCGTGATGGAAAACGTTGAGGCCTGGATACGCGAGCTAAGTCCTGGCGCAAGGGTCTACGAGCCCTACAACGTCCCATATGGCGCGCCCTACACGAGCCCGACGTCAGCAACCGGAGTGGGGCTATGGGAGGCCCCAAGGGGAGCAAACGGACACTGGGTAAGAATTGAGGGCGGAAAGATAGCGCACTACCAGGTGGTAGCCCCGACGAACTGGAACGCCTCGCCCAGGGACGACGATGGGCAGCTGGGCCCGATTGAACAAGCCCTGATCAACGTGCCTGTTCCTGACCCTGAGAAGCCCATCAACGCGCTCAGAACCGTCAGGTCGTTCGACCCATGCCTCGCATGCTCTGTACACGTCATCATCCCAGACGAGAGAGACCACATCGGCAAGCTGGGGCACCCGGAGCGGTCACCCGGCTAGGCTAGTAGCGAGCTGCTTCACCATCTGCGCTGCCCTGGGAATAGCGGCCTTGATCACCGGCGTAGGCTCCAGGCCGTAGCTTCGATAATCCAGCGGCTCTACACCGACGACCACAACCTCCGCGGGGAGATGTAACCCAGCTGACCAGCCGGTCCTCAACACCGAGAGAAAGCCCAGTTCATGGAAGCTCGTTATGCCAAGCGGCTCCGTGATGGCCGTGTTTTTCTTAAAGCGAAGTTCATAGACCGTGCCCGGTTCGCCTCCCATCATGACGATGTCCACTATGATGGCCTTATCGAAGCCTTCCAGTAGTGTTAGGGCATCTAGGCCCGGAGTGCCTGCCTCGATAACCGGGATGCCGCTGGGTAGTACACCTGAGGCATTCAGGTAACGGGCCACATGCACGCCGAAGCCCTCATCTCTGAGCAGCTCGTTGCCTAGGCCCAGTACCACGATCTTCACTCGCGCCACCTGACGTCCCAGTCATCTCGGGCTTCCGCCCCCCCGCTTTCAGCGCAAATCCTCACGCCTTCTATTCACGTGCTCCCGGATAAGCCTCTCGGACAAGCGTCTTTGGCCCTCCTCTCGGTCGCAGTCGCCCGACTCCGGGGTGCGCTCGCCTTAACGGCGGGCACGCGGGGCGCCTACGACCCTGTCTCATATCCTGGGATCGCTGGTCTGGAGAGTAGCCCTGCCTGTCAGCAGAGGGAAGAGTTGAGAGGCTGGAAGACGATGCAGTCCTTGCGTCTCAGACGAGTCTAGGGAAGAAGCCTGGGATGGTGATCCCGAGGAGGAGACCAAGCAGGGCGCTGAGGATGATGAAGACGAGGACGGCTAGCACGGCGATGGCGAAGGCGCCCAGCCAGCCCGTTTGGAACACCGCCTTGTATACTCCAAGCCACGCTAGGAAAGCCAGGATGAAGGCCCAGACGAAGGCGGAGGCACCTATCAGGGCGCCTAGGAAGAAGTCCACGACGAAGAGGACGATGATGTAGACGATCGGCCCCAGCAGGGTAGCGGCCATGGCTGACCCGAGGGAGGCCTTTCCGCCCGTCACGACCTTCGCGGCCAGCCAGACCGGTATGGAGACTACAGCCCAGAGGATCAAGAGGCCTATGATGAGGACAATGATGCCTACTAGCCCCAGCTCTGGGGGAAGAACCCGTAAGGCGGCTTGCTCGACCACTCCGTACGCCCCGCTAAGCCGCCGGGCCTAGCGGCTCATAAAGCTTATGACAAGGAGAACCAGCCCGATGAGGGCGAGGATCAGACCTACCATGCAATAGGCTGCCCAGCGGGCGATGACCAGCGAGAGCCCTTCAGCGACGCCTACCGATACGAAGACGACGCCTGAGAGCACCAAGGTCGCAGCTATCAGGGCGGTTACGAGCTGTCTCAGTAGCCTCCTGACGATCCTTCTTACGACCTGCTGTAGGAGGGACGAGAGGGATTCCCTAAGGGAGCTGACGAGGCCCTGGACTACCCTGGCCATACCGGGACTTTCCCCGGCGCTTAGTCCCTTGCCTTAGCTGCGAGGCCCATGATTGCGCCGAGCGTCAGCCCGGCCATGAACGCCATTCCCAAGGCCACGTAGGGCCTCTGCTTCACGAGCTCGTCCACTACCTTCTTCTGCTCCATTAGCGTCTCTCGGAGAGCCGTCATGCCCTCCTCCATTCTCGCCTCGATCTTCTTGAGCTCCTGCGGAACATCAATCTCCTTTGACATGCTAACCCACATGTGAAACCCGGATCTAGACCTCATATAAACGTATCGATGGATCAAGCATTGCGCTTAGACAGGCGGACCGAGATCGGGTACACGAGGGGAACGACGACCCGCCATCAGGCCACGAGACCTCACGTCGGCTGGGAGAGGCCCGTAGCTTCCAGGCTTGTCGAGGGGATTCCGATGAGGACTACGAGGACCCCTGCAGGTCGTTCCAAGAGCGTTCTGAAGGTTCTCCCGGCTGATCCGCCTGTGGAGAAAGGAGGGCAAGTCCCTTCAGAGAGCTGATGAAGCCCGAGACTCTCTCGGCCACGCTGGAGCTTTGCTTCAGTACTTCCTGCCTGCCTTAAGGCCCATGAGCGCTCCGAACGTCAGTCCCGCCAGGAAGACGACTCCCATGCAGGTATACGGCCTTTGCCTAACGATGTTGTCGATCATCTTCCCCTGTTCCATCATCCTCTGCTGGAGCTCCTTCAGGCTCGGCCCCATTCCCTGCTCAGGCCCTGCCTCAACCTCCTTTTCCCTAGCCAAAAGAAGACCCTCCTGCGCCCGGCGCAACTTGAGCTTGACCTCCTATAAACCTGTCGATCAGCCACACGTGGGCGCTCGAAGCCCGAACACATCGTCAGCTAGCACGAGCGCTGACCCCGATCTCGACCGGAGGCCTGAGCCCAGGGAGGGCCTATGGGCTGTGGGCGCGCCCGGCGGGCTAGCGGAGGGCTGCGAGGCCTCGGGCCGTCGCCTCAGTTGGCGGCTTAGCCCTACGGCCATGAGGACTAGGCCGATCATGGCGATGACAAAGAAGACGAGTGGCACGGTCAGGTACCTTGAGGACAGGACTAGGAGCCGGTCGAGCAGGGTCTCCCAGTAACTTGGGGCAGGCAGGTCGCCGGATGCAATGGGCAGGAACGCGTACTCCACGTCCTGTGGAAGCCTGACAGCGGAGGCGCGTGGACAGATGCTCGTAACGCCGGGGATAACAGGCCGTGAGGCCCACTGGAAGACCGCCGCGACCGCGTAGAGATCAAGGTTGCTGAGCGCACGGAGCCTACTACCCGGAGCATACCCGGGAGCCATAACGTCGCCCGGATTGCTGGCATGTCCGAGGCCTAGGACGTGGCCGAGCTCATGGAGCGCCACGTTCTGCATATCAACCTCGTTCAGAACGATGCCCTCGCTCACCTTCGCGCCTAGATAGACGGTGTCCCTTATGATCGTGCAGGGCCTCACGTAGGTCACGTTAGAGGAACCCAGTACCTGCGTTTCCTGATAGACCTCAGTCCAGGAGATGTAGACGTCGTAGCCCGGCTCCTCCAGCGACTCGCCGATCGTCCATACGAACCGTACCCTGGAGAGATACGCGAAGGAGGCGTTTGAGCCCGAGAAGTCTAGGACCGCGTGGTTCCACTGGTTGATCGCCCTTAGGCTCGCGTTCAGATAGCCCGGGTTCCACCAGGAGTTCGAGGGTTGAGGGACCACAAGCGTTCGCAGGGCGGTGTGATCCCACGTTAAGCCTAGGAGATCGATCCGATACCGCGCCTGAGCGGACGCCGCGGGCACCGTGGAGCCTAGAAGCAACACCGTGGCGCAGAGCACAAGGACAACGTGGCTGTTCTTCAAGGCCGTGCTCCCTAGACGAGGTTGTAGGCGACACGGCCCTCCTCGTCCTATTTCAGCTTTCCTCAACTCGGCTGGGAAGCACGCCGCGCCGTGTTGCCTTAAGGGGACTGGGAGGCTCTGAGACGGGTTCTGGGCTTGAGGGGAACGGCGAAGGCCCTCCGTCGCCAGCGCTAGGCTTCATGGGATGCCTGTGCTACGCTGCTAGGAGACGGAGATGACGACGGGCGTGGTGACCGCCTTTACCTCCGGCTGGTAGTACTTGTAGACCTCGGAGCTGGGGGTCTTCGCCGTGATCGGGAACATCGCCCTCAGCCGGTATGAGAACTCCATCTCGCCTTCCAGCTTCTCCACGTAGAGGATGACCTGTCGGCCCCTGATGTCGTACTTGGCGAAGAGGCTCCCGACGAGCCGGTCTAGGTCGGCTCGTTCCACCGCGAAGCCCGGCGGCACGCCTAGGTCGATTATCACCATCTCGGCTGAGCCGAGGCCATGGTACGCGACCTTCACCGTGGCCGTCACGACGTCGCCCACGGTCAGGTTGGTCGTGTCGTAGGCTACGTCTATGGAGATCTCCGGGGAGCCGATCGCCGGTTCCTCGCGCCAGGGCAGGTAGTAGACGGCGACCACCTGGTAGTAGAGGTTTCCTTCTCCCGTCACTTCCAGGGAGACGGTGTTCTCGCCCTTTCGCACGTAGGCTTTCAGGTCTACGATGCGTAGGACGTCGTTGTTCTCCTCGTCTATGCGGAGGGTCTCGGCCTTTACGCCGTTCGCTGTGATCTCCACGGCGGCGTTGCCCTCTGGGTGGCTCTTCTCCAAGGCGAGCAGGAGCGCCTTCAACGCGTATATCGTCGCCTGGGTGGAGCCCCAGTGGCCCCAGCTTCCCTTAGCCCTGATGACGAAGTTGAGCGCCCTCTGCGCCGTCTCCGGCCGGTAGTCGGCTCTCAGGAAGGCCAGGGTCGCTAGGGCCGTGGTCTCCAGGTCCTTGCTCTGGCCGAGGGCCCCGGCGAAGGTCCGCAACTCCACAGAGGGGCTGGAGTTCCAGTAGACCTCATCGTTCTCCTCGACGCGTCTCGCGTAGAGCTCGTCCAGCACGTCCCCCGCGGCCGGATGCCGGGCGCCTATCAGGGCGTTCGCCAAGAGCGCCAGCGTGTAGGGGTCCTCGACGCCCTTGAGGTCCATCTGGCCGACCGCGTACTCCACCGCCCTGTCTACGGCGGCTCCCTGGTATCCCGTGTGCGTCAGGGCCCAGAGCACGTACGCCGTCGCAGTGAGCTTGCTCTCCGTCCTGTAGCTGGCATGGAGCGCTCCCTCGGGCTCGTAGCTGCCGTCCGCGTTCTGGTTCGAGGCGATCCAGTTCTGGGTTCGCATGATGACCTCCACGTCCACGGTGTAGACCTTGGCCATGTCGTAGAACTCCATCAGGCCGTAGGAGGTGAGGATGAGCTTCGCAGGCGGGTTGCCGAACCAGTCGAAGCCTCCGCCTGCGACCTCGAAGCCGAGAAGCCTCTGGTAGCCCACGTTGATGTAGCCCTCGGCCTTCATCTGTATCTCCGGCGTGACCTTGCCGGTTCGCTTCATGTACTCCAGCGCGAGCACGTTGGGGTACGTGATGCTACTCGTCTGCTCGAAGCAGCCGAAGGGCATGTGCAGCATGCTGTCTAGGCCTTCGACGATCTGCGCGAAGACCCCGGGATAGACCTTGACGAAGAGCCTGCTCGCGTTCTCCACCGCCTCCTCCGGGATCACGAGCGTCTCCGTGATCGTGCCGTTAAGCCGATCCGTTCTGGCGACGCGTATCTCCTCGCCGTCGGGGACCACCTCGATGCTCCGTTGGACCGCGTCGCTCAGCTTCTCGCCGTAGGCGTAGACCGTCAGCTTATGGACGCCGACCTCCTTCGCTTCGAAGGTGAAGAAGGCGACCGTAACCTCGCTCGCGTCCACCTTGAGCGTCCTGCTGCTCGGCCCCTTGATCGTGAACCAGTCCTCTGGCTCCAGCCTCAGCTCCACGGTCTGGGATTCGTTCAGGTAGTTGTAGACCGCGACGGGGATGGAGACCTCGTCGCCCTGCGTCAGGGCTATGGGCAGGTCGAGGTCTACGAAGAAGTCCTGGAAGACAAGGAGGTCCTCCACCGTGGAGCCCATCTCGCCTCGGAGGCCCGACGCCAAGGCGGTGAGACGCCAGCTCGTTATCGAGTCGGCGACCGGAACGGTTATGGAAGCCCTTCCCTCCTCGTCGGTGATGACCTGCGGGTTCGAGTACATCGTCTCCGGGAAGAACTGTCGGAGTCTAGGCTGCTCGCGTTCGGCCTGTGGCTTTGGGGCCGCGCCCCCTCCTTTGCCCGCCTCGGAGGAGAAGACCGGCACGTTGCTCGTGCCTCCTGTGATTGCCGATGGGGCTCCGAACTGCTCGGTTATGCCCGTGTCAGGCTGCGTCCTGGTGAAAGCTGCGGTGATGCCGGCGGTCCAGTAGGCCACGCCGGCCGCGCTGATCAACGTGAGCATAACGAGGATAGCGGCGATGGCTACGCCCTTCCTGGCGCTTCTACGCCTTGCCACGCGGATGATGAGGAAGACAAGGAGCACGTATGGGATCGAGGCGAACAGCGCGAAAGGAGCCTGGCCGGAGAAGAGAAAGAACAAGGGCAGGAAGAAGGTCACGCCCGCGACGGCCGCGGCGGTCTTCAAGACGCCTATGACGGCGGCGAAGTAGGCGTTCTTCATCCTTGCGACGCCCTGCTCCTTCACGGCGTAGGAGAAGAGCTTCAGGCCGTAGTGGGCGTCTCCGCCCCCGGCTGTGAGGAGGTTCCCGACCGATTGAACTCGGGCCTCCTCGCCTTGCGTACGGTTCTCCTTCTGGAGTATCTCGTAGGTCTCTGGGAGCGTGTAGCCGTGAATCTCGTATCTGGGCTTCATCAGCTCAGATTCCAGGAGCAAGTAGACCTTCTCGAGGCCCGGCTGGAGCTCCTCCAGGGCGAAGACCGCCTCGTCTACCACGTCTACGCCTATCACGGCGGGGCTCCCGGCGCCCGTGGCATCTGTGACCTGGAAGTCGATCTTAGCCTCGCCGCCCGGCCTGTAGACGGGTTGATCGAAGGTGACGTGAAGCTTCAGGTCGTCCGCGGGGTTCACCAGGAGCTTCTTCGAATCCCGTATGATGTCTTCGCTGGAGAGTATCTTGTAGGCGTGGACCTCTAGGACGCCGGTCATGTCATGGCTGAGCGGCAGCTCGAAGACCGCGGAGTTATCCGTGAGCTCCAGGGCCTTCGTCAGCATCGTCTGCTTGCCCTTCACCACGTCGACGTAGACGCTTCCGCCCCCGCTCTGGCCGGAGTAGAGGATCCCTAGGCTCGCCACCTCGCCTGCCTTGAAGACTGATCGATCGGAGAGAATCCTGATCTGCTCTGGGCCGGCTTCAACCGTGAGCGTCTTCTGGACCCATGCGCGGTGCCCCTTCGCGTCCTCCGCCGTGACGAGCACCTCGAAGTTCTCCTTGGCCGGTGGCACAACCTTCACGGTGGCGAAGCCCGCCTCGTCTGTTCTGAGGCTCTTACCGTTGACGGTGAGGGTACTCGGCGCCGGTGTGCCATCCGGGTAATAGCTGAGCACGAAGAGGTTGTTCTCCACGCCCTGCTTCGCCGTGCGGCTTTCTGGGATGACCTCCAGCATCAGGGCGGAGGAGGCGATGGGAAGGCTGCGCGTCACGGTCTCCGAGTGCTCCGCCGAGTCGGTCACGGTGATGTTCAGCAAGAGCAGCCCCTTGCCCTGCTCAAGGGGCAGGCCGACGAAGTAGGAGGGTAGCCTAAGCTCGAAGCTGAAGCTGCCGTCCGCGTCCGTTCTGCCATTGATCGTCGCAATGGTCTTCGACGTGACCTCGTAGGTGAACGCCGTTATGCCGAGGCTTCCGTCCACGGGCTTGCCGAAGAAGTAGCGGGCGTTCACCACGCCCCTCAACGTCTCGCCGGGCAGGTAATACTCGCGGTCCGTCGTCAAGTCTACCTCAAACTTGGGGAGAACGTACCTCTTCACCTCGATCTTCCGCTCGAACTGCGCGTCGCCTAACCGGGCGCGGACCGTGTACCGGCCTAGGATCAGCTCATCGGCGAACTGGAAGCTGGCGTTCGCCACGCCGAACCGGCTTGTCTCTAGGGTCTTCTTGAAGAGCTTGTTGCCCTTGGGGTCCTCCAGCTCCAGGGTCACCGCGCCCAGGTAGGGCGTGAGGTCGCTGAGACGCAGGACGAGAACGCGGATCTGAGCCTCCTCGCCGGACTTGTAGATGGGCTTATCCGTGGTGAGCAAGGCCTTCACGTCGGCCGTAACCTTGATCCGGCTCTCCACCTTGTCTACGCCCAGGCCGGAATGGGCCTCGACGACGAGCGTGTACTCGCCGGGCGGGAGGCTGGGCACCTGGAACTGAAGCTCGTTCGTCCCCAGCCTGTTCGTGCTTCCTGAGCCTAAGGCGTACTCCTGGCTGCCGTTCCTCAGCTTCAACGTCACCTGCGCGCCCTCAACCGGCCTATCGCCCAGCTTGTCCAAGACCAGCGTCCGAATCGAGCCCTTGCTGCCCGCGTAGAAGGTATCCATCCCGTAGATGACCAGGTTCTGCGGGTTGAGAAGGAGCTTCTCTAGGTTCAAGACAACTAGGTTCGCGCCCATGAACGCTAGGAAGACGAGGAGAAGCGCGAGGCCTAGGGTCTTTCTACGCACGCGAAGCCTCAACTAACCACTCGTCCTGCCTGAGGCCTACTTCAGAGGGGCCAAGAGCACTCGCCCTATGCTCTAGCTCAGGGTATAATACTATAGATTCGAACAGCGCTCCGCCAGGAAGCCCCTCAAGCCCCCGGAGGCTTAGCCCTCTAGGAGCCGGAACGCCGGGAAAAGAGGGGCGAAAAGCCGAGTCTGCTCGGCCCCTGAGCCACGCGGCGTCAGGCCTGCCGTGGGCTACCTGCGTTAATCGTCTCTCTCACCATGGTTTAAGGTGGTTTTCATGCCACCAAACGAGCGCCTAGGAGGCCCTGATTCCGCCGAAACCCGGTGAGGAACCGGTCTGATCGACTCGTCGCCCCGGGGCTGTCATGCCTGTGTCTTGGCCAAGAAGGACTCCGAGGCCAAGGTTGCTCATCGAGCCTTTCGGTCAGCCCTGACGTTCCCAAAGCCTTGACCCGAGCCCTTGATGGGGTCTCTCGGCCGCTTCACGTTAGCGCCGTAGGCTGGTTTCTCCGGTGTTTTCGGCTGTATTCCATCATGAACCTGAAGGTTTCAGGGCTCATGTCGGAGTGTATGGCGCCCTCTTGGCCGAGGATGTAGCCGCCTCCGGGGCTGCCGACGGCGAGGCGGTCGATGATGTGCGCCCTCAGCTGCTCCGGGGTCATCTGGCTGGTGAAGCGGCTTAGCCCGCCGTGTAGCGTGAGCCGGTCGCCGTACTTCTCCTTCAGCTCTGCGAGGTCCATGTTGTCGCCGGGCCCCACGTGGTTGATGGCGTCTATGCCCGCGTCGACGATCAGGTCCATGATGGCGTTTATGTTCCCGTCCGTGTGCATCTCCGCGAACGCCCCGTACCTGTGCGCTAGCTCGGCGGCCTTCTTATGCCAAGGCCAGATGAGGGCCTTGTAGACCTCGCGGGAGAAGAACATGCCTTTCTTATAGCCCATATCGTCCCCCCATTGGAGGCATTCAACCCCGCGTTCTAGGAGGTTCTTCCCAGCGCGTAGGTTGAATTCGCCGTTCAGAGCCGCGAGCTTCTCAGCGAAGAGTCGGTCGCGTACCATCGCGCGAAGCCAGAGGTTGAAGGGTAAGAAGTTGTACCAGACGTTGGCGAAGAAGCCGTTGATGCCGCCGACGGGCAAGTAGCCCAGCTTCAAGGCCCACTCCACGTTCTCCTCAACGCCCTCATAGCGGCTTGGGTCGTCAGGGTCAGGCATCTCCAGCCCGGCCAAGTCCTCTTTCCGCTCGATGGGATGCTTCACGATCTCCGTCCAGTTATGAAGCGTCCTTATATCCGCCCTCTCGCTGGGAGCTGCAGGCCTCCAGGCAGCCTGGTGCTGATCCTTCAGCCTGTACTGCTTCTTCACCATTCCCAGCTCCGTCTCGACGAGCATGTACTCGGGGCAGGCTTTCACCACCTTCTCTTGGATGCCACCGCCACCGCAGCCCATCGAGAAATGGTCCAAGATCTTCGCCGACGCCATGAACCTCTTCCGGGCGTCAGTTATCGTGAGTAGCTCCGGCGCAAGCTTCCTCGTCGTCACATCGTCGGTGAAACCTATCTCCTGAGGCACGACCGGCGTCTCCTCGTGGAGATACGTGGCCACCATGCACTCAAGCCTGTTCAGCCAAACCAACTCCCTTTAGAGGCAAGCACGCCGTCTTCTCTTCTCGTAGCTGATCCCCCGGCCTATCTGGCAGGATAGCGGCCCTCAGCCGCTGCGTGAATTACGGGAGCTATCGAGAGCTGATACGGGCATCTCTTCTCGCATTCGCGGCAGTCGTCGCACTCCTTCGCCTTCGCCGCGGCCCGAAGCCACTGCTCCTCCGCCTTCGCGAGGAGCCCATACCTGGCGCGGTAGTGGTAGAGCTCCATGAGGTAGCTGATGCTGATGCCCTTCGGACAGGGCTCGCAGAGGCCGCAGAGGCGGCAGCCCGTCCGGGGAAGGCTCTCAGCCTCGGCCATGAGGCTTGCCCGCTCCTCGTCCGTGATGGGAGGCTCGGCCACGGCTATAGCCGTCTCGATCTCCTCCTTCGAGTACATGCCGCACATCACCGCCTCGGCGCCGGAGCAGAGCGCAAACCGCAGAGCCCGCTCAGGCCGGGCTAGGGCTCCGTGCCCAAGGGGCCGCATCACCATCATGCCCACGTTCATGCTCCGTGCGAGGGGCATCAGGTCGCTCAACGCGTAGGTATTCGCCATGTTCAGGATGAAGAAGACGGCGTCGAAAAGCCCCGTCTTGACCGCGTAGGCAAGCACGTCGGGCACATGCCCGGTTATGCCGATCGCGCCGATGCGGCCTTCTCGCTTCGCCTCCTGAAGCGCGTCCATGGCGCCGCCGGGCTCCAGCGCCAGGTCCACGGCGCGCTGGTTCCGCACGCCCCCGACCTGATAGAGCTCTATGTGGTCGGTCCTGAAGAGCCTCAGGCTGTTCTCGATATCGGCTTTCGCGTTCTTCGCGCCGCGATGATCCGTGGTCGTCGCGAGGCAGAACTCGTCCTTCCGGTCGGCGACCGCCTTCGCGATCTTCGGCTCGACCACCTGGTACGCGGCGCTCGTCACGATGAAGTTGACGCCCTGGTCTAAGGCGTAGTTGTAGATGAAGCCCGCCTGCTCCTGGCTGTACTCGGCCAGGGCGTTGCTGCCGGCGCCGAGCACCGAGACGCTCAGCCTCGTCCTACCTAGAGCAACGTGCCGCATCGCGTCCCTGCCCTAAGCGTTCAACAAGGTGGCGTGCGAGAAATAGCTTTCCGGAGCGAGTGCGCAGCCCTTCTCAGGGATGACGATCGCACGCATAGCATCTCGTTTCCCCTAGAACCCTGTAGAAGGTGGACTGACTACGTTGGCTACCAGTCGCGGGTGTAACCGGCGGTCCAGCCTCCGTCCACGACGAGGAGGCTTCCCGTCACGTAGCCTGCTTCGGGCGAGGCGAGGTAGAGCGCGGCATAGGCCACATCGTCAGGTTCCCCCGGACGCTTCAAGGGTATACTTGCGAGGATTCTCTTCGTCTTCTCAGGGTCTGAGTAGAAGAGCGCCTTGGTGCCCTCGGTCAGTATCGAGCCGGGGGCGATCACGTTCACCCTGATCCCTTCGGGGGCCAGTTCCAAGGCCATGGAGCGGGTCAGGTTCACAACCGCAGCCTTGGCGGCCACGAAGGAGGTTTGAAGCCTCAAGGGCACGAGCCCCGCGACGGAGGCGATGTTGATGATCACGCCTCCCCCGCCCTGCTTGATCATCTGCTGCGCCGCGGCTCTGCTGCAGTAGAAGACGCCGTCTAGGTCCGTCCTGAGGATCCGACGCCACTTCTCGTCTGAGAAGCCTTGGATCGGCGCGCGCTCCTCCGCCGGGAGGTTGATGCCAGCATTGTTGACGAGGATGTCCAGCCTTCCGAAGGTTTCGGCTACGCGCGCGACCATAGCGTCGACCGCTTCGCGGTCGCCGACATCCGCCTCTACGAAGAACGACCTCCTCCCCAACGCTTGAATCTCCTTGACCACCTCGGGCCCGGCGACTCGGTCAATCTCGTTGACCGCCACATCCGCGCCGTTCTCGGCGAAACGAAGTGCGATCGCGCGACCTATGTTACGGCCAGCCCCTGTGACGAGGGCAGTCTTGCCGCCCAGATCCACCTTCATCCCACGCTGCACCTACCCCTCATCTGGACGGGTTCGGTCGAAGTCTTAAATATTGCCTAACATGCTTCCCTGCTCTTGATCTGTTGCGTTGAAGGAATGAGTATGGTTGTAGCCGGAAACATAGTCACGGAGAAGGATGGAGTTCCCGTTCTTTACGCTGAGTGCAAGAGGGGATTCGGCGTCAGGGTGGTTCACGCACAAAATCCGAAAGCGCCTTCAAGGAACCTAAGCGTCACGCTGCTTTATCTTGCGCCGGGCGGCGTGCTTGAACCTCATCACCACACGAATGAGGAAGTCTACATCATACTAGAGGGCAGAGGGAAGGGGTTCTTCGGCTTAGGAAAACCCATTCCAGTTGAAAACGGCATGTTCATACATCTGCCTCCAGACGCTGAACACGGCCTTGAGAATACAGGAGACCAGATGATGAAAGTCATGATCTGCACATCTCCCCCGTTTGAGCCTTTCCCGGAGTGGAAAACGACACCCCATCCCCGTGCCAACGAGAGAGGATAAGCGTACTCACACAAAGCGTCCTGTCCCCCATCTAGAGAAGGTAGGCGAGGCCATCTCTTCAGAGAGGGTTCCTAGGGGCCTGCCGTGTGGTAGGGGTGGTCCTCCTGAACGGGGAAACGCACCGTCTTTCCCTGAGCCTGGGAGATGTAGCTGGCGATGATGATCTCCAGGGCTTTGCGGCCCTCCTCGCCCGTCACGGCGGGCTCCCGGTCCTCGAGGATCGCCTGGAGGAAATCCCTGATCTGGGCCCTGTGGCATTCCCCGCCGCCTCCTAGGATGGACGGCCCCTGCTCCCCAGGCGGCTTGAGCTGCTCTCTTCGCCACTCCTCGGCCTGCTTCTCCTCGCCGGGGATGCTCCACAGCTCGATCCAGTAGGGGTCTAGGCCCCTGATGCCCAGGACGGAGCCCTTGGAGCCCGTCACCGTGATCCTGTCGTCCATCGGCGGATTCGCCGAGACGCTGCCGGAGATAAGCCCCAGCCCGCCGCTCTGGAACCGCAGGATCGTGACGGCGTTGTCCTCGATCTCCACGTAGGGATGCGTCAGGTTCCCCGTGAAGGCGTGCACGGAGTCCACGGGCGAGCTCATAAACCACTGGAGAAGGTCGATCTCATGCACGATCTGGTTCAGGTAGACGCCTCCGCCCTCGGAGGCCCACCTCCCACGCCAGGGGTCCCGCTCGTAGTACGCCCGGTCACGGTACATCCTACAGGAGACCTCGCCCAGGATCGGCGCTCCGATCTTGCCCTCGTCTATCGCCGCCTTCACCCTTCGGCTCGCATCGTAGAACCTGCGCTGGAAGACGACACCCAGCTTGACGCCTGCACGGCGCGCCGCCGAGATCATCGCATCCGCCTGCCGCAGGTTCGCGGCGATGGGCTTCTCCGTGATCGCGTGCTTGCCCGCCTCCGCCGCGGCGATCACGGCCGCCGCATGAGCTGGATGGGGCGTACAGACGTTCACGGCCTCCACCTCTGGGTCCGCGATCAGCCTGAGGAGGTCCGTGTACCATCTCTTAGCGCCGTAGGTCTGGGCGAAGACCCTAGCTCGCTCCTCGATGATGTCGCAGACCGCGATGAGCTGCGACTCCTCCAGCTGCGTCAAGGCTTTGACGTGGGTCCTCGCTATGCCGCCGCAGCCGACGACCGCGGTACCAAGCTTCCTCATGCTAGATCACCGTGAAGAGCACGCTAGTTGGCCTAGCGATATAGGCTTTGACCGTCATGAACCCGATCTGGCCTCAAGCCAAGGGCGTAAGCAGAACAGCCCCGTCTGGCCTTAACTGTGACCTCACTCCTTGGCACTTGAGGGACCAAGGATCTCTGGAGGTGGCACTTTAACTGCCCAAGGGCTCTAGGTATCACCCCTGATACCTACGTATCACCGGTGATACCTAGCGCTGCGCGATGACCTTTGCGCCTCATGGTAGGGCTTCGAGGGCGGTGAGGAGGGCTCGTATGTAGCCGACGGAGTAGGCGAGGGCCATCCGGGCGTCGGGCGTGTCGCCTGTGAGCCGCGGCATGTGGTCCGGGTTGAGGCCGCCATCGTACCCCACGGCGTCGAGGGCGAGGAGGACCTCGAACATGTTCATGTCCCCGTCGTTCAGGAGGGCTTCCTCGAAGCCCCCGGAGGTGGCGAGGCTTCCACGGACGTTCCGGAAGTGGACGTGGAAGATCTTCCCCATCCGGCCGTAGTGGTGGATCTCATCCAAGACGAGGCTTGTGCCCCCGGCCTCATGCCTTGTGCCCACGCAGTAGAGCAGGCCGTTGCGGGAGCTGGGGAAGGCGTCGAGGACGTGATGCCATCCTAGTGAGTCGAAGGGAGCCCCGGGCAGCGGCGAGTCGGAGGGGTGAAGCGCCAGGTTGACGCACGCCTCCTCGGCGGCGGGGACGATCCGCTCGTAGACCTGCTTGCACCTTGCCCAGAACTCGTCGAGCGTGAAAGGTAGGCTTTGAGGGTTCGCCTGTAGCTGTTTCTCGCGGAGCTGGAGGCTGAAACCGCGCATCGTGTAGCCGCCTCGGAACACGGCCTCATGCGTAGTCGCGATGGGAAGCGCCTCATGGAGGAATGTCGGGCGGGCTATGGGGATCTCGGCCTCGCCGAGGCAGTCGATGGTCTTACAGAGGTTCTCAAGCTCCTGCTCTCCGCCGGGCTGGCCGAGCATGTGGTTACGCGGAGAGGGCAGCGAGAAGCGGTAGATGCCCAGGCCCCATCGGCGCGCCCTCTGCTTCAGCCCTAGGAGCTTTGCCAAGTCCGGGTAGCCTTGTTCCCGCATCCCTGGGAGTACCTGCGTGTTGGATATGTCGATGCCGTCGGCTCCTATCTGGCAGACCCATCTGAGGTAGTCCTCCGAAAGGTCGCCTTCCCAAACAACAACCTTCACGTCCTGAAACCCCCAAAGCGACGACAGCCCTGCTGGGGATATAGCCTTAACGCAGGAGGAGGACGCGACAGGGCTTAGGTGGCTGCGAAAGCTGCTGAGAGTGGCCATCCCCGGCTAGCTGTGGCCTATTATCGGACGGGGCCTGTAAGGCTCCTCTAGCCTTCGCATCTCATCCGCGTTGAGGCGCACATCGAGCGCCGCGACGGCTTCCTCGACGTGCTGAACCTTCGTGGCGCCTATGATCGGTGCGGTGACGCCCTTCTCAAGCAGCCAGGCAAGCGCGACCTGAGCCATGCTTACGTCTTTCTCCCTCGCCACCTCCTCGACGCGTTCGAGGACGTCAAAGTCCTCCGGCCGGAAGAAGTGCGGTAGGAGCCCGTCATAGCGGAGCCGTAGGCTTTCAGCGGGCATGTTGCGCTTGTACTTGCCTGTGAGGAAGCCTCGGGCGAGGGGACTCCAGGGGATCAAGGCCACGCCCTGATCCTTGCAGAGCGGGATCATCTCGCGTTCCTCCTCGCGGTAGCAGAGGTTGTAATGGTTCTGCATGCTCACGAACCGCTCTAAGCCTAGTCTATCGCTCGTCCATAGTGCCTTCGCGAACTGCCACGTGTACATGCTGGACGCGCCTATGTAGTGGACCTTCCCCAGCCTGACCATGTCGCTTAGGGCCTTCAGGGTCTCCTCGACCGGCGTCTCATAATCCCACCGGTGTATCTGGTACAGGTCTACATGGTCGGTTCTAAGCCGTTTCAGCGAGCCCTCGATCTGCTGGAAGACGTGAAGCCTCGAAAGCCCACGCTCGTTCGGGCCCTCGCCCATCGCGTTATAGACCTTCGTCGCGATCACGGCCCCGTCCCTGCGGCCTTCCAGGAGCTCGCCGA
>Ga0315307_1000102_pt1 | contig 33555 bp, 33 predicted proteins | sample TDP2_MG_FD_203079 | JGI IMG/M metagenome (GOLD analysis project Ga0315307, IMG submission 203079) | Freshwater sediment microbial communities from Lake Towuti, South Sulawesi, Indonesia - TDP2 | ecosystem: Environmental > Aquatic > Freshwater > Lake > Sediment | place: Indonesia: South Sulawesi...
ACGTTCGCGCAATGAAGTAACATTGCGCGAACGTCTTTCTTCAGGCATTTCCTCGCTTTCTGATGAATGTCGCCCATTACTTCGTTGGGCGACATTCATCAGGTCCGTGTAGTCTCCGAGCTCCGAGCCTATGGCCACCGGAAGGCCACAGGCCAAGTACTCGGCGAATTTGACGGGTGAGGCCGTACTGTTGCGCGGACCGCGCCGGCGCAGCAGAAGGCCGACATCAGCGGGAGCAAGGTAACGGGGCACTTGATCATGGGTGAGGCCGATGGCCGTCGATGCTCGCTTCGCGGGAGAGTCCGAGAGCAGTCGTCGTGCCTCTTCGCCGTGAGGCGTGATGAGAAGCAGGTGCGCTCCCGTAGCTCTGGCTGCCATCAGCTTGAACAGAGAGAGCCCCTCAGCTATGCACTGCCAGGCAGTGATCGCGCCACGGAAGACGACAACTAGGTCCGTGTCCGCCACGCCGAGGGATCCTCTCACTTCACTGCGCACCTCTGCATCGAGGCGGAAAACCTCCGTGTCGGTCCCATTGGGGCACACCGTGATCCTCTCCTCCGGGCAACCGTAGCGCTCGGCCATCTGGTCGGAGAGCTTCTGAGACACAGAGAGCACATGATGTGCAAGGCGCGCCGCGGGACGATAGGCCCAGCGAAACAACGCGTCCTTCGCCCGTCGCACGGGACTCCCGGCGTCCCACAACCGTTCATCGGGGCCGGCCCGGCAATCCCCCAGCACGGCGGCTTGGGTCAAACGCCACAGTCGGCTGGCAGCAAGGAGATTCCGCGCCTGGGTGAAGATAACGATGTCGATGGGGTCAGTCAGGAATGCCCGCCGCAGATCAGCCACCATCGCTTCAGGAAACGCGACGTGCCGTTCATAGAAGCGGATCACAGCGGACACAATGGCCTCGGAGAGCCGGGCAAGCAGCACTTCCCGGCCACACATAGTTAGCGCTCTCTTGCTTTCCTGGGCCGCAACGAGCGTCCTTGCGCCGTAGTGCTCCAGCGCCCCCAGCCGGTGCAAGTTCAGGCTCTGCTCGCCGCCGGGCTCCAACAGGCCGCTATACATCAGATAGAGCACCGAGAGGTCGCGTTGTGAGCATTCGGACACGGCCTTACAGTGGCTCCTTCGCTGGCAGGGGTCGTGCTTTCCTGTGCGCTGGTGATGGGAGAAGCACAGCGACAGCCCGGCCGCAATACTCCTGCTACCTCTGGTAGCCATGCGCTCAGCAGCGCCGGCACGGTTGGCTCGCACAATGACGTGATTACCAGCACCGACGTGTAGCATATTCCCGGAGTCCGTCCCCGACTCCTGCCGGGTCGGCCCAGGTGACGTAACTCCGAAGACGGGTGATCCTGCAACCACACAGCGAGACAGGCTGTCCCTGTTAGATGGCGATGGGACACCTCTGACAGCCCTGTAGGCTTGCCGGTTAGTGCTGAGCGTTCTATCATATCGGACCTTTGGACGGCGCCTCGGGGCGCTGTCTTCTCTTGTGGAGTGTGCCCAGGTGGAGGTCTTCCGAGCGGCCGTTGCCCTGATCGTGCGATCCATGGTGTTGAGTGCCCAGTCGGCTGGTCAGCAGAGGGTGTCGTGGCTGCAGCGCGCAATCGCGGCGGGCGACACAGTGGGGGAGCTAGCTCGGCTTCGAGATGAGAATCGTCGGCTCACGTTGGAGCTTCGGATGTTCAACGCGCGCTTTGGCAGCGCCCCTACTCGGAAGCGCTACACCCCGATGCAGCGGCTCCAGATCCTCTGGCACATGTCCTACTACCGCATCCCCCGCAAGAAGATGACGGAGCACTTCCTGACTGCCAGATCTACCTTCTACCGATGGTTGCACGCGGCCGAGCGGGGCGATCTGAGAGAGCGCAAGGGCAAACGCGAGAGTCCCCGGAAGACGCCCGTCGAGCTCGCCCGGATGATCTGGGAGATCTTCGAAGCGAATCCATATGTCGGCCGCCACCGGATCGCCAGCATACTATGGCTGCTGGGCGTGTTTGTGGCCGCCTCCACCGTGAGGAACGTGCTGCTGCGGCCCAAGCCCAGGAACGCACCGGCCGCGGGAAGGCCAAAGCCGCTCCTGTAGCGCCGAGACAGATCGTCTCCTGCTATCCCAACCACGTCTGGAGTGTGGACGGCACCCGGGTGCTGCGCTGGGGCATCTGGCCCACCTGGGTGCTGGTCGCTATTGACCACTCCTCTCGGACGGTTATGGCGGTCGTCCCACTGGAAGGACCGAACGCCGGTTGGGTGGTGGAGGCGCTGGAGGATGCATTTCTGCGCTGCGGGCCGCCCAAGCACCTGATCACCGACCAGGAAGGCGTGTTCACCGGTGAGGTCTTCGCGGATTTGCCTTGGCGCTGGGACACCAAGCCGCGGTTCGGCGCGGTGGGCAGCCACGGCTCCATCGCCGTAACTGAGCGGGCCATCCGCACGCTCAAGTACGAGTGGCTGCGGCGCGTGCCGGTGATCCGCGGGCTGGACCACGTGCCGAGGTCAGCGGCCGCCATTCCTTCGAGTCCATCACGCGCTCGCAGTCCAGCGCCACCTTTGATACGACCATGAAGTCGATGCCATCCACCGTTCCCCAGGAGGTGATGTTGTTTCGGTCGCGCTGGAAGTCCGCGAAGTAGCCTTGCCCGAACACGAAGTAGGCCCAGTTATCACCCTTTGGGCTGCGCCTAGTCTCGATCACGTTGATCGCCTGCGGCCGGTCCGGGCGCGTGTAGACGAGGCGTACCGCATGTTGGGCCGGCACCTTCGGCTGCACCTGGAGCCCCGCGACCACCCACACGAGTTCCACCTTCCGCAGGGCATAGCCCTCTGGGAGCCAGCGCGGCGCAAGCGGCCTGAAGGAGCAGCGCCTGACCATCTCCGTCACCGTGACGTGCTTGGCCGGCCACTTCGCGCCAACGTCCTCGGTGCCGACATCGCCGACCACGAGATCCGGTAGGATGGGCAGCGGCCGCAGATTCCCATCCGGCGCCTTCCATGGGGCTATCCATGGCACATGCTCTAACTGCTCAAGCGTCTCGCTGTTGATCGGCGGCTCCGAGAGCAGAGCGTACTGCACCTCCTCTATCGCGCTGGACCTTAGAATTAGAAGAGAATGGGAGCCCGGGGCGGACCAGTCAGCGAAGTAGTTGGCAGACAGTATGTCCACGATCGCCGTCCCATCCCGGCGCGAGGTCTCCACTATACTGATGGTCCCTGGATCGTCCCCTCGCCGGTAGAGGAAGCGAACGGCCTGCCGGGGCGGAAACACGGCCCTGCCTTCGAGCCGATCGACAGTGGCTATCTCGATCCGCTCCAGCGCGAACCCTTCCGGCATGGCCGCGGGCACCAGGGGCGGGAACGCACTCTCCTTCCTCAACTCATCCAGCGAGACCACCCTCCCTGGTCGCACCGCGGGCGCTGCCTTGGACCTTTCCGGGAATGCGCCGGCCGCGGCCCAGCAGGCGGTGGCAAACACTGCCAGTGTTACTGCGCTCCCGGTTCGTCTCACCTTAGGCGACGACACTCGCACCTTCGCCTCCCGATGCCCACCTATTGGAGCGGGTTAGTGTTCCGCTGCTTCCCTACCTTGCTGCCGCAGCCTGCCCTGCAGGCGAAGTTCGTAGGGCGGGAGCGTCCTTCCTGCCCCCGAACAGACGGGGGCGTAGGAACGCCCGCGTTACAGCTACATCGGCAACTCGAAGGAGCAGCGATCTGCGGGGCGACGAACGGAATGCCGCTGAACCGCTGCTGGCGTTCCCGATCTCTATCCCCAAAGAGGAGCTTAAGGAGGGGCGAGCTGGGCTGAGGGCATAGGCGCGGACGCTCGGCGTAGCCAGCGATTCTGGTCGGCACTTGCCCCTACCATATCGAGCTGGCATCGCTCGCACCACTCTGGTCTGATCGGCCAGTCGTGTTACGGGATGATCAATGCCGCGCGTTTGCCGAAGGCCATCCAGGCCATCCTGAGCAACTACCGGGGGGCAAGAGTGTCCGGGATCCCCGAGGCCGTCATCCCTGATGTGCTGCTCAGGTTGGCAGGCGCTGCCGCGAAGCTCGGCCGGATGCCTCACCGAGATGGGAAGAGGGTACCTGTCTACCAGCAGCTAGCTGAGGCGCTGGAGCAACTCGGCCAGCTCGGTGAGATCCTGCGCGCGTGAAGGTGGATGGTTGTCTCTTGCGAACAACGAGGTCAGCGCCCCGAACCGGGCTGGCGCACGCCCGGCGGCAGTCCTTGGGCAAGGAGGGATGCTGATGTTCCGCCGAGTGATGCAGCCGATGCTGTTGGCTGTTGCCGTCTGGGCCGGGAGCAACTTCGTCCACAATGCGTGGGCCGGCGCCGAAAGGCGTACCATGGACGCGCTCACACACGGCGTGGGCATGTGGACATTGCCGGTGCTACCAGAGGTCGGGTGGCTGACGTTCTTAGTTGTGTTTGTCGCTGTGCGCCTGTGCGCCTCTCGTGGTGGCACCAGACGGGAATGCATAGCGGTGGGCCTGTCGCCGTTGGCGCTAGGCGTCCTCTGGTACGCGGCGGTGCTGGTGTTCTCCATTGGCCTATCTGCACTCGCGTCGGTCATCGGGTACGTGGGTGTCATCGGCTCCGGCCGGGTCACCGTCGGCGATGTGTACCCGGCCCGGACGTTTGCCAAGGCCCAGCTCGGACTGGCCGGGACATGCCTTGCAGCAACGTGGCTGCACTTCAGAGCATCCTCGTGGCAGGACAGACGGAGGGCAGCGGACGAAAGTGACGTTGGTGCACGACAGATCCAATGACAACTGAGCGGGACCTATCTTAGCGCGACCGCCTCACACAGCTCCGCCTCCCCACCAGCCTGAAGCTTGCCTGCACTGGGCCGATGCTCAGGTGACACGCGCGGCCCCGCGCTCAGGGGAAGCTGCCGACGAACGAGCAAGCCCATCTCTGCGCCCGGCCAGGCTGCGCAAGTCGCTTGCGCCCGAGGCCGTTAGCCATCTGTGAGACACCTTTCAGTGGCGAGAGAGGTACCGATATCGCGCCAGACGCCAGGCCGTACTACAGATTCTCTTGCATCAGGGTAAGACCCCTGATGCAAGAGAATCTGTAGAATCCGACTGAGAGGCTGTGAGTTACGGAGGCAGGAGCGCTGTGTGGGTGGATGGCACGAATCGGAGTCCTCCCTCCGCGGGGTTGAGGAGGAGCGAACTGCCGTGGGTGTACAGACCCTGGTGCGTCGCCCTCGGCAGCGGATTCGCGGTCGCGTTCGCTGTCTTGGTGGTCTTGATCGAGTGGCACCTCAAGCGGGTGGCCGTGTGGCCGGAGGTTGTGGTCTTCGCTGTTGGCGCGGGAATAGGGTTGACTGGCGTTCGGGCGATGGTCGGACTGGGTCAGGCATCCTGGCCGCTCCGAAAATTGCGCTGGGATTTCACAGAAGGCCGGTTCTTCACCCTGAAGTGCCCGATGTTCTCGCCAGCCTATTGGAGGGCCGTCAGGCAGTTCAGACAAGCTCGAGAAGCAGAGGGCTTACCCCCAGGACCGACGCTCGGGAAGCGGGTGTTGCCATGCGTGCTTCTGGCAGCAGCCTGCTGTGTCGGGGTGGCAGCGGGAATGTGGTCTGGTGTGTGGACCTGCCCGATGCTGGCATTTCTCGGATGCATATTGACGTTAGGCCCTTTGCCCTCATGCCTCTGGTGGCGCGACTTGCCGGAGTAGGACAAAGCCGACGACTAGGGCCGGCTGGCTTCCTGACTTCCGGAGAGACGCCGCTGGGCCCCGGAGTGCCGATCTGGGCGCGCTACCACTCTCTGGTGCTGGCCGGCACTGGCATCCTGCACGTTGGCAGCCTGAGCGTACACGTCGGCGGGAAAGGGTGGCGTTGAGGAACGCCCGGACAGGGTCTCTAGGGTGCACAGGGCAGTCGCGATCCGGTAGACGACCAGGTAGCGCGGCCCTACTAGCGACACGCCGCGCGCACGGCAGGGCTATTCAGCCAGCGAATTGCCAGATACAGCAAGGCTGCGATGGAGAGCGTCATCCCCATCGCGAGGACGCCGCCGACAAGGAGCATCGCTCGCAACACCCGGCCCTTCAGACCGATGAGCGCAGTTACCTCCGGCGGCGGAGTGGACATGGCTAGAAAGCCGGAGAGCATCCCGACGGCCACGACGACGACCAGCAAGATGGCGGCCCACAACGTCATCGCGAGACGGCGTCGCCCTGCCTCCTTGCCTTGGCTGAGCTCCACCCCCGATGCCAGCACCAGTGCGGAAATCACCGCGTGGATTACGATCAGGATCAGAGAGTGCGTGAAGATGAAGTCACCGATGGCACCCGAGGATGCGTTCGGAGGCGGCTTGATGGATTCCGGGTTGACGGCGTAGCTGAGGAGGTTGATGCAGGCCGCGATCACGGCGATTCCGCCAATAGCCGCCGCGACCCAACCGGCCGTGCGAATCCTCTGGGGAATCTGGCTCATCTGGCTTCGTTCCCCGGCAGGCCGGGCAGACAGAAGCATCGCAGTATCCCAGAACGCATCTGTCGACACATAGGTCCTGGTACAGCCTCAGTGGGCGGCGCTCTGCGATTCATCGGCCTGGGAGCCGGCCTGCACCACCCCGAACAGGTTCGTCAGCTTCTCCACCGCCGCCTGCTTCGTCTTCGTATCCGAGTGCAGGTACTTGGCGGTTGTCTCCAGCTCTGAATGCCCCAGCAGTTTCTGCACGGTGCGGATGTCTACGTTGTTGCGGATCAAATGGGCGGCGAAGGTATGGCGGAGCTTGTGGGGAGTGATGCCTTTGCCCTCCAGGCCGGCCTTGCGGATCACCAGCTTCAGCATCCGGTTAATGCAGCGGCCGTGGATGGGGTGCCCTTTCCAGGCGCTCACGAACAGGTGCCGGCTCTGGCTCTTGGTGCGGTGGGGAAGGTAGGCCTGGATGGCTTCCACGGCCTGATCGGTGAGGGGCACAACGCGCTCCTTATCACCCTTGCCCCGGATCAGGAGCTGGCGCTTCTCCAGGTCTAGGTCATCGAGGGTGATGGCGACCGCCTCTGATCGCCGGATGCCGGTGGTGAGCAGGAGCACCAGGGGAGTGAGATGCCTGGAGAGGCCCTGCCCTGGCATCCTCGCCGCCGGAAACACTTCACCTGGCGCCCGATTGCCGTCGCGTCACTGTCCTCACTCTCCTGCGCCTAGTATACCTGCAGGTGTTGCCTAACCCAACCCCTATTCTGTCTCACCAACGCTGGCAATCTACAGCTCCAGTCCCAGCCGGCGTTCTCGGCCCCCCAGCGGGCACTCAGCAGCACGGCCTTCATCATCAGAGAGACAGTGGTCTCAGCTACTTCGGCGTGGGTCTCTCCTCCCGGGAGATGGAAGCCCCACGATACCGCAGCGGTCCCCTCAGGAGCAGGGGTGGGATGGTGCTATGGCGAAGTGACATCCGCAGGGGGTACTACAGATGCGCCAGACGAGCCTGGTCTGCCTTCTCGTTGCGGCTGCGCTCGCCCTCGCCGGCCGTTTCCCCGCCGAGGCGCTGGAGCTGGAGAAGGTTGGATGGATATCGGCCGACTATGTGGGCCACATCGCCGTTCAAGGGCAGCACGTGTTTCGCACGACTCGGGACGCAATGGGCGGCGGCAAGCTTCTCATCCACGACTGCTCGGATCCGGCTAACCCGAAGCTGGCGGCGACCGCGAACATCGGCTCTGTCGTCCACAGCATAGCCGTCTCCGACAAGGTGGCCGTCGTGGGCGCGTGGGGGCTGAGAGTGCTGGACATCTCCGACCCCGCTGCGCCGGTGGACCACGGCAACTCCATGCTTGCGCCGAACCCGTTTGGGCTAGCGCTCTTTGGTGATACGCTCTATGTGGGCGACTTGAATGACGGCCTGCTGGTAGTGGATCTCTCGAATCCCGCGGCACCCACAGTGCTGGGGCAGTTGGACCTGCCTTCAGGAACGGTGGGGCTCGCCGTCAGCCCGCCCTATGCCGTTCTTCTGGACTGGTACGGCCGGCTGCGTATCGTGGACGCTTCCGACCTCTCTGCACCCAAGCAAGTCGCGCTCTGGCAGCCCCAGGGTTCCATCGAGCAGATGGCGGCGGCCGGCAGTTACCTCTTCGCGGTAGGCGACCGGGAGCTGCGCATCGTTGACATCTCCACTCCTTCCTCCCTGGAGGAGCGGACCGTCTACCAGTTTGACCGGGAGGTGACTGGCATCGCCCTGGGGGCGGACCGCGCCTTCGTCTCCCTCAGCTACCCGAATGCGATCGGGGTACTGGACATCACCGACCCCCTGCGGCCCCTGCTGGCGGGCTACCTTTCCCTCTCCTGGGGAGTCTGGGACCTCGCCGCCTCTGCTGACTGGGCCGTGGTGACAGGCAGTGAGGGACAGCTCCTCACCATTGATGCCACCAGCCTCCAGGTGCTGGGCGAGGCGCCGGGGCTTGCCACCCGTGTGTTCGGGTACCGGGTGACAGTCTGGGGCGACCACGGGTACGTCACTGCCGGGTGGAACTCAGACGGAGCAGGTGGCTTGTCTGTGGTGAACGCGGCGAACCCGGCCGCGCCGGCGAAGGTGGCGGAGTTGTCCTGGGCCGGCCCGGTTGCTTCCGTGATCGCCTCCGAGGGGCGCCTCTACCTGGCTCATGTGGGGGAGGCGAGCCTGAGCGTCTACGATCTCGCTCAGCCGGATCTGCCGGAGGAGACGGGCTTCCTTGCCTGGGCCAGCGGTAACCCCCTGCTCGCGCTCCGAGGAGATCACGTGTACGTCTGCACCGATGGCGACCTGCGGGTGGTGGACGTCTCCGACCCCGCCGCGCCGGTCCAGGTCGGCAGTTACGGGCCGCTGTCTGATGTGGGCCACAGCATCGCCGCCTCGGGCAACCACGTATTCATCGCCGGCCCGGCCGGGCTGCTCTCCTTCGATGTGTCAGACCCGGCGCAGCCGCGCCTGGTCGGCGCGCTGGCGCTTGCCGCCCCAGCGGGGGAGGTCGCGGTCTCGGGCTCGCTCGCCTTCGTCGCGACCGGATCGGCCGGCATCCGCATTGTTGACATATCCGACCCCACTGCCCTGGAAGAGGTGGACATGCTGCCCGAGCCGGCCACTGAGGTGACAGCCTACGGCAGCTTCCTCTACACCAACGCCGGCGTGCTCGGGCTCTCGCAGCTGCTGGCCGGAGCGCCGACAGGCGAGGAGGCCCTGGTGAGCTCGCGCTACGCGTTCGCAGGTCCCTATGTCTTCCACGCGGCTGACGCGGCCGGCCTGGTGGTCTACCGCGCGAGGATGGTCTTCTCCGATACTCCGCTCGACCACTGGGCGCTCGATGCCATCGAGCGCTGTGCCGCCTGGGAGATAGTGGTTGGCTATCCCGACGGCGGCTACCACCCGGCCGACTGCGTCAGCCGCGACCAGATGGCAGTCTACATCGCGCGGGCGCTGCTCGGCGGCGAGGCCGGAGTACCCACGGGCCCGGCCGAGCCCACCTTTGGCGACGTGGGCACCGGCCACTGGGCCTACAAGCACATCGAGTGGGCAGTCGCCAACGGTATCGTGCAGGGGTACAAGGACCATACCTACCAGCCTGCCGCTCAGCTCGACCGCGCCCAGATGGCGGTGTTCATTGCGCGCTCAACGGCAACGCCTTTCGGCGAGGAAGGGCTGGCTGGCTACGTTCCACCGGAGACGCCGTCTTTCCCGGATGCGGACACCGGCTTCTGGGCCTACAAGCACATCGAGTACATCAGATCTCACGGCCTCATCTCTGGCTACCTGGACCGCCTCTACCACCCCGAGCGAATCTGCACTCGCGACCAGATGGCGGTATTCATTGCGCGGGCATTCGCCCGGCCCCAGTAAGTGGAAGATGCGCGGCCGCAGGCGGAGGAGGTTGCCGCTCCCCAGGCGGTGATTCCTCTCTATCGTATGGGTAGTGTGTATCCGGGGAGGCTCGGGGAATGGCACTTCTTGCGCTCACCGGTGCAGATAGCGCGCGCGTGCGCCTCGCGGCGTTTGCGACATTGTTGTTCACGGTCTCGATCGGTGTTGGCCCGGCTGCGGGTGTCGGGGCCTCGTGAGACCGCGATCGGGCAGGCTTTTGGTCATCGACGCGGCTCAGGCAGCCGGCCCATAGACGGTGACCCAGTGCTCACGGAAGTGCCGCAGCCGGACTGGGCGGCCGAGCATGTTCGCCGAGCGGTCGGGCTTCTGCCAGTTGCCTCCCTCACAGATCGTCGAGGGTGTCGCGCCCTAGAGCCCCTGGTGGGATCGGCACTCGTTGTAGTACACCTCGAAGTCACCGAGGAGTTGGGCCAGGTGATCCAGGCCCCGGATGAGCCGCACCCGGGCTAGCCATTCCCGCTTGAGGGTCCAGATCAGCCGTTCTGTCACCGCGATGGAAGCGTGCTTGCCCACTGCGCCGAGGCGGTGTTTGACGTTCCGGTCCCGCAGCAGCTGTGCGAAGACGTCGCAGACGAAGACGCCTTTCTGGTCGCTGATCGGGTGCTTGGCGGTCCGTGGCGCAGGAACGCTCCTTCTTGGCCCACTGGTGCGCATCTGCCGTCCAGCCTGTGAGCCGGTGGCGCAGTACGGGTCAGGGGCCACGCTTGGCCTCTCATTTGACAGGCGAACCGCCCGAACGTATTGTGCTCACTGAATCACGCGATGAGCACTCAACGCGCACGTGAACAATGACCGCGGGCTACCGGACGCAGGAGCGATGGGGTAAGCTGTCCCTTGTCCTGCGGGACGGCCTTGGCGTGAGCTGGGCGAGCTGCCAGGAGCAGGTCGCCAGGCAGGACGCTGCCCTCAGCGGCGTGGTGGCACCCGTTCTGGAGGGCAAGCGCTGGTTCTTCAGGCGGCGGGACCTGCCCCGCGATGACATCCCCAGGTACAACGACACTCTGATAGTGCTCCTGAGACTGCCGCGACCCTCCGCTGACCCCACGACTGTGTTGGCCCCCCTTCGTGCAGCACTCACGGGTTCAGGGCACGCGGTTGTGGCTGTCGAAGAGTGGGACGCCAAGCCGGGACACGGTGACGCCTACGATCACGATGCCGCGGTCAACGCCGAGTGGCGTGAGTTCTGCTGTGCAGCGGCCGAGGAGTACCTCAAGTCCTGCAGAGCAAGCGATGCGAAGAGGGTCGCGAGCCATTGGCTCGCCCGTCGCGCTCCCTGGGCAGAGCGGCTTGTGCACTGGCTGTGCTGGATCACCGGTGATCCCGACAAACCGGCTCGCCTGGCGGAGTTCGGAGTCCAGTGACCATCCGTTGCGCACCCGGACCGGCGGAGCTCAGCGGCTAGGATGTCCCCGCGAGGTCAGAGCAGGCCGGGAAGCGACCGGCAACGTAAGCGTCGATACCGGCCCACTGACAAGCGCTTCGCCGCAGGCCCACGCCGACCCGGTTCACAATGGCAGCTTGAACGCCTTCGCCACATACACCGCCATCTGGTCCCGGGTGACTTGTCGCTCGGGGTGGTAGAGGCCGTCCTCGTAGCCCTTCACCACCCCCTGGCCGGCGACGTACTCGACCTGCTGGTAGGCCCAGTAGTTGGTGGGCACGTCCGGGAATGTAGGCGTGGCCGGTCCTGGCGGCACCGCCCCATCCCCTCCCGGTGCCACCATCGCCCGCGCCACGAAGGCCGCCATCTGGCCCCGATCAACCACCGCATCCGGCTGGTAGGTGCCGTCCTCATGGCCCTTGACCACGTTCTGGCTGGCCGCGTACTCGATGTAGTTGTAGGCCCAATGGTCGGCCGGCACATCGGTGAACGAGGGCACAGGATAGGCGCTGTCGGGCGGGACGTTCCCGTCCCCTCCGGCCAGGGCGCGGGAGATATAGGCCGCCATCTCGTCGCGGGTGACTGGGTACTCGGGATGGTAGGTGCCGTCGAGGTAGCCGGAGACGATGCCGGCGCGGGCGCACGAGAGTATCTCGCCACAAGCCCAGTGGTCTGGTCCCAGATCTGAGAACGCCACCGTGATGTACAGGGGCTTGGTCTCGCTATCCGAGCCGTGAGCGTTGCTCGCGGTAAGAGTGACCTCGTACACGCCAAGGTCCACGTACTCGTGGGATGGGTGCTGCTCGTCGCTGGTCGTCCCATCGCCGAAATCCCAGAACCAACTGGTGGGGTTCCTCAAAGACTGGTCAGTGAAGGTGACCTGCAGCGGAGCACTACCGGCGAGGGGAGCGGCCGTGAAACGCGCTCTCGGGGGCCCTTCGGTTATCACGAGGTGGACCACCTGGTCGTTGCCGGTGTCGGCGACCCAGCAGGAGCCATCTGTGGGGTTGACGCACACGGCGTAGGGCTGGCTGAAGGAGCCTCCCCGCCATAGCTCAGTGCCGTTCTCGGCTACATGCACCACCTGGTTATTGAGCGTGTCAGCCACCCAGCAGGTGCCGTCCCCGGCGTCCGCCGATACGGAGTGGGGGAACCTGAATCCCTGTAGCCTCAGGAGGCCCGCTCCGTTTTCCGCCAGGTGCACGACTTCATTATTCATGCTGTCAGCGATCCAACAGGAGGCGTCCGCGGAGTTGACAGAAACCGAGAGCGGGTAGTTGAAGCAGCTCTTCCTCCAGAGCTCATCGCCGTCCCTGTTCAGATGCACTACTTGGTTTCCTGACGAGTCAGCGACCCAGCAGGATCCATCTTCGGCGTTGACGGAGACGGACTCGGGCGTGTGCAAGTGCTCTACGAATGTCACATACCAGACCGGCTCGGGGAAAGGATACCAGTCGGAGTAATAATACTCAGCAATGCGGGCTACACGGCCCCTATACGTGTCGGCAACCCAGCAGAGCCAACCCCGCACCCTCCCCAGAGGCGTTAATTCTTCGAAGGAATTCGGATCCACCGCGACGGACCGAGGGTACAGGAACTCGTCCGACCTCAGACTCCCAAAGGGGGAGTACAGCAGCAAGTGCTCCACCACGTTGCTCTCGCTGAAGGCAACCCAAACGGTGCCGTCTGTGGGGTTCACGGAGATCCCGCGCGGCCCACGCCTGGGGAGGGGGGAAAGGAGTAATGACAGCTCCCACATTTCGTAGGTGTCCACCGTCACCCGCACAAGCGCTTGGTCCCCGGTGTCAGCGACCCAGCAGGTGCCGTCCGTGTAGTCCACGGAAAGGGCCTCGGGCTGAACGAAGCCCCATTGCCTCTCGTAGCCATCGGCCAATACAAGGAGCCATGCACCGCGTTCGTAAACGGGGACCAGATCCCCGTTTAGATGCACAAAGCAGCCGCTTCCGGCGTCCGCCACCCAAACGGAGCCGTCTGTCGGGTCTACCGAGACAGATGACAGCTCTACAAAGGGGGTGATCGGGGGCGGGACAAGGGGATTGGGATCGTAGTAGCGATCCTGCCGCAGGAGCTGGTTGCCGTCCGCATCCAGGTGGACGAGGTGGTTATTCCCGGTGTCGGCGACCCAGCAGGAGCCATCTGTTGGATCCACGGATATGGACTGAGGGCCGGAGAAGCACGGCCCACACCAGAGCAGGCTGCCGTCGTCCGCCAAATGCACGAGGTAGTTGCCCCCGGTGTCGGCCACCCAGCAGGAGCCATCGACCGGGTTTACCGCAACTGATCCCGGTGCAGTGAGGCACCTCTCGACCGGAGGTGTCACGGCCGGGTCTTCGTAACAGCCGATCCGCAGGAGTTGGGTGCCATCCTCCGCCAGATGCACCACCTGGTCGTTTCCCGTATCCGCCACCCAGCAGGAGCCGTCTGTCGGGTTCACCGAAACGGAGCCCGGCTCGACGAAGCACCGCTCGACCGCGGGGTTCGAAGGATCTTCGTAGCGGCCGATCCGCACCAGCTCGGCGCCCGCCGCCGAGAGATGCACGACCTCGTCGTTTCCCGTGTCAGCCACCCAGCAGCTTCTGTCTGCCGGGTTCACGCAAAGGGCCTGGGGCCGGTTGAAGCCTCCCAATCGCACGATCTCCGCCCCGCCCTCATCAAGGTGTACCACCTGGTTGTTGCCAGTGTCGGCCACCCAGCACGTGCCATCGCCCGGGTCCGCGGCGACACACTGAGGGTTCCAGAATCCGTTGGTCTGGCTGAGCACAGAGCCGTTTGCTGCCACGTGCATCACACTGGAACCGGTTGCGGCCCAGCAGGACCTGTCTGACGGCCTTACCGAGACCGACCGGGGCCTCCCGAAGGGGCTCCGCCAAACCTCGGCCACCTTTTCGGCCCTGGCCCATGGCACGCAGACAGCCGCGAGCCATGCCAGCATGCCTGCCAGAGTCATCAATGCACAGCGGTTCGACAATCTCTTCCCGTTCATCTCGCCCTACCTCATCTCTGCCTGGGTGGCACCCACCGGCGGCACCCTGAAGAACACTCAACCCGGGGCCCAAGTTGGCACCATGACCCACCTGTCCACGGCCCCTGCTGACAGACCAACGACCCACCTGCCGCAGCGACCGCGCACACGCCTTCTCCCGGCAGCTTGGACAGGCTAGCGGTCACGGTAGCGATCGTAGACGTACCTGATGATCTCGACCGGTCTGCCCAGCTTGTTATAGAAGACCTGCTCCACGAGATTCCCGTTGGCATCGTAGCGGAGATCGGTTCTTGTCCTCAGTCTCGCCGCGGGATACGCCCGCACGATCTGCGTGACGTTTCCACGCTCGTCGTAGGAGTACGACAACTGGGAGATGACGCGGCCCTCCCCGTTGAACGCAGCCACTTCGGTCGGATTCCCCGAGGCGTCGTAGGTGTAGGCCGTCCGCACCAGCACGCGCCCTTCGTTGTCAGCCGTGACCTGTTCCTTCGGTCTGCCGCTCCCATCATGGGTCAACAGCGTAGTAGACAGAATGCTCTCCCCGCCGGGCCCCTGGACGACGACCCGGCTGACCTTCCCGTCGGGCTTGTACTCTATGGCCACGGCGTTCAGCAGATCCCCCTGGAACGTCTTGGTGCTCACTTTCACCGGCCGGCCGGCCGCGTCGTATTCGTACTTAACCGCTGGGCCACGAGTCCCGTCCGGCAGATAGCTGACAGACTCGGCAAGGCGACCCTCGTCGTCATAATGGAAGGTCATCTTGGCGATGGCGGCCAGCTCCCCGGGCGGGTACTGGGCTTCCGCGACGCGTCCGTTCCTGTCATATATGTATTCGGAGGGCTTCGGGAGCGCCACATCCTGTCCGAGCGCCGTGCGCAGGGCTACGTTCCCCATGCGGTCGTACTCTATGAACAGGATCTGCGTGCCCTCCCCCTCCGTGCCGTCGGCCGCAACTAGGTAGCGCCAGACAGCCACCGATCTGATCCCGCGCTCCCGGATTCGATCTCGGGCCATCGGCGGGGCGAGATCGTGCGGCTGGCGTGTCTCAAGGCCCAACGGAACGCGGGGTGTCTGGGCCTGTGCGGGGCAAACAAGGGAAAACGCCAGCGTCAGCAGCCACACACAGAGGCCCGAGAGCATCGAGCGCTCTGCTATCACCACAGACTCCTTCGCTCGCCTGGAACGCATCTCAATCCTCCACCGGGCGCGGAGGGAGGACGGCGCATCGGCGAAACCGTCCGGGTTCCCCCGCAGCCGCCTACTCCCTGCGCGGCTCGCCGCCGCCCTGCTAACCCGCACCGGGTCCGCCCCCGGCCGCGCAGGCGGCCGTCTGTCGATGGGCGCTCCCCGGTTGCCTGGCTTCGAGGACGGTCTGCCTCAAACTGGCAATGTCCGCACGCAGTGCCTCGACCTCCGCCAGCGATGCTTGCGCTGCCCCCTGGCTCTGGGCGACCTCGGCCCGCAGAGCAGCAATCTCGTCCTCGTGAGTCTTCACCAGTCTCGCGAGGTCGCCCGAGTTCACCCCAACGGCGATCTTCACGTACTTCAGCCCTGCACTCGGGGATGAGTCCCAGGCGCGGCCGACGATCTTGGTGAACTCGTCGGCGGTCATCATCTCAGCGGATACAGCGACGCCGCTCCCATCCTCTAACCCGGACGGGATGACATAGTCGCCCTGTCTGACCGGCCCGATGACCTTCACATGGACCTGCCCGAGGAGTGTCACTTTCTCGAAGAGGTGTTCCTTCCCTGCGGCCGGCATATTCCCCACCACGGCCGGCGCGGCGGAGACAACCAGGACCTGCTGAGCGCCACCAGTCCTCTTTGTGACCCTGCCGCCGAAGACGCCAACGATATCCCCAAACGACATCTTCTCACCCTCGGTCACCCGCTCCAGGTACTCCGCGTAGTCGGCGCCGCCCGATTCGAACGCCACACCGAGAGACAGCATGTTCTTTAGAGTGGTGGCCCCCTCGACCGCCAAAAGGGTGCCCAGCGAGACCAGGTCCGAGCCATCGAACCCGGAGTCACTCGCCAGATCACTCGTGACGTTGATAACCAGCGCAACGGTCTGGCCGGCCACGCTGATCGCCTGGATCAGTCTGTCCCAGGAGAGCAGGTACTCGTACCAGGTCTGTCCCTCGATCCGGCCCACCGCACCGCCGTTGCGGTTGAAGAACGTGACGAAGTTGTTCGAGCCGCTGGGAATGGACTGGTCGACGCTGATCGCGATCCCTTGGTCCACCGCATCGACGACCAGAGCGTGCTGCAACGGCACTGCGCCGTTCCCTTCCTGGCTGCTGTGGATCGTGACCTGACCGTTGCCGGAGACGAGGAAGTGACCGGAATCGCCTATCACCCGCAGCGAGTCTCCCGGCACTGGGGCGTCAATCACGACTTGGCCGGTATTGGCGACACTGAGACTCCCTATGTCGCCAGCGGCCAGGAGCGGGAATCCCCACACGGGGCTGTGGATCTCGACCTGGCCGTCGTTGGAGACAGTGAGACTCCCAACATCGGGCGTCACCCGAAACGGATAAGCGAGGGGGATCCAGGGCTCGCGCTGATCTGCACGCACCCAGAGATCCGTGTAGAACTCGGCCCTCCCGGTCCCCTGGCCGTCCGGGTTTCCGAGGGGATCGAGGGTGTTTCCGATGATCCGGAGACGCTCCTGATTCGCGGTCCGGACTGCCAAACTGGCGGCATCGGTCGTTCCCAAGAAGTCATACGCGGGGTCGGTGGATGAGTTGCCGAACAGCGACCAAACCTGCCCGGGCACTCCCGGCCTCTGCTCCCTGTCAGTTGCTGCCGCTGCAGGCAAGTCGGCAACAAGCGCCGCGATCACGGTCAACACCAGCAGCAATAGGATGCTCTGCCCCCTCGACGCCAACACTCCTACGACGCGCTGCATTGTCGACATAACCATGCTTCCTTTCCCGCGAGAGTGCCCTTCCCTCATCTGGTCAGCGACCTGAGCCCGTCGGCCCGGGGCGCAGCAGAGACCCGCGCGGAAGGCCAGGCCAGACCAGGCCTCGTGTCGCCTACGGGCTCAAAGGGATTGCCTCACAAGCAGGATACGGGTCCTCGGAGAGGCGGACCTGCCATCGCTGATCGTCTGTCGGTTGAGCGAGAGCAAGGGGGGATAGTGCTAAGAAGCTGAGAGCACGTCTGTTGCTGCGAAGGTGAGCGGAGCCGCACCCTATCTGAGCTGGTCCGTTGGCTGAGATTGTACCAGCCCACTGCCGGACCGTCAAGTCTCCGCTGGAGTCACAGGTCGTTGTTCCCATAGGACGTGTCCTCAATAGTCCCCTGTGCGATGCCCAGACGATTGCTCTGTGGTCCCTGGCGAGACAGGTCCCCTTCTGTGCCCCTCAAGGCCCCCGTGAGACCTGCTGAGACCAGCCGGCCAGCCGGAACGCACTGACCCTGGCATCTGGGAGGAATCGCTGCTCGATGGGTCTGGAGATGATTTTCGCTGACCGATCCGGTCGGTTCCACGTGCGCTTGTTACGCGGCGATGGAACCGCCCTGAGCAGCGTTTCCAGGTCGTCCAGAGCTGCCCCGAGGGCTGCCCTCGCCACGATAGCTGAGGCCACAATCCCACACATGCACAACTGCACTACGCCGGCGGACATTCGGCCTGGAATGCTGTCCTCTCCAGCCCCGCGCTTCGCGCCGTCTGAGCCGTTGAGGCCGGTCGCATCGCCGCGTAACAACCACACGCGATCCCGTGCGCTCTGCAGACACCGCTAGCGTCCCCGAAGCGGCTCTCAGGGCGGCTCCATGCCCGTCTGACCGCTACAGCCGACTCCCTGCTGGAGGATGCGGGCACGAAGCCGATCCGGCTGCCGGTGCGCTCTCCCAATCTGAACGGGCATGCGGAACGCTGGATTCGCAGCCTGCGGGAGGAGTGCTTGGACCGTATCATCGTCCTCAACGAAGCACACCTGCACTGGGTGTTGAGGGAGTACGTCCCCTACTACAACGAACGTCGGCCCCATCAGTCACTTCAGGATCTTCCGCCGGAGGCCTTGCCTGAGTACCCCTGTGACGGCGAGATCGTCCGCCCGCCGGTGCTCGGCGGCCTCATCAACGACTACTGTCGCCTCGCCGCCTGACCGAGTGCTAGATCCGCTCCACCCTCTGGTGCCGCAGTTGCGCGCCTGACCTAGCCTTCGCGGCTCCGCCATCGCCTACTTCGATGACGCGCCAGTCCTCTCAGGCTTCGTCCACTTGCCACGCAGGAGGGCAGGTCCCGTTCTCCGCCTGCCCAAGATGCTCCCGGATCAGTTTCGGAACGCTACGCCTGCTGGCGGACTTCGCCTGCTACTACAACTCCTGGCGCCTGCACATGACCTTGGAGGGCGCGGTGCCGGAGCTGATTCACGCGGGCCAGCGGTGGCAGAGGCCGGCGCGGACGGCGAAGGCCGTTCCCGATCGCATCGAGCGCCGCTTCTTCCCCGAGACTCGCATTACGGCATTCCGACTCGCGGCCTAGCTGCGTCGGCTGACTACCCTCCGCCGCTGCCTAGCGCTCGACCGCGCAGTGCACGCGCACGCCGCCGGAGCCCAGTTCGCCATCGTTGTGCCGACCGTGCGGTCTCCTCCCGGTAAGATCCAGCGGCATCCCCAGCGCCTACCGGTCCCGACACCACGGCTCAGGACGGTTTCAGCGCTGCTGGACCACCACATAAGGCCCGAACCTGTTTCCCCGGGCAAGGTGAGGGAGGCCGTCAGGGCAAGGCCAGAGCGGCTTCACGGCGAAATGGCCGCTACAGGGAGTTCGACTTCGGCGATGTGGGGAGCCTACAGCCGGCGCTGACAAGATCCGACTTGCGGAGAAGGAAAGTGCATCTGAGCGGCGAACAACCACTGCTGCTGGCCGCGAAGCGCGTTGGGTTCATAGGGGAGGAACTACTATGGGCGTCCTGCAACTCAAGAGCAGGGGAAGGCTGGGTATGAGCAGGTATCTGGTCGCGCTGTGGGTGGTCACGGGGATGGCCCTGGCCGGTTGCGGCAGCACCAAACCCCGGACCGTAGCGACTGGTAGTGTAGGTGCTGGGGGGACCGTCGTGACGGATTCTGACGGGGAGCCAGGCCCGTGGTATCTCCGAGGGCAGCTGGCATCCGTAGACGACAGACTGAAGAAGACGCTGAACCTCGAGGTTGACCCTGCACAGGTTAGGGACGGGCAGCTCGGCTATCTTGTCATTCACTCGCCCTACTTCCCGCGCGAGAAGCAGTCCTCCGACAGGCCACTGTCAACCCTCCAGCCTCGCTGGAAGATGCGTATCGAGATCAACGGGCGGGAGTTGACCACGCAGGATGTCTTCGCGCTGGGATCCAAGGGCTGGCATTGGATCCCGGTGAGTTCTGATCTGCTGCGAAGGGGCGAGAACGAGATCGTATTCTCTCTCCCGGATGGCGGCGTGTATGTTTATGTGGCCATTGACCCTGACACGAACCATGGACGGAGCGCGGCGTCGAACGATGCGGGCAAGACCTGGAGCGATATTCTCGATCCGACACATATCGGCAAGGACAGAATCATCGTCAAGGTGGACGGCAGGCCGACAGAAGTGCACGCCAAAGGCGAGTATATGGTTCAGTTGAGGTTCCGGCCCTCATAGCGCGTCAAGACGCTGGCGGGACACTGTGGGCAGCGCCTTCGGTTGTGCGGCTCCTGATTACCTGGCATGCATCAGTCTGCGGGCACTGACTGTGGTGCCGCCCGGTCGCCTATTTTCGGCACCCATACGAGATCGCCAGATCTCAGCGCGACGTCGCGGCTGGGGTCGTTGTCTATATAGGCGCCGCTTATATCAATCCACTCCTGATCGCCGTCCACATGGACTAGGAGCACGTGGGCAAGGTCGGCTAGCGGCATGGCCTGGCCAGCGATCTTGATGACCTGCGCCACTCCCAGCCCCTTGGTGGCCTCGCGCGGCCCTGGATACCCCACGGCTCCGACAACGAACACAGAGATCGTGTCGAGCCGGACAATGTCCAGAACATCCCCGGGGCCGACCTCCAGGTTCTCCTCAGGCGACAAGGCGAGGAGCAGTCTTTGCAGGTTGATCTCTCTCGGCCTCGTCTCCCCCTGGCGTAGCAGGTAAGCCTTCGCCATATCGGGGCGCACCAGGAGCCCGCCCGCGGCAGCGATCAGTTCCGTCAGCCGCCATCGTGGCTGGAGTGGCATCACACCCTGCGTCGCGACTGGGCCAAGCACATAGGCCCGACGGGGCCCCATGGTCACTAGTGAGACGGAGACCTGGGGCTTCGCAATGACTCGCCCCATGCCCTTCGCGATCCTGTCGGCCACCTCCTGAGAGGTACGCCCCGCCACCACGACCTCGCCGACGAGAGGCAGCATCACCTTCCCGTCCGGACGGACAGTGTAGCCCATGGCGAGATCGGCGCGCCCGAAGACGTGCAAGTTGAAGACATCTCCCGGGTAGAAGCGATACTCAGAGACATCGTTGGCCTGCCCGCGTCCCGCGGACCACAGTAGGAGCAATCCCAGCACTGCGCACGCCCGTGTCAGCCGCCCCATCTTCACCTTCTCCCTTCCGCCGGCCGATTGCCTGCCTCAACCCATGCTTCTCCAGTGTTACGTCGAGTCGAGAGCCGCCTCCTTCCGCGTCCTAGCAGGGGAACCGACGTGGCCGGCGAACGCAGACCCAGGGGGTGATGGCCCTATGGCCGAGGAGCGATGACCCCGTGAGAATCGTGTACTACTACCGCGGGATCGCGGCGAACACGGTACGGCTGAACATAGGCAATATGGTCACCGCGCTACGGCAACTGGGTCACGAGGTGACCCTATGCTTTCCCATGACTGCGGATACCAGCGAGGATGATACACGCCCGAGAATGGCGGCCGGCCGACGTCATCGCGTCCCGCGACTCGTGTGGAACCTGGCGCAGTTGTGGGCGGACCGCCGATGCCAAAGGGCGCTTCTGCAGTTGTGCCGAGAACAACAACCGGATTTGATCCATGAGCGGCACCTTGCCTTCAGTCGCGGAGCGGTCAAAGTATCGCGGCAACTGGGCATACCTCTCATCACCATTGCGCACGAATTCCCGGCGCACCAGATGCCACAGAGGTTCTCCCCCCTGCTGCGATGGCTGGCGAGGCGGATGGAGCGGGCCTCCCTGCGGGGCGCCGATCGGCTGGTGGTCGTGTCCACCCCTCTCCGCGACTGGGTGGTTCAGAACCTCCTGCCCCCCGGGAAGGTAGCCGTCATCCCCAACGGAGTGCGGGAGGAGCTGTTTGTGAATCTAGCTGCGGCTCGCACCCGTCGGCGCTGCGAGCTGAACCTTGGTGCACACGACGTGGCATTGGCCTACCTTCAGAGATGGGATCGCAACCCCGTTCACGCCGCAGCGGAGCAGTTGCTGTCTGAGTTAATGGCGTCGCTGGCGGGCCTGCCCGTGCGACTAGTATCCTTGGGAGGGGGCACGCAGTTCGATGAAGTACGTGCGCGCTTCAGCGTGGATCCCAGAGTGAATGGGCGCGTGTGCTTTGTGGGGCAGGTTCCTCACCAGGAGGTGCCCGGATATCTGGCCGCCTGCGACATTGGCATCATTCCCACCCACGAATCCTTCACCTCCCCCATGAAGCTGTTTGAGTACATGGCGGCAGGGCCTGTCGTTGTCGCGCCCGCACTCCCCAACATCCGAGAGATCGTGCGAGACAAGGAAACTGGGCGTCTCTTCGCGCCCGGCGATGTGGCGGCCATGGGGCGAATCGTGGCGGAGTTGGTCCTGGATCCTGCTCAGCGTCAAAGGCTTCGGGAGGAGGCTCGCGCACAGGTATTCAGGAAACACACTTGGCGGAGCAACGCGGAGCGGTTCCTGCAACTGGCGCACGAGGTGATAGATGCGAGAGGCAGGTGAGGCCATCCGAGTGGCGCTGGTCAGCTCTGATGTGAGCCTCCAGAGCGGCGCGGCCTTGTGCCTGCGCGACCTTGCCCAAGCATTGCAGGGCCGCGACGGCGTCGAAGAAGTGCTCTATCTCGCCGATGACGGGGCATTCGCCGAAGAGCTTCGGGCGCGAGGCATTCGCGTCCGAATCACCGGCGTTCACCGCCCCAGCCTGCGAAAGGGCGTTTTCAGTCTGCTCGGCTATGCCCTGAAGTTCCCTCTGGATTGTCTTCGGCTGGCCCGTTCGCTCCGTCAGGACAGGGTTCATATCGTCCACGCCAACGAGTTCCTCGAGTTCCAGGCCGGCGTGGCCGCGCGCCTGATCGGCCGGCCATGCCTGTTCCACATCCGCTGGCCACTGAACAGCGCCGCCGTCTATAGGCTCCTGGGAAGAGTGAGCAGCAAGCTGGCCACGCACCTTATTGCGGTGTCCGCTGCCACCGCAGGGATCTGCGCGCAAGTCACGGGCCGCCAGCCCGAAGTGGTCTATGACGCGGGCCCTGACCCATCCAAGTTCTCACCCTCCCGGTGCCCTGGCGATCTGCTGACAGCTCTGGGGCTCCCCGCCGACGCTCAGGTGATCACCATGGTTTCGAAGCTGGTACCGGGCAAGGGGCATGACACGTTCCTGGAGGTCGCCGCGCAGCTCGCTCCATCGCACCCGCGTGCGCGGTTCCTGATTGTGGGGGGAGAAGTACCGGGAGCAGGAGGCTACGCGAGATGGCTCCGCAACAGGGCGAATCTGCCGCCCCTCGCGGGGCGGGTCACGTTCACGGGCCACCGTGGGGACGTGGCGCGGATTCTCGCCGCCACGGCCGTGGTCTGTCATCTGCCCGCGATCGCCGACTCCTTTCCTGGGGTGGTGTTAGAGGCGATGAGCTGTGGCTGTCCGGTGGTAGCCTCCCGCGTCGGTGGGCTGGCTGAGCAAGTGACTGACGGGGAGACCGGCTTTCTGGTGCCGGCCGGCGATGTGGCGGCCGGGGTGGCGGCAGTCTGTGCTCTACTGGATGACCCGCGGCGTCGCCAGCTCATGGGCCAGGCCGCAAGGGCGGCGGTGCTGTCCCGGTTCGGAGTCGAGCGGCAAGCACGGGGGGTGCTGGCGGTCTATCGCAGACTCGCGGCCGCGGAGGCGAAGGCGAGTCCGGCCCGCCGCCGGAACAGGTGAGCGGGTGCGGTGCGCGGAACTCTGGCTCCAGGATGACCGGACTCGACAGTCCCCCGCGTAAGTATCTGGGTCTGGACGATGCTGCCCAGGGCGCGCCAGAGGGAGAGTCCGGCTGAGGCCTCATGAGGATACTGCTGCTCGCCACCCACTTCGCGCCCGAGCTCACGGGCAACGCTCCTTTGCTGGGCGAACTGTGCGCAGACCTGGCTGCGCGGGGCCATCAGACTCACGTGCTTGCCGGCCCAGCCGAGCAGAATGTCCTGGACTTGCCGCCGTGGCACCGTCGGCTCGGAATCTGCCGAGAGCATATCGAGGGGATCCCTGTAGTGCGAGTCAATGGCCTACCCCTGGGACCGGCCTGGCCCCGGCGGTTGATGATGCTGGTGTGGTTCCCTCTGGTGGCTTTCTGGGTGGGCCTGCTGATGCCCAGCTGCGATGTCATCCTCTGCCCTTCTCCGCCCATGTGGCTGGGCCTAGCGGCCCATCTGCTCGGGCGCATACGTCGCGTTCCCTACGTATATGTGGTGCAGGACCTGTGGCCGGATGCGCCGATCCGGCTAGGGCTGGTGCGTAGTCGCCTCATGCTCTGGCTGCTGCGCCGCATCGAGCAGTTGGTCTACCGGGGAGCAAGCCGGATCGTTGTGATCACCGGCATCATGGAGAGGCGCCTGGTCGAGCTAGGAGTGAGAGCGGAGAAGATAGACCAGATCCCCAACTGGGTGGACCTGAGCTTCTTCGCGACCCCGGCGGGCCCCTGCCCTCGGCGGTGGCGGGAGGGGCTGTCCATCCGTCCCGAAGACGTGCTGGTGCTCTACTCGGGCAACATGGGGCGGAGTCACCCGGTGCAGGTAGTGGTGGAGGCGGCCTCGCGGCTGACGTACAGGCCCGAGATCCGGTTCGTACTAGTGGGTGCAGGGGCGGCCTTGGAGCCCGCCCGCGCGGCGGCGCGGCGGGCCCGGCTAGACAATGTGTGCTTCCTGCCGTTTCAGCCGCGGGCGACCCTTCCTGCGATGCTGGCCAGTGCAGACATCGCGGTAGTGACCCAGCTTGCCGGCATGGGAGCCTTCTCGCTGCCCTCGCGCATTTACATGTTCCTGGCCGCCGGGCTCCCGCTCGTGGGCAGCTTGGACCGAGATAGCGGCGCGGCCGAACTGCTGGCTGAGGCCGGCTGTGGTATCCGGGTGGACCCAGATGATCCCGCCGCGCTGGCCGATGCCATCGCTCGACTGGCGAGTGACCAGGAGCTGCGCCGGCAGCTTGGCGAGTCCGGCCGCCGCTACGCCGCCCGCTACTGCGGACGCCAGGGCGCGACTCGACGCTACGAGGAGACTCTGCTGCGCGCTCTTGGCGTCGGGCGGCCGGGGAGAGCGCGCCGTGACCGGAAGCGCGAACCCTGCCGATGAGCTTCGCAGACAGCACCGGTGTCGCGAAGCCCGGCTGGGACACCACCATGAGGCAGGAGATCCTGGACTCTGGCTGGGGGTTCGTCTGGCAAGGCTCATCTGTGGAAGCGCCTGTCAATGCCGGTAGTTGTGTTGCGGCGCGCGACTTCCTTGTACGAGCCCCCCGTCCAGCCGAGCGCCGGGCCGAGCCCCTGTCGCGGTCAATTCGCCGTAGCACCCCCCAACCTTGCTCTGACGGCATTCTCTGCTGTATCGTGGGCGCTCCACTTCGGCGGAGGATGCATCCACGTGGAACCTGCTGCGAGGTCTGTTTCCGCGGCGATGAAGGCAGTACTGCTGAGTGCCCGGTGGGAGGGATGGAGCAGGCGGCTGGGGCTGGCGAAGGCGGCGAGTGCTTCCGACGACAGCGCTCAGGCGCTGGCCGAGAACCTTATTCTCCGGGACAGACTCGAGTTCCTGACCGAACGGCTGGCTTGTGCGCAGCGCCGTCTGAAGCTGGCTTCCCTCTCGCGAAGGCCGCCCCGTCGGGCCACCGACTGGAGTCGCTGTCCGACTCACGACCGGCGAGGCAATGCCCCCGCAGGGCAACCGAGCCCGTTTCTGCAGATGGCGCAGTCCGCCAGCGGCTTCAGCTCCGGGAAAGCCAGCAACGACACCAGATCACATGCACTCTCCGGGGAAGACGCGGGGCCATATCAGGCCACCCTGACCACTTCACCCAGACCCGTTTTCTGGGGCACGGTTAGTGTTCAGCTTGACTCGCGCTCGACCTGCCGGTAGTCCCCGAGGCTGGTAACCAGGCGGGACTTGAGCGCGGCGGCGAGGCGCAGGGTTTGGCGCCGGACGGGAAGGCGCCGGGCAAGGTTGGCGGGGAGATGACGGAAGGCGGAAAGCAGACCGCGCATGCTCGCAGAGACTAGACCCCGACGGGCGTAGCAAACGGGCAAGTAGACAGACTTCCAGACCGTGTAAAGCAAGACTTCGGGCCAGGGTAGGTTGCGCCAGCAAGTCCACAGTTCGTTGCGGGTGTGGTAGTAGGCCATATCGCTGGGGAGACGGGCCTTGGCGGAACGCTTGTGACGGCATGTGACATCTGGTAGGTACATGATCCGCCACCCCTGCTCCAAGAGACGGTAACCGAGGTCGAGTTCCTCGCATTGACGCATGAAGTCATCCGGGTAGTGGCCAACCTGACGCAAGGCCCTGAGACGGACAGCGGCTGCGCCACCCGGAAAGGTATAGGTGTAACAGGGCCGATCGGGACGGCCGAACCGAGAGAAGGCCCAGCGCTCTGGAGCTTCGGTGTAGTAGTTCACAACGCGGCCATAGCCAACAGCGAGACGCTCGTCCCTGGCAAAGGGGTCAGCGAAAAGGGCGAGGACATCATTTGAGACGACTAGGTCGTCATCGAGGCAGACGGCGATATCACCGCGGGCAGCGCGCAGACCTGCATTACGCCCGCCAGGGCAACCCAGATTGGTTTCGGTACGGATGGCATGAACCTCCGGGAACTCCTTGGAGAGCAGCTCCCAGGTGGCATCGGTGGATGCATTGTCCACGACGATGGTTTCATAGGCAGGGAGCGTCTGGCGGCGCAGGCCGAGCAGAAGCCCCCGCAGATCGTCCTTGCGCTCGCGCGTGACAATGACGACGGAAACCTTCAGATCAGCATCTGAGAGCATGCTGCTCACTGTGGCCTGCGCTCCGTCCCGATAGGCAGCTTGCCTGTGGAGGAGATGGACACGCACCGTCGCGCCTTGGGTACCAACTCCTCACCTTCCACCTTCCGTCCTTACCTCTCGCCCCCAACTCCGGAGTTCCCGGTTGTGCACCTGCACGCCTGCCCGGTGATAGCCCTGCCCTGACCGCCCCGTCTCTTCCCCCCCAAGCACGGCCGCCTCCCCTCGGAATCGGTGGGCGAATCGCGTCCGAATAGACAGTGCATGCCGCACCATCCGTCCGGGCTCACGGAGGCAGCAAGATAGGACAGCCGTCTCCAGACGCGCCGCTCCGACTGCGCCCGATGCCGACGGCGACAGTGACGACGCCAGCTGCTATCATGGTCTGCCACTCGCTTCGTGGCGTTCGTCTGCCCCACGCTCCCCGCTGTCTGCCGCGCGCGACCGATGAGTAAACATGCTCACAGACGCTGCGAGTGCATGGCGAGTCGCGCTGGGCAGTAGCACTGCGCAGATCGTCAAGTAGGCTGTCGCACCGGCAGCGAGGAGGATCGCGACATGCAGGAGCAACAAACCCAAGCTGGCGGCCTCACCGATCCTGAACCGCTGCAGTCCAATCGTCACCGCCGCGGTCGCCGCTCCCGCCGCGCTGCATCGGAGCGCGGACCAGACCATCTCTCGACCACCGATGGCTCCCATGTGGCGGCGGAGGCCTACCGCCAGGTCCACTGCATACACCCCCATGGCGATGGATTGCGCGAGGGCAAGGCCGAGGTACCCCACCGGCCTCACCAAGGCGACGGAGAGGACGATCTGCAAGGTGTATGCCCTGACGGAGATCTTCGCCAGAGATCGCGTCTCCCGCAGCGCCAGGAACACTTGGATGAGCATCCAGGCCAGGGCCTGGGGCGGCAATCCCGCCCCGTAATAGACAACCGCCAGTGCGGTAATGTGGGTGGCCTCCGCGTCGAACGCGCCTCGCTGGTAGAGCAGCCTCACAATTGGGTGAGCCGCGAAGATGAGCAGGGCGGTCGCCAGGATAGTCGCGAATACCAAGGGCCGGGCCGCAGCGCCCAGCGCGTCGCGCAGGGCGCCAGACTTCGCGTCGCCCGCGAGTCGCGAGAGTCTTGGCAACGCGACCGTGCAGACCGGATCAACCACCACCCCGCGCACTAACCCGAGTAGCATCAGCGCAAACCACAAGGCCGAGATCCGCCCTGAGGGCAGATATGATCCGAGGTGTCTGGTGGCGAGCACGCTTGCCTGACTGGCTACCATCACCACCATGAGCGGGAGGCCCAGCCGAGCCGTCTGTCTTACCGCAGGGGTCCACAGGTTGAGCTTGGCCCGTGGCCTAAGACCCAGCCCCTTGAGGCCGACGACCTGGGCTGCCAGGGCGAGCGCGCTACCAGCTACCAGGCCGACCGCGACGCTAGCGATGCCGAGGGAGCGCGTGAGCAGTAGGATGCAGGCAATCGCACCCACATGGGGCAGCGCTCGGATGGTCGCGGGGACGGCGAACCGTCGGTAGGCGTTCCCCACCGCCCCCACAAAGTAGGCCAGGGCGAGCAGCGGCAGAACAGGAATCACGACTCGGCAGAGATGAGTTGCTTGTGCGCGCGACACGGGATCGAATCCCCGCGCCAGCAGCGCCATCAACCATGGCGCGCCCAGGAAGGTGAGCAGGCCGGCGATCCCCGCGACTGCGAGTACCCAGTTGAAGAGGGCGGCGTAGAGATCGCGCCGCTCCTGCTGGGTGGTGCCGGAGGCGGCGAAGAGCGCGGTGGCAATGCCGCGAAGCATGTCCAGGCCCAGCAGCATGATGAGAAAGTCGGGCACGGAGCGGGCCAGCATCAGGGCATCCACTGGCCGGCTCGCGCCGAAATTCTTCGCGATCAGGGTGTTGGTGCCGAGGCCCAGTACCATGCCCACACCGGCGAAGAAGGACACGATGGCAGTGGAACTGAGAGTATCCCCGCGTTCTCCGATGGCCTCCGTCAACTCAGCACGTCCCGGTAGATCTGCTGCAACCTCTGCGCCGTGACACGGATATCGAACCGATCCTTGACGCGGGCCCGTCCGGCCCGGCCCATCTGGGTGCGCAGGTCAACATCGCGCGCCAGCCTGATGATCGCTTCCGCCAGCGCGTCAGGATCAGAGGGAGGCGCGAGCAGGCCGGTGGATCCATCGGCGACGACCTCCGGCAGTCCGCCCACACTGGTGGCAACGACGGGGAGTTCGCAGGCCATCGCTTCGCACACCGCGAGGCCAAAGCCCTCACTCAGGGAGGGCAGGACAAAGATGTCCATGCAGTTGAGCAGCTCCGCGATATCGGAGCGCGCTCCAGTGAAGATGACCAGGCCGGTAAGCCCCACATCGGAGACTTGCCGCTCCAGGAGCGCACGCTCGGGGCCGGCGCCGACGAACAGGAAACGCGACTCTGGAACAGCGGCTACTACCTGCGTGGCGGCGGCGATCAGATACCGATGGCCTTTGGCCGAGTAGAGGGAGCCAACCGTGCCGATCAGCAGGGAGCGCTCTGTGAGGCAGAGCGCATGCCGTGCCCGCTGGCGCATGGGGGCGGTCCGTCGCGCGAACCGCTGAAGGTCCACGCCGCTGGGCAAGGTCTCGACTCGAGGAACACCAGCCCTCGGGCCCCTGTAGCTTCGGGCGACGCTCTCCGAAATGGCAATGAGTCGGTCATAGTGCCGTCGGTCCGCCCCGTCGAGCCAAGCCCTGACGACTTGCCGCCAGCCAGTGCGCTGGTGATAGTCGGCGGTGGCATGCAGATGGGCGATCACGGCCCGGGCCTTGGCGAGACGCGCCAGAGTCGGCACCCAGTATAGTGTACTGTGCGGGTGCAGATGCGTATGGACGATGTCTGGCCGCCTGGCTCGGAAGACGCGCAGGACGGCAGCAGCGCCGGCTGGATCGAGATTCCCACGGCACGGGACGCGTACCGTGTCCACCCCCAGGTGCGAGAGCTCGTGCTCCAGCGCGCCGCCGGACAGAGAGCAGACCATGAACTCGAGTTGCTCTCGGTCCGAGTGCGCGATCAAGTCTACGAGGAGGCGCTCTGCGCCTCCGATGTTCAGACTCCCTATCACCATGAGAACGCGCGGCCGCGAGACGTGCCTGTCCGCCATCGGTCTAGATTCCGTCATCTGAGACTGCCACCCACTCATGCATCCTTGACACCTATGAAGGTTCGCGTGTCGGCCACTAACCGGGAGAACAGCGGGTGCAGTAAGCGGTCGCGAAGCGTGCCGCGGTAGTTCAGGTAAGGCCGGGTCGGGATCTCGCGCACGCCCAGCTCCGCACACAGCCCTGCCACCCTCTCCCAGTCAAGCCCGTGCCCTTGCGTCACCCAATAGTCAGCCCACCAGTACCGGCTTGCTGAAGCAGCATCATCTCCCGACTTGGCGCCCGCCAGGGGGAGCAACGCGGCCCGCAGCACACTCTTCATTCTCACGGTTCGTAGACGCGTGTAGACCCGCCATCTCCACAGTTCCGCGGGCGCCATCGCGCGATGCTCGTGGTCTAGATAGAGGACCCCTCCCGGTTTCAGCACGCGCACCATCTCCCGGATCGCCGCCATGTAGTCCGGTAGATGATGCATAACAGAGTAGGCGCCGACGAAATCGTACTCCTCTCCCTTCCCCGGGATATGCTCGGCCTCGGATATCGTCACCGTCAGCAACTCTGCAGCCACCGCCTCTGGGAACTTACGCTGTAGAGCGGCCAGCATCTCGGGACTCAAGTCCACGGCCGTCGTGGTATACCCCAGCTCCAGCAACCACCTCGTAAGATTCCCCGTGCCCGCGCCGACATCGAGGGCGCGATGCCCCCCGCTCTTGCAGTACGAGGATGCCAGGGAAACCATGCGCGCGAGGCGCTTCTGTTCCACGGGGTTGAATATCTCCGCGTGCACCTGGTCATAGATGCAGGCCTCCTCTCCGTGCAGTTCCAGGTTAGCCTGCAGGATTCTATCGCGCAATTGCTCAGTCAGAGTGAGCTCCCTTCGCCGTTTGTAGCCCCTCCGGATTCATGCCTAAGATCACCCCAGCCAGGAACAGGAAAAAGCAGAAGAAACTTCCCAGCGCCGGTTGCACGGAGAAGGTCTCCTGGCCGACGCAGGTCATCACCAGGGCGACGAGGGCGCAGAGAAATCCGACAGCCAGCCTCCTCGCGGCACTATCCATCTGGTGCCTTACTCGCCTGATCGTCTCTTTGAAGAGCACATACAGGAACCAGAGGAACACCACGATTCCAGGGAGCCCTAGCTCGGCCCACGTGTGGAGGAAGTTGTTGTGCGCCCCGCCCGCGGAAACCTCGGACATCGGCGTCCAGCGGTATTGCATGAATCCATAGCCAAAGAAGGGGGCTGTAGGCGAGATGGCCATTCCCCGGCTGACAGCCGTCACCGTCTTCACCCTGGTCATGATAGAATCGTAGGCCGGGCTCCCGGGCTGGAATGTAACCTGAATACGCTGCTTTGTCTGCTGCGGCACCAGCGTCTGCCATCCGGCCGTCGCCAAGGCCAGGCCGACTACCAGCGCCCCGGCGAGAATAACCCGAGCCCTTCTCCCTGCCACAAGTACCAGCGCCGCCATGCCCACCGCGACCATCAGCCAGGAGAATCGCGACGGGCTTCGCAGGATGACAGCAAGGAGCAGGGCGAGACTGCCGAACATCGCCCAACCCAAGGCGCGCCGTCGGTACGCCACCGCGACCGCCCCAACGACGAACACCATGGTAGCGAGATACCAACCCAAGTGCCCGTAATGGTAGGAGAGGGTGGATGTCTCTGCCGACAGCGGTCGGGGCCAGCCCGAGAGCGCATATGCAAATCCGGTGATCCAGCAGAACAGGGAGAACCCGGCCGCCCATAGCGCTCCTACCCACAGAGAGATGAGACCAGTCCTGGCATACGCGGGGTCCGCCGCCAAGCTGCTAGCCGCCAGATAGACCAGGACAGCCGCACCTAGCCTCATCACTCCGAACCAGCCCAGGAGCACGTGGGACGGCTGAGCGCTCCCCATGAACAGCACTATCACCGAACAGGCACCCAATCCCCACCAGACAAGTAGGGGCCAGGCCAACGGGGTCATGCGGAGCTGCCGCCCGCCGCCCCGCGCGAGCCGCAGCGCCAGCGACATTGTCAACAACAGGAGTGCGGCATCGTCCAAACGCACGAACGCGTCGCTGTCAATCTGCGTCCGGACGACCGGGATGGAGATCGCAAACGAGAACCCGAGCAGCGCAAACGGCACGCCCGGCGCCTCCAACGAGGCCAGTGCGACCAGCAGCGCCCCGACGGCGACCAGGAGCAAGATCCGGTCCAACCCGATCGCCACTCCAGCGAGGACCGCCAGGGTCAAGAAGAGGCCAGACGCCAGCGCGGCGAGGCGGCCGTAGTCGCCCCGGTGATGAATTCGCGCGGGCCTCGCGGTCGGAGCAGGAGGCACCGACTGCTCGGAGGGAGAAATCATGGTATGCCCTGATGCTACCTCGGGCCGTTGCCGCTCACTTGCAGACGCTCCAGCGTGAGTGCAGCCAGCAGCCCCAGGGTGGAACCTACGATCAGCGCCAGGAGTAGCTTGAGGAACCTGTGCTGCGGTACCGGCAACGTTGGGACCTGCGCCGGAGAGAAGACGCTGACATTTGGGAGGCGGGCCGCGGAGCTGACCAACAGATCGCGGTACTGCTTCGCTAGCTTCTCGTAAGTCTCCTTATGGGCATTTACCTCGGTGTCCAGTCTCTCCACGTCATAGGATTGTTGGTCCAATCTCCGCAACGCTTGCTCGACCTGTGTCCGCTGCGAGAGCAGTTCCCTCTTACTCGCTAGGGCGGACTGCTGCTCAGCCCGAAGTCGCGCCGCTTCCTCCTCCAGCTTCTGCACCGTCTCGCTTGCCAGGCTCGATGGCTGACGCTCCACTTGCTTCGATAGGCTGGCAAGTGAGGCGTTCACTCCGGCGAGCGTGACCTCCAACTCCTCTAGCTGCTTGCGGACTTCCAGTAACCGAGTCATGGCCGCCGCTCTCTCGCTGGTGTGGTCGTAGATCCCGGTCCCTTTGTGGTACTCCAGCAGATCATTCTGTGCCTTAGACAGCAACCGCGCTTCTTCCTCAGATTGCTGCCGCACATACTCTGCTGCCTGAGACGCCGCCGACTGGTTGTAGGCCTGGGCGAGCTTGACGTGCACGTCAGCTAAGGCATTGGCAAGGGCCGCGGCCGCCTTCGGGTTGGGCGCACGGACTCTGATCCTGACAACATCGGTGCCAGCGATGGGACTTACGTCTAGGTCCACAGCACTTGCGCGCGCTGGGAACACCGGGCGCAGATCTCGCGGCAATGCGTCCAGCGCCGCCCGTACCTCGGAGGCCGACCTCACTTGCTCCGCGTGCGTCTGGATGCTGCGCGCCCTGGTCGCTCCGATGACGTCAGCTACCACCGGCAGATCGGCCGCCGTCACCGAACTGAGTTGCGGCTGCGCGATGAGCATACGCACTACTGCCTCGTACATTGGCCTACTGGTGAGCGTGAGTCCAACGCTGATCGCGACCACTATTGATGTGACGCCGCTAACCAGGACCCAGTACCTCAAACCTATCGCCAGGAGCCACGCGATGCCAGAGGGGGAGTGCTGCAACTCCTGTCCCGAACTTCGGCCCACTGCCTTGCGGGTTTCCATTCATTCCTCCCCACGGATGCGCCTGAGCATTTCGGCGGCACCGCCTGGCATTGCCCTCCTCAGATCTGGTATTCGACAACCGAAGGTTCGTCCCTGCGGCCCGCGCCTCTGTGGGCGGGAGACATTGGTGGGCTGGCACCGGGCGATCGTGCGGAGACACTGGAGGTTGTTGTCCCGGAGGAAGCCCGGCCGGCCGCCTGAGATCACCCCAGAGATGGAGCAGCCGGTGCTCAGGATCGCCCGAGAGAACCGGTGGATGGGCTATGGCAAGATCGCCGGGGAGATGCGCAAGCTGGGCTTCTCCCGCTTCGGCCGCACCAGCGTCAAGCGCATCCTGAACCAGCACGGGCTCACTCCCGAACGTCGGCGCACCAGGGGCCGAGGCTGGCTGCCGTTCCTCAGCCACTACGGCCAGTTCATCTGGGCG
>Ga0315307_1000103_pt1 | contig 33419 bp, 29 predicted proteins | sample TDP2_MG_FD_203079 | JGI IMG/M metagenome (GOLD analysis project Ga0315307, IMG submission 203079) | Freshwater sediment microbial communities from Lake Towuti, South Sulawesi, Indonesia - TDP2 | ecosystem: Environmental > Aquatic > Freshwater > Lake > Sediment | place: Indonesia: South Sulawesi...
GGCTTCATCGTCAAACCATCCCATTTCCGTTCTCTGAATGAAGCCGTTGCTTATCGCTAGGAAGAACGCTGATAACAGCCCTGTCGTCTTCCCTCCCACTTCCTTCCCCAAGAAGTATATGATGAGACCCGCTGCTGTGGCCTCGATCGGGGGTAGGATCACAGCTAGGTGTAGAGGGGAGATGAACACGCCTAGAGACGTAAAGGTATTGTAGATGAGTGCGTGTGCGAACGCGACTCCTGGGAAGGCGGTGTGTGTCACATCTCTTCCGTAGGGGTACCAAACCGCGTTGTCGTGGAGGTTAAACCAATCCGCAAAACCCTGCCAGCCGCTGCTTTCAATGTAGGTTGCCTGATAGAACTGATAATAAGGGTCGAACTCCGATAACGCGGCTCCCCAGCGAAGAGGCAGCATCCTTATCATGAAAGTGATGGCTAGACATGAGAACAAGATCGCGGCTTCGACTAATGCGGGTTTGGAAAGACGCTGCAGTCGCCTGGAGACTGATGAAAGCTTCTCTCTGACAGAACTCAAAGCTCGTTTTTCCCCGGGGTTCATTGAGACGGTTCCGGTTCTGTATTTATCCTTATCTCTAAGGGGCTCTCCCTGAGCTCAGATCCGCACTTGGGGCAAGTGCAGCCATTTTGACGGGCTACCTCTTCAGGGAGTTTGAGTTCGTTTCCCTCGTACAGGGTGTGGCCGCACTTATTGCAGGCGATGACTAACAAAGCTCTCCCTCGGCCACAGGAATGAATCTCACGATCAAGATATATATGTTGCTCGGAGCCGCCCTCTCTCCATCCATGAAGCCTGGGAGCTTGATCTCTGGATGTCTGCCACCGCCGTGCGCAGGGCCTTCATAATAGCCGAGAAGCCAACAGCAGCGAGAAGGATAGCTGAAGCATTAGATAGAAGGGGTTCACCCAAGAAGGTGAAGGGAAGAGCCTTCGAGTATTACATATCCGAGGGTGAAGGTGAAGAGATACTGGTCTGCCCTGCCCTCGGACACCTATACACTTTGGTCGATCTTCGCGGTGACAAGAGTCTTTACCCATCCTTCGTCACCAAATGGGTTTCAAGGGACCGCGCTGAGAGAGGCTTGCAGAGAGTTAGGGCTTGGATTCAGGAGATAACGCAGCTCTCCAAGCGAGCAGACCAGTTCATCAACGCATGCGACTATGACGTAGAGGGCAGCCTAATCGGTTCAACCATACTTAAGTACGCTTGTTCAGAAAAGGACAAGACCGCTGCCAGAATGCGTTTTTCTACCTTGACCAAGGCCGACATATTGCTCGCCTACAAGAACATGGCTTCCGGAACGGATGATTCACTGGTAGAGGCGGGGCTTGCTAGACATGAAGTTGACTTCCTATATGGTATAAATTTGTCTAGGCTGCTTACCACATCCCAAAAGAGGCTGAGCGGCAGATATAGTACAATAAGCGCTGGACGAGTGCAGAGTCCAACCCTCGGCTTTGTGATACAACGTGACGAAGAGATCAATTCTTTTGTACCGATCCCTCACTTTGAAATAGATGCAGCGTTCAAAGTGGGAGAAGAGACAGTAGCCGCCTCTTACCAGAAGGGGAAGATCCAAAAACTTTCAGAGGCGAACAGGATAGTTTCAGAGTGTGAAAACAGTCGGGGCATAGTAAAGGAGATCAAAGAGAGAACCGTTACAAGGAGTTCTCCGTACCCATTTGATATAGGTTCACTGCAGAGGGCGGCTTACACCCTCTTCAATCTCAGTCCTACAAGATCCATGGGAATCCTCGAACGTCTTTACCTAGATGCTCTGATCTCGTACCCCAGAACCGGAAGCCAGAAGCTTCCTTCAACAATAGACGTCGAGAGCAAACTCAAAGACCTAGCGTCCATTCCAAAGTACTCAGAGTTGGCAAAAGAGCTGGTTGAGAACGGATGCTTCCGGCCTAGGCAGGGCGTTAAAGAGGATCCTGCTCATCCCGCCATATATCCAACGGGGGTTAAACCAGACGGAATGCTGTCGAAAGAAGAGGAGAGGATATACGATCTCATCGTTAGACGTTTTTTCGCTATCCTGGCGTCCCCTGCAAGGATGAAGTCAGTTAGAGCCAAGATCAGCGTAGGCCTGCATTTTTTCACCATGAACGGACTCTCGGTGATGGAAATGGGGTGGATTCGATTTTATCGGCCCTATACGCAGATAACCGAACGCTTTCTCCCTGCATTGAAGCTCGGCCAAGAAATCGGCTTGGTTAAAGTGGGTGTGGTCACGAGATACTCGTCTCCTGCTTCTCCATACAGCTCGGCAGGCTTGCTGGGGGAGATGGAAAGAAAAGAGATAGGGACGAAGGCCACCCGCACAGGAATCATAGAGACTATCGGACGAAGAAAATATGTGAAGGGAGATCCGGTGAATGCTACTCCCCTAGGTTGGAGCGTAGGGATCCTCTTAGAGCGACACTTCCCGAGGATAATGTCTGTTGAGATGACTAGGGATCTGGAACACCAGATGGACGGAATAGAGAGGGGAAAGATCTGGAGAATAGAGGTATTGATCAACTCGACCGAACTGTTGATGTCTATGCTAGATGAGGCCAGGCGACATCAGGCAGCCATAGGAAGAGAGCTTCTTGAAACAACTAGGAGAACGCGTCTGGAAGAAATGGCTCTAGGGAAGTGCCCGGTATGCAAGACGGGGGAGTTAAGAGTCCTGCGTTCGAAGAAGACTAAGAAGAGGTTTGTGGGTTGCTCTAACTACTGGACAGGGAGATGCAGGGCCTCAGCTCCACTACCCCAGAGGGGAAAGGTGGTTCCTGTTGGGGTGGCCTGTGGATCATGTGGATGGCCTAGGATAAAGGTCCTTTCCAAAGGCAGACGCCCCTGGACGATCTGCGTCAATCCGATGTGCCCACTCAAGAAAAACAGCAAAATCCAGGGTAATGGAGGTGTGATAGAGGTTGGAGAAATGCAAGATATGTGATAGAGCCGTTACGGAAGAGAGCCTTTGCAGGTATCACTCAATAGCGAAGAGAAACACTGTCAATGCCTATAGACTGTGGAAAGAGGCCTTGGGGATTTCATGGAAAGACTATTTGGTAAGTCTTCAGAAGAGCCCTGGGTGTGGAGTGTGGGTGAGAGAGGCGTCTAACCACCTGTTGAGGGGGGGGTATAGATATGAGGAGAAGGTTTAGAAAGTTTGGCTCAACCCTCAGAAAGGCAACCGACATACCAGCCGCGTCCCAGCGGATTCTGTCTTGGATAGACAGCGTAAGGACATCCAATGCCATACAGAACGCCTTGCGAGTGCTCATCGTTGGTGCAGCGATACTGTTAAGCAGTGGAATGATCTTCGTTTGGTTCAAGGAGACCGTTGCTTTCGCTACGTCGCCCACCGTGACCCTCATTCTTAGAGGGCTCGACACCCAGTCATACTCTGAAGTCATAGTGCTCAGCACCTACTACGCCATGGCTGCAATTGGGTTCCTATCATACATCATCGCGCTTAAAGGAGGAAGGGATCCGAGAGTCACGAAATACCTCTTCCTAGCAAGTATCATCCTGGTTGCAGTTGCCATCATAGGGATTGACCTAGCTCTTCGCTCCAAGATCGGCCGATAACCTAAGGTGAACTTCCAGCGTCCGAGACGCCCGATTCTGTGATCCTGAACAAGATGTCTGCTACCTTAGCTCTTCCTCCCCTCTCAACAGAGACTGCCTTCAGCGTTGGCACCGACCAATTTTTAGTCCTCAAGATCACATCAGCCCAGTACATAGATATCCTTGAGGCAGCGGGAAGAGTGGTTTCCCCGCATTCATTCCGTTGGGCCAGCGCCTCATGGACCTGCGCGGTTACTATCAAGGGCAGTCTTCTCAGGGAGACCACTTCCCCTAGATAGGCAAGCTGAAAATTCAAGTCCTTGAACGTCCTTCTGTCTTTCTCTACCTGAAGTGGACCATGAACGCGGTGGAGGACGTTGAAGTTCTCAAAAACTAGCAGGCCCGTCTCATCTGGGAGATGAAGGGGTAGCGTCTCAACTGTTCTCATCTGTTCCTCAAAGTCGTGGGGAACAGACAGCACCATTTTGGTTCCATCCGCTTGACCATGGGATAAGACCTGAAACACTCTTTCGGGGTGAAGATACCCGGCACAATCAATCCACACAACTTTCATGCCTCTCCGTACGGCGGATATGCTTGCCTGTAGGGCTAGGCTTGTCTTGCCGCTCTTTTCCTCTCCATAGATCAGCGAAAGCTTACCCGAGTGATACCCACCGGTCAAGGCTTGGTCAAGGCGAGCAATTCCTGTTTCTACAGCGGCCACTGGGATCCCGTGGACAAAATAACCAAAGGCTTACATATAAGCGCCGCTTGATGGCGGATCTAGGGACGTGACCTATAGCTGAAGGATACCCCGTTTCCCAGCATAGCGCTTGTGACCTCCAATCTTCGGGTTGCAAAGAAACTGAAGAAGGAATTTGGGAGACGAGGGGTGAAATTCGTTCATCTTACATCAGCGGATGCAATTCCAGCGTACATAACCGCAGTCATATCAACCAGAAGTGAGTGCAAATCCACCTCCGGCAGTAAAATGTTGATACAAGAAGATTTTTCCTCTATCACCTCGTTGGTGGATCGCGCCTACGAACTGTCGCTCGGGAAGAATCGCTGCAAAGCTGCAACGGTATCTATAGATCCAGGAAAGAGAATCGGCGCGGCTTTCCTTTGCGATGACCTATTAATTCGAACCGAGATTTTCCATGGGAAGCAAGAGGCGGCTGAGGAAGCTGAGCTATTCTTCAAGTCACATCGATGCCAACGGAGCGAGGTAATCATAGGAGCGGGGGCTCCAGAACATCGTGATCAACTTCTCTACTATCTTAGAAGAATTTCCGTTCCCCATCTAAGAATATACTTAGTAGACGAAAACTTTTCACATGGAAACATCTATATCCCCCGAAACCTAAGCAAGGACGAGAGTTCAGCGATCTCCATATCTAGTAGACGGGGATATAGAGTGTGACATGAACTTGCTCGAGAAAACAAGGTTAGTCAGAAGGTCGGGGCGATAATTTCGAGGAGGCTCCAAGCGTGTCTAGCACGGAGAAAATGACTGCGGGGAACACCTTGGTCGTACACGGTGTTGCTTCCATCAAACTCTCCGAAGGAAAGGCGTCCATACTTGGCTGTTCCATCGCCCCTCGAAAACACATACTTGTCAGACCTCAGAGAGCCTTACCGATCTACGCGGAGACAGACATTGAGGTGAAGATAACTCAGGATGAAGAGTCAAAGCTAGAAAGATACGAGGGCAACACAATCCCCGAGAACTGGGCCACAGTAAGCAGCGAAGTCGTGAGAGACCATACAAAGGTGATGGTTGTCGGGAAGTCAGATAGTGGAAAGTCATCCTTCTCCTGTTATCTAGCCAATTTCGCCTTGTTGCATGGAAGAGAGGTGCAACTCTTCGACATGGATCCAGGGCAAGCAAACATTGGTCCTCCAACTACCGTGAGCTACGCGAAGATCTCTGCTCCACTGTACGATCCCTTCACCCTATATGTAGACGACGCAACTCACGTAGGATATACGTCACCCTCTCATGCAATACAATCATGTGTGAACGCGGCCAAAGACCTAATCACAAAAACAGCCGGCGCGAGTAGCCTAGCCTTCTCGGTCATCGATTCTGACGGCTGGGTTGAAGGCATCGAAGCGGAGCGATACAAGGCTGAACTCATCGAAACATGCGGGATTGATGCAGCAGTCTTCATGGATGTCCCTATGACCTCATTCCTTCCCAAAGAGTTGATGGAGCACAATATTGAAGTCTTTCAGGTGGATAAGCAGACAACCCTGTCGTCAAGAGGAGTCGATGCTAGGAGACGGTTGAGGTCGATGGGCTATAGAAAGTATCTCAAGGGAGCTAGGGTTCGAACTCTGCCTACATCTTGGATTAGGATCAACCCCTTAACCATGTCGACGGAAGAATCGGCACAAGACTATTTCCGGAACATATGCGCTCAGACGGAGCAACAGCCTGTATCACCCTCCAAGTCGAGGAGAGTTACAGCCGACAAGGATACAGGTCTGCTGTCATATGGCTACGATGGAACAGGGTCCTTCTCAGGGATAGGATTAGTGGAAGGCATAGACTCGAACGGGGATCACCTCAGGATATTCACTCCCATAAACGGCAAGATAGAGAGACTTGTGCTCGGCCGCATGATCTTGGGTAGGGATGGTGTCGAGATCTATTCCGTAAGATAGATGTTGACCATCCATCCATTTAAAACTGTTCTCCGCCGATTTGCAGATTAAACCGGAAAAAGAAGCTAGGGGAAGCTGAGGAGGAGCGATCCCCTCCCTGGGTTACATCCCCCTCTTATACATATACAGCATCAGGTCAGCCAGACGGACGCTGTAAGCCCATTCGTTGTCGTACCAGGCGATGACCTTGGCTAGGTCATCATCAATTACGTTTGTAAGCAAACTGTCGAATATGGCTGAATACGGGTTTCCGAGGAAGTCGCGGGAAACCAGTGGGTCTCCGCAGTACTGCAGTATTCCCTTTAGGTAACCGTCGGCCGCCTCTCTGAAAGCCTCGTTGATTTCCTCCTTGGTAACTGCTTTGTCCAACTCAGCCACCAGGTCTAGAAGGGATACATCCAGTACGGGGGCTCTAACCGCTATTCCGTCAAGCTTGCCACTTAGCTCGGGCAAGACCTCGCCGATGGCTTTCGCTGCGCCCGTTGTGGTTGGCACTAGGTTTTCGGCTGCCGCTCGCGCCCTTCTCAGGTCTTTGTGGGGAAAGTCGAGTGTACGCTGATCGTTTGTGTACGCATGGACGGTCGTCATGAAGCCCCTCCTGATTTTGAAGGAGTCGTTCAGAACCTTGGCGACGGGCGCCAAGCAGTTTGTTGTGCAGGAAGCCATGGAAACTATCTTGTGCTTCTTTGCGTCGTACATGTCCAAGTTTACCCCGGGGACCAAAGTTGCGTCAGGCCCCTTAGCGGGAGCGGAAATGAGCACCTTAGCTACACCCGACTCTAGATGCTTACTCGCGCTCTCCCTATCCGTGAACCGACCAGTAGACTCTAGGACGATATCCACATCTACCTCATTCCAAGGGATCTTCTCGGGGTCAGATATGCTGTAGACCCTTACTCCCTTGCCATCAACTGCAATGGCGTCCTTGGTTGCTGTGACCTTCCCCGAAAATGTCCCTAGAGCGGAATCATACTTCAAGAGATGGGCCAGAGTGGCAGCGTCCGTAAGGTCGTTCACTGCAACTATCTCTAGATCTTTTTTGCCGTAGGCCGCCCTGAAGAAGTTTCTGCCAATCCTTCCGAAGCCGTTAACTCCAACTTTCACCATATATCCTCGTTTCTCCAGAAATCCGGCCTATGTTTAAAAGTTTTGTGAATCACAACGTTACTCCCCCTCGGCGGAGTCAGTCCGTGCACTCCCGGGGGGCTGCGTAGGACAACTCTTATATGAACCGTATTTTTCGGTGTCGTTACCTTGACTTTTCTCTCTGAGCTGAAGTCCCTCCTGGGAGTGGAGAACATCGCCGAAAACAACCTTGAACGTCTCGTCTACGACCACGACTATGCCCCCATCCCGAGAGAGATCATGATCATGTTCAAGAACAGACCGGATGCAATAGTGAGGACGATGTCATCAGACCAAGTCTGTGAAGTGCTGAGGATAGCGCATAGATATCGGGTGCCCGTTACACCCAGGGGGTACGCTACCTGGGCCTTTGGTGGGGCTATGCCGACCAGAGGAGGAGTTACGCTCGATCTTACGCAGCTCAACCACATCGAGCAGTATGATGAGAAGAGAGGGCTTCTGAAGGTTCAGGCGGGAGTCGTTTGGAAGAAAGCGATGGACTTCCTTGACTCGACGAAGTGGCAACTACCTGTGTATCCTTCAAGTGCGCCATCTGCAACGGTTGGAGGTTTTGCCGCCACCGGTGGGCTTGGGTACGGGTCGCTAAGAAATGGACGCCTGAAAGACAACGTCATCCAAGCGACGGTGGCCCTCCCTGACGGGAAGGTAATTTGCCTCGAAAGAGACAGAGAAACGATGGAACCCATCCCCAGAGACGGTGTAACCTTGGATCAACTGTTCTCATCGGAGGGGATTCTATGCATATTCTTGGACCTAACAATTAGGCTGGCGCCCAGAGGCGAGGTTCAAGCCCCCGTTATAGCTTCATTCTATCGGTTCGAAGATGCGGCTGAAGCTCTTGGAGCCATATCGAAAGAAACCGCCCCATTCACACTGATACTGAACGATGGAGGTTTCCTTAGAGCCAAGAGAGAAGCAGGCTTCCACACAGCAGGTGTACCCGCCTCAGGGGGGGTGGTCTTGGGCCAATACTCTGGAGACAAAGGAGATGTCGAGAAAGCGCTGGACAGATTCTCAGAGATCACGGTCTCCCATAGCGGCGTTGTTCTACCTGAAGAAGAGGCCCAATCGGAGTGGGAAGAGAGATTCTATCCGTTGAGGGTGAAGCGTGTCGGCCCCACGCTTGTAGCCGCAGACCTATTGGTCCCCACTAGCGCCGTAGTCAAGACGACCACGTATGCGCAAAAGCTGGCGGGAGACGCTGGTATCGCGGTGGGCATGGACGTCATAGCTGTAGGCAACGACCAAACCATAATCCTACCCATGTTCTTCTCCGACGAGCGGAAGACCCTGAAGTTCATCAGCCACATCGCGCTAGTAAAGAAGTTGATTGATTTCACGATAGGAACAGGTGGGCGCCCCTACGGATACGGCGTTTGGAATTCCTTCTTTGTCAGTCGAGCTGAGCCTGAACGTGCCAGGGAGCTCAGATCGTTGAAGAAGAAACTCGATCTCAACAACATACTGAACCCTGGCAAGACTCTTGAGGCCGGCACTCGTTTCGGCCTGCCGCTTCCCGGAGTGATATACAACTTGAGTCTGGGCTTGATGTGGGCTCTTAGGAAGGTGTTCTAGGTGATAGTGGAGGAGTTCGACGAACAGAAACTCAGTGACCTCTACGTATGTGCGCAGTGTGGGTACTGTGTTAACATCTGCCCCACCTACGAGAAGACTCCATGGGAGTCGAACTCTCCAAGGGGAAAACTGTACTTCTTGAAAGCCCTCTCCAAAAGCCATGGGATAAGGAACTGGGTCTTCGGCCCTAAGGCAAATGTCACTGAACTGTTTGCCAAGCGAGTGTACGATTGCACGGTGTGCGGGCATTGCATGGAAGTCTGCCCAGTCAAGATCGACCTCCCGCGTCTCTGGAAGAAACTGCGGGAGGGCATCGTGAAGGTGGGGCTTGCTCCGGAAGCGGTTGAGAAGACGAGGCGGAGCTTGCTCCAGTCAAGAAACATATTTGGTGTGGAGAGCTCCATGAGGAGGGAGTGGGCGGATTACAGCGGCGTAGAGATCAAGGTTAAAGACCGGGCTGACATCGTGTACTTTGCAGGCTGCGTCGCATCCTATTCAGGCCGTGTTCAGGGAATAGCGGAATCCACTGCGGCCATACTGAATCACATGAGCGAAGACTGGACCCTTTTGAAAGATGAATGGTGCTGCGGTCATCCACTGGCGGTCAGCGGTGCAACACAGGGGTTCAAGGAGTTCGCAGAACACAACGTCAAATCCATAGAATCCACGAGAGCAAGGCGTGTTGTGACGGCGTGCCCTGGTTGCGCTCTCGCGCTCAAGGAGGAGTACCCAGAGCTCGCGGGGATCGAGCCGAGGTTCGAGATTCTGCACCTGACTCAACTGCTCAGCGAGTACGTGGAACAACGTGGGATAGAGATACCTAGGTTGCACGCACGGATCACATATCATGACCCATGCGAGCTGGGAAGGCTAGGCGGGGTTTTGGAGGAGCCTAGAAAAGTGCTGCGTCGTTGTGCAACACAACTCGTGCAACCACGTTACGACGGGTTGAACGGGAGGTGCTGTGGTTCAGGGGGACTCTTGAAGGGGGTCAACCTTCCTGCCTCGGAGGCTATAGCGGATGACCGGTTGACAGCGCTATCTCAGACAGGTGCTGAGATATGTGTTTCAGCCTGCCCCTCCTGTATTCAGGCGTTAAGGGACGCGGCTGGGAGAAGAGAGAAAGCTCCCAAAGTGATGGATATATCTGAGCTGGTCACTCAGCAGCTTGGTCTTATATAAGCAACAGCCAATCGAGGAATCCAAAACCATGTGTACGTGAAAGAGGAACTATTCCTAGAGAACAGAGCGGTTGCTTCAAAGGTGTGAGGAGTCAACTAGTTTCCGTGAAGAAAAGATAACGAGCGAATTGATGAATGCTCTCCAGGCCTTGCACATCTGAGGGGAGTAGGGGAATCTCGATGATCTTTAGCTGAGACCTCTGGTGCTCTCGAAGGTAGGACATCCATTTGAGCTGCGCTCTTCTCTTCTTCTTGAGAAAGGAGCATTGGGCTGCATCTTGGCTCTGGATGACGTTGTTCACTATGAGATGGCCCACGGGAATGCCATAGTCCTCAAAGATTGAGAGCAGCCTCATGGTGAGGTTTACTGCCATAGCCTCTGGAATAGTCACCACCTCGAACTCAGTCGTGTTAGCGTCCTTAATTAGATGAATAACCCGTTGCGCAAGAGCTTTCCATTTTTCAAGTGTCTCAAGCAGAGACCTGGGCTCGCCCTTGCCTCTTGATCTAGTGGACGCCCTCTTGATCCTCTGGTACTGCGCGGCAATCCTGTAGTATGTTTTCCCCACAACATCTAGGTGAGACGTGAAGATCTCGGGATACTGAAGGAGGCGGAGAGTATGACCTGCAGGCGCGGTATCCCACACTATTTTGTCGTAAATACGTTCCTCGAACAGCTCAAGTATATAGCCGAGGAGGAATTCTTCGTCAATTCCAGGTGCCTCCGCAACATAGTCTATCACTCCCCTGTCGACTGGAAGTAGAGAGGAGACCACGCGGTAGACTTCCTCCCCGAACTTTGACTTCCACCTTTGGACAACGGTTTCTCGATCTATCTCGACTGCGAACAGGTTGTCGGTGTTCTCCAATGGGACTATCACGTTTCCGATGTGTTTGGTGAACGCATCGGAGAGGGAGGGAGTGGGGTCGCTGGAGATCAGAAGTGTTTTGAACCCTTCCTCAGAGAGCCGGAAAGCCGTAGCACATGCACAGACTGTCTTACCGACTCCTCCCTTACCTCCGAACATTATCAAAGGAGGGCTGTCACGAAGCAACCCCTGTAACGACAATATAGTTCAGACTCCTCCAAGACCTTGGTCAAGCAACCCAAGAGAGGTATTAAAGTATCACAGAAGCTTGGAAGACCTCTGCGGTGTACGTCAAGCTCTACACGAATGGTTGAGAGACTGTGAATCGATCAAGGTTACGGCTACCCCTCCTCGTAGAAAACGGTTAAAAACGGATGATGTAGGTGCACCGCTGATGAAGATATGCTTGGCGGATATGTTGGAAGAATTCTGCATGTGAACCTGAGCGAGAACAAGACTCTCGGTGAGAGCCTTCTGGATCGATTTTCGCTGCCGACCCTTAGGAAGTTCGTCGGCGGCTTCGGTCTAGGGTTGAAGCTTCTGTACGACGACGTTCCGCCGGGGATTCACCCCCTAGACTCAGAGAATCCATTGGTGTTCATGACCGGCCCACTGTGCGGTCTCGCGCCGATGCCTTGCGCAAATAATACGACGGTCGTCACCCTCAACGCGGACACAGGCTTCACGGCGGGTAGGTCTAACTCACACGGTTTCTGGGGGCCGAACCTAAAGTTCGCGGGGTATGACGGTGTGGTGGTGATGGGGAAGGCGGAGAAGCCGGTGTACCTATGGATACATGACAACACGGTTGAAATCCGAGATGCAACGAAACTCTGGGGTAGAGACACCCATGAAACAGAGGACTTGGTGAAGGGTGACATAGGTGTGTCGAAGGCGAGCGTGGCTGCCATCGGACCTGCGGGAGAAAACATGGCGACGGGGGCGTTGATAGAAAACGACAAGCATCATTCCTTCAGCCACTCCGGCGTCGGCGCAGTGATGGGCTCCAAGAAACTCAAAGCGATCGCCGTGCACGGATCAGGCAGGCTCACAGTATCCGACGAAGAGAGACTTCAAGAAGCGGGCGAGAAGTGGAGGAAGAACCTCTTCAAGAGCGACGTCGCAAAGGGGCTGTCGAAGGCAGGCACACCGAGAGGAGAGTACGGATACGCCAAGAGCATGTGGCTGACGACAGGGAAGAACTTCCTAGAGATCAATCCGCCGGGATGGGGAGACGGCATGTCAAAACACAGGATCACGCCCAAACCCTGCTTCGGGTGTCCGATCGGCTGTAGCTACGAGATCGAGGTTACGTCGGGACCCTACAAAGGGTACGTGGCTACACCTGCGGGTGGAGGTGAGAACCTAGAAGGAGCAGCCTCCATCTCCGGCGTCACTGAAAGCGGAGCAGTGTTCTACCTCTCGGATCTCTGCGATCGCATGGGCTTTGAATCCAGCACCTTGGGCTGCACCATAGCTTTGGCGATCGAGTGCTACGAGAAGGGCCTGCTGACCGGAGAGGACACGGATGGACTGGACCTCAGGTGGGGAGACGCTGAGCTTGTGGCGAGACTCATGAAGATGGCGGCAACCAAGGAGGGGAAGTTAGGTAAGCTCCTGGCTCTGGGTCCCAAGAGAGCGGCAGAATCCATCGGGGGAGAAGCACCAAAGTTCGCTGTTCACGTCAAGGGCACAGGGATGAACCTACATGACTGGCGAGCGACATGGGGGATCATGCTAGGCCAGTTGGTTGGCGGAGGATCCGGGTGGCCAGCTCCAGCTGCAGATGCATGGGCACCTGAGCCGGACGCAGGCTTCCCGAACTATCAAGATGGACTGGACCCAAAAATCAAGCCTGAAGCTGTTGCGAACACATGGCCTAAGAAGTATTGGGATGACTGCCATGGCGCCTGTTGGTTCGCTGCCTGGGGAGTACCAGGTGTGCTAAGCTACTCGGCTGAAGCCGTCGCGGCGGCTACTGGATGGAACTTCACTGCTGACGAAGCATTCATGGTCGGCAAGAGAATCGTCAACCTTGAGCGAGCGTTCAATGTTAGACGCGGGCTTACCCCTGCAGATGATTATGAAGTCTCGCCCCGCATGGTCTCAGAACCACCCAGGGGGAGAGGAAAGGGAAAGTCGATGGCACCCTACGTGAAAGGAATGGTGATGGAGCTGTATCGGTTGATGGGGTGGGATGAGAAGACGGGGAAGCCTTGGCGAAACACACTGAGGGACGTGGGTCTCGACGACATAATAGGTGATGTGTGGCCCTAGCCGTTTCTACTGGACACGGTACTTCTCTAGCGCCTTCCGGTCGAGCTCTATTCCGAAACCGGGCTTTTGAGGAACGGGTAGGTACCCATCCCTAGGAGTCAGGTGTGTAGCGAAGAGCTCCTCCGTTTTTCCGATATCAGCCGACGGGTCGAAGAATTCTACGTTGAGTGCACCGGGTGTAGCCGCTACCAACTGAACGTGAACTTCTTGGCTGGAGTGGGGTGCGACAGGCACACTGTTAGCGCTGGCTAGGGCGGCGATCTTGATCCACTCAGTGACGCCGCCCGCCACGTTTGCATCCGGCTGCACAATATCCGTAGCCTCTTTGTCGATCAGTTCTCTAAACCCGTACCTAGTGTACTCCAGTTCTCCTGAGGCTATAGGGGTGTCAACCATTGCAGCGACCCGCGCGCTACCACATACGTCGTCCGGCGACACAGGCTCTTCCAACCACTCGATCCCGTATTCCCGGAAAGTTCTCGCTGCCTTGATAGCGGAATAGGGTTGGTAAGCGTTGTTGGCGTCGACCATCAACGCAACATCAGGGCCTACAGCCTCTCTCACAGTTCTCACCCTCTCCTCGTCGTCGTCCAGGTTCAAGAGCCCAACCTTAATCTTGACCGCCCTGAACCCTTGCTTAACGTAGGCAACCATCTCATCCGCTAGGTCATCTGCCGTCTTTCCTTCCTCATAGTAGCCTCCACTAGCGTAGACGGGAACACGACTTCGACGCCCGCCAAGGAGCCGACAAACAGGCATCTGCAGAGCCTTCCCCTTCAGGTCCCAGAGAGCAACATCCACGGCGCTGATGGCCCGAACGGCTACGCCTCGCCGCCCGTATGTGAGAGTCCCCTCGGCACCGTACATCCTGTTCCAAAGCCATTCGGTTTGGAAGGGGTCCTCTCCCACGAGCAAGTCCCTCAACCTCTCGTTAACTATCGTTGCGACGGCATGGGACCAGCTCCATCCAACCCCGGTTAGGTCTTCATCGGTTGAAACTTGCACCACGGTGAGCTGGCGACGATGAATAGAGCGGGTCGATATCGCCTTAGGCTTGTTGAGCGGGATGGAAACCTTCTCGCACATGACGTCAGTGATCTTCATAGTGGGCGTCCCTGATCCCCTGTGAAGATCTTAAAGGTTTGGGAGTCCATTACACCGATCCTGCGCATGTGCGAGCCGGCTGCGTCACTCCACAGCGGATCAATGAGACATCGACGAGACTCAACTAAGAGGAATCCCTCGGCCACCCACTCGACACTAACCTTAACTAAGAGAGAAGAACCTCGTCAACCGGACGAAGATGAACTTCTTCAGCCTAAGAACAGTGAAGTGGAGGAATGGCAAAGTGTTACTAATAGACCAGAAGAGCCTCCCCCAACGACTACGGTACCTTCCGTGCGAGGACTACAGAGAAGTGGCCAAAGCAATACGTACGATGGTGGTAAGAGGCGCCCCCGCCATAGGAGCGGCTGCAGCCATGGCCCTAGCTCTCACGGCGTATCACAGCGACGCCAAAGGAAAGAAGGAACTGATGACAAGGCTGGAAGAAGCCGCTCGGGTGATCAAGAGAACCCGCCCCACCGCGGTGAACCTCTCATGGGCCTTGGAAAGGGTTGTCAGAAGAGCGCACAGCATCGATGGGGACCTCCAGGAAGCAAAGGACGCTGTCATCAAAGAGGCGAAACTCATCGCGGATGAGGATGTTAGATGCAACAGAGCACTGGGAAAACACGGGGCCAAGCTACTTAAAGACGGAGACACAATCCTCACACACTGCAACGCAGGAGCACTAGCGACCGTAGGATACGGAACAGCGCTAGGAGTGGTGAGATCCGCGGTAGAGCAGGGGAAAAACATCAAGGTTGTGACTACGGAGACAAGGCCCGCACTTCAGGGAGCACGATTAACCTGCTTCGAGCTTCAGACAGACCAGATACCGGTGACGCTGATCTGCGACACGATGGTTGGGTTTGCAATGAAGAATAGATGGGTGAACAAAGTGATCCTGGGGGCGGATAGAATCCTTCGTACAGGGCACGTCTTCAACAAGATCGGTACATACCAGGTTGCCGTGCTGGCTAAGAGGCACAAAATTCCATTCTACTCGGCTGCACCGTTGTCGAGCTTTGACATAAAGTCTGACGCCGACGAAGTGATAATTGAGGAGAGGGATCCACACGAGGTCACCTCGGTCGGCTCAACGAGGATTGCGCCAAAGGGAGTCAACGCTCGCTACCCGGCATTCGACTTGACGCCGCCCGAGCTGATTACGGCTATAATAACGGAGAAGGGAGTGCTGCGTCCACCCTTTTCAAAGTCCATTCGGGCGGCCTTCCGCTAGACTGAGTCACGCGTAGGTTTACTGTCACCACCGTCAAGAATAAAAGGACATGAGCTCAAGATGCTTTGGGGAAAAGAGCTGGACAAGGAAGAGGGAGAGCTACCCGAGGAACCCTTCGTTGCCTACCTAGATGGAGATAGAATAGTCGCAGAAGCATCCGACCTGAGCGTGACATACCTCGGTCGAGGGTACGGGGAGAAGGATGAAAAGACGGGCAAGATAACTCTTCACCCATGTGAAGCGTTGTATTTGCTGCAGAGAGAGAGAATTCACGTCATGACCGCCACTAACGAGGCCGTGAATTTCAACCAACTTGTAAAGATACTGGAAAAGAGCAATGCAAACATCTGGACAGACTATGTTGTATTCCAAGACTTAAGGAGACGAGGATACGTGGTAAAGGAGGGTTTTGGTCCAGAGTTCAGGTTTCGTGTGTTCGAGAGGGGATCCTACGAAACCGACACCGCGAAGTTCCTGATTATGCTCATAATAGAGGGAAGAAATGTCGACGTGGAAACCATAAAACATCTTGTTAGCGTTTCTCGAGGGCTAAAGAAGAAGCTCATTCTATCGGTTGTAGACCGCCGAAACGAGGTAGTCTACTACTTGTCGAGCCTAGTTGACTTGATTAATGTCTGATGCACCGAGGTGTTATCGTGGTGTTTGATGGTCTCTTTTCGGCGGGGTTGTTAATGATTGAAAACAGGGATTTTGTGGGCATCGCGGAGGCAATCCCGATCGATCGATCGAGCAAGAGCAATCTCTCATATTGTAGCAGTCACAAACAGACGCCAGCCGATCATACACCATTCGGAAGAGGATAGACCTTCACACCTGATTTCACGCGATGAGTCCTGTGGTGGTCTCATTACCAGGCGATCGATCGATGGATGGTCTTTGAAGGTCTACGCTATTCGCCCAGTTCAATGACCAGTCGTTCGTAGACCCAAGAGGCGACGACCGTTGCTAGGAGAGCTCCCATCACTATGTCCTTGAGAGAGTCCATGGGGTAGTTGAAGTAGTTGGGGCTGGGATCCCAGGACGCGGAACTCTCAGCGATCTCCCAGCCAAGAGCGGAAACCAGGTTTACGGCCGCGACAAAGAACCACCCGTGTTTTCTGTCCCAATGAAAGATCCTCTCGATGGAGAGAGGAGCGGCTAGGGCGCCGAGAAGCCACGGTGAAGTAAGATGAGTCCAAGTGTCCACGAACCCTGGCGCGTTGAGCTTAGGGTTCCAGTACCAATTGTAGTATTGAGCGGCGTTTTGGAAGGTGATTGCGAAGACCGCGAGTGGGATTAAGTAGGCGATGTACGCCCGATTGAGGACCACAACCTCCAGTCGCAACTTTCTACCCACTATGTATCCGATTATGATGGCCGCAAGCCCAAGGTAGACTGGGATGACGAACCATGCTTGCTTGGACAACGGCCCTGCTTCAATTCTCAGAAGAGCCTCAAGAGGGCGAACCGCAATATATTGCAGGTAGAGGCCAAGATAGTCAGGGGTTTCTTGCCACGCACGCGGAGGAAAACTATTCAGCCACATACCACAGAGAATGAGGATCAATGCGAGAACGACGATAACTGGAACCCAGATCCGAAGTGTGGTAAGCCCGACCTTCCGTAGGAAGAAACTGGATTGCTGCTTCATGAGCGCTCAAGCTCTTGATAATGCATTTAAAGATTCAGATCGATCCTTCTAACTAGTTAGGGAACCACAAACCAGAAGGCTTCAGTGAATCGCCCGATTTACAGTGTGTTCCTGCGAAGATTTGGACCGATGGTGTTTCAGTACACAAACAATTATAAGGAAACCTACATCCGGCTAGGAACTGTAGGAACATTGTGGGTCTGATGAGCGTGTGAGAACATTGAAGAGGGCTGTGGCGCTGATCAGACTTCTAAGACCTATCAACGGCGTGATGATGTTGGTTGCTCTCTTTGTGGGCTTTGTCTTTTCAAGTCGGTGGGTTAGACTGGAAGAAAGGATCCCCGCAATGTTAACTGTCTTCAGCTTGAACTCCAGTTCGAACGTTCTAAACGACTACTTCGATAGGGAAGTCGATGCTGTCAACGCCCCTCAAAGACCCATACCGTCAGGAGCGGTGACAGCGCAGCAAGCTATGGCCGCTGCCATATTATTAGGAGTCTTGGGCGAATCGGCTGCCGCGGTGACCTCGGTTGCATGTTTCTTGGCCGCTACGGTGTTCTATGCGTGTGCGGTATCTTACAACGCTTGGGTGAAGAAGACCGGGCTTCTGGGGAATGTATTTGTGAGTGTGGGGGTGGCGGCTCCATTCCTGTACGGGACGATTGTGATAGATGGAACGGTAACCTACAAGATAGCTCTGTTGGCAGCGATTGCACTAATAGCGAACATGGGGAGGGAGGTGGTGAAGGGCATATCGGACATAAAAGGCGATGCAGCGAGAGATATACAGACGGTCGCTAGGAAGCATGGAGAGAGGACTGCAGCTTACTTGGGTGCTGCTCTGTACCTCACAGCTGTAGGGCTGAGCATCGTGCCGCTGTGGAAACGATATGTCTCCACCTACTATGTGCCGTTCATCGTAGTTACAGACATTGGCTTCTTACAGCTTACTTGGTCAATCATGAGAGGAAGGGGACGCGAGAATGCCCTGAGGGTGAAGAACTTGACGCTTATATGGATGGTAACCGCAATGGTCGCGTTCCTCATGGGAGGATTGCTGTGAGCTCCTACCAACCGCCAAGGGGCATGGATGACCTGCTACCAGAAGAGATGAGCACCAAACGGCTGGTAGAGGACCAAGTCAGAAGAGAATTTAGGCTCTACGGATATGAGGAGGTGGAGACGCCGACCCTGGAATACTTTGAGCTGTTCGAGAAGAAGTCAGGAGAGGAAATCCGCGAGCGAATGTATGTCTTCGCGGATCGACATGGAAGAAGGTTGGCCCTTCGCCCCGAGGTGACCCCTTCGATCGCCAGGCTCGTTGCTACGAGGTTGAAAGCAGCCCCCATCCCGATGCGACTTGGCTACATAGCTGACTGCTATCGGTACGACGAACCGCAGTGGGGCAGACGGAGGAGGTTTTGGCAAGCGGGTTTCGAGATTATCGGAAGCGCCACACCGGAATCGGATGCCGAGATCCTGCTAGTCTCGGAGGACCTGTTTAAGGGCTTGGGGATTGTGGATCAGCGTTTCTTGGTCGGGCATGTAGGAATACTACGGGCAGTAATGTCGCAGTACGGCGTTGGAGAAGCAGATCAAGATAGAGTGTTGGGGAGCATAGACAGAGGGGAGGAGGACGCCGGTTTTGAGATACTGAGCGCGGCCGGGGTGACGACGGACGGCCAGGCCGCCATGCGCGAGCTAATACATAGGTCGAGCGACAAGGTTGAACAGATCCTTCAAGAGGGATACGAGATCCTGCGGCCGTGGACTGGGGCTCTTCGATGCCTGCAGAATCTCGAGGTGATCCTGCAATTGGCCAAGAGCGGCGGCCTAGGGAGCAGCGTCACAGTGAAGTTAGGCTTCGCGAGGGGACTAGAATACTACACTGGCTTCGTGTTCGAGCAGTACGTTCCAAAAGTTTCAGTTGCTCTTAACGGAGGTGGAAGATACGATCACCTCGTGAAGCTGTTCGGAGGCAAGGACCTACCGGCGGTTGGGTGCGCCGTAGGGATCACCAGAATTCAACAGTACCTTACGGAGAAGCGGGGGCACAAAGGATTGGAGAGATGGGCAAGACCCGTCGGGGTTATTCATACAGAGGGGCATGGTGCATACGCGCTCAGGGTTGCCTCTAGGTTAAGGGAGCTTGGAATACCAGCGGAGCTTGAGGTTGGCGGGAAGACGTTGCCTGAAGCCATCAGTCACTATTCGAAGAAAGGGAACCAATTCGCGGTCATTGTGGGCGAGAGAGAAGAAACGGCGAGGAAGGTGACTGTGAGAAACCTCAGTGAGAGGCGACAGCTGGAGGTAGATCTAGACGACTCAGAAGGCTTAAGAAAAGCCCTGGAAGACAGCCTGTTGTCCCCAAAAGAGACGAACTAGGGTCCCAAGACTAAGAGGAAAGAAGGAGACACGAGGTTTGCTGCCCTCACCCGAGTTGGCAATCGAAGCCGCGTTGATTGTTACTGGGTTCGCGGTTATATCATACGTGTCGAGAATTGTCGATAGAGGGGGTCTACTGGCGGGGCTGCTGGTAGGCTACGTGGTATATGTCTTCGGTGGGAGGTTTCTGTTCATGCCTCTGCTTGCCTTCCATCTGTCAGCTGGAGTGTTCACGAAATACAAGTACGAAGAGAAGAGAAGGAAAGGAGTAGCTGAGGAAAAGATAGGTGCACGAGGCTGGCGGAACGTGCTTGCAAACGGGGGCATAGCAGCTCTGTTTGCCTCAGCGGCTGGAGTGGGCGGTAGCTCTGTGAACTCGATTTTTCTGGCAGGGTTCTTGGGGGCGATAGGCACGGCGGCTGCAGACACCGCGGCTACAGAGCTTGGACTGCTCTACAAGAATCCGCCTCGCTTGATCACAGATCTGAAGACAAGAGTTCCAGCAGGTACGCCAGGGGGCGTGTCCATGTTAGGGGAGGCAGCTCAGATCCTGACCTCCGTCCTAGTAACCGTGGCAGTTGTGGTATTCATGCCGTTTGCGGCGTTCGCCGCATGGGCTTTTGGGATCACAACGGTTGCTAGCTTTGCCGGATCCACGGTAGATAGTCTAATTGGAGCCACTGGTCAAACGCTGTTCAGATGCGAGGTTTGTGGAAGAACAACGGAGAAGAGGGTCCACTGCGGTCAGAGAGCGGTCCACATTAGAGGAAAGCCTTGGCTTGACAATAACATCGTGAATCTCTTCGCTACAGGATTCGGTGCCTTGGTAGCCGTAGCTTTGCACGTTTCAGGAGCACTCGCTTTCTGACCTCGGGGGGCCTGAAGCGTTTATCAGTCCGAACGAGGTCCCAAGGGGGCAACGCTAAACACAATAACAAACATCGCGAGAAGCCTGTGGCAAGGATAAGGACCCCAAACCAACCAAGACTCAATAGGAGGTCCTTTAGAGGTAGAACACGGGGCGATCAACGCCTCGAACGTGGTTCAGGTCCTTCGCTGGGCTGAAGGGTTTCACGTCACTCGTAGTCTTGACTGTGTCAAGATAGATCTCCACCCGAGACCAAAAACGCCACAGTTGTCTTGTCTCTACATGGAACAAGCGGCGAGCCCACTCGCGGTCGGACAACGTCAGCATAACTGTGCCGTTCTCGTTCACAACACATCTCTCCCCCATGTTATTCACCGACCTTTTCCAGCAGACGATGTGCTTGCTCACGCAGTTTGATGATCTCGGCCAGGGTAGCCCTAAGTTTCTCGTACGTGGCCTTCTTGGTCGTAATGCCTTCACGGACCAAGTAGGCGACAGCCTCGCTCCTGCTACCGTACAAACCGAGACCGACCAACACATCAACCAACTCCAAATCCTGATTGCCTATTCTTGTCAACACAACATTACCTCGCTTCCTAGAGGGAAGGGGAGGAAGCTCAGCTGCGAATGGACCCATTTTGCTCAGGCGCTGCGATAACTCATGCTCCAATTGCTGTATCTGACGGGCCAAGCGCTTCACCTCCTCACGGAGAGGTCTCTGATTGTCCACCACCTCTCCCCTCTCATCCGCGCCGTAATCACGTAATCGAACGTAATCACGTAATATAAAAAGCCTTCGTTTACGATGAGCCGAACGGAGGATGTAATCACGTAATGCTACGTAATCATGTAATCGTTCGGGGAAAAGTTCGCCGCAGCACGTTCGTTGAGGTTTTCACACACATCGACTGTAACGGGTCCAAGCACATGGTCGACGTGAAGTAGACAAGTGTTCCATGAAGGACGCAATTCCGCGGTTCCAGCGAAAGAAACGACGAATACTGAGCCAGATCAGAAGCCACGAATTCACAGGCATTAACCTGTAGGACGGCATTTTCTGGGTGATTTGACCGACGAGCGTCAGAACAACGGGAAGAGGGCATCCACGTCTTTCTCTATACGTGACGTCCAGAGATGATGTTGGGGACCAAAATACTCAAGCGATGATCACGCATGTAGCGGGCGTCATGCTCCTATGGAGCCGGCTGATCCTGCGACAGTTGGATCACGACATTCACAAATGAGCTGAGGAGAGCCAAGCGGGTGGACGCAAGTTTTCCACTGGAAATGAAGGGGTTGTTCAAATCGCCACCTTTACCGAAAATGACTTGGTTGCGAGTCCATTGTCTATGAAAAGGAGTGGCCTGAGCTCCTTCTCGTCATCCGTGCGACAGGCCTTCACAACAGTGAACAAGACAGCACGTGTGTCTTGTGCGGTCGGCTAGCCCCACCCCCCTTGATTTCCGATGGAAGGGGTTTAACGGAATCGGAGCAAGGAAAACAGGCGCCAGGATGATTTTGTGTCTTTGGCCCTATGAAAATGTATCGCATATTTTTTCCTCATTTCGCCGAGTAATCGGCCCGAGGCTAGCTCGAATGCACCTCACCACACCCACTCACCACAACTACACCCACGCTCTCCACCAGTCAACTAGGGGTAGGTCTCCTTGGAAGATCCTCTCGTCGATTTAGTCTCTCGAGTAGCTCGTCCCTCCTCAATCTTCCTACATCGAGACGTTCTACGCCCAGACTACATTCCCTCCTCCCTACCTCACCGCGTCGACCACCTGAGACGCTTGGCCGAGATGGTTTCCCCAGCCCTTGCTGGTTCTAGGACCTCTAACATCTTCATCTACGGGAAGACCGGCACAGGCAAAACCGCCGTCCTAAAGCATGTTTTCGACCGTTTCTCATCTGAAACAGAAAAGCTCGGGCGAGACGCGAGGTTCGTGTACGTCAACTGCAGGCTCCTCGGCACCGAATACAGGATCCTAGCCGCCCTTGCCACCGCCTTCAGAGTGCATGTGCCCTTTACTGGGCTCGCTACCGCTGAGGTCTTTCATCGACTTAGCTCTACGCTGGCTGAGAGGCCAGGGACCTTCATCCTTGGTCTAGATGAGATCGACGCGTTAGTCAAGATCTCCGGAGATAATCTGCTCTACGAGCTAACCAGAATAAACGAGTCTCTGCCTTCCTCGAGTGTCTCTCTTGTCGGTGTGTCTAACGACCTCATGTGGAAGGACCTTCTAGGACCCAGGGTCCTAAGCAGCCTCAGTGAGCAAGAACTCGTCTTCCATCCCTACTCCGCCCTTGAACTGGCTGACATCCTCAGACAACGCGCGCAACACGCTTTCAGACCGGGTGTAGTTTCAGACTCAGTGGTCGCTCTCTGCTCGGCTTTGGCTGCGTCCGAGCATGGAGATGCACGTCGAGCCCTCGATCTCCTCAGGGTGTCCGGTGAAGTGGCTGAGCGCAACCAGTCGGATGTTGTTAACGAGAAGCATGTGCGCATGGCGCAGGGCGTAATTGAGCGAGGCAGAGTTTTTGAGGCTCTCACCTCCCTCCCACTCCACTCCCGGATGATACTCGCATCAGTCCTCTTGCTGACTCGTCAGAGCTGCGATATGACATCCGGCACGGTGTATTCGGCTTACAAGGACCTCTGCGGCCTCCTAAATGTTGAGGCTCTCACCCAGCGCCGGGTCAGTGGGCTTATATCCGAGCTCGACATGATGGGGGTCCTCGCAACCAAGCTGATCAGCTTTGGCCGATACGGCAGGACTAAGAAGCTTAAACTGCTCGTTCCTATCGATGACATAGCCTCTGTCCTAGACAGCGATGAAGTCCTCTCACCCCTTCTCACTCATTCCTCTCCAGATACACGTTCGCGTCGCCCCCGTAAACACTCCTGAATGACCAGCACCTCATGTCGCAGGCAACAAGAGAACTCAGTTTGTTTTGCCAGGCACCGGCATCAATGGGGTACCGTTCCTAGCAGCTCACAGGGTTTTGCAGCTCAGTTGCCCTCCCAGTGATGGCTCCTGGTATGCGGCCTTCTTCTTGAACTGCATTCATCGTATAGACATACACGGCTGCAACTGGACCCTTTTCTCCGAAAACACGCCCTGTGTGGCGGTTCCTAAACCAAGCGGGTTCTCTTTCTACCAGTTATTCTAGACACATACTGGACCCGTGTCGGTCTCTCGTAATCGTGTTCCGGCGCGTCCATCGCTGTACGGCTCCAATAGGCTTTGCCTCGGCTGTCCCACAATATCGCGTTGACTATGCCCTTCTTGTAGTCCTGGATATCCAGTTCGCCCCGCATACGCTTCACTGTCTCAAAAGGCGGTCTAACTCGGCGTATCGCAGTTAAGAGACTTACCCGGAACATCTCGGGGTTGAGGGACCTCAATTCCTTCGACTCGCGAGACCACCAAAGGCCAAGCAGCTCTTGGAAGAACTCATCCCTCCGTCTTCTCTCCGTCTTGCTCTTCGGTCGCGAAGTGAGCTTGGCCCATGCTATAGCTCTGAGAGGCGCTTCATCCACCTCATCCTCTCTTATCTGGTACAGAACTCTCTTTCCACTTCTTCTCTTCAGAACCAGAGCTCTAGAAACGAGGTATCTCAAGCTTCTGCCAACTGTGTTCCTTCCCAGCTGGGTCTCTACGACCAGCCGGTCAAACCAAGCTGGCCCCCTGGACAACACTCGGTAGATCTTCAGAGAGCTTCTCGTTGAGGGTGCCCTCGGCCTTCCCTTGGACCCTTTCACACCTGAACCCTATCAACAGAATGACTCTTCCCATATATCTATTGAGGCATTCTTCTTCTCCCTTGTCAGGATCCTAAGCATTAGAGAGAATTCTCTCCCCGGATTGCCGTTCTCCGTCACCATAGAGGCGTCTGTCCACTCTCCAAGGTGTTGTCGATCTCCGTGACCACAGCATAGCAGATCCCCCGCACTAGGTTTGTGCAAACCTACTTCTACGAAACAGCGTGAACAGAACCCAGGGAATCTCAGGCAGGCGATCCTTCACCGAGACAGAACACCGCGCTGAGCTACCGCACCAGATCTTCACCACATTCACATCGACTGTGATTATCCCCCCTCGGTTGTCAATGCCAAAGGCGCGACGTAGGTCCTACCTCGATTTGTGTGGGCTGGATGTTTGGCGAGGTACATCGCTTAGCACGCAGTCTCCCTGCTCTACTTCATACACCGTTTGTTCCATTACTTGTCATCCCCTAGGATTTGTGTACCGTTCAATATCTTCTCCCTTGCCTCTCACCTTTCATCCCCTTCTCCCGTTTTTGTTCTCGACATATTCAAACACTCCTCCACTCGCGTTATAGCAACTTCACGAAGACCCCGTTCCTCCGCCTCTCATTCGTGGGGGGAAACCCGTCATACAGGATCGTCGCTGTTTGAACTAACTCTCCTCGCCAGCCTCATCGTTCTAGGACCCTAGGTCCTCTTCGGGGTTGACTTCGGTTTCATCTCTTCATATGTGTCTTTCTTGGACTAGCTGTAGTGGAAAACTGTCGACGTCAAGTTTACATTGTCCACTCCACCCACCTATTGTTTTACATAGCCTGGTTAGTACAAACTCCCTTCCCCCCCATCAAGTGTTTGCGTTAAGACAGCGTGATCATCAGTCGTTTCTCTGTCGTTCTTAATAGATCATCGATCAGCTCAGATGTCAACCTCGACATCTACCGTGTATGAGGAGACATTCACGAAGTCTTGAAGCGATACATGTCATTAACCCAATTCATCATGCCTTCAGGGCGCATGTATCGGTCCATCGTTCGAACGCTTGTTGACTCTCAAGGACATCAATTCAAATACAAATTAGAAATTGCGTCGACGCGATGGGCCCCGAAAATAGACCGGTAACTGTGGTCTTGTTCGGGGGGATGCCTAGGGGAGGTTGGCCCACATGACCAGGCCTTCCACCTGACCATCTGGGACCTCTATATGGAAGGTTTATCCCCTGGAGACGGTGGACGTCCCTTCATGGGCGGCCCTAGGCATCATAATGAATATTCCTTCTATATCTTAAATGTTTACGCTTTCAAGTGCGCTCAGGCCACCACAATAGCTGTTTAGAGACGGCACCTAGCCCTCCAATATCGATCGCTTCTCCCCGAAAGTGGGCTCCTCAATCCGCAAACGCTCAGAGGCATCGAAAACGATAAAAGATAAACCCTAGCTTCTTGGCTTGGCGTCGCATCAAATGATAGATGTCTTCGGAAAGGCGTTCATGGCTTTCCATAGAGGAGACCGAACTCCTTGCAAGATTCATCGTGATGATGGATACGTACAGGAGCATGACCTCGCGCCTTACTTTCAGGAATATCAGAGCTGGCCTGACTATGAGAAGAAAGCGCTTGACTACGTCAAGGGAAGGGTGTTGGACATAGGCTGCGGCCCAGGCAGACACTCACTGTATCTCCAACAGAAGAACTTCGAAGTAGTTGCTGTAGATGCTTCCCCTCTCGCGGTTGAAGTAGCCCGTCTCAGAGGAGTGACAAATTCCAGGGCGACGCCCGCGTTCCATTTGGACTTTCCACCAAGATCGTTTGATACGGTTCTACTCATGGGAAACAACTTTGGCATCGCAGGTAACATCGAGGGTACGAAGAAGCTGTTGAACTTGTTAGATGAATTAACAATGAGGAACGCTCGTCTCATCACCACTTGCCGCAACCCTCTTCAAACGAACAAACCTGAGCATCTTGCGTATCATGATCTAAACAGGAGACGAGGTAGACCGACTGGCCAGGTAACGATCAGGATAGAGTACAAAGGTCAACTTGGCGACTGGTTTGATCTTCTTATGGTCGAGCCTGAGGCGATGGCTGAGATTTGCGCTGATTCTCATTGGGGGGTGGAGGCGTTGTTCGAGTCAGAAGACATGTACTCCTCCGTTTTCAGAAAGCAGTGATTACAGAATACTTCACTTGTCTAGGGCCGTTGGCTCCCCATCCCATGCAGGTCCGTCTTTAGTATCTTGGACGCGAATTCCAAGATTCGACAACTCCGATCTGATAGCGTCCGACGCAGCATAGTCTCCTTGAGCTCTATATCTGTCTCTTTCCCTTAAGATCAATGTGACTAATCCATTAGTTAGATGGCTTGCCCTCTTAAGCAACTCCTGTTCAAACAGATCTCCAAACAGTACGCTCCCACATATCTTGAACAAGTCCAGCAACTTAGTTGCAGCCTCACCGCTTAAGGAACCTCTTTGATCCATATGTTCGTTAACTTGCATTGCGAATGACACTAACTTGGTCATGGCAAGTGATGTGTTGAAGTCGTTGTTCATAGCGTCCTCAAACTCTTGCCTAACTTTCGTTATACTGTCCAACAACTCTCGCTCATCCGGCCTAGCTGAACCCTCAATTTCCGTGAAGCTACTTATTCTTCGTAGAGCGTCTCGTAAGCGCGTGAAGCGAACTTTTGCGCTCTCTATGTCTCTCTCATTGAAATCTATCTCGCTGCGGTAATGAGACGACAAAAGGAAGAACCTGACGAGGGCTGCTTGGTACTTCTCCACGGCATCCCTAGCAGTTATGTAGTTTCCCAACGACTTGGACATCTTCTCCCTGTTGATGAGCAGATGTTTAACGTGCATCCAGTATCCGACAAACCTCTTTCCGGTGGCAGCCTCACTTTGAGCGATCTCATTTTCATGATGAGGGAACAGGTTGTCCTCTCCCCCACCATGTATGTCAATGCTTTCTCCCAAATACTTCATGGCCATCGCTGAGCACTCGATATGCCACCCGGGCCGCCCCGGTCCCCACGGGCTGTACCACTTCGGTTCTCCCGGCTTCGCGGTCTTCCACAGAGCAAAGTCTCCAGGACCCTCCTTACTGTACTCGTCAGCAGAGATTCTTCCACTGGCCCCCTCCTTCAGTTTATCCGCCTCTACCCCGGAGAGTTTTCCATAATCTTTGAATTTGGAGATTCTAAAGTATACTCCATCCTCTGCTACATAAGCACAGTTATTGTCTACAAGCCTCTGAACTAAGTCTATCATTTCGTCTACATGTTGCGTTGCAAGAGGATGTGCGTCAGCCATCTCTATTCCCAGCGCGCGTCTGTCCTCAAAATACGCTCTCGTGTAGAATTGCACATACTCCTGAAAGCTCTTCCTGGATTCCCTTATTCTCCTCAGGATCTTGTCGTCCACACTGATGTCAGTGACGTTTGACACATGGAGAACTTCATACCCCAGGTGCTTGAGATACCGCTGCACCACATCCCACATCACGTATGTTCTGGCGTGGCCGATGTGCATGTAGTCGTTGACGGTTAATCCACAGGAATAGAATTTCACCTTACCCTCCTCCAAGGGGCGAAATTCTTCGACCTTTTTACTCAGAGTGTTGAATACTCTTAGAGGCATTGGTCACTGTCTCTCCAAGCGCGACCAACACTTCTCCAGCCGATGGATAATAGTCTTTCGCGGATGCACTTCTCCGCTCTCGGGTCCTAGATCTTCACTCCAGCATAGCAGACTCCGTGGCGGTGCCACACCTTCATAAGCTACGAAACCGATAAATTGCACTTGGTCGATTCTCTTCAGCAAAGGGGTTCTCCGCGTGTCAGTCATTTATGCGAGGAAGACCCAAGATAGACGCAGCTTTGTCGAGGACGTTATGAAAATCTATGAGGGAGAGCTCAGACAAATCGACGAGATCCTTGTCAAGCCAAACATAGTGTCACACGAAGGCTATCCAACTACCACCCACCCGGAGACCCTTAGATCCACTTTGTCATACTTGACCGAATCAGGAAAGAAATGTATTGTGGCCGATGGACCCGCTTTTGACGCCGGAAACTCGTCGAAAATCATTGACACCCATCCTCTGAAGGAGGTGTGCAACGAATTCAACGTTCCACTCATTAACATCTGCAGCCACAGGATGGTAACGAGGAAGACCCCACGCGGTTTCTCTCTGAAGTTATCCAAGATCGCAATCAAATCGAAGTACACAATATCGCTCCCAGTGCTGAAAACTCATTTCCAATGCACCATCTCGGGTGCACTGAAGAACCAGTTCGGATACTTGTCAAGAATGAACAGAATTTCAGCTCACATAGGACTCAAGAATATCCACAAATGCATAGCCGAACTGAACGCTCTCGCCAGACCAGACCTCTTTGTCGTAGATGCTGTTCAGACCCTTCTCGAGGCTCAAGAGATCAGACATGGAGGAGAATCAGCCCCAATCGGCCAGATGACCGCTGGAAAGGACCCGGTATCCCTGGACAGCTACGGCTTGACGCTCCTCCAACAGCTCAGCCACAAGCTCTCCTCAACAGCCCCGAATGCTATCCCATACATCAGACTAGCCCAAGAATACGGGGTTGGACAAACCCAGTATAAGTTGAAATACATCTGAACCATAGGCAAAGTCAACGCCCATCGATTGATTAATAAAGCACCCATCCTACAACCAAAGCCGAGAGTGAACGTTATGAGCTTCAGCATGAAGATTCCCAATGCCAAATCCTTCTCCGACCTGATAAACGCCGTGTCAGCTGTCGTCGAGGAGGGAACCTTCCACGTGGATGACTCAGCTATGACGCTGGCCGCAATGGACCCAGCCCACATTAGTCTAGTGGACTTCGAGTTTCAGAGGTCAGGGGCTGAGGAGTTCTCCTGTGAGAAGCCTGTCGAGATATCTGTTAGTATTACTGAGCTGCTGAAATTCCTCAAGAGAGCCCGAGGGGCTGAAGCTCTCGAGTTATCTTATGACGCCGAGAAGAGGCGTTTAACGATATCGTTCATAGATCCGTCACTTTCAACGGAGAGAACATTTACGGTAGGCGCCCTAGAGACAGCCGGAGAGAAGCCTCCTTCACCAAAACTGACCTTTGACGCTAGAGCAAGGATGGAGATAGACGTGTTCAAAGACGCTGTTGACGATAGCATGTTGGTGAGCGACTACGTGAAGGTTACCATCAACCCAACGAGCGTGACTCTCACCGCTAAAGGAGAACTCGGCACCTCACAGACGAGGGTGGACAAGACCCCACAGAGAACAGACACAGCTCTCTACGACATACACGCGGAGGGCGAGACCTCAGCGCACTTCAGCCTAAACTACCTGAGCAAGATCCTGAGAGCCGCTGCCTCCGTCTCAAAGGAACTCACGGTTGAAATGTCCAACAACAAACCCATCAGGCTTGATTTTACCATACCCGCCGGTCACCTTACCTATTTGATCGCTCCCCGAATTGAGACGTAGAGTTTTTCAAGGAAGAGCGAGAGATCAATACGAACACAGGTCATTACGATGAGATACCACTCACAGAATCACATGGAGGAAACAAGGTCGCCATTTGACAAGCAGGTTCTGCGCTGGCCGCAGGTCCACTCAAAAAACATGTTCGGTTGTCCCTCATATCAAGCGAATGGGAACCTATTCGCCTTCCTCGTGACAAACGGTATCGTGATTACTGAACTCAGCCAAGCTAACAGAGACAAGCTATCTGGCAAACACCAGACCAATTCTTTCCAAGCCGGAAAGAGAATCCTTAAGAATTGGATAAACGTCGCCGTCAGGAAGAAAACAGATTTGAATAAAATCGTCTCTTTCGAACAGGAAAGCTATCGATCTGCACTAGAAAAAAGCACGAGGCGATCCTAGTGGGTCGTGGTTTACACAATTCGTTCGTACGGTTGCCTCTTGGCAGATTCAATCGCTCTACATCAATCATCCTATTTTCCGAAAGAACTAAACCTTAACACTCACTTGTTCACAGAATTTGAGGAGAAACGGCCGTGGTGACAGCTATAATTTACCATCAGGCGTATCTTGACCACAATTTAGGTTCTGCTCACCCTGAGAGACCTGAGAGAATAGAAAGCATACTCAAAGCGACAGAGAAGGTGTTCGAAAGAGAGGACGTTACTCTTCTTGAGCCGAAGGCAGCATCGATAACGGATCTACTTAGGGTCCACGCAGAGGACTACGTGGCTAAGATACGGGTTATGAGCGAGACTGGAGGAATTCTTACAATGGACACTCCAGTTCCGCCAGGTCTTTACCAAACAGCGAGGCTGGCTGCCGGAGGAGCGATTTTAGCCGGTGAGTCGGTTGTGGAGAAGAAGGTCAATAACGCGTTTGCGTTGACCCGACCGCCAGGTCACCACGCTGGCAGGGCTTATGGAGGGGGCTTCTGCTTCTTCAATAATATAGCGGTAATGATAGAGCACCTCAGATTTCATCACCACATTAGGAAGTTCGCTATCTTAGACTGGGATGTTCACCACGGAAATGGAACCCAAGAGATATTCAATCGCGACCCCGGCATACTGTACTTTTCAACCCATCAAAGTCCTCTCTACCCCGGGACCGGAATGATAGAGCAGATCGGAGAGGGACCCGGCCGAGGATCCAAGATCAATGTTCCACTTCACCCAGGCACGTCTGGAGCGTCCTTCAAGTACATCTTGGCGGAGCTTTTCGCACCATTAGTCAAACAGTTTAGACCCGATTTTATCGCTGTTTCAGCTGGCTATGATGCATACTTCGATGATCCGCTGGCGAATCTCAACTTCACAATCGAGACCTACTCCTACTCAGCAAAATTCATCAAGGACCTCGCTGATGATTTATGCGATGGACAGTTTGCAGTTGTGTTAGAGGGCGGATACAACCTCCAGGCGGTTTCATTAGGTGTTCTCGCGACTTTGTCCTCTATACTTGATCTAGGGAGTGTTGAGGAGCCCCACCCGGTACCACCGCAGCTTGTTGATGAGGTCATCCGGAGAGAGGTGTCACAAATAAAGCAAACTCTATCTCCTTACTGGGACATACACTGAAGCCTCCCCGGTATGGTGATTCAGCGAACAGTTCAAATACGAGGTTTCCAGACAGATCTAACGGCGGATTTGCCCTGTAGCCGACCCTCTCACCCAACATGGAGTTGGAATCGTTGTCTAGATGATCTTAGGAACCTCGACGGCCACCTCGGCTTCCCCAGACAAGGCTGGTTGTTTCTCCTTTCTAGCCCTCGAAGTCTTACATCAGGAGACGTTACTTAAGCACACCCTAGATAACAGCATCCTCACTGACGATTCGGTGATCCTCTCTCTTCTTCATCACTACTCAAAAGCGCATAACCACAAGTTGACAGGTACACCGGCCCCTTTTCGTAAGTTCTCAGGCGGATCATCATATGAGCCCACCTTTAGGACACGCGTCTTCGACCGATCTAGGTTCAAGAAGGCAGCAGAGCACCTTGCTTGATGCACATGAAGTCAGTTGTGATCGATCAATAGAAAATGTGCGCTTCACCTAAGCACAAACTTCACCGTGGTGTTATCTCCCGAAAGAACGGATGTGTGCACAATATCATTGAACTCCCTCTCAACCATGATTCAGATCTCGGACGATAACGTTAACAGAACTCAGTCTTTCTATAAGCTCTCAGGACCTTTTTCACCCGTTGAACAACCATGCAGGGTTGCCGAGTTAATGCTTCAACCATCAATTCGGCTATGGTTCTCATCTCTCGCTCTCTCATCCCTCTCCTAGTCACCTCATTTGTTCCAAGCCTGACGCCTGAGTCCACCATTATACCGGCTTTCTCCAACCTATCTCTCACCTGGGCTCCTCGTTTGTAACCTCCAAAGTCCAAGTAGACCTGATGAGACATTGTGAACCCCTTCCTAGTTCTCTTAACCGGCTGGCCTGACTTATCAAGCGCTGACGCCAGAGCTTTTGCATTGGATATGACTTGCTTGGCGTATCGCTCCCCATGTTTCCGAGTTTCCTCCAGCGCTACACCGAGTGCCGCTATTCTATTGAAATGCGGGTTGTCCAGAAATCTGTGGGAGATTCCTTGGTTGATCTTCTTCATCAGATCCCCTCTGTTAGAGACAATGAGTCCTCCCATGGGACCAAAGAAAGTCTTGTGCGTAGAACCCAGGAGGAAATCGGCCCCCTCCCGAAGAGGATCTTGAAATTGTCTGCCAGCAATCAGGCCGAGCACATGAGAGCCATCATAGGCTACATGGCCTCCATATTCGTGCACAGACTTGGCTAAGGCCCTCACAGGCTGTGGGAATAGAATGAGGCTTGCTCCAAGCACTAAGAGTGTGGGCTTCCACTTCTCTATCAAAGAGACGCTCTCATCCAGATCCACGTTGAAGTCTTTCTCAGAGAATGCCAAGTACATTGGTTTCAAGTCCATTAGATCGATTATCGACCCCCCACGAGCGAACCCTGGGTAGCCTCCCGAGTCGATCGGCACCGCGCAGACCCTGTCACCTCGCTTGCAGAGACTCCCCACAACTATGAGATCCGCCAAGTGCCCACTGATCGGCGTCACAATTCCATGCTCTGCCTCGAACACTCTACTCGCCAACTCCTCTGTCCTACTCCAGATCCTCTGAATGTATTTTGTGCCCCCGTAGAATTCCGGCCTGGATGCATAACGACTGGCAAGGTCACTGGCCAACGCTTTCTTAACAGCGTCGCTGACGATGTTCTCACTTGGAATTAGGTTCAGCGTGCACGATCGAAAGGCCTCATGCTCACGGATCAGCTTCTCAATCATGCTCAAACCACCCTAATTCCCGTATTAAACTGTACAGGGAGTCTTTGCGGCTCGATCGATCTTTTTATAAGGCTTAGTGCAAGAGCAACCGCTCGTCCGCCTGCGGGGAAACAGATGAAGTTCGCGTTCATTCATCCCAGCCCAGACTCAGAAACCCCCGGCCCTGATAGAGGGAAAGCCCCCGCATCTTGGCCTCCTTTAGGGATCCTCTACATAGCGTCCTTTCTTAGAGAAAACGGCGTCGATGTCTCTGTACTCGATCAAGCAGCCACCAATCTTTCTCTAAATGAA
>Ga0315307_1000104_pt1 | contig 33347 bp, 26 predicted proteins | sample TDP2_MG_FD_203079 | JGI IMG/M metagenome (GOLD analysis project Ga0315307, IMG submission 203079) | Freshwater sediment microbial communities from Lake Towuti, South Sulawesi, Indonesia - TDP2 | ecosystem: Environmental > Aquatic > Freshwater > Lake > Sediment | place: Indonesia: South Sulawesi...
TCATGGCGCTGGTGGCGGTGTTTCTGATTATCGCGGCGCTGCTGCTGGCTCTCGATGGGCTGCGCGCATTCGTCCGCCTGCGCCAGGGGAGCGCGTCGAGCCCCCAGGCAGCGGCGGCGGGCTAGGTAGGGTGAGGCAGTGTGAATGAGCAACCCTGAACGAGAGAGCAAGAGCAGAAGGCGCAAATCGGCAGGCCTCTTCCAGGGCGTGCGCGAGTTCCTCTACGGCATGGCTGCCCACGACACGACGCGGCTCGCCCTCAAGACCCGCGCCTCCATGGAGCATCTCTTCATCCTCATCACCATGGGCGACTTGCTGGGGGTGCCCATTCTGCCTCCCTACTACTCGCTGCGGCTGCTGCCATACGTCGTTCCCCAGATATCCACTTGGAAGCGCCGCATGCTGCGCGAGAAAGATCTGACCGATTCTCTGGCCTGAGGCTGGCATCGTGGCGCTTGCAGGGTTCTTCGCTGATCACCCCGGTCGCCGCTACATCATGTTCGGCGGGAAAGGCGGCCTCGGCAAGACCACCTTCTCGGCCGCCGTGGGCTACTGGCTTGCCAAGCGCGGCCACCGCGTGCTCGTGTTCTCCGTTGACCCGCAGGCGTCGCTGAGCGACATCTTCGAACGCGACATCTTCGCCCAGGGTCCGACCGAAATCATGCCCAACCTGTGGGCGCAGGAGGTTGATGCCGACCGCCGCATTCGCGCCTATCAGGACGAGATCAGGCAGAAGATCCGCGACATGTACGGCATGGAAACGGTGCCCGAGGAGATTGACCAGTACATCGAGTCCGCCGCGGCCGAGCCGGCCATGGAGGAGAGCGCCATCTTCGACCAGGTCGTGGACATCATCGTCGAGGGCAACTACGACTACTATATCTACGATCTGGTTCCCCTCGGCCACGCGCTTTACTACCTGAGCATGGCGAGCATCTACGACGAGTGGATCAACAAGATTACCGCCCTGCGCGAGCAGATGCGCGAGCACGACCAGGTCGCCGCTGTCATGCGACGGGACCGCGAGCTGGCCGAGGACCAGATCCTCAACGAGCTACAATACATCAAGCAGCGCATCAACGCGGCATCCGGAATCTTGACCGACCGGGAGCGCACCGCCTTCTTCTTCGTGCTCGTGCCCGAGGAAATGGCCATCCTCGACACCCAGAAGGCAGTGGTGCTCTTCCGGCGCTACAACGTCCCTTTGTGCGGTTATCTGGTGAACCGCGTGCTGCAGCGGGAACTGGTGGGCGAGCGCGCTCCCCAGTTCTTGCGTCACCGCATCGCGATGCAGGATCGCTGCCTCGACTCGATTGCACGGGAGTTCGGTGGGGGAGTGCTCGCCCGCGTACCGGAGATGGAACGCGACATAACAGGACTCGAGATGATCGCCAAAGTCGCTGAGGCACTGCTGGGGGAGGCGGCATGATCCAGATTAGCACGGGCATGCGCGATTACCTCAGCCGCCACCCCCACCTGCGTTACCTCTTCTTCGGCGGCAAAGGCGGGGTGGGCAAGACCGCGCTTGCGGGAGCGACCGCGCTGTGGCTGGCGGACAATGCGCGGCGCACACTCGTCGCCTCGACGAACCCGGTACACAGCCTGTCCAGTCTCCTCGGCCAGGACGTCCTGGGGCGCGAGGTCCTGGTCCTCGGCGCCGGCAACCTGCGCGCCTACGAGATCGAAACCTCCGAGACCATCGAGCGCTCGAAGAAGGAGATCCGCGAGAAGATCAACTGGTTCCTGAGGTTCTCGGACATCACCGCGAAGGCGGACGACTTCGTCGAGTCGGCGACCATGAACCCGGCATTCGAGGAGTCGGCCATGTTCGAGAACATGGTGGACTTGATGATGCGCGGCGAGCACGAGGTTTACGTTTTCGACACGGCCCCGACGGCCAATGCCCGGCGGCTGCTGGGGATGTCGAAAGTGTACTCGATGTGGGTGGAGAAGATGCTGCGCAGCCGCCAGGAGGCGAAGTCGCTACGCGAGATGCTCTCGTTCTCAAAGAAGAGGGAAAAGGATCCGTTACTTGACTACCTCCTCGAGTTTCGGCAGCGCATGGGCAAGGCGAAGGATCTGCTCACGGACGCGGAGCGCACCGCCTTCTTCTTTGTCACCTTGCCGGAGGCGCTTCCCATTGCCGTGATCCGGCGGTTCATGGCGTGGTTCGAGGATTTTGGGATCCCTGTGGGCGGGGTTGTAGTGAACGGAGTCATCACCGGCCAGGCGGCAGATGGCAACGACTTCGTGGCCAGCCGCGTCAGGATGCAGCAGGGCTACCTTGAGCAGATCCGACAGACTTTCGGAGACAACGTACGCGCTTTGATCCCGCTGTTCGATACCGAGGTGCGCGGCCTCCAGATGCTACGCCAGATGGCACAGGCGTTGTTTGCGGCGTAGCAGCCGAGGGTGTCCCCACCGAGGAGAACCCGTGGTATGCAGAAACCCGTCTAGCTGCTGGCGTGCTCGTCCAGCCGCTCTCGTGGTATTCTCTCCCCTCGTGCGTATTCCCCCGCTGAGAGGGCACCGAAGATGGGGAAGGCCGTGGAACGAGGGCTGGACTGGGGGGGCTTGCCGGTGATCGCCACGCTGGGGCCCGGCTGCCGTCGTGAAGCGTGATCGAAACCAGGGCTCTCCTTCTGGAAAGCGTCTCCGGTGCCTGTGCGCTAGGTCGCGAATCTGGCGAATGAGACCTGCGGGCGGTGCGATGAGCGGTGTCCACCAGCCATGGACACGGACTGCGGGCAGCCACCAATGGGCCCCGCCTTCGAGGGGATGATCCCTGCCCGGTGCCAATGGTGACGGATACGCGGCCTCGGGAAGTCGGAAGGCAGTGAATCTCGATGCCAATGCCCCTATGCTCCGCGTCCATCGCCACCCAGCGGAACCCCGCCTCGGCCATGATCTCGGCGGCTACTGGGTCGCGGATCACCAACTACAGAGTCTCTTGGATCATGGTGAGAGACCATGATCCAAGAGACTCGCCAGGAGATCGTCTGGCGCCCTTCTGAGAGATTCTCTGGCATCAGGGGTCTTACCCTGATGCCAGAGAATCCGTAGGTGCCGAAGGAGGGCCGGCGGTCCAGCAGGGCATCCCGCACGTCTGCAGCCATCACTTGCGAATCTGCTCATGGCGCGCTGCACACGGCACTTGAGACGCTGCAGCTCACTCTGCCCTCAGCGCTTCGCAGGGGGAGATTCCCATGGCTGCGCGCGCGGGAATGAGCCCTGCCAGCACCGCGGTGATGGCGCTGGCCAGCACCGCGGCTGCAATGCATCCAGGCGTCATGCGAAGCTCGCTGCCCCACGCTGAAGCCAGCAGACGAAGCACCAGCGTTGCGACCGGGATTCCGACGAGGCACGACAGCAGCCCGGTCACGCCGGCCTCAGATAGCACCAGGACTGCCTGCCGGGATCGCGTCGCCCCCAAGGCGCGATGCAGGCCGATCTCGCGCACCCGGCTGCCCAGATTTGCCAGCAGCATGCTGACCATTCCCAACAGCCCCACCACCAGAGGCAGCAGGGAGAGCGCGCCCAGGAAGAGACGCATGTAGCCGAGCTGATAGCGGGTCTCCGCGAGGTCGAGCCAGGGGGACCTGACGGAGACACTGTAGTCCCCTCCCAGTGCCTGCGAGACGGCCGTCCGCAGGCTCGCCATATCCGACTCCACTCTGGCCTCGTCCGATGTGATGAGGAAACTCGCACCCTCCGGGGGTTGGATGCGGAGCAAAGGATATGTCGCTGACAAGGATGTCAGCAGCAGCCCATCGCTCCCGCCGGGCCTAAGCCACTCATCCCCTCTCACAATGCCGACAACACGGAACGGCCGGCCGTTCACCTTCAGTGTCTGCCCGACGGGGTCGGCGTTGTCTGGGAGAGCATGCACCAGTCTCTGATCAATGATGCACACGGCTTCGCCAGACTTGTCATCTGCTGGGGAGAACAGCCGACCTGCTATCTTGCTGTGTATCCCCCAGAAGTGCGGCTGAAGCTGGAGCCACTCGCTTGATACCGCGAACACGGTCATCTCTCTGAGTGCGTAGCGGCCGATCTTGACATCGCATCTGGCTCTGGTCATGGCCGCCACCTGGCTCGCAGCTACCCGTCTCACTTGCGCGTTGACCCATTCCGCGTCAAGCTTGGCCCGCGTGGACCCGACTTCCATACTGATAGTCGGGCCTGCTTCCAGGGTAAACTCCGAGCCGGGCTCCGCACTGCCTACCCGGTGCTTCAGGCTGTCGGAAAAGGATTGGCTCAATGCGCTCAGGCACACGAAGGCAGCGACTCCCATCCCAAGCGACACGATGGCGATGCAGTGGGTCAGCGTCCGGCGACTGGCGGAGAGCCATACTTGGGCGAGCAGATCGAACACGTCAGACGACATCCTTTCTGGCGAGCACCTCAGCCGGATTCGCTCCCGCCGCGATGGCAGCTCCCTGGAGACTGCCCACCACCCCAAGCGCGATCACGAACAAGCACATAGCCCCGAGGGGCAGGAGGGGAACCGCATACCATATGTCGCGCAGGATCCACCTCTCGGCCGAGAAGGAGGCGAAGATCATCCACCCTATGATCCCGCCGTAGAAGCAGCCGAATCCGCAGATCAGCGCGCTCTCCATCAGCACGATGGCGTAGATCCGCTGCTTGGTCGCACCCAACGCGCGGCGCACGGCAAACTGCTGCACACGTTCCAGGGCGTCAATGTAGGCCTTGTTCGACACCGCTGCTCCTGCAGAGAAGAGAACCAGGATGCCAACGATGCCAAAGAACGTGTACACTTTGAGTTCCTCGTAGCTGATTCCCGGTAGGCTGACATAGCTGTATCCGGGATCGCCGATACGACTGAAGAGGACTCCATCAATCTTCTTCGCGGCGGCCTTCCTGAACCCTTGCTTCGCGATCGCGCTGAGCTGCCAGCTCGCATTCCAGAACAGCTCCTGCATGGACGTGTACGGGATGATGGCCACCCCCTGGCGGCGAGAGCGCACCACGCCGATGATCTCGAACCTGACGCCGTTGATGTGCAGGTAGCGGCTGCCAAGCCAGCCATTGCCAAGGGTTCTCTCTGGCTTCGGCCAGAGAGTCATGGCCATCCTGTCATCTATCACCACAACGCGCGCGCCGGTCTGCATCTCTGCCGGAATGAAGACTCGTCCCCAGGCCAGTTCCCAGGAGCGGTCCCCGGACCGCATCGCCTCGTGGAACAGGTCGGTGCGCGTGATGTTTGTGGACAGAAGTGGAGCCTTGTGCCAGTTCCTTCCCTTCAAATCCACTCCCCACAACACCCCGCCGATGACGACTTGCTCGACATCCGGGCACTCTCTTTGCACCGCTTCCCCGTCCGCCGGAGTGAGTTCATGGCGCTTCAGATGCGGCTTGCGGCGGAAGATGGCGCGGTCATAGTCCTCGAGGCTCGGCATCCGGATTTCGATGGTGTTGATGTCCTGTTCCCCTCGCAATGCGTTCTCCAGGTGGAGGGTGCAGATCAAGATGGTGACCCCGATGGCGCCCACCGCGATGCCAAGCAGGGCGAGGTAGGTTCGCAGGCGGGCTCGCTTGAGCTCCCACCAGGCTTCATCGGCTACGTCAATGAAGGCTTGCACAACCCGCCACATGTTCAACCTTCCTGGCCATAGTCTGTCGCGCAAGTGACCACAGACACTGGCGAACCTCCAGTCTCGCCCTCGACAGCGACGACAGACTGGCAGGAGTGGCGAGCCCGCAGATCGTCAGCGTCGGTGAGGCGAACCGGGTGACCTGCCCCTATACGCGACACCCAACTCGTTCCTATCCCAGGACGACCTCCACCTCGTTGTTGTCGCCAAGCCTGTCCACCGGGATCAGGTTACCGGCGAGCGTTTCGCCGTTCAGGGTCAGAGTCTTGACGCCGCTGCGGACGCCGTCTGGATTCTGGACATCTATGCGGACAGTGCGGCCTCGGAAACGGCGCGTGGCCTTGAACCCCTTCCAGGTGCTGGGGATGCACGGGGCAATACGGAGGCCCTCCAGTTCGGGCCGAATCCCCAGGATATACTGGGCCGCGCTGAAGTAGGCCCAAGCCGCCGCGCCGGTCAACCACGGGGTGCGTGTCCTGCCGGGACAGGGCGAGTAGACTGAGTACGTCGTCTGGCCCTGCACATATGGCTCGCTCTGGCGGATTTCGGCGCGATCATTGTAGGCAGCCGGCATGGAGCCGCGGTAGTAGTCCCAAGCTTGATCGCCGTTGCCCAGCATGCATTCGGCCATCACTCCCCACCCCTGAGTATGGTTGAAGATACCAGCATTCTCTTTGATGCCGGGGTTGAACACCACGGCACGCATGACATGTATCGGGGTCCTGACAAAGGGCGGAGCGGAAAGCATTAGCCCGTAAGGGGTAGCCAGACGTTCCTGGACGGTCTGCATGCAGCGGCAAGCCTGTTCGGGCGTAGCTGCACCGCTGATCACCGCCCACACCTGGGTGTTCAGGTAGACCTGTCCCTCCTGGCATTCGCGCGTGCCATAGACGGTGCCGTCTTCGCCAATGGCCCAGACAAACCGATCCTCGTCCCAGGCGCAGGCCTGGATGCTGGCATCCAGGGCATCACGTTGGGCAAGGGCCCAGGCGACCTCCTCCTGTCTGCCCAACCGTTCGGCAACCTCAGCGTATACGGTCAGGCCCATTCGCACCTGAAAGCCGACAAAGAGGCTTTCCCCGTGGTAGCCGAGCCGCAGGCAGTCGTTCCAGTCGGCCGACAGCCCGCAGGGCAAGCCATGTCTGCCGGTGCGCTCCAGGTTGAACTCCAGGGCGCGCCGCAGGTGACCAAAGACGGTGGCCTCGCCCTGGTCCGCGTAGGGCAACACTTTGTGGTAGAAATCCAGGTCACCAGTCTCGTTCACCAAGGCCGGCACGGCGTTGAAGAACCAGAGGCAGTCGTCAGAACGGTACTCTTCGGGGGCCGGACCTGTCTCGTGGCCGGGACGATGCTCGAACGGCTTGACCACAGGCATGGCGCCGCCATTCGACAACTGGCCAGTCAACAGCAACTCCAGGCGTGCCCGGGCCTCTTCGGGCACGGCGGCAGCTACGCCGAGGAGGTCTTGCACTGAGTCGCGGAAGCCTAGCCCGTCGCGCTCGCCGTTGTAGACCAGGCTAGCGGACCGCGACCAAGCGAAGGTGACCAGGCAGTTGTAGAGGCCCCACACGTTGACCGTGTGGTTGAACTCGTCATCCGGTGTCTCTACCACCAGACTGCCCAGCTTGGCGTGCCAGTTGTCTTTCAGTCTGCGCAGCTCCACCTCGGCCCGCTTCAGTGACCCAAACTCGGCCACCATGCGTCTGCCCACGGTCCGGGCATCACCGATCCCCAGCATAACGAGTACTTCCCGGCTCTCGCCTGGCCGGAGGGCCAGGTTAGTCTGTAGGCAGCCGCAGGCGTTGTCGCCATAGGCCTTGCTGTTCGTGCTCTGCCCCTGCTCGACCACCAGGGGATTGTGGTAGCTCCGGTACGGGCCGAGGAAAGCATCACGGCTGGTGTCATACCCGTCCAGCGGCGCGCCGATTACCGCCATCCAGGTATGGTGGAAGAGCACCTCCCCTGAATCGGGCGTCAGGCTATCTTCTATCGCGACCCGCAGCAGGCCATCTGTCAGTCCGCCGCGCACGATGAAGAGCGAGTACTGCAGGTTGACCTGGTCCTGAAAGGTATTCCACTGGTTGGTGAATTCGCAGTAGGTGAAGAGGGAGAGTTCACGCAGTCGGCCGGTCTCATTGGTGACCTTCACGCGCCAGTACTCAAAGGCCTGTTCCAGAGGGACGAAGTAGGTGGTCTCGGTGGCAATGCCCGCGTACCGCGACTCAATCACGGTATATGCCGTGCCGTGGCGGCAAGTGGACTGGTACTGGTCGAGCGGCTTGCCCACTGGCTGCCAGGAGGCCGACCAGTAATCGCCGCTTTCGCGGTCGCGCAGGTAGAGGTAGCGTCCCGGCTGATCCATCGGGATGCCGCTAAAGAGCAGACGCAGGAAGCGTCCTCGTGCCCCCGATTGGTAGAAACCGTAGCCTCCGGCATTGTTGGTGATGATGGCTCCGTACTCGGTGTTGCCCAGATAGTTGCTCCATGACCTGGGAGTATCGGGCCGGGTGATCACGTACTCTTTCGCCTCGTCATCGAAATAGCCGTATCTCACGAGGACCTCCTATCAGCCCAGATGCTTTGTCGAGCAGATTTTGCTCAAGAGGCACTGCCAGATGAATCGTCTCACTACGCCTGCTGCTTGCGACGAAGCCCCTCAAGCCGTTTCAGGGGCGAGGCGGGCCAGCATGCCGTGGCATCTGCGGGGCAAGCGCTTCAAGGCCCACAGCTTTCCGAGCGCGCTGTGCGGCCACACCGCATGGTGGTGCCTTCGCCAACGCGCCACCAGCACCTTCGCCTCCAACAGCGTGTCGAGCACCTCTCGAACCAGGAACGCGCCTGGTAGTCTGCCACTGAGAGACTGCAGGGCCCCGCTTCCCGCAAGACCCGTTCCGCTGGCCGTGGCCGAGCAAGCGAGCAGCTCGAGTCCTCCAGGAGGGCCGGCGGCGAGTCAGCATGGTGAAGTTCGGCCAGCACTTGCAGCGTAGACAGGGGTGCTCACGGTCGCGGGGCGGACCGTCTTCCCCTTGTTGTGCTCTCAGCACGGCAACGGAACCTCTCTTCTGACCACTCGCGTGGTCGGCGCGGCTGAGAGCCAGCGGGACAGCAAGGGGAGACCGTAACTTGGCGCGGCAAGCGCTGCTGCTTGACGAGATGGCAATCCGGCCCAAGCAGGCGAGGGCCGTGCTGGACGAGCTGCTCGCCGCCTCGCGGCAAGTGGTGCCGCAGTTCCCGCGCTGAGGGCCGCAGGTCAGCTCTGCACAACGCTTCAGCGGGTGAGGATAATGCCGAGCGCCAGGCCGCCGATGGCGTACCAGAGGTAGCGGTTGCGCTGGGCCTGCTTCTGCCGCTCTTCCTCGGACCTGGCATTGGCCTCATCGAGTTGCTTCTGGAGCCGCGCGATGGCATCAGCGTGGCGCTTCGCCGCCGCCTCGAGCTGAGTCCGCGCGTCGAGCCTCGCCTTCCCCAGGTCCTCCCGCAGCACCAGGTTCTCCTTCTGGAGCGCATCGACGCGGTCCGCCAGGGCCGCGGCATCGCTCGACCCGGCCGCGGGCTTCTCTGGGCCCGACGATGCAGACCCGGCGGCCGCGACGGTGGCCAGCAATGCGACCATCGCGCAGCCGACGATGACGGTCAGCATGACTCTTGCCCGATTCATCTGGTTCCCTCCGTTGTGCGTACCTTGATATGTCCCCCGACGACGCGATGAGCAACATCTTCCCGGCCCTCGCCCAGGAGCTGGGTCTGCTCAAGCGCGACCGCGGTCTCCCCCGGCGCCTTCACCATGAAGACGATGGTGAACAGTGTTACCTCCGGCGCATTGAGCACCGGGGCCTCGCCGCGCTCGCCGCCGACATCAGCCAGCCGTCCCGGCTGCCAGGAACCGGCAGTCCAGGGTGAGAGCAGCCGGCCGGCCTCCACGAACGCCTCGCCCCGAGACACATAGAGCGGCTCCACCACCGCCGAGTCGTAGGTCACCGAGACCCGCGCCCCGAGGAACTCGCGAGCCGGCGCAAGCTTCACGGCGATGGGGAGCAAGGTGGGCAGCCCGTCAGTGGCGGGCGGCACCGTCTGGTCGGCCGGGTAGATGCGGAGCTCGGGAGTGAGCCAGGGCACACTGAGTGTGCGCCGGGCTTCCGCCGGCTTTGCACCGGCGGCGGTGGCCCGGGCGGAGAGCGCCAGCTCGCCGGTCGGCATCCCGGTGGCCGCGACCCGCCAGGCGAACGACCTTTCCGCCCTGGGCTCCAGGCGTTCGCTGAGTTGCACCGCCTGCGAGCCGTCGGCGAGCTTCAGGCCGTCCCCGACAGCCAGCATCACCACCAGGCTCCGCGCCACCTGCCCGCCGGTGTTCCTGGCAGTCACCGTGACGTCGAAGGGGTTGGGCGAGTAGCGGTTCTGGGGGGTCACCACCAGCCTCTCGGGCGCGGACATGGTTAGCAAGAGGTACGGCGGGCTGTTGACCGTGATCTCTCGCTCGACCCGGTTCGGCTCCAGGTTCTCCGAGGTGGCCTTGGCCGCGATCCTGAGTCCTCCGGTGGCCTCCCCGGTCGGAATCGCGCGCCAGCTTGCTTGCTTGGTCTCGCCTGGCTTGAGGAGGCCAAACTCGACCTTAGCATCGCCCTGCTCGAGCTTGAGGCCCTTGGGCAGCTCGAGCGCGCAGGCCGTCCCGCGGGACTCGAAGCCACCGCTGTTCTCCACGTAGGCCACCACCGGGAAGGCCCGCGCCTCCTCATACTGGTAGTCCACCTCGGCCGGCGCGGTGAGGCCCAGAGAGAGCTGCGCTGGGCTGAGGGAGACGCCGCCGACTCCGTACAGGGTGGCATAGGTCCGGCTCTCGCCCGGCCTGAGTGGGGTCGGATTCCAGTAGAGCGCGGCCGCGGTGTCCTGCTCCTGCTCGCCGCGGCGGGTGAAGTCCGCGCCCTGGGGGAAGGGGAAATCCCACGGCGCATCGGCCAGGCTGCCCCAGTCCACCATATCGAGTCGGTCCGGAGGAGTTAGGCCTGGCGCGCGCAGCGTGCCCTGGGAGATCACCGCCGGCTGGGAGAGTGAATCGAAGGCCTGCCAGTAGTCCGGGAGGTCGCTGCCGGTGAGTTGGGTGGCCCTGCTGATCGCATTGGCGCCAGCCCGCAGCGGCGCGCCGTCATTCGAGCCCAACATCGTGTCCAACACGATCCGCAGACCGACCACGTGCTCGGACTGACCCCGGTTCGTGATCTGATAGGCAATGCGCGCGGCGTCCTTCACTCGTGTCGTCGGGCTGCGCGCTAGCCCCACCTCCTGGGTCACCTCGATTTCGCCGAAGCGGACAACACAGGTGATCGCGCCATCGCTGAGCTTCGGGGCGACCGTGATTACGCCGACCGGCGCCTCCTTGCCGGCCCGCCGTGATGTGGGGCCCCCAAAGACCATGGGCTGGCCGTCAACGAGCACGGTCGTGAACGATGTCCACGGCTCGCGGCTCCCGTAGATGAGCACCTGGTTGTCGTCTGCTGAGCGGGACGGGTCTCCACCAGTGGTGTCCACAGCGAAGCGCCCCGCCTCCTGCGGCCCCGGGTTCACGCGGATGCGGATGAACTCGTTGCTGGTGGAGAGGGCGCCGGAGGGCGCCTGCCCCGCTGCCTCCGCGACGAGCACACTCAGCAGAACGGCCGCAGACCAGGGAGCTAGTCGTCGCATACCGATCACTGCTTCACCCCCGCTTGACGCTCGCCCCGGAGAATACGAAGATCACGGTCACCTTCCCGGAGGCCGGCTTGCCCTTGGCTACCCCAGACTTGAACGTCCAGCCCTGCTCGACGGCGCGCACCGCGGCTTCATCGAGGAGGGCATGCCCCGAGCTCTTCGCCACCGACACCGACTGGACCGAGCCGTCCGCCCGCACCGTCACGGCGAGGCTGACCGTCCCTTCTAGACCCCGATCCAGGGCGTGTTTGGGATAGATGGGGGCCGGACCTCCCACGATGGCCGGACCATAGGTCGGGCCGGCAGGAACTTCCTCTCGGCCGCCCGGGCCGGCCGGCTCGCGGCCCTGACCGATGGGGCCGGAGGGCTCCTTACCCTTCTTCGAGGTCAGAATCCTGGGCGGAGCAGGGGCGGCCTTCGGCCGTCCGCCGGCGCTGGAGGGAGGCCGGCGTGTGGGCCTCTCCAGGAGCGCGGGCGCGTCGCTCCTCTTGGCCGGCCCTTGCGGGTGGCCTCCGCCGCCGAGCACCACTTTGGGCGCGGGTGGCTCAGTGGGCTTCTCCACCGTCACCTCGATGGGGATGAGCACCTCCTGCACGCTCACCGCTCCCCGCGAAGCGAACAGGCCGATGAGGATCACCACGATGGCGTGAAAGGCGAGCGAGGAGGCCGTGGCGATGCCGAAGCGGCGGCTCGGCGACATGGGGAGGATTTGGGCTGGCTGGAGCGCGGCTGCGGTCATGGCGGCGCAGCTACTGGGTCCTTGGCCTCGGCTTGGGCGAAGCGGCCAGCGCGATGCGATGGTACTCGGCGAGGCGCACCTGGTCCAGCGCGGTCACCAGATCCACATAGGGCACGCTCTCTTCGGCCATCACCACGATCTGCGAGTCCCGATTGCCCCTGGTCACACGGTCGAGCGCGGCCCCGATCTGGTCGGCGGCCACCGGCGTGCCGTTGACCTGCACCGGCCGGCCGGGCAGCAGTGTGAGCACGACTCGATCGGCCACCGGCCGAGCGGTCTCGGCCTTGGGGAGGCGCATCTCCAGGCCCATCCGAGCGCCAACCAGAGTGGAGGCGACGGCGAAGAAGATCAGCAGGTTGAACACCGTGTCAATCAGCGCCGTCATGTCCAGGTAGGGACGCACGCGGCGCCGGCGCCGCGGCAGCAGGAATTCCTGGTTCATACCCGCACTCCGCTCGCCGTCTGGAGGTTCAGCAGCTCGGTGACGCGCAGCTCGATCTCATGGGTGAGCGCCTCGACGCGGCCGGACAGGGAGTTGTAGATGACCAGGAACGGGATGGCGATGCACAGGCCGGTGAAGGTGGTGATGAGGGCCTCCGCGATGCCGCCGGAGAGAGCAGCAGAGTCTCCGATCCTGCCGCCGTGGATCACGTTGAAGATCTTGATTAGCCCTGAGATGGTGCCGAGCAGGCCAAGCAGCGGCGAGACAGTCACCATCGTCGCGAGCACGGGGAGGTGGCCATCGAGCGCCGGCTGCTGGGCCAGGGCCAGCTCCCTGGCCACCTCTCGGAGGTCTTCCTTGGCCATGTCGAAGTGGGCGAGCGTGCTCGCCAGCACCCTCGCCACGGGCCCAGGCGTGGCCTCGCAGATGCCCTTCGCCTCCTGTGGGGAAGAGCGCTCAAGCGCGGCGCGGATCTTGGCCATGAGCTTCTCGCTGTCCACCCGCGCGCTCTTGAGATAGAGCCAGCGCTCGATTGACACCACCAAGGCTATGATGGAGCACAGCAGGAGCGGGATCATCACGATCCCGCCTTTTACGATGGGTTCGAACAATGCTGCTACCTCCCGCACGAGGCGGTTCGTGGGAGCCGCGCCCGGCTGGGTTAGACACGACAGCGCGCCGCTGGTCGCGCGCCGCGCCACCGCCCTCCGGCGCGAGCCGAGCTCTCGCGAGCTACCCGCCGGGCTCGGAGCCCATCAGGGTGGGCCTCGCCCGGGCCCTATGCTGTCACCTCGAAGCTGCTCAGGCGATACCAACCCTCTCCATCTCGGCCTGCCATCGCTAAGCTCACCGCCGGCACTCCCCTGGCGGGATCAACGATGCCGACCGCAAGCTCGCACTTACCCTTGGCGAGATCGGCCGGGAGGCCCACCGCCTCGTGAGCGGCCGCTGGCCCAGGCAGCCAGCCCCTGATCGAGCTGCTCGTCTGGCGGGCGAAGGCCCGACCCCTCGCGTCGGTGAGGCGAAAGGCGAGCACATAGTTGCCATAGGGCGGGGCGACGCCGGTGTTCTCCCAGGCCATCTTCACACTGAGGACGCCCCCCGGGTTCGCCTGGCCGTCATGCTCCAGAGAGCGCAGCACCAGGCGATAGCCGAGCCGGCGCAGCAATCGCTCCACCTCCGGCCGGTAGCCGTCGGGGATGGGGGCGGACTTGTTGTTCACATAGCTGGCGTGGTAGTCGAGGCCATAGTCCAAGATATAGCGGACGTCCCAGCCCTCTCGCACCCACTTACGCATATCCCAGCAGGTCTCCCAGGCCACCGGAGCCGTCTTCCAGACCTCCTGCGCCCCGCTTGATGAGACCTGCTCGGGATAGGCGTCGCGCATATGGTTCCAGCAGGGCGAGAATCCGCCCATGTCGCCCAGGCAATCGGCCCGCCAGCCGGCGCCGCGGGAGGTGGCGTACTTCATCCCCTCCAGGTCGCCGATGAGCATGACCTTCAGGGTGTTCGGGAAGGCCCTCAGGTAGGCCTCAATGATCCCCAGGCGGACCGCCATCGGCGGCATCTCGACCCCGGTGCCGGACATGTGCCATTCGCCCCACAGCCCCACTGACCCGATGTCAATGTGATCAATGTCGGGGTGGCCGTCGTAGCGCTTACCGAGCTCGGCGATCAACCGGTAGTGGGCCTCCTGGAAGAGCGGGTCCTGGAAGTCGGGCGCCCAATGGTCCGCGCCCTCGTAGTAGAACTCGTGGCCCCGGCAGCCCTTGTCCTTCAGCCATTGGGGAGAGTCCAGGTAGTCGCGCGAGCCGGTGCACATGGCGCGGAAGCTAAGCCTCTGGCCCGCGCGGCGGGCATGGGCGAGCAGGTCATCGAGCATCGGGAAGTTGATCTCTCCCTCGGCCGGCTCCAGCACCTTCCAGTAGAAGCGGAAGTAGGCGGCGCCGCTGGGCAGACCGGCCAGGTTGGCGTCATCGTCGGCGAAGTGGTGGAAGGTCTGCCAACCCATGTGCGGATTGGCCAGCAGTTCATCTGTCTCCTTCGGCTGCACCTTCATCATGCGCTCTCCATTCGGTCGCTTCCGCTCAGAGGCGCACAGCGAGTCAGACCCGCGGCTGTCCCGGCCCTCCGTCGCCGCGTTGCTGTGAGCTAGCGAGCTACCCCGCGGCCCGCAGACATTCCTCCCTGGCGATCCTGGTCCACTCATCGAACCGCCACGGTTGGTGGTTGCAAGTGTGAGTATCCTTGATGGTTATCTCGAGCGGGCAGCCGTGCTGCGCGCAGATCTCGATGGTCTCCCGGACGTCGCGGCGCACTAGCTCGGGATCGAACTGGATGGCTGCGACGTAGGCCGGGTTGGGCTTCCAGCAGAAGACGATCCCGGAGCCCAGCTTCTCGGCGCTGATCCGCTTGTCCGCCCACGGCGAGATCGAAACCCGGCGCAGCCGCGGCACGTGGCGCTTGAGCATGTCGAGCTTCAGATGCAGGGGCTCGCAGCAGCCGTAGTAGTTGAGCCCGAACCGCTCGAGGATCGGCACCTGGTATCTCAGCACGAACTCCTCGTGCATCGCCGGGGAAACCAGTGACATGGTCTGGGCGTCGGCGAATCCCCAGAGGTCTATCAACCGCACGCGGCTGCCGAATCCGGGAGAAGGCAGCTCTCGGGTCCACCCAAACGAGCCGGAGCCGCAGTAGTCGTTACCATTGTTGAGGGTCAGCAGGCCCTGGGATTCCAGCTCCTCCAGGCAGGCGAGCGTGCCTTCCATCAGGAACGCCATGCCCGCATGCACCATGTCCGGATCATCGCTCATGTCCACGAAAGTCTGGTTGATCCCACGCAGGTAGGTCCACTGGTCCACCAGGCCGGCGGACAGCGGCAGGTGGCCTTTCTGCTTCACCTGGAGGATATCGCCGAACAGGTCCTGCCCGACCTCGAGGTTGCGCTTGCTCGCTTCGGTGTTGTGGGTGACCCGCGGCTTGCGCAGCTTCTCAAGGTCGGCGCGCGTCTTGATAGGCGCGTCCCAGACGTAGGCGCCGCGCTCCGTGGTGCTGTGGAGGTACTCCTGGCGGACTCCCCAGTCGGTGACCTCAATGGCGTAGTAGACGTGGTAGCTGTCGTCGCACACCTGGTCGTCGTGGAAGTGCTGGGCCGCGTACAGGCGCATGCGCAGGCCGCGCTCAATCTGCCGAGCGTCCTCCTCCTCGCAGGTCAGGGCGCTGTCGGGCAGCAGCTCTACCCATGATCCCTCCGGTGAGCAGAACACCACCGGCCTGATCGGCCTCAGGCCGCTCTGCGCGTACCACAGCTCACGCTTCTCGCCCTGCTCGGGTCTGGCCGCGATCTCGGCGATTTGCCTGGCCAGCCCCCTGAGGGTGGCCCTGTCCTTGCTCGTCATCCCAGCCCGACACTCTCCCCATAGGGTGACTGCCGCCGGCCTTTGTTCGGCTCCAGGCCCCGTCCGTCCTACCTGCGGGGAGCTGCGAGGACGCCAAGGGGTGGGCGCGGGGGCCGCCGAAACTCCACCGCTGCCTGTTCCGGAGAGAACGGAGAGCAGGAGAACCAGGGATGACCATGCTGCGCGAGAAGTTCGAGGGCTGCATCGCCGGCTCGTGGGTGGGATCTGCGATGGGAGCCGCAGTCGAGGGCTGGTCCCGCGAGGCCGTCAGAGAGCGGCACGGCTACCTCGACAAGCTGCTCTCCTACCGGCACTACACTGGGGAGACCGAGTGGGAGCGCCTGCCGGGCACTACCGAGGACGGTATCGAGCGGCAGAAGTTGATCGCCACCGCGATCATCGAGAAGCAAGACCGGATCCGGGCTCACGACCTGGTGGCGGTCTGGCTGCGCGACCTCGACCCGAGGAAGATGGCCTTCAAGCAGGAGCGGTTCGACCGCTCCCTGCTCGAGCTGGCCCGGGCCGGCGTGCCGCCGGCCGAACTGGGCCGGCTCTGGCCATTCCCGAACGTGGTCTCTATGGCGCGCGCCTCTCACCCCCTGGGCCTGATCAACGCGGGTGACCCAGAGGGCGCGGCCGACGACGCGTTCGAGCTCGGCCGGGCCTATGCCAGCGAGACCGCCTTCGGGCTGCGCTGGGCCGCGCTCTATGTGGCCGCCATCGCGGAGGCCTGCAGGCCTGCCGCGACGGTTGACTCCGTGCTCGAGACAGCGCAGCGGTTCGTCCACTACCGTGCCGAGGCCGGGAGCCTCTACGCGCGCTACGATACCATCGAGAGCGAAGTGTCCCGCGCTCTGGAGCTGGCCCGCAAGCACACCGATCCGATGGTGATGCGCGAGGAGTTCTACCAGTTCTACTCCGGCGGCGACTACTTCAACTACGGCCAGTCGCAGGCGAACGAGATCGTGGCCAAGGGTCTGGCGGTGTTCGCGATCACGAAGGGCGATCCCAGAGAGGCCATTCTCACCGCGGTCAACTTCGGCCGAGACACCGATTGCCTGGCCGCGGTGGCAGGCGGCCTGGCCGGCGCGCTCTCAGGTGCGGCCGCCCTTCCGACCGAGTGGATCGCCCAGGTCAACGAGGCCACTCGCCAGGACCGGTACACCAACAACGCGCGCACCATCGAGGAGACGGCGGAGGGCCTGCACGCGGCCTTCCTCGCGCGGCAGCGAAGGCTGGGCAACTACCTGCGTCTGATGTCCCAGACCGGGTGACCGCGGCAGGACGGCGGAGCGGAGGCGAGAGTGAGAACCTACCGGGAGCGGGCCCGCGAGCTGCCCATCTCGCGGGAGGCAGAGGTGATAGTGGTAGGGGGTGGGCCGGCCGGCCTGACCGCGGCGATCGCGGCGGCGCGCAGCGGCGCCAAGACCGTTCTGGTCGAGCAGTTCGGCTACCTCGGAGGGACCGCCACCGCGTCACTCATGGCCTGCATCAACGGTTTTCGCAACCAGGTCGAGCCGGATGGCAAGCAGACGGTCCGGGGTGTTGCCGAGGAGATCATCCTCATGCTCAAGAAGCTGGGTGGTCTCGGAAAGAGCCCGTATCCGCAGAAGTCCTATCCCACCGAGCCTGGCCAGCTCGAGTACAGCTACGCCATAGACACAGAGAAGTTCAAGTATGTGACCCTCAGGCTCTGTGTTGACGCGGGCGTGGACCTGCTCTTCCACAGCTACTTCTGCGACAGCGTAGCGGAGGAAGGGACGGTACGCGGCGTGATCGTGGAGAATAAGTCTGGCCGGCAGGCGCTGATGGCGAAGGTGGTGGTGGACGCGAGCGGCGACGCCGACGTCGCGGCCCGCGCCGGCGCGCCATTCTGGCAGACCAGGGAAGACGAGGCGCCTCGCCTGAACGATGGGATCATGTACCGCATCCAGTTCGGCGCGTCGCGCCCTGCCGGCACGTTCGCCTGCGACTTCGGGATGAACGCGGTGGTCTGGGGGCCGGGTGTCGGGCCCATCAATGGGGCCAACGGTGATGAGCTCTCTCGCGCTGAGGTTGAGGCCAGACTGCGCATCTACGAGGACTTCGCGGCCAAGCAGGCCGAGCATCCCGAGCTGGCCGAGGCCAGGGTGATCGAGACGCCGCCTCTGCTGGGTGTCCGGCAGACCCGATTCGTGGAGGGCGAGTACAAGCTTACCGCTGACGATGCCATCGCGGGCCGGCGGTTCGACGACGTGGTGGCGATCAGCTCTTGCCCGATCATCCACTACTACGGCTACCGCCGCTACCTGGAGCACGAGGGTTACGACATCCCCTACCGCTGCCTGGTCCCCAAACAGATCGAGAACCTGTTGGTCGCGGGCCGCTGCATCTCGAGCGAGCAGCAGCCCTATGAATCCCATCGCGCCATGGCGCCGATCATGGCCATCGGCCAGGCCGCGGGGGCCGCAGCCGCGCTCTGCGCCGTCACCAACACCACCCCCCGTCGCCTCGACGTCAAGCGCTTGCAGGACACGTTGACCGCCCAGGGCGCGGAGCTGCGCAGGTAGGGCCCTGAGTCCTGCGGAGGGGACGGGAGAGATGGCCGCCCAAGAGCGATACCGGCTGTACGTTGATGAGTCCGGGGACCACGTGTACCACGACGAGGCCAGCCTTGCGCAGCCACACCACCGCTACCTCGCCCTTGTGGGGTGCTGGTTCGCGCAGGGGGAGGCGTATCTCTCGTTCCATCGCGCACTCGAGGAGCTCAAGCAACGGCACTTTCCGCATAGCCCTGACGAGCCTGTTATCCTCCACCGTAGGGATATCATCAACGCCTCTGGCCCGTTCTGGAGGCTGCGCGATGAGGACGCCCGGACCCACTTCGATAACGAGTTGTGCGACTTGGTCGCCTCGGGGCAGTTCACGCTGGTCGGTGTCTGCATTGACAAGCTAGCGATGGTAGGTCAGTACATCACGCCGTACAACCCGTATAGCACGGCGCTGGCCTTCCTTCTCCAACGCTACTGCGGCTGGCTAGACCAGAACAACCGAAGAGGCGATGTGATGGCTGAGAGCCGGGGTCGCACAGAGGATCAGAGCTTCCGGTCTGCCTACGCGCGTCTCTACGAGGCCGGCGATCCGTTGGGCCAGCGCGGGCCTGAGTTCTTCCAGCGCGCCCTGGTCAGCAGGAAGGCGAAGCTGAAGAAGAAATCGGAGAACATCGCCGGTCTGCAGCTCGCTGACCTACTTGCGCGTGCCGTCAGAGATGACATCGTCGGGGAATCCAGCGCGACAGCGCAGGCGATGGGAGCGTTTGACAGGCGGCTCCTCTCGGTGGTGGAAGGAAAGTACAACCGGCACTTCTACGACGGGCGAGTCCGCGGATACGGCAAGGTGCTCTTCCCAAAATGAAAGAGACCCCTGCCGGGGCCTCCTCCACGCTAGCCCTACGCGGGCTATCCACCTCCAGGGAACTGGATTGGGAGTAGTATACCATGCGGTTGCCATTATGCCAAGAAATTTTCTTTCCCAAATCTTTTCCTTCTTCGAAACTTCTTCCCTGTTCCGTGAGGTCCCTTGCCGGGGAGAGACAACCAGCTCCGACCTGAACGCGTTCAGGAGCCACCATGCTGCCTCGCGTCCGCTTTGGTAAGACGAACCTGGAGGTGACCCGCCTGGGCCTGGGCGGGTATCCCTTCGGTGGCGTGAACCGCGCCCGGGGATGGGATCCGTTCACGCCTGAGGGCCGAGCTGCGGCCATCCGCACCATCCGCGCCGCGCTGGACGCCGGGGTCAACTACATTGACACCGCGCCCAGCTACGGGGAGGGCAACAGCGAGTCCATCATCGGCGAGGCCACTCAGGGGCTGCGCGATCGCTTCTTCCTGGCCTCGAAGGTGGGCTACTGGGACCCGTCGCCCGCAGCAGTCACAGCCAGCGTGGAGGCCTCCCTCCACCGCCTGCGCACCGATGTCATTGATATCATGCAGTTCCACGGCGGCATGTACACCCAGGAGGAGGTGGCCCGCATCCTCGACCGCGGCCTGCTCGAGGCGCTGCAAGCTGCGCGCGACCAGGGCAAGGTGCGGTTCCTGGGCTTCACCGTAGAGGAGCCCTGGACCGCGAGGCCGTTGATCGCCAGCGGCCAGTTCGACTTGATCCAGGTGCGCTACAATCTCATCTACCAGTCGGCCGCCGAGCACGCGCTGAATGAGGCGCGACAGGCGGACATGGGAGTGGCCTTGATGAGGCCCCTGACCTCGGGCATTCTCCAACGGCTCGCCCGCTACATCGCTCCCGGGTGGCGCGAAGATGAGCTGTACGAGATCGCACTCAAGTTCGTCCTCTCGGACAGCCGCGTACACGTGGCCAATCTCGGCATGCGGTGGCCTGAGGAAGTGGCCAAGAACGTCGCACTGGCCGAGTCGTTCCGGCCGGCGTTCGACATGGCCGACCTGCCCCGGGGCACGGCCGCGATCTACAGGACCGATGACGAGACGAACCTGCCGAGCTAGCCATCCCCATGCTCCCTGTCACCAATGACAACACCAAGCTGATCCCCAGGACTGACATGGCCGGCCCCGCGCTCCAGTTCGACTTCCCCTCGCTCAAGGTGGGGGTGGCCGAGTACGAGGAGGGCCCGACCGGCTGCACGGTGTTCTTCTTCCCACGGGGCTCGTTCGCCGCGGTGGATGTGCGCGGCGGGTCGTACGCCACCATCTTCTCCGATCATCTCAGCTTCGGAGATGGCTGGACGGATGCGACCTGCCTCGCCGGAGGCTCCATTTACGGGCTAGAGGCGGCCACGGGGGTGGCGGCCGAGCTGTTCGCGATGGGCGGCTATTCGGTGGGCTGGCGGCAGCTCAAGCTACAGAGTCTCTTGAATCATGGTGAGAGACCATGATTCAAGAGACTCCCCAGGAGAGCGTCTGGCGCCCTTCTGGGGGGTTCTCTTGCATCAGAAGTCTTCCCCTGATGCAAGAGAATCTGTAGTGTCAGGCGCGATCATCTACGACTACGGCCCCCGGGACAACGCCATCTACCCCGACAAGGAGCTTGGTCGGGCGGCGACCCGGGCGGCGCGCACGGGCTGGTTCCCGATGGGCCGCCGGGGGGCAGGTCGCTCGGCCACCGTGGGCAAGACCTTCGGGCCGGAGGGGAGGGAGCCGGCGGGACAGGGCGCGGCCTTCTGCCAGGCTGGCGACGTCAAGGTCATCGTGGCCACCGTTGTCAATGCCATGGGGGCGATCGTGGACCGAGAGGGTCGAGTGGTGAGGGGGCATCTGGATCGGCAGACTGGCGCCAGGCTGTCTGCCAGTGAAGCGCTTGAGCGCAGGATGGCCAGGGGAGAGGCGCATGCGCCGCCGGGCAACACCACCCTCACGGTTGTGGTCACCAACCGCAAGTCCGGCCCGTGGTCGCTGCGGCAGTTGGCGAAACAGGTCCACGCCTCGATGGCGAGAGGCATCCAGCCCTTCCACAGCGTAGATGATGGAGATGCGCTCTATGCCGTGACCACGAGCGAAGTGGACGGGTCATCCCTGGACGACACCGCGCTGGGCGTGCTCGCTTGCGAGCTCGCCTGGGAGGCGGTCCTGAGCAGCCTCCAACCAGAGTGAAGGAGTCAGTGGTGAAGCTCTCTGAGATCAGACCTCGCCTGCTGATGGGGCCGGGCCCTTCTGACGTGAATCCGCGGGTGCTGGAGGCGATGGCGCGGCCGACGGTCGGCCACCTCGACCCGCAGTTCCTGGGGGTGCTGAACGATATCCGGGAGATGCTGCAAGCGGTCTTCCAGACGCGCCATCAGCTCACTCTGGCGGTGAGCGGCACGGGCTCGGCAGGAATGGAGACATGTGTGGTCAACCTGGTGGAGCCAGGTGATCACGTGCTCGTCTGCGTGTCAGGCGTGTTCGGGCAGCGGATGAAGGATGTCGCCGAGCGGGCGGGGGCGCGGGTGACGACGACCATGGTACCCTGGGGCCAGGTGTTCGAGCCGTTCCATGTGGAGGACGCGTTCGAGTGCTGCGGCCCCTTCAAGCTGGTGGGCATCGTGCACGCTGAGACCAGCACCGGGGCCGCGCAGCCGATCAGAGAGATCAGCGAAGTCGTGCGCAGCAAGGGAGCGCTGCTCCTGGTGGACACAGTCACCAGCCTGGGTGGCATGGAGGTGGATGTGGACGGCTGGCAGGTGGATGCCTGCTACAGCGGCACGCAGAAGTGCCTCTCCTGCCCTCCCGGGCTCTCGCCAGTCACCTTCAGCCCGGAGGCGGAGGAGGTCATCGCGAATCGAAAGACCAAGGTGCAGAGCTGGTACCTGGACATGAACATGGTGCGCCAGTACTGGGGGAGCGAGCGGCTCTACCATCATACTGCGCCCATCAACATGTGCTACGCGCTCCACGAGGCCCTGCGCATCGTGCTGGAGGAGGGGCTGCCGGCGCGCTGGCAGCGCCACGCCCTGCACCATCGCGCCCTGAAGGCCGGGCTGGAGGCGATCGCCGTGCGCTACCTGGCTGACCCGGAGCATCAGCTTCCCATGCTCAACGCGGTCGCCGCTCCCGAGGGAGTGGACGAAGTGGTGGTGCGCAAGCGTCTGCTGGATGAGTACGGCATCGAGATCGGCAGCGGGCTCGGCGAGTTCAGAGGCAAGGCCTGGCGGATCGGGCTGATGGGCGAGAGCGCCACCGAGCGGCACGTCAGTTCTCTGCTGGGGGCGCTGGAGACAGTCCTGGGAGAGCTGGGGGCTGTCACCACCCATGGTGCCGCTGTCGCGGCGGCACGAGCAGTGTACGCGGCGCGCGGCTGAGTGCTCATACCTGGCCGCGCCCGGGGCCCTCGGGCCATGTGTCGAGCAAGTCTGCACCAGGTGGCAAAGCCATGAGGTGTCTGCTCAGGCAGATTCGCGACCGGAAGGACTCGCCGCGGGTGCAGGACCTGCGTCTCCGCGTGCGCTCCGCCATGGAGCGGCCTGCGGTGAGCTGGGACTGCCCCGCGCGCATTGGGGATGAGTACGCCTCTGAGCTGCTGCCGGTCCGCAAAGCCCGCGCCATTGCTCTCAAGCTGTCCCGCATGCCCACCGACCTGTGGGAGGGTCAGCTCTTCGCCGGCTCGATGACTCTCGAATCCCCGCGCCTCCACGCGGAGTGGGGCTTCCCCGACTACGCCACAGAGGCCGAGCGAGCCGCGGGCGCCGAGCGCGGGGTGAGCATCTGGTCTGTGTTCGGCCACGTCGTCCCCGACTATCCCAACCTGCTCACGAAGGGCCTGCGGGGGCTCCGCGCCGAGGCGAAGGCTCAATGCCTGGAGGCGGCGGGCCCGGAGGAGCATGCGTTCCTCGACTCGGTGATGGTCGCGGTTGATGGCGTGATGGCCTTCGCCGAGCGCCTGGCGGCCCGCTGCGAGTCCGAGGCCGCGGCCCATGCCGATCCGGCGCGAGCGGCGGAGCTGCGCGAGATGGCCGGGAACCTGCGGCAATCTCCGGCCGGCCCTGTGCAGAGCTTCTGGCAGGCGCTTCAATCAGTGTGGCTGGTCCACATGATCTTTCACTCCACCCTTGACGGCAACGCCATGGGTCGGCTCGACCAGTACCTGTGGCCCTACTTAAGGGCCGACCTGGAGGCCGGGCGCGTTGATCTCGAGCAGGCCGCCGAGCTGGTGGACTGCTTCTCCCTCAAGTTCAACGAGCGAGCTGAGACCACGGAGCGGCAGCGGCCCGAGGCGCGCGAGTCCGAGCCAGTGCACCCGAGCAAGCGCACCCGTCACTACACCTCCTCCCAGATCAGCATGACCCGGGACAGCTTGGATGCCACCAATCACTGGCTCCAGAACATCGTCATCGGCGGCCTGACACCTGGTGGGCAGGACGGGACCAACCCGCTGACCTTCCTGCTGCTGGAGAGCTATCGCCGGAACCAAATGACCAACCCGCTGCTCTCCGTGCGGGTGCACCAGCGCTCGCCCAGGGAGCTGCTGCACCATGTGTGCGAGGTGCTGAAGGACGGCGGCGGCATGCCCGCGCTGTTCAGCGACGACACGCTGATCACGGCCCTGGAGCGGCTCGGCATTCCCACCTCCGATGCCCGCGATTACACCAACGACGGCTGCTGGGAGGTGATCATCCCCGGGCGCACCGACTTTGTGTTCCAGCGGCTGAGCTTGATGCTCTGCCTGGAATGGGCGCTGAATCGGGGCCGCTCCCGCCTCGACGGCCTTCAGCAGGGCCCCGACACGGGCGACCCGCGCAGATTCGCGAGCTACCAGGCAGTCTGGCAGGCTTTCCTGACCCAGATGGATGCCATGGTGGGCCGAGTCGTGCGGCAGGTGGTGGCCTCCGTCAATGACCGCAGCATCATCGCGCCGGTGCCGCTGCTGAGCGCCCTCATCGAAGGCTGCATCTCGTCGCGCAGAGACCTGACCGCGGGAGGCGCCAGGTTCCGAACCTTCGGCATGCTCGCGGAAAGCGCGGCCCACGCTATTGACTCGCTCACCGCCATCAAGACGGTGATCTTCGAGCAGCAGGCAGCGACGATGGCCGAGCTATGCGACGCGCTGGACGCCAACTTCGAGGGGTATGCGGCGCTGCGCGCGAAGCTGCTCGCCGCGCCCAAGTACGGCAACGACGACCCGGGGGCCGACGAGGTGGGCCTGGGGGTGATCCGGGCGTTCACGGAAACGGTCGCCCGCCGCGGCGACAAGCACCGCGCGGTGATCAGGTTCCCCTGCGGGGTCGGGACCTTCTCCTGGTACATCGGGATCGGGGAAGGGCTTGGCCCCTCTCCAGACGGGCGCCTGGCAGGTGAGCCGGTCTCCTCCAACTTCTCCCCGGCTCTGGGCCGGGACATGGCCGGGCTGCCGGCCGCGATCCTCTCTTACGGGAAGATGCAGCAGTGCGATCTGCCAGCGGGCAGCCCACTCGACCTGCGGGTGGCGCGTCGCCTGGTCGAGGGAGAAGAGGGGACCGCGCGCATGGTGGCCCTGATCCGCAGCTTCGTGGACACCGGCGGCGCGATTATGACCCTGACCGTGGCCGACACGGAGGAGCTTCGCGCGGCCCAGCACGATCCCGATCGGTACAAGTCCCTGCGCGTCCGGATGGGCGGATGGTGCGCCTACTTCACCATGCTCAGCCGGGAGCAGCAGGAGCACCACATCCGCCGCCAGGAAGCGCGAAGCTGATGCCGAGAGACGATGGCCCCGAGGGCCTGGTCTTCGACATAGACACGTTCGCGGTGCACGACGGTCCGGGCATCCGCATGGCGGTGTACTTCAAGGGGTGTCCACTCTCTTGCGCGTGGTGCCACAGCCCCGAGTCGCGGCGAGCGGAGCCCGAGCTGATCTTCATGCGCGATCGCTGCGCCCGCTGCGGGACCTGCGCGGCGGTATGCGACCGAGGGGTGCACCAGGTAGATAGCTCTGCTCACTCGCTCGATCGGGCCTCCTGCCTGGGATGTGGCCGCTGTGTCGAGCACTGCCCGCGGGGTGCACTGGCCATCCGGGGCTACCACATCTCCGCGGCTGCGGTGGTGGCGAAGGCGATGCGGCTGAGGCCGTTCTTCTCCCATTCCGGAGGCGGGGTGACGCTCACCGGCGGTGAGGTGACGCTCCAGGCGGACTTCGCCCACTCCATCCTGGCGGGGTGCCGCGCGGCGCACCTCCACACCGCCATCGAGACCAGCGGCGCCTGTCCCTGGCGGCAGTTGGCGCCACTGGTACGGAACGCCGACCTCGTGCTCTACGACCTCAAGCTGATGGACGAGGCCGAGCACTTCCGCTGGACCGGTGTCTCGAATGAGCAGATTCTGGAGAACGCGGCGCGGGTGCCTGCATCGCGTACCCAGGTGCGCATCCCGCTGATCCCGGGCATCACTGATGGGGAAGAGAACCTGCGGGACATCTTCGCCTTCATGCGCGAGCTGGGCCTGCCCTCGGTGGCTCTCCTGCCCTACAACCCCGCGGCCGCGGCAAAGTACGAATGGCTCGGCCTGCCATATGAGGTCACGGGGGAGCCGCAGACTCAGGAGCAACTGGCGGGCTTGTCCGGGATGGCCCGAGAGTCCGGGCTCGAGCTGACTATCGGATAGGTCTGCCTTCCTCGCTCCGGCCGGCCACCAGTGAAGCCCCATGCCGTGGGCCTCGTGTCCCTAGCATGGGCTCTGCGGTCTGCCCAAGCCCCCCGCATATCGTGTCGGCCGTGCAAGATGGAACGCCATATATCGTGGCGCTGCTCAGCGCACCAGGCTCTTTCATGATCAAAACGCGTGCTAATGGCCCGAAACGCAGAAGTGCTGCTAAGGGGCCCCTGCATCGCCTGCCCCCGGTTTGACAGCCGCGCCTCCGGGCCTCGGCATCTCCACTGGGAGAGTGTACTCCGGCCTCACCGCGGGCACCAGGGCGTGGAACTCGGTGGTGCGTCCACCGGCATCCCGTGCGGTTCCCGTGAACCTGTAAATGGGCTGGATGGTGTCCGTCCGCCAGCTCAAGGCGCCGTCGTAGTACTCCATCTCGGCCTTCTCAATGAGAGCCACCTCATAGAAGGCATCAGCCGCGGAAAGCCCCTCGACCCGCGCTGCATCAGAGTAGAGGGCGGCCGCCGCCTCGGTTGGCGACAGGATCGGGTAACGGCCAATCGGCCTGACATCCCTCATGTTTCGGTGGATACTGCACACCTGGCCATCCCCGTTGATCTCGACCGAAAACCGCCCTTCAGGGAAGCCATCCCGGAACCGGCGGTAGACCGCAGCGCGCGTCAGGATCTGCGCCTCCTCAACCCGTGTCTCCGAGTTCCAATGGTGCCGAACCAGCTTAGGAACCACTTGGGTCAGGCGCGCTGCGGCCGGCAGCAGGCCCGCCGTGTCGGCCACGAACTGCTCGGTCACCGCGGCGGTCTCGTCTACTCCGAGTGCCAGGATCACCCTTTCAGGGAGGGGATGCACGGGACTACGGTCGCGCCACTCCACGCCGTAGTTCCCATCTGGGAAGCACGTCACGGCGACCGCCCCATCGGTCAGGTAGTAGTAGTACCCGCTCTGGTCCGTCTCCGGCAGCGCGGCGTACCGCTCCAGCGGGAGCGCCACCCCAGCACGCTGGGCCACGTTCCAGGCGGTGTCCCGGTTCGGCATGGAGGGAACAACCTCATAGACCATCATCGCGTCTGGGAAGTACATCCGCGCCGCCTCCAACGCTCTCGCCTCCCACCTGAACTCCGGAAGCGCTACTCCAGGCGTGGCTGCGGGGCGGGGAAGGTCCAGTGCGGGGATCGCCCGCAGAGAGGGCTTTCGTCCCGCGGTGCTCCCGGGCGTCCCTAGGCACCAGTGAGCCACCGCGCAGACGACTACGCCTGTGCTCACGAGCACCACTGCCGCAAGGCCTCCGCGTCTCATCTGGCTCCTCCAGTATGCAGCTACTGTGACTACGGAGTCTCTTCCTCATGGTTAGACCATGAGGAAGAGACTCCGTAGTACGAGTGGCCAGACCGAAGGAACAGGTCCACCCGGTCGCCCAAGTTGCTTTCGTCCTTATCAATCCTGGTTGAGCGGCAGACCAGCGAAGTGCCCGCGGGCACCAAGGTCATCCCGGCAGCCGTTGGGGCCGCATGGGCCTGGCGCGGATGGGTGCCGCGTTCCCGGTGGGCAGCAGTCACCCCATAGGATACTACACTCCCTAGCAACATTGAGTCTACACTACACTCCCTCATCCCTCAAGAAGCGTGCGCTTGGCTGTCTGCCCCCTCGCCGATCTCCCGCACGCCAGCGGCTGGTGATGGGCTGTTAGGGTGACGAACTGGCCGCAGATCATTACATGCGCCCTGCCCGCCCACTTGTCGGCCCCGCCCAGTCGGATCATCGACAGCAACGCGCCGCGAGGACCTACGAGCACCACCGCGCGATGAGCAGCGCGGTGGCGGCGGTCGCGTCGGCGAGCTGGCTCAGCGCGATGCGCTCGCCCCTGGCATGGGCCTGGGAGATGTCGCCGGGGCCGAAGACCACGGTGGGCATGCCGCCCCGGTGATGGTAGAGCCGCGCGTCACAGCTCACGTTCAGCCCGAACACCTCTGAGTTCAGCCCGGCCTCGCGGCAGGCCTGGGCGGCTGTCATCACAAATGGGTGCCTGGGATCGGTCTGGTAAGCGTCATTGTGGAGCTTGGGGAAATCCAGGATGAAGTGCTCCCGGGTCCACTCGTCCGCTTCGCTTCGGATGGCCCCGTCTATCTCTCGCTTGATCTCAGCCATGCGCTTGTTGGGAAGGAAGCCGACGCCTCCCTCGATGACGCATTCGCCCGGCACGGTCGAGGGCCAGTCACCTGCGCGAACGATCCCGACGTTCACCTGCACCGGCCGCTCGTACCGCTCGAACAGCGGCACGCCACTGCTTTCCTCGATCAGACGCTGCTCGTACCGGCGCAGGCTCTCGATCACCTGCATCGCCTTGTCGTGCGCGCTGATGCCCTCCCCGATGCGGCCCATGTGGACCGACTTGCCGGTGATCCGCAGCCGATACCACAGCGCCCCGCGGTTGGCGGGATGCACCTGGAGGCTGGTGCCTTCCATGACCAGGGCCGCATCTGCCGTGTGGCCGGAGAGGATCATCCCCAGCGCGCCGTTGCCCCCGACCTCCTCCTCAATCACGAACTGAACCTCGACATCGCCTCGCGTCTCGATGGCCAGTGAGTCCAGAAGCTTCAGGGTGAGCCACGCGGTGACGACCTGGCCCTTGGCGTCGCAGGCTCCCCGGCCGATAACCTCATCGCCCTCTACCCTCGGTTGGAACGCCTCCGGCCAATCCTCGGCCGGCACCACATCAAGATGGGAGGACATCACCAGGCTCCGCCCTCCTCCCCGGCCCTTGCGCCGCGCCGCCAGGTTGGGTCGGTTGGTGTAATCGAACGGTGTGTCGCCGAAGCTGTAGTCGTTGTCCTCTGTGATGCCGGCTGGCATGGGCACCAGTTCCGCGCCTGCGCTCAGCTCCGACCGGCGATGCCACAGGTAGTCAACCACCGGTCGCTCTTGGCTCGGCACGCTGGGAAAGCGGATCAGGTCGCAGAGCATCTCTCGCGCCTGTGGCAGCAGGCTTGGCAGCACCGACCTCATCGCTCTCGCCAGTTCCATCTCTCTCCTCCACCGTAGTCTATAGTACACGGTCGGAGGAGCGCGCGCCTCTTGCGGCAAGCGGGGGAGGAGTGCTCTCGTCCCGTGCGGAACTCGCGAGTCACCAGAGATCACAGGGCCGGCGGGCATGAGACTGGCTCAGCTTCACCCACTGGCGCTGACGGTATCGTTGGCCCTCTGCTCGCTCTTCGGGAGCCTGTCGGGAGGCAGTGCTGTGGCCCAGCCCGTTGTCCACCAGGCCCAGAACAGCGACCCCGAGCCCGGCCCCGTTGGGGAGAGGCCTTACGAGATGGCGGGACGCCGGGAGGAGCGCCTGCCCCTGGTGGCCTTCGATGACGTGTCGGGCTGGGTGGTGGCGGGACAGCAGGCCGAGGGCTGGCTCTACGGCTCACAGGATCGGAAGCTCTATCGCGACTACTGCGGCAAGCTCGTCTATGTGGGCCGGGGCCAGCAGCCCTCCCTGCTGGTGCGGCCGGAGAAGCCGGTCCCGATTCCGGAGCCGTGGGATGCAGTCAGCCTTTGGACCTGGGGGAACAACTGGGGCTGGGTCCCCGACCCCGGGACTCCCCCGCTGCACGCCGCCGCGGTGGTGAGAGATGCCGCGGGCGCGGAGTTCGAGGTCCCCTTGGGCTTCATTGACTATCAGTACTGGTTCTTGATGCACGGCCGCCTGCGCGCCGAGGAGTCCCAGAGGCTCAAGCGGCCAACCGAGCTGATCGGCCTGCGGTTCACCAATGGCCGGAACCAAGAGAAGCGAAGCATCTACCTCGGCCCGTGCTACTTCTATCAGGAGGACACCTCCCCGCTGACCTTCGAGCCGTGGCCGGAGAAGCTGCCATTCCCCACCCGGCCAGAGACCATCCTACCGGCCAACAAGATCGCTGGGTTCAAGAACGAGGTCCGGCGCGACGGAGCCGCAACGATCTTGTCCTATCACGGCCCGGACTGCGCGCTCGAGTATCGCTACCTGCCGCGTGATGGGACGCTCGGCGACATCGAAGTGAGGCACGGAGGGAAGGCGTTCCGGCCGTGCGCGAAAGGTGGCCCGCAGCTCGCGGGGCTGGGCGCCGGCGAGCCTGCTCGCGCCACCCTGAAGGAGCAACACCTCGGGGGCGACGTGCTCACCGTAGCGTGGCATCTGCAAGGCGCTGGGGTGGCGGCCGATGTCGAGTACCGCCTGCGGATCGTGCAGAAGTCTCTGATCGTGGATATCTCGGCCAGCGCTCCGGTGGTAGAACGCATCGCTCTGGGAAGGGCCGAGCCGGTGCGAGAGGCGAAGCTGTTCCGGGTCCCGTTCCTCACCTATGGCGGCAGTGATCCCCACGTGCTCTACGCCAACGGGCTGTTCCTGTTCACGCAGTTCGACTGGTACCAGTCAGACGCATCGGCGCTGATCGGGCGCGGAATGCTCGGCCCGGACTGGGCGGTGTTCAATGGTGAAGCCGAGTATCGGCAGAAGACTGATGGAATGCGCAACTCTGTGCGCGAGCGGCTTTTCATCACCGCCTCGCCGGAGTTCCAGGAGGTGCTGCCGACGATCCCCAACCCCAAATCTCCGTTCCGGGAGCTCCAGGGAGAGCGCCTGTGGCGGGTGCGGTTCGGCGCCGACTACCGGGCCGAGATTGCGGATGCGGTCCGCCTGCGCAGCTATGGCTGCGACAAGGTTACGATTCGCTATCACGAAGAGACCTGGCGGGATGCTGGCGAGAGCTTCACCTTCCGCCTCGACGCCGCGCCAGCCAAGGGCGGCGACGCGGCGCTCCGGCGCTTCGTCTCTGCGATCAAGAACCTAGGCTGGCGGGTTGGGCTCTATACCAACTACTGCGACTACGCGCCAGTGAACCGGTTCTGGAACGAGAACTGGGTGAGCCGGCTCCCCAATGGTGACTGGCAGCGCGCCTGGCCGCGCTGCTACGCGCCGAAGCCTATGATCGCGGTGGAAATGGAGGCGAAGCTGGCCCCGCAGATCCAGGCGAAGTTCGGGGAGAATCACAGCTATTGCGATGTGCATACCTGCGTGTCGCCCTTTGACCGGGTGGACTACGACGCCCGCGTGCCAGGGGCCGCCACTTTCCGGCGCACTTTCGAGTGCTTCGCCCGCCTGCTCCACAACGAGAAGTCCGCGCACCAGGGGCCGGTCTACTCGGAGGGAACGAACCACTGGTGGTACGCGGGCCTGACCGATGGCAACTACGGCCAGCTCAACTCCCCGGGCCCGTCGCAGGTTCCCCTACTGGTGGACTTCGATCTGCTCAAGATGCATCCGCTGGAGATGGACGCGGGGATGGGCGCGCCCGACATGTTCTTCCGGGACCAGCCGCACAATCTCGACCAGTACATCGCCACCACCTTGGCCTATGGGCACATTGGCTTCCTCGAGTGGGAGAGCCTGGAGGGTGCTCTCAAGATCTACTACATGATGCAGCAGGCCCAGAAGCGCTACGCCATGGCGCCGGTGCGGAAGATCGAGTACGACGACAATGGCGAGCTGGTTGACACTTCTCGCGCGCTGGTCTCGGGCTCCTACCTCAAGAACCGGGTCCACGCAGTCTACGAGAACGGCACGGAAGTCTACGTCAACGGCTCGGCCCAGCCGTGGCCGATCAAGGGGCCGGATCACCGGTTCGTGCTTCCGGAGTGGGGCTACCTGGTCTGGCGGCCCGGCGACGATCTGCTTGCCTACTCCGCGCTCGTCCCGGTAGGCGGACCGGCCGAGCTGCGCGGCCCGCGCCGCCGCGTCGACTTGAGCCTTGGCACAGACCAATGCTACGCGGATAGCCGCGGCGGCTTCGCCTTCCTCGGCCCCATCGCTCTGGAGGGCAGCGCCGCGCTCAAGCGGGACTACAGCTCCCTCTGGGTCATCCCCACTACCAAGTGTCGCGACTTCGCTTTCTCGCCCGGCCTGGCGAAGGCGGGCGAAGCCGCCGACTTCGATGTCCTGGCCGTCGCCGAGGACGGCCGCCCCGTCGGGCCGCCGGAAGTGCGTTGGAGCCGCGGCCTGCTCCATATCCTCCCCACCTCGGACGCGGCCTTCACATATGAGGTGCGCAAGGCCAGGCGTGCCCGGCCCGTGATGATGGTCTGCGAGACCACGCTCGCACTGCCCGGGTCGCAGATACAGGCCGCCCTTCCCCCAGGGGTCAAGGCTTCGGAGAGCCGAGCCTTCTGGGAGATTGGCGAGAAGGAGACGACGGCGGGCGCGTCGGCGGCAGACCACACGCTCACCTGCCAGGTGCCTTCGGACCCAGAAGCCGGCCAGCACATCTGGCTAGGTGTGCCGACTGACGCAGACACGCTCTGGCTCGACTTCATCGTGGTGGACCCGTGCCAGGCAGAGCTCGGCTTCGACTCTCCCGTCCACCTGAGCCGCGGAGAGCCGCTCAGAGTACAGCTCAACCTTGCCAGCAACCTGGACGCGGAGGCGGCGTTCGGGGTGAAGCTGAGCGCCTCTCCGGGGGCCTCGTGTCAGCCGGAGGCCCTGAAGATCCCCCTGGAGGCCGGGGGGTCGGCCTCTGCCGAGTTCGGTATCGCTCTGCCCTGGGCCGAGGGCAGCCACCAGATCGCCGCGGCGGTGGAGGGGGCGGGCCGCTTGGTCACCTGTGCAATGCGTCTGAGCGCGGAAGTGGTCCACCCGCTGATCGCCGATCTGAGCGATCCCCAGAGGCCGTTCCTCAGGGGCTTCGCCTTGCGGGGCAGGGATGAGGTCATCGGGGGCGCAACGGTCTATGATGGTGCCTGGTATGTCGCCAAGGAGGCCTCGGGCGGGGTGGAGCGGTCCTGCCTGTTCGCCCACCCGCCGTGGGGAGATGGCCGGGCCGGCTATGTGTTCGCGCTCTACGATCTCAGCCTCCCGCCCGGTGAGCCGGCGTCCTTCCGGTTCTGGATGGGCATCCGCGACGGCTATCAGTCCACCGATGGCGTGACCTACCAGGTGGAAGTGGTTGATGCGCGGGGCAGGGCCCATCAGCTCCTCTCCCAGGGTCACAACGCCCACGCATGGAAACAGGTACGGGTTGACCTCTCGGCCTTTGCAGGCCAGAGGGTCAAGCTCAAGCTGATCGCCGACTGCGGGCCCAGCAATGACACCAACGCCGACCACGCGCTCTGGGGCGACCCCCGGGTGGTGGTGGATGAGCCAAGACTACTGGTCAAGAGAGCGGGCAAGGAGAGGCCATGATGAAGCGCGGAGACACGAGCTGGTTTGTGCATGACCGTTTCGGGCTGTTCATACACTGGGGGCTGTACGCGCTCCCTGCGCGACACGAGTGGGTGAAGCACCACGAGCAGATCCCCGATGAGGTCTACGACACCTACTTCCGGCACTTCGACCCGGACCTCTACGACCCAGAAGCCTGGGCGGCAGCGGCCGCGGGGGCGGGCATG
>Ga0315307_1000105_pt1 | contig 32717 bp, 32 predicted proteins | sample TDP2_MG_FD_203079 | JGI IMG/M metagenome (GOLD analysis project Ga0315307, IMG submission 203079) | Freshwater sediment microbial communities from Lake Towuti, South Sulawesi, Indonesia - TDP2 | ecosystem: Environmental > Aquatic > Freshwater > Lake > Sediment | place: Indonesia: South Sulawesi...
ATCTGGGCTGCTTCAGCTTCCAGATGGGCAAGACGCTTACGTGCGGCGAAGGCGGGATCGTCCTCACCAGCGACTCCGGGCTGGCTGAGAAGGCCTATTCCCTCATGCACATCGGACGCGTCTCCGGCCGGCCCTTCTACGAGTTTCACCGCTTCGCCTCGAACATGCGAATGACGGAGTTCCAAGCCGCCCTGCTCCTATCGCAGCTCTCAAGGCTTGACGAGCAGGTGGAGGCCCGCGAACGGAACACCGCGTACCTGGCCAAGGGCCTCAGGGAGATCGAGGGTGTCAAGCCCATCAGCCGCGACCCCAGGGTCACGCGCTGGTGCTTCTACTACTGGAACTTCAAGTACCACGAGGACCGCTTCGACGGCATCCTACGCGACAGGTTCCTAGAAGCCCTACGGGCGGAGGGTGTCCCCTGCAGCGTCGGCGCTCACGGCGAGCCCATCTATCATCATCCCGTCTTCAAGAACACCACCTGGGACAAGTGTCCCTTCCACCGCCCGGACCTAAACTACGGCAAGGTCTACTGCACCGAGGCTGAAAGGATCTATCGGCATGAGGCCTGCAGTTTCCCGCACAGGCTCTTCCTGGGCGACGAGAGCGACATGGGCCTCGTCCTCGAGGCGATCCGGAAGATCCGCGACAACACAGACGAGCTGAAGCAAGCCCCGGGAGGCAAATAGGCAAGGAGTTAACTCGGATAAGCCTCCTCCCAGGATCTGTAAGGATGCTTCGCGTAGCCATCGTGGGCTCCGGCAGACACGGGTCGAGGTACGCCGAGGTTCTGGCGTCCCAGAGCATCGGCGCGAGGCTTACGGCGCTATGTCGCAGGAGCCCCGAGCAGCTTAAGGCCTCAGCCGAGAGATTTCAGACGCCGAAAGCCTACACGGACTATGAGGCGCTCCTGGCCGACGAGGAGATAGATGCGGTCGTCATAGCTACGCCCAATCACCTCCACGCGGACATGGCCGTCAAGGCCCTGAAGGCCGGGAAGCACGTGCTCGTGGAGAAGCCCATGGCCGTGAGCGTCAAGGAGGCGGAAGCCGTGGTGAAGGCCGTGGAGAGCAGCCGTCTCAGGCTTATGGTCGCCCACAACTTCAGGTACCATCCCGTGTACCGCGAGGCGAAGTCCCTGCTAGAGCTCCTAGGCCGGCCGTATCTGCTGATGGCCTGTAAGCGTCAGGAGCCGGCCTCCGGCTGGAGAGTAAGCAAGAGCCTCGCGGGCGGAGGCACCCTACTCGACTTAGGCGTACACCTGTTTGACACCGCCCTCTGGCTTACGGGATTCAGGCCCCAGCGCGCATACGCCTCACTGACGTACTCTAGGACGCTGGAGGTCGAGGACGGCTTCACCGCCCTCCTAGAGGGCGATGGCATGACAGCCGTGGTAGATGCCTTCCAGATCTCACGGGCTAGATTCGAGCGGCTGGAGCTTTCCGGCGAGGAGGGCCACCTGGCCGCGGACAGGTACAGGTCGGAGGTCCAGCTCATAACCGGCGAAGGCAGGAAGCAGATGGCCGTGACGGAGCCAGATGAGTCGCTGAAGCTGATGCTGATGGACTTCGTAAAGGCCGTGAAGGAGGACGCGGAGCCCCCAATAACTGCCAGGGACGGGCTGATGGCGGTGAAGATCGCGGAGTCCTGCTACCGCTCCGCTCAGCTGGGAGCTCCCGAAGCCATACGCTAGAAGGACCGAGACTAAACGGAAGGCTGACGGTCGGCTACGGACCGCGTGCAACCGTGTACCTAGCTAGGGCCTCGGGGATGAACCTCAGCCCGAGCCCCGGCCTGTCGGGGATGCGAATGTAGCCGTCCTCTATCTCGTAGAGCGGCTGGTCCTCTACGAGCAGGCGGAAGGGCTCCCATCGTTCCCAAGGGAGGATGACCGGTTCAGGCGGGCTGTACGGGTACGGCGGCTGGAGCGCATGTGTGGTAAGCTCGTACCAGGGGCAATTGGGGGCGGCGCCCGTGGCTTGAAGCGTGGAGGCGGCTCCGAGGCCGTCGGCGCCGTGGTAGATGCACGGCTTCCCGTAGGCCTCCGCCAAGGCGGCTATCTTCTTCGCGACAAGTATGCCGTTGCCCCAGTGCACATCGGGCTGCACGATGTCGAAGCAGCGTTTCTCAAGGAAGAGCCGGAACCTGTGGATGCCTCGCTCCGCCTCGCCGCCCGTGATCGGGATGTCCACCGCCGCGGCGAGCTCCGTCAGCCCATCTAGGTCGTCGCGATCGAGGGGCTCCTCCAGCCAGGTCACGTTCAGCTTCTCCAGGGCGCGGGCCATCTTGACCGCCGTATAACGGTCCCAGGTCCAGCCGTCCGGCCGCCCGGTTCGGTCGCACATCACCTCGATCTCGTCGCCCAGCTTGTCTCGGATCGCCTCTATGGTCTTGAGGTCGTCGAAGGGCCTAGGCCTATGAACCTGGATCTTCATCGCCTTGAAGCCATGCTCCACGAAGGACTCGGCCACCCTGGCCCAGTCCGCGGCATCGCCGAAGACGCCCCTCGCCCGGTCCTTCCAGACGGTGGTAAGATAGACCTTCACGCGGTCCTTGTAGCCTCCCAGCACCCTATAGACCGGCCGGCCTGAGGCCTTACCGATGACGTCCCATAGCGCGTGTTCAAGGAAGGGCTCATCCTTGAGGACGCCTTCCTCCAGCAGAAGCTCGATACTGAAGGGGTCTCTGCCCACGAGACTGCGGGCGGCCGCGAGCCCCGCCGCGCCATCGGCGTAGCCGTCGATTCCCTCATCCGTCGCCACGTGAACCAGCGAGGCCTGGAAGAACTCCGGAAGCGGGAACCTCCTGCTCAGAGACGGGTAGGCCTCCTCGCGTGGAATCCGGATCTGCAGGTTCTCAACCTTGGTAACCTTCATGGATGATCCTTGGCCAGATGCGCAGGGGCTCTTCTGAAAAGCCTTACGCCGACAGTCAATGGGCCTTAGTCGCTCACGCCGCTATGAGGGGTCCTCTAGGCTGGCGGCGCCCAGATGGCTTAAGCCATCCATCCCTCAGACGATTGGAGCCTGCGCCGTCTTGGCAAAATCTTATGTGCCAAGCCTGTCGGGAAGCTGGGCGGTCTTCGCCTATGAGCCGAGAGCTTACTCTCGCTTTCAGGAAGTACCTGAGGGAGTCCCTGAACGCTCCCGCCGTGGGCATAGGGCCCGTCGAGAGGTTGGAGGGCGCCCCGCCAGGGCATAGGGCTACGGACCTGCTCCCCGGCGCCAAGGCCGTGGTAGCCGTTCCTATCCCCGTGCTTAGGTCTCTGCTAGACCTGTTGGAGAGGATGGAGAAGGCTCAGGTCTATCCCAAGGAGCATCGCGTTTCGGACGGCGCCAAGGAGGAGGTGACGGACCTTAACCGCGCCATGTACGCCCACGTCTACGGCCGGTGCTGCTACGAGACGCATAACATGGAGGCCCATCGCATCGCGCTCTGGGGCTCCGTCTGGCTGGAGGAACAGGGCTACGAGTCCCTCTACGTCCCCGTCTCCGCAGGCATGACCTTCGCGCCCATGCCCTTCCCCGACGCCTACCCATCTGTCTTCTCGATGAGGCATGCGGCCGTCGCCTGCGGCCTAGGCGAGCTTGGGCTCAGCAACCTCTTCCTGACCCCGGAGATGGGCCCCAGGGTCCGGTTAACCGCCCTCATAACCACCGCTCCGCTCAAGCCGAATCCGATGCATATGGAGCCCATCTGCCTCGGCGAGAAGTGCAGCCTCTGCGTTGAGGCCTGTCCGGCCAAGGCCTTCGGCGAAGCCTACGACTTCGAGATGGCCGGGAAGAGGATGCGGCTGGCGAGGCTCGACAAGGCCAAGTGCGCCCACAGGAGCGAGTACTGCCAAGGGACCTGCGTCAGGGTCTGCCCAGTCGGCAGACAGGGCAACTACAAGAAGGCCCTAGAAGACACGTGACCGCCCGGGCCATCATCCTGCAGATGCCCCTCAGAGGCTGAGGAGGCCCAGGATGCGGAAGGCCTCATCCAAATGGCAGCATGACCCTTTGCACAGAGCCAAACCCTAATGACTTTGCGAAAGGCGAGGGAAGAAGGGAGATCCACTGAGGCTTTCGCTTAAACCGAGTTTCGCAAAGAAGGTTTGAAGGAGCGGGAACGGAACCTGTGGAAAAGCCACAATGAACAGATTGTGAAGCTGGAGACGATGGTCGGTCTTGACTCGGCTCGAATGTTGAGTGAATTCAGAAGAGCTGGGTACGACTTGGACGAAGAAGCATTGCCAAACGTCCTGGGATATGAAGCGATTGAGGCTATGCTCTATCTCATCCGCTCCGCTCTTCTTATGAAGGGAGTCTATGTCAACTATCTGAACCAAAGCATTGAAGACTTTGCTAAGACATATGCTGACTTGCCTGGCGTGGACGTAGCTGAAGACTCCTACCGGCTTTGGCCGGACTGAAGCCCCTTACGGAGAGGCGTGACTGGTACCTCTACTGGGAGGACGGTAGCTCAAGGAGCAACGTGGTCCTGGAACAAAGACCGATAGAAGGCTAGCAGCCCAGCTACCTCAAGCCGAAACTCCGCACTACTCGCCCCTGCTCCCCAGCAGCTGCTCCGACTTCTCTAAGGGGAGGAGCAGAGACGATGTCCGGGACCTTGTGAAGCTGAATCGCTGGAGTGCGCGTTGATCGCCGGCGTTCTTCATGCGTCGCTACACGCCTCCAGTCTCCTAGCGAACACGTTCTGCGCTCGTCGGCGCCCTGAGCCTGTAGCGGCGTGGAACCCGTAGCGACACAAGCAGAGTGTTCCTATACCACGGGCGATGGCCGTTCTCTCATACTTCAGGCCTAACACCATCTACTGCGGGGACTGCCGTGACATTCTGAGAAGGCTCCGAACCCTAAGGGAAACAGTTAAAGATGGTTCAGGCGAAGAGGGGCCGAGGTTGAGGCTAGGGCGTGAAGTTCGGTCTTACATGCGGACTGTCTCCTGAAAGGCCTGAGCAACTCTCTGTCACAGCAAATCTGGCCCGTAGATATGGCTTTGATGGGCTCTGGGTGGGAGAGCACCATGGGAGGGGCTCGTTGGGAACCCCTTTTCTCCTCTTGGCTCGTCTGGCTCCCGAGGCTAGAGGGCTGTGGCTTGGGACTAACGTGGCGCTCCTCCCTTTCCATCACCCCCTGAGGATAGCGGAGGAAGCCTTGGCGGTTGACACCCTATCCGGGGGAAGATGCATCTTTGGAGTGGGTCAAGGCTACACACCCTCCGAGTTCGAAGCCTTCGGCATCCCAAGACAGGACCGTGGCGCGATCTTCACTGAGGCGCTCACCATCATCAAGGGCCTCTTCAGAGGGGAATCAGTGACCTTCGAAGGCAAACACTACCGTGTGAAGAATGCTTCCCTTCCTTGGAAGCCTGTCAGACCAGGGGGGCCACCGATCTGGATTGGGGCCCAGACGCCACGTGGAGTTCGTAGAGCCGCTAGGATGGCGGATGCCTTCGCCGGCGGCGTTCACACACCATACCATAAGCTCTTGGAGTTCTCCAACATCTACCGCGACAGCCTGAAGGCCTTGGGCAAGGACCCTCTTCACGCCGAGCTTTCAGCCATGAGGAGCGTCTTCATAGACGAGGACGGGAACAAGGCTCGGGAGCGCGCCCTCGCCTGGGCAAGACGGGGCTATAAGATCATCGTCGACTGGGACCACCCGCTGCACAGAGCAGGCGTCACGCTAGACGATTACGCCACGGCCTCCTTAGCCGGTCAACCTGACGAGATCGTTTCACAGCTGGAACGTTACAGGGACGAGGTGCGGGCCACATGGGTGATCTGCAGCTTCGAAGAGGCCGGGCTCGGAGCCGAAGGACTGGATGCCTCGCTCAGCCTCTTCTCGCGGAAAGTGATGGTTCACCTAGAGGAAGGGAGAGCCAGCTAGTCGAGCAGAGCCAGCCACTTCCTTGCCCTTGCCTGTGAGAGATGCCTTCGACGACCGTCGGCGTTAGGATCTGTACACGGGCTCCTCAAACTTCACGGTGTTCCGCAAGGCTCCTATGTTCTCGACCCAGGCTTCCATCGTGTCGCCGTCCTTCAACCACTTGCCTCCGCTAGGGATATTTTCCCTCCGGCCCCACGTCATGGCGTTCCCTTCACAGGTGCCCGTGGCGATGATGTCGCCGACCTCCAAGGTGACGAGCTGCGATATGTACGACACGATCGACGGGACGGGGAAGACCATATCGCCTGTATGCCCGTCCTGGCGTAGCTCATCGTTGACCTTCAGCGTCATCTTGAGGTTGTTAGGGTCGTCGATCTCGGTCTCGATGCAAGGGCCGAAGACCGAGAAGCTGTCCTGAGCCTTCATCCCGAACCAGTCCCAAGATGGGATGTCCATCAGGAAGAACCGGTCGCAGACATCGTTGAAAACGGTGTATCCGCCTATGTGGTCGTATGCTTTGTCCACGGGGATGTGCTTGCCGCGTTTTCCGATGACCACTCCCAGCTCCAGCTCGTAGTCGAGTTTGACCACCGTCTTTGGTACCACGATCGGTTCATCTGGGCCTACGACCCCTGGCCCCGAACTCTTTAAGAACAGGAAGATCCTCTGCGGAAGAGGCCGATCCTTTCGAACCTCTCTTACGTGGCTGATGTAGTTGCCGCCCAAGCCGATGATCTTAGGAGGGTTCCGGATGGGGGCTAGGAGCTTCACCTCCCCGGACTCGTAGACTGCCTCGCGCAGGAAGCGCTCCTTGCTTCCCTGGATGAACTCCAACGCACTCTTGGCCTTCTCTACCGCGTCCCGTCCCTTCTGGAAGAACTCAACCGGGCAGGCCCCCAAGGGCAGATCCTCCCCGAGCGGCTGGCCGCATGAAGCCAAGTAGGCCTTGTTGAGGTCAACCACATGCGCCTCGTCCAGCCAGGCCCCCAACCGCGGGGTCCCGTTCTTCGCCTGGAATCTAACGAGCTTCAAGTTAGGCACCTACGCGTCGATTACCTAATGGCTATATAAGTGTTCAACGAACGCAGGCCCTACCTCAGCGACGTGGACGCGGAAACCAAAGCGCATTGGGGCCACCAGAGCGGGTTATGGGTTCTTCTCCAGTTTCCCAAGGCGAGCGCCTTGAGCTCTCAGCGTTCTCTGGAGCTCAGAGATGGGTAGCTTCCTCGGCCGCAACTGGTGCTCTACTGATAAGGCGGCCGATGTGCCAGCAGCCTGCCCGAGAGCCAGGCAGGTGACAATGTCTCGAGGAGCTAGGAGCGAGGCCGCTTCGTGCGTGAGGCTTATGCACCTCCCGGCCACGATCAGCCCGTCCAATGTTGCGGGAATCAGGCAACGGTAGGGTATGTCGAACATGGGTTGTGTCCACATGTCAACCTTGCCTATCTGCTCACCTGTTCGGCTGCGGACAACCACATCGTCGAACCGGCTGCCGCCCAGAACATCGTCAGCGGTCAGTTTGTACTCCCCCTCGATCCTTCTGGACTCGCGGATGCCTATGTGCATGGCACCCGGTGTCAGGTAGGATTCTTCAAACCCGGGGACATGCTCCCTGAGTAGGTTAAGGATCGCGCCTACATCCTTCCTTGCCTGAACCTCGGCGTCGCTCAGCTGCTTGGGGTCGGTGACATCCACCCCGTAGAAGTGCGGGCTCCACCCCCGCCAGAGCCCAGGGCAGACGAGCTGGCTGTACTTCCGAGCGAAGAAGTCAGGGAGCGTGACATAGCTCAGGCTGAGAATGGGCCTGCCCGAGCCTTTGAAGGTCGGAAGCACCTCACGAACCTGAAGGAAGGAGGGGGGAACCTTGTCCCTGTGAGTCTCAAGGAACATGCTGAAGCCGGGGTCGCCTCTCAGGTACTCGACAGCCTTAGGCGTGTCAACATTGGCCACGTACCAGGTCATGGTGACGGGCATAACCGCCTGTCCACGTGTCTGATCATATGGCGCGCCCGCAGTGGCCGCGACATCACCGTCTCCCGTAGCATCTACCACTACCTTCGCCCGGAAAGCCTGCCGCCCCCCTTTGTTCTCGACCACCACGCCTTTGACGGTGTCTCCCTCAACGAGCGCGTCGACCACGTAAGAGTGCATCAGCAAGCTCACGTCAGCGGTCTCCAGCATTCTGAGCATGACGATCTTGTTCCATTCGGCATTGGACTGCATGTGGAGGGCGAAGCCTGCGCATCTGCCGATCAAAGGCTTCGCCTCCTGGGCGGAGATACTCGCGCCCTCCTTCTCCAGCTCAGCTACCAGCTCTTGGGCTATGCCCCCGATGACAGGTTCGTCCTCGCCCTCTGCGGGCGTAAGCAGGTTCAGAGGGTAACCTGTTACCAGCCCTGCGGTGATCATGCCGCCTGGGAAACCATAGCGCTCCAAGAGAAGCGTCCTAACCCCGTTTCTGGCAGCGGCTACGGCCGCCCCGAAGCCAGCGGGGCCCGCCCCCGCTACTACCACGTCGTAGCCTCCTACCAGGGGCGTCTCCTTTGACGGCTCGATCACCATGCTCCTCTCTTCGTCGATTCTCACCTGCATGACCGAAAGCCTCAAGGGAGCCACTGCTGCGTCGACCTCCTTCAAAAAGCTTGGGGCTACTGCTTCACCTCAGCAGAGGCTGGTCGAGATAGCTTTCCCAACGAAACCCTTTTCTGTCCGAAGCGACGGCTCGTGGGAGGAGCCTTGGAACCCCAGGGGCCCTGCTTTCGAACGCGGTGACTCGCCATTGGGTGAAGCCCTGCTTTCTGTCGAAGGCTTGAGGACCTACTTCTATACCTCTCGGGGCATCGTGCGAGCAGTTGATGATGTGTGCGTGGAGGTGGACAAAGGCGAAGTGGTCGGGCTCGTGGGGGAATCTGGATGCGGCAAGAGCTGTACAGCCCTCTCCATCATGAGACTTGTGCCGCCGCCCGGCAGGATCGTCGGTGGCACCGTTCTCCTCAGAGGCAAGAACCTCCTGACCCTCAGCGAGAAAGAGATGAGATCCGTGCGGGGGAAAGAGGTCTCCATGGTCTTCCAAGACCCGTTCACCTTCCTTAACCCACTCATCAAGGTCGGTAACCAGATCGCCGAAAGCATCATGCTCCACCAGAAAGTCGAGGCCAGACAGGTTAGGGAGAGGGTGATCGAAGCGCTTGATATGGTGAGACTGCCGAGCCCAGAGAGAGTCGCGCGCCTCTACCCTCATGAGCTGAGTGGGGGAATGCGACAGCGGGCGATGATCGCCATGGCCATATCCTCCAGCCCTTCACTCCTGATAGCCGACGAGCCCACTACCGCCCTCGACGTTACAGTTCAAGCCCAGATCCTGCAGCTCCTGAAGGAGCTAACCCTCAGACTCTCGATCTCGCTGATGTTGATCACCCATGACCTAGGCATAGTGGCAGAGGCATGTGACAGGCTCTGCGTCATGTACGGCGGCAAGATCGTCGAGACGGGCAGCGTTTTCGAGGCGTTTGGGGACCCGAAGCATCCCTACACGCGTGGTTTGCTTCAGTCGGCTTTCAGCGTTGAGGAATTCAAGAAGGAGCTCCGCACGATCCCAGGCTCCGTGCCTGACCTTACAGACCCGCCGAAGGGTTGCAGGTTCCATCCCCGTTGTCCGTCTAGGAAGGAGGTTTGCTGTACCGAGGAGCCTCCTCTGTTTGAGGCGGCCTCTAAGCACAGGGTCGCATGTTGGCTATACGGGTAGGTTACTGCTGTGAGCCTGGTCGAGGCTAGAGGACTTACCAAGCACTTCCCCCTGAGGTCGGGGTTCTTCGCCAAGGATCGGAGAGTTGTCCGAGCGGTTGATGGTGTGGATCTGACCATAAGGGATGGGGAGACACTGGGATTAGTAGGCGAAAGCGGCTGCGGCAAGACTACCCTAGGTCGGCTGTTACTGAGGCTTACCGAGCCCACGTCAGGTTCCATCATTTTCGAGGGAACCGACATAAGCGGGTCAAAGACGATAGGTCCTGAGATTCGCAGGCGAATGCAGATGATCTTCCAAGACCCCATGGCTTCGCTCAATCCTAGGAAGACAGTACTGGAGATCGTTAGTCTCCCCTTGCGCATCCACGGCCTTGCAGAGCAGGACGAGCTGGAGGAAAAGGTCATGGAACTCCTAGAGAAAGTCGAGTTAACGCCGCCCAGCCTATACGTAGACAGATACCCTCACGAGTTCAGCGGAGGTCAAAGGCAGAGGATAGTCATAGCGCGAGCCATTGCTTCGGGGCCGAGGTTCATTGTAGCCGATGAACCCGTCTCCTCTCTCGATCTATCTGTGAGAGCCCAGATCCTCAATCTCATGCGTGGGCTCAGCGAGGCGCTAGGCGTCACCTACCTTTTCATCTCTCACGACCTGAGCGTCGTCAGGTCGATGTGCCAGAGGGTAGCTGTCATGTACCTGGGCAAGGTTGTCGAGCTGGCTCCGGTCGAGGAGCTGTACGGGAGCCCTCTTCACCCGTACACTAAGGCTATCCTGTCGGCGACCCCGGTTCCCAACCCGCATAAGTCCCGGAGCCGACACATCGTCCTCTTGGGAGGCGACCCGCCCTCCCCCGTTAGCCCTCCATCGGGATGTCGCTTCCACCCTAGATGTCCCTTCTACACATCACAGCCTCATCCTAGATGCGCCTCGCAGGAACCGCCTCTCGCCACCACTGGGGAAGGGCATCTTGTCGCGTGTCATCAAGCCAGCTGAACTAGGTTCAGGCTCTCTACCGATCTGCGAATGAAGAGCTCCGAAACAGCTTTTAACCTCTCAGAACTCTCGACTTGGGGAGAGCTTTGGCGAACCGGTCGGCTTCCTGGAAAACCTATGCCCTGCGCAGGGCACTCGGCGCCGTTCCTCTTGTCTTCGCCATTATCCTGTTGAACTTCACCCTCATCCACATCGCGCCTGGCGACCCGATACTGCTCCTTACTGGGGAGATAGCGCCTTCTCCGGAGTATATCGAGGCGATGAAGACGAAGTACGGGCTGGACCGCCCTATCCATGAGCAACTGCTGATCTACCTATCGTCAGTTCTGCGCGGCGATCTAGGCAGGTCCATCCGGTACGATATACCCGTCACTGAACTGATCGCGTCTAGGGCTCCCGCGACCCTGCTCTTAATGGGGACATCCATCTCCATATCTATCCTGATAGGCATACTTCTAGGCGTGATCTCTGCGCGAAAGCCGTATTCGTTAACCGACAACTTGACCACCGTGTTCTCTCTCATAGCATTCTCGATACCTATCTTCTGGCTTGCTCAGCTCTTGATGATCACATTCGCGCTACAGCTGGGCCTGTTCCCAACAGGTGGCTTCAGCTCTGCCAGAACGACGCTCGCAGGCATCGACTACGCTCTGAACGTGCTACACCACCTTTTCCTACCAGCTCTGACCATAGCACTCCTCCGCCTGGCCACTACGTCTCGGCTTACCCGTGCGAGCATGCTAGAGGCCCTGAGCCAAGACTACGTCATCACAGCTCGCTCGAAGGGCTTGGACGAGAGAACCGTCCTGTTCAGACACGCGCTAAGGAACGCTCTACGCCCCGTCATCACCATGACAGGTCTCCAGATAGGCACGATGATCGCTGGGGCCACTCTGACAGAGATCGTGTTCTCATACCCAGGCATAGGCTGGATGACCTATCAAGCCGTGCTGCAGCGTGACTATCCCGTGCTGATGGGCGTTTACCTAGTCGTCTCTCTGTCGGTCATACTGGCGAACTTCGTGACCGACATCGTCTACGCCCTCTATGACCCAAGGGTGAGGTACGCCTAGGAGAAGACCTCTATGACGCGAAGGACTGCCTCCGTGCAGCTCAAGATGCGTAACCTGAGCGATTTCTGGCGAAGGTACAAGAAGAACAGAGCCGGAGTCTTGGGGCTTGCGCTGGTGCTGTTCTTCGTAACCTTGGGGCTCTTGGCGCCCGTGATAGCGCCATATGACCCCTGGCAGGTTCAGGTAGGGAAGCCTTTCTCTCCCCCCTCGGCTGAGCACTGGATGGGCGCGGACCACTTAGGCCGCGACCTGTACAGTCAGGTACTCTATGGGGCCCGCGTCCCCCTACTAGTGGGAACACTGGCCGCTCTCTTCTCAACGCTCATAGGGATCGTGGTGGGGGCCGCCTCGGGCTACTTCAGTGGAAAGCTGGACGACGCGCTGATGAGGGTGACCGAGCTTTTCATGATGATCCCTAGCTTCTTCCTCCTGATCGTGCTGGTGACTATCTTCGAGCGCAGCATCTGGTACTTGGTCTTCGTCATAGGCATCACAGGCTGGCCTGGCACCGCCCGACTGGTCAGAGGCGAGTTCCTTTCCCTGAAGGAGATGCCGTTCGTCGAGGCCGCGCGGTCCATCGGCGCCAGCCACAGGCACATCATCTTCAGGGAGATCCTGCCGAACGCCATGCCTCCCATCGTAGTGAACGCTTCACTTGGGATCGGCGCGACCATAATCCTGGAGACTGGGCTCAGTTTCCTAGGACTCGGGGACCCCAACGTGATCAGCTGGGGGAACATCCTAGCGAATGCGCAGATCTACATAAGGCTCGGCTGGCATGCCTCTGTCTTCACCGGCCTGGCCATTTTTCTCACAGTTCTCGGGCTGAACCTCCTCGGCGATGGGTTAAACGACGCCTTGAACCCGAGATTGAAGGAACGCTGATCTGAGTCCCGCGGTCACTTCGTCCACTGGTCGATCCGTAGACAACGCGAAAAAGAAGGGAGGCTTTCGGCTCAGAAGCCGGGGCGCCTTCTTCGACTGAACCAGATGGCTACGGCGACGATCGCCACGACGGCTACCACGGCTGACCCATATAGCCAGTAGGGCGGCGTGCCAAGCCCCGCAGCTTGCTTAGCCAGGCTATAGGCTGAGCCCCAGTCCTTAGCCTGCAGGGCATCCTTTGCTCTCTGGAGGGTCTCTCTGCACTTCGCGACATCGTAGAACTGCGCTGCTAGGTCATTGATCTGCTTCTCGGCGGCACTTACGGCCGAGCTGGCCTCCTCCGGGGAATAGGCGGATCCTTCCCGCCACCAGACGTTCTCGAGGCTCTGAGCTGGGCCGAAGGGGCTGTCCGGCCAACCTGCGAAATCCTTGTTGACGCTTGCCATGAGCGTAGGGGAGATCTCGAGGATCGGTAGTAAGGGGAGTTCGCGCCATAGGATGTCCTGGATCTCCCAGAAGGCCGTCTTCCTCTCGTCAGGGTTGACCTCCGTCTGCGCGGCGAAGAAGAGCTCGTCTACACGGCTGTTGTTGTACCCCATGTTGTTCGTGTAAGGCGCCGGCCTGATGTTGGTGGAGATGTAGAAGCGGCCTGTCGTGACCGATGGGTCTGGGCCATGGTAAGGTGTTGTCCAGAGCACGTCGTACTCTCGCGCAGCCCATTTCTTGAGCCAGCTTCCATAGTCCATGCCCTCCGTCTTGAGCCTGATCCCTACCTCTTTCAGGGACTGTCCCCAAAGCTCGTGGAACGGACTGCTCGCGGCTCCGTAGGGGGAGTACAACTCGAATCTCACCCCGTCGGATCCCCTTGGATAGCCCGCCTCGTCCAGCAGCTGGTTCGCCCTCGCGAGGTCGTAGTCATACTGGGGGAGGCCCGGCTTGTAGGCGAAGCTTATCGTGCCAGGGATATGGCTGGTGGCTATGACGGCAAGGTTGAAGTAGAGGAGTTCGTTCACGGCGGTCTTGTTGATCGTATGGAACAGAGCCTGCCGGACCTTTATGCCTCTCTCATCGTAGCCGCCGACGATCGGCCGCTCCATGCTTATCTCCACGATGCCCATCGTTGCGGAGGCTATGTGGTAGTTGTTGAAGATGGCGAACTTGGGGTTGTCCTTGAGCGTCATGTACTGCGTAGGGCCGTGTTCCAAGGCGTCTATCTCGCCTTTCTCCAGCGCGGCCATCGATGCGACGGGGTCCGCGATGACCCTTACGATCACCTCATCCAAGTAAGGCTTGCCGGCCTTGAAGTAGTTCGGGTTCCTCACGAATCTGGTATACTCGCCCTTCTTCCACTCCGCGAACATGAAGGGACCCGTGCCGACTGGATTGTTGAGGTTCCGCGGGTTCTTCAGTATGTCACCGTCTTCGTAGAGGTGCTTGGGCAAGATGGCGCTGTACTGTGTAGTTCCGAGGTAGACCAGAAGGGGCGCGTACGGCTTCTTCATGTTAATGGTTGCCGTGTACTCGTCTGGCGTGGACACATTGGCAACGTTGGAGAACATGGCCGGGCCGTAAGGGCAGACTGTGAAGTTGAGCCACATCTTCTCCACCGTGAACTTGACGTCAGCCGAGGTGAAGGGCTTGCCGTCATGCCATGTGGCGTTCCTGACCAGCGTGAAGGTGAGACTCATACCGTCGGGAGCCGCAGTCCAAGACTCGGCGAGATTCGGCATGATCTGGAAGTCCGGCGTTACCCACAGGAGGCTGTTGTACAGCAGGGCTCCAAAGATGTGCACAGCGTTGTCGCTGGTCATGAGCGGGTTGAAGGTTGGCGGGTCAGACGCCCTAGGGGGGGCTAGGAACGTCCCACCGTACCGCGGCTTCTCCTCTTCCTGAGCGTCCACTGCCAGAGTTGTGATGGTAGCAACCGACAAGATCAGGCACAGCAGCAGTGTCTTCAGGCGTTTCAAGCTTTACACCGATTCCGCCACCTGGCCCATGGACAGAATATAAGCCTTGCCATCGCCCGCCTCTGACGCGTAGAGCCTGCTGACGCCGAGCATCCTCTCGAGGTATTGACGGTCGCTCTTCCTCAGGGCTCAGGTGAGGCGGCCTCATTCATTAAGCTCCTCCCCCAGGGCTATGCGGCAGCTGGGAACGGTTCGGCCTATGAGCGGTCCTCTGAGGAAGACAACTTGGGCCACGTTAGGATATGGCCGTAACCGACTTGGCGGAGAGCAGAGGGAAGCGTGGAAGTGTGAGGAGCGCTCGCCTCGACGACAGCCTCAGCCTTCTCCAGCGTCCCATATCTCATGCCCCTGTGGGCTGCCACCCTCTCCGACGCCCGGCCTTTCTCCTCACAGGTGGGAAAGCGACCTCCTGGATGAAGCTCACCTAGAAGATTGATTGCATACCCTCAGCTCTCTCCCTAAGTCTTAACAAACCAGAAAGGAGTAAAGAAACGGCCGGATACCACCCGGTCCACTTATGCTGAACCAGAGTCCGCCAGGGGCGAGACTTGCGACTTGTACATCACCACGAGGACCATACTCGCCACGCTCCGTAGTGATTCTTCCCGGTTATCTTGCCCGCAAGGTTTGAGTCTTTTCCAGTGACTCATATTCGTGAAACCCTTAACTTCACGGCTGCGCGTCCCCAATAGAGGAAAGCATGACGGCTCTTAACTTGGAGGTGCTGGTTACTCTTCTCGTCTTATTCGCGGTTGCCTGTCTCGTCGAGACCCACTATGTCTCTAGGGTCAACGTGCTGCCAAACATCATCCTTCTCGCGGGGGTCGCAGCTCTCTCTTGGACCAGCCTACAGCCAGCCTTCTAGGCTTATGTCGCGATCGGAGTTCTCCTAGGCATCCTCGTCTTCATCGCTTACGTGCGCGAATGGTCTCTCCCCGACGAGGCCCACACCTTCTCTACGCACTGTTCAGCCTCAAGACGATCCTTGGTCCATACGTAGCCTTCATTCTATTCGGGGTGTCCGACCTCACGACCGTTGTGGGGTTCGTCTTATCCCTGCTCATCTGGGCGTTCGGCGTCAAGGTTTGCGGCAACAGCATCCCATTCCTCGGCGAACTAGGGGACTGAGGTAGCGTCGGGGAAGCCCGGCTCCCTGTGTACATCGAGAAGAGGCTAACTCCGCTGAGTTCGTTCTCAGAGTCGAAGAGGAAGCCTGCGAAGCCAAGGGTACCGATCTGCTCGGGCCGGTCGGCTAGGCGCCAGGGGTCTCTAACTAAAGCGTTAGCCAGCTATGCGTATGAACCTCTTAAAGCATGGGAAAAGGCTAGGATGAGTATCTGCCATAAGCCCCAAGTCACAGAGGCAGTCGAACCTCGGTCGGGTAAGTAGCCAAAGGTGCCGTATTCGACTCTTAAAGTAAACTCCACGAAGTTCGATAACTGTAGGATTAACTCTACCCACGTAAAGCATGGTGAAAGGTGTCATGAACGCGCCGCCGCGGCCCACGGGGGCTCTCAGCCACTCCTCCTGGGATGGTATGCTTCTAGGCGCCTCTGTCTCCGGTGGAGGTCGAGTAGCCTGCTGGCCTCAAGCCACTTCATCGGCGGTAGACGTAGCTGGCCGCCGAGAATTCCTAGAGCATCCTCTAAGCTATCGGCTCGTAGCGGCGCTCGGCGTAAGGCCTCGCGGCAGAGCTCCCTGAAGCGCCAGACGCCGAGGGGTATCCATCCGCTGCCGACTTCGAGGAAGGTTACAGCGGCGGCCTGTCTACGCGAACGGTTCAGGTACTCAAGCACGGGAAGCCGGGCGGCGTAGTAGGCGCCAGCTATGCGATACGCGTAGGCGCTGCGGCCCCAAGTAAGCTCATAGTCGCCCTCCACGATGAGACCGGGGCCTGTCATCCATGCCTCGAGCGCTTCGAACATCCAAGGAGAGGGCATGAGCAGTACCTGCACATTGTTATCGAAGCCTTGGGCTCCGAAGAGCAGGAACTCGTTGACCTGCGGGTAGTCTTAGATCCTTCTATGAAGGGCTCGGCCGAGGATGTCGTCTACGGCGGTGATGCTCCACTCCGTGGGGACCAGTCTTCGCTGTCTCTGGACGCCGAGGAGGCCGACGGAGAGCAGCCTCGTCACCTGCCTCTCAGGGATGCCATGGTTGAAAAGCCTCACCGCCGCCGAGGTTGCCCGCAGGTCTCGGTCTGAGACCACATACTCCACTTCCCTCGGCACGGAGGGATTCTCTGTGAGCCTAAGCCTCTCCAGGGGCGCCGAGGGACCGAGGGGCGCGGCTCGAGGCGAGAGGAAGAGCCCAGGCCTTGGCTCCCTCGCGAACCAGACCTCCGTCTCCGCCGGCTTCGAGGCCATCACCGCCTCCTGCAACGTGGCCAAGAGCCTAGGCGGGTTCCGGGCCGCGTCCACGAGGATAGGGCTCTTCCCGCGGACGAGGGTGAAGCGGTAACGGAGCACCTCCTCCAGGCTCTTCCCCAGCCACAGCTCAGGCGCGTCCATCACCGTCGTGTCCGTCCTTGGCAAGGGCGGCACCAAGGGCCCAGCCGAAACCTTCGGGTAGCCCCAGGAGTCTACGAAGGCGGCGGGAGGCGAAGAGCCCTGTAGGCTCCTCTGGCGTAGAGCCTTCTCTACGCCGGCTGAGGCAAGGGCCTCCGCTAGCTTGGGGCAGGTTGACCGGCCGCAGAGAAGCCTATGGCCTTGGCAGAGCGGGCAGAGCCCCGCCTCCCTACGCCGTTCTCCGCTCGCAACCCTGAGGAACCTCAGCTGGCTCATTTAGGCTCCTTCTCCCGCTCTTGGACACGGGAAGAGTGCAGAAATAGGTTTGTGGATCCCTGCCCCATAAGAGAAGTCTAGGGCTCCAGCTGCGCAGGACAGCGGCTCGGCGGTGGCTCCGCAGATGATCTCTCCTTAAGGATCATGTGCTTCTCTGTGGCTTGGCTGTCGGTCTACGGGTGATGGTGATGCTTCCCAGGTTTGCTTCCACGATCAGCTTGCCGGCTCCAGCGCCTATTCGGCCTCTGCAGCGTCTCTCGCCGATGTACGCGTCCGCTAGTTCCAGGTCGCAGGTAACCCTGCCTAGGTCCGTGGACGCCTCCAGCACCAGGTCCGGCTCTCCCAGCAGCGTTAGGTGGATGGTTCCCGTGTTGGTCCTGAACCAGTTGTCGCCTGAGGCCAAGGAGCCTTCGAAGTCTATCGAGCCGACGGCGCCACTGGCCGAGACCGTCCCTTCCACGCCCAGAAGCAGGACGCGGCCCGTCTCGCTTCTGGCTCGAAGCTTGCCTTTGCAGTCTCGTAACTCCACCTGCCCAATCGAGGCGCGGCTGGCGACGGAGCCGCTCAGCCCTGTCACGGCTATGTTGGCCAAGGTGGCCTCGATGTCCACGTCTGTCTCAGGCGGCGTCGCGATGAGGAGGTCCGCCCGCAGTCCGCCCATGAACGGCGCCCAGAGGTACCTGTAGAATGGTTGACGACAGGTGACCGTTATGGTGTCGCCGTCCTGCCTGAAGTCCCAATCCAAGTACTCTGGTCTCTCCGTTTTGAGGTCTACCGTCACTTGGCCCACCGGCCCAGGCTTCACCTCCACAAGCCCTCCGGCCGCGGCGTGCGTCACGACGAGACGAGGCCTGCCCGTCACTTGGAAGGTTCTCTGCATCTCCCTCGGCTTCTCCACGGCTGGGACGGGTGCGCCGCAAGAGGAGCAGAACCGTGAATCTGGGGCAAGTTTCGCCCCACAGTTGCTGCAGAAGGGCAATCCCTCACCTTAAGGGGAAAAACGGTGTCTTCGGCTTAAGAAGGTTTGACGCCGTGGCTGAGGACCGGGGGAGGAAAACCCTATATGGGGGCAGTCCGATGGTTAAGGGAACGCCTGGCTCTAGGAGATACCCAGCGCAGCGCTGGAAGGGAGTGAGAGTGAAGCCTCGCATAGGCTGTTCTATGCCGGAAAGGGAGCGGAGCGTTTCGAGCCAACGCGTTGTGGCTTAGAGGATTCTGGAGGAGTTGTTCACGCCCAGGTCTGAGGGATTCCGTTCTAAAACTAGGGGCCTCCTGAGAAAAAGGAGGAGGGATATAGGTCTCCAGCTTAGCAGGCTGCTGGTGAGGTACAAGCCCGGAGACAAGGTAGTTTTCGATCTGAACCCTAGCGTCCATAAGGGTATGCCGCACAGGAGGTACCAGGGCCTGATGGGCGTCATCCTGGAGCAGAGGGGACGAGCCTACGCGGTGGAGACCACCGTGGGCGGCTCGAGGAAGCTGGTAATCGCCAGGCCGGAGCACATCAAGCCAGCGTAGAAGACGGGTTCCCGAGGCGCCTATTCCTTGGAAAAGATCAGAGAGGCAAGGCCTATAACGATAGCTGAGGCGCGAGCAGTCCTTCAAGCCTCAGAGGCGGAGCTCGACCAGTTTCAGAGGAGAACGCTTGACTACACGGAGAAGTTTGCGAAGCTCAGCGCCTCGAAGGCCCGGGAACTGGTCGACAAGCTGGTCGCTGACTTCGGCCTAGAAGAGGAGAGGGCGGTTCAGGTGGCCAACTGCATGCCCTCAAGCATAGAGGAGCTCAGGGTCTTCTTCGCAGGGGGCAAACGGAGGCTTGTCACGACGCAGCAGCTGAGCGACCTGCTCGCCTTACTGGACCAATACCGCGAGAGGAAGTAGACCTCCTCAAACGCTGGAACGTGCAGTGTAGAGGATAGGCAGACAGAACCGTTCTTACCGCAAGTAACACTGGAGCGTAGCAGAGCGATGGATCGCAGAGTCCCCGGGCCTCCTGAGGCGACGGAGAGAGGCGCGAGAAAGTACGAGGAGTACGCTATCGTCTTGGACCACCTGCCTCAGGGACGGCCGGGCGCAGGTTACAGAATATACCGCACGGGCGGCGTGGTTCAGGTCGTGGGTGAACAGTACTTCACGCTCCTCGAGGCCGCGTTGAAGGAGAACGTGACCGTGGCAATAGGTGAGACCCTCTTCCTGGGTAAGGAGCCCCGGGAGAAGGTCGCGTTCATCTTAGGCCGCATCTTCTACGACGACCTGACGAACACGGCCCAAGCGGAGCTTATGCCGGCGCTGGAGAAGATCGTCCTAGAGCACGAGCCTAGGTTCGTGGAGTTCTTCAATAGGGCTCAGGCCTTGACGCCTAGGATGCATGCCTTGGAGCTTCTGCCAGGCATAGGGAAGCGGTACATGTGGGCCGTGATAGAGCAGCGAGAGAGGCAATCGTTCAAGTCCTTCGAGGGCATCAAGCAGAGGACGGGCATACGGGAGCCGGCCAAGCTTGTGGTAAGACGGCTCTTCGAGGAACTGAGCGAGAAGGACCCGAAGTACAGGCTCTTCACCAGGGGTCCCTAGGCGTAATGGAGAAGCGCCCAGAGCCCAGCCTGCTCTCCGTGACCCAGCTGCTGCTGGCGCGTTACGGGCTCAAGCCGCGACGGAGGCTAGGCCAGAGCTTCATGATAGACGCCGGGCTGCTCGACAGGATGGTCGCCTACGCCGAGGTGACAGGCCGCGACGCCGTACTCGAGGTCGGAGCAGGACTGGGCAGCCTGACGCGAAGGCTGGCTGATAAGGCCGGAAAGGTCATTGCCGTGGAGCTGGAGCCCAGGTTGGTCGAAGCCCTCAACGCCCGCCTCGCGGGGTGCACGAACGTCTCCGTAATCCAAGGCGACTTTAGGAAAGCCTTCATCCCGTCCTTCAACAAGGTGGTCTCAAACCCGCCCTACGTCTTTTCATCCGACCTAGTCCTTGGGCTGCTCAGTCGCAGGTTCGATCGGGCGATCCTAACCTTTCAAGACGAGTTTGCCGAGAAGCTCCTAGCCTCGCCGGGCACCCGCCAGTATGGCCGACTGACGGTGCTCTCCAGGGTCAGGTGGCGGGTTGAGCCCCTGGAGCACGTCAGCAGGAACGCCTTCTACCCCGTTCCGAGAGTTGACTCCATCCTGGTTAGGATCAGCCGGAGCGAGAAGCCCCTGGAGGCACCTGATGATAGGCTCTTCCTCGACCTCGTAACCTTCCTCTTCTCGCAACGCCGCAGAATGGTGAGGAAAGCTCTGGCCTCGTACATCGCAAGGCAGCCTGAGGCTTCGGGCATCATGGAGCGCCTCAGCGGCCTGCCCCACATGAGTTCAAGAGTCTACGAGCTACCCGTGGAAGAATTCGTTGTTCTAGCCAAGCTACTGCATGATGCTCGGCATGAGAAGATCTGAGCGTTCTATCCGGCCAAAGCCTTATTACCAGGTGTCCAGTTCGTTCGACGAACCAACGCTTTATGGTTAAGGGATAACGGATGTCCCTCGATAAGAAGACAATCGACGAGCTTGCTGAGGAGATCCTGAGGGCTGAGGCCGCAAGGGCATTAGCCCCCTCGATATCGCACAGATACCCGGGGTTCACGGTGGATGACGCGTACCGGGTTCAGATGAGGCTTATGGAGCGCAAGATAGAGTCCGGCGAGAGGGTGGTCGGCAAGAAGGCGGGGCTGACCTCCAAGGTGATGCAGACGAGGGTGGGCACAAAGGAGCCGGACTTCGGCTTCATCACCGACAGGATGATCGTCCCCGAAGGCGAGACCATAGACCTCTCGGAACTAGGCCAACCCAGCTTCGACGGCGCGGAGATAGCCTTCCTGATGAAGGACGACCTCCAAGGCCCAGGCGTGAACGTCGCCGCTGCCCTCAAAGCAACGGCGGGGGTGCTACCCGCGATAGAGATAACGAGCATCCGAGTAGAACGCACGAGGGGCTTCAACCTGAAAGACAGCATAGCAGACAACGGGTCTGCGGGCCGCTTCGTGCTGGGCGGGAAGACCACACCCGTAGAGGGCATCGACCTGAGGCTTGTCGGCATGACCTTGGAAGTGAACGGAGCCCTAGCTGGAACAGCCGCGGGAGCCGCGGCGCTAGGAAACCCGGCCCAGGTCGTAGCCTGGCTGGCCAATAAGCTCGCTGAACTCGGCACAAGGCTTTATGCCGGAGAGATCGTGATGACGGGCACCCTCATAGGCGGCCTCGAACCTCACCCAGGGGACGTATTCAAGGTAACCTTCGACCGCCTCGGCTCCGTAACCGCGGTGATGGCCAAGTAACCCCCAGACCCAGCCTTCAGGGATGATGCTCTACCCGCGTTGACGCGGCAGCGGGAACCGAAGAGCCAGCTCGGCGCTGGGCTTGGAGGAGGCGTCCAAGCGGACTGACGCGTTAGGCCTGAGGCGTCACCGTCTCGGCGGTTGAGGAGGGCTCAGGGGCCGTCTTCTCGCTGGTATCCGCTTGGGCCAATGAGGCGTCTATCTCCTTTGTCTTCGCCTCCAGGGCCTCGGCCGTCCGCTGGAGGACCGATATGATCATGTCAGCTTTCCCCTTGATGCCGGGTCCCCTGCTTAGAACGTTCACGATGGTTATGATCCAGGCTATCACGGTAGGCTTCTCGTAGAACTCTATCATGCCCTGTAGGAGGGCCTCCTTTGAGCGGGAGAAGGGCTGATACTGAGCTGGGACCGAGTGGAGCGCGATGCTCATGTCATCAGGCCTAACCTCGTGAAGAAGCTCCATGAGCTCCTCGTCCTGGTTCAGCGCCTGCGCAAGCTCCTCTGAAGGGGCGATCGCGGGTATGAGCTTACGAAGGTCTTCCAGAACAGGGCTTGGCTTGAAGAACAGTTCCTTCCTCAATGCTCCTCGGCGCGCGAGGAGGCACTCCATGTTCTTTGTCCTTCTGTAAAGCTCCATGGCGCGCTCAGTCATGTCCTGCGGCTTTACAGCCTCGTATATCGCGGTCGTCTCATACTTTGTGTCGAGGAAGCCCCAGGTCCTCTGCTGGAAGATCAGGCTGGTGAACAACAGGCCCCTCTTAGGCCGGGCGAAGATCGTTCTACCCATCTCCCTCCAGCTGGTCAAGTATCTGCCGAAGACCTGCACCTGGAAGGGTGGACCTGTGAGGCCAGTCTTCTTCCGCCTCCGTCTCTTTGCCTTGCTCTTATCGCGGCCGAAAACCATCCAGAACCACGAGCGACAGCGCAGTAGACGGGCCGCGTTAAGAAAAGGCTTTGGGCCGGGGTCATCGAAGCCCAGGCCGGAAGGTCAGCCCAGGCCGGGGAGCTTGAAGATCGAGGAGAGGAGAAGTATCAGTATGGTGATGGCGAGGAAGAAGTAGAAGACAAGCCTAAGCCTCTCCTCCGATCGCCTCTTCTTCTCGCTGATATCCTCGCATTTTGCCGAGCAGTACTGCAGCTTGGTTGAGATGGCTTTCCCGCAGACTGGGCAGTGCCTGTGCTCCGGGATCGACGGGGCTCGCTCCTCGCGCTTAGCCTTCGTGGCCAGTCAGGGTTCCCCCCAGGCTGAGGGAAAAGACTCTTTACTCCCGCTCGGCTTTACGTTCCTTGAACCTCGGTGACGCGATGGCATTTAAGCGCTTCGCGTGGCAGGGGCTGGAGTTCCAGATCCCGGAGGAGTGGGAACTAGGCCAAGACAAAGGAGACTACGCAAGCGGCTTCATCAGGCTTGACGACCCGATGTTCGCGAGGCTTGGCGTGAACTGGCAGACGGTGAAGGAGAAGAAGGTGAAGAGCCCGGCCGAGTTCCTGAAGTCCTTGAAGAAGACGCTGAAGAAAAGGAACAAGGATATACGATTCCTTGCCGAGAAGGAGACTAAGGTCTGCGATCACTCAGCAAGGTACTTCCGTTGGAAGGCGATCGGCGAAGGCCTCGACCTCTTCTGGTACTGCCGCGAGACGCGAAGGGCCTTCGCAGCAGAGTTCACGTTCAAACCCGACGAGTACGCCCAGATGAGGGCAGCGATGGACTCGATGATCGAAACCTTCAGATGTCACGGCGACGAGAAGCTCAGGAGCTGGACCCTTTCTGGACTAGAGCTGCAGGTTCCCTCGGGGTTCAAGCTGACGGAGCGAGGGATATACGCGACCCGCATCCATCTCTTCTTCACCTCAAAGACCGCCTCTCTCATGGTAGACCGCGTTGCCTTCGCGCAATCCCTGCTGTCTGAGACGTATCACGACCTCAAGGAGTGGTTTGAGAAGGTCTACCGGCGCGAGTTGAGGAGAAGGTACAGGGGCATAAGACTAGGCCGCTACAAGCGGGCAAGGGTTCTCGGCCACGACGCCCTGGCCACCACATCAACCTATAGGCGCGGGGTCCTCATGCGAAGATGCACCGTGGAGAGCAAGGCGTGGCTCTGTGAGCGGTCGAACAAGCTGTTCGCGGTCAGCACCTCCGTGACCAGCAAGGACGGCAATGTAAATAAGGACCTGAAGCGAGTCTTGGCTTCGATCAGGTGTCACGAGGGGTCCTTGGAGGAACCCGTGAGCAATGCTGTCGCGAGCGAGGAGAAGGCCTAAGAGTCCGGGCATCAGCAAGGAGCAGTTCCTCAGAATGGTGCCGCTGAGGAATCCCCTCATCAAGTGGGACAAGTACCCGACAGGCGAGGTCTTCCTTTTGGTCCCTCGGGACAAGGGCAGACGATGGAACCTCTTCTCGAAGTTTGTGAACGTGCCGCGCGAGAAGAAGGTGGTCTTCGACAAGGTGGGCTCGCACGTTTGGGAACTCTGCGACGGCAAGAGAAGCGTCAACGACATCGTCAGCGAGATGCTTAAGGCCTACAAGCTGGGGCGGAAGGAAGCCGAGGTCCCCCTCGGAATCCACCTGCAGAAGCTGGTGAAGCGCGGCTACCTCGCATTGGTGCAAAAAGGCCAAGTCTAAGGAGACCGGTTCAAGGTGAGACTCCCAGTCGAGCAGGCGACCGATCAGAAGCCTGGAACAGCCCCGGAGAAAGCCGCAGAAGAGCGGCCTGCGCCGCCTGTGCCACCGGCGAAGAAGCCGGCTCAGAAGCGGCCTTCTAGGGCTAGGAGAAGGAGGAGGAAGACCAGAGGCGAGATAGTGGCCGGTTGGCTGAGGTCGAAGTTCGGCAGGATAGGCGGGGTCCTCTTCACGCCTAGGAAGACCTTCGAGGAGATCGCTGAGAGCCCCGACTACTTCGGCGTGATCTTTATACTGGTAGTATCCATTCTGGCCAGCGTGGCCGCGCACTATGTGCTCTGGATCACGAAGATGAGCTTCTTCGACGTAGACCTCCGTACGTTCGTCTCGCCGGTCTTCCCTTACGGGTATTATGTGCTCTCTGAGGGCTTCAGCTTCGGGGCCTTCTACCTCGCCCGGAACTTCGTGATGTACTACCTCCTCTCATGGGCTCTCGGCGGCGAGAGAGATGCCGGGCTCCTGCTGTTATGCACGGGCTACACCTTAGGAACCCAGCTGGTCGGGAGGCTACTTCAGATACTCCTCTCTTACGCCGTCTTCCCGCCGGTCACCTACGAGGTCTCCACCGAGACCTCCATCGTGCTCTTGACCGCCTCGGTCCAGCAGGTCTTGGCCCATCAGGAGGCTTGGGCAGAGACCACGGTCTTCAACCAGGATGTGGCCAGGGCTTGGCAGATGTCCACCCCGGTGAAGGGCTTCTCGTACTTCACCTACGCGGTCAACGGCTGGACCGCCCTCGTAGCCATCGCCGCGATCTATAGTGCGACGCGGCTCTCATGGAAGCGCTCCGCAGTGGTAGCGGGCGCAGTCTTCGCCCTGGACACAGCCTTGTTCGTCTACCCGCAGATCTAGCGAGCCTTAAGCCTCACCGGCCCTCTAGGTCGGTCTCCTTCGGGCTAAGAGCACGGAGAGAAATAGGCCTCCGGCTGCGAGAGAGCCTGCAGCGACCTCGGCGGCGGGGAATGCGACGTATCCCGTCTGTGTCTCCCAGGCGTTTGTGCGGACCGCGCCGATGAAGGCGGCGCCCTCAAGCCTGGAGCCGCCGCGTTGGAGGCCGACGACCATAAAGACCTTGAGCATCAGCCCCGTCTCCACATCATACCATCTTGTCACAAGGCCCTCCACCGCGCCCGTGTTGAAGGTGCCGTTCAGAACCCAAGCCTGCCTAGAGAGGTTTCCGACCGTGAGCGTCTCTTGGTTCACGACCGTGAAGGTGAGGTTCTCCACCTGGACTAGACTGCCGTTCTCTAGGTTGGTCTCGACCCAGAAGAAGGTCGTCTGGTTCTGAACGGGCTTACCGTCAAGCTTCAGGACGATGCGTGAGCCCGGGTCTATCTCGTACGTCCTCTCCAGGGAGTCCTTCTCCCTGAAGGCCTTCTCCGTGATGATAGCCGTGCCATTCGCGACGTTGGTGATCGTCCAAGACATGTTCCCTATATACGGCGTTATGCTTTGGTCCTGCCTCATCGACACGTTTCCTTGATAGTGCACGTAGACGCCCGGCCGAAGCCACGTGGGCGCTATGGCAGCTCTTGAGATGGAAGCAGGCATGAGAAGAAGCATCAGAAGGGCTACGAGTGCGAAGCAACAGCATTGGGCGCGCATCCAAGCTGGCATTAGCAGCCAGAATGCCGCATACCGGATTTAAGGGTTTCACAAGGCCAGCGCCACGGTGGGGTCCAGCAGTCATAAGGGGGCGTCCAGGTGGGAAGCAGATAATAGTCACGTTGAGCTGTGATCAGACAGGTTCGGTAAGGAGAGGTTTATCGTGTCGAACGAGTGGGATCCTGACCCGCTTGCCCCAGAGAGGGCCTTCAACTACCATTTACTGGAGCTTCTGACGAATGGTGCCGCGGACCTAGGGAGGATCATGAACGCTTGGAGCCGCCTGCCGGTACGCAGGGACGAGGTAAGAGCCCGGCTGGGGGACCTGGTGAAACGAGGCCTAGCACGAAGGGAGGGGGCAAGGTTCGCTATCACGGAGGAGGGAAGAGCTGCTATGGCCTTGTATGACCATCCCATGTCGCACTGGGGCTTCAGGGGCGACGACGAGCTAGTGATCTTCCACGTCGTCCCGAAGGTGAAGAAGTAGGAGAACCGCAGCGCGGATATGCGCTGTGCTTGTCGCCACGTTCAACTATCCATATAGTTTCCTCTTTAGGTCAAGGAAATACGTAGAATCTTTCATTGCTTCCTCCCAATACCGGTCGTTTATCCCTACATAGGTCTGAACGTCCTCGTAGTCGTCGCTGAATTCTTTAGTTAATTCTTCGTTGTATGCGACCCAATCTCCTATGTCTGAGACCCCTTATACAGCAAGAGTGTCAGGCTTTTCTATTCCGATCGCGTGGTAGAAGTGCAGACCTTTTACTTTGTGCTCCCATCTCTTATGAAACTCTCTGAACCTCCGAATGGCCTCAGCTGATTCTGCTGGAGAATACGCTAGGAACTTCTTTGAATGTTGGATTAACCGGACAATGCCTATTCTCTGTCGGCGTATTGGGTCCCTCCTGGGGGTACGCGGCGTTGTTGCCGTCCAGCGCCTAGCCTAGGCTATGTTCGGGTGCTTAGCGCCTTTCAGGACGGCCTCAGTCTCGTCGGGCTCTAGGGTTTTCCTCACGCCTAGCTTGAAGTGCCAGTCGAAGCAGGCCCACCGGATGAGCTTGACCTCCTTTCCCACCAGTTCCTTCGCCAGTAGCTCGTCCGGCGTACGCTTCGAGAACCCGGTCAGGTTGAGCGTGAAGATGCTCTTCTCCCAGACGTTGCCGTCCTCGTCCGTGTGCTTCTCGCCCGTACGCTCTATGCTCTTCACGATGCCCTGAAGCTTCCGAACCTTAGGGGCCACTGCAGCCACGGCTCGCAACCTCGGTCCGGAATACGGGCTTGATCCTAACTTAACCCTTCCGGCCCCAGAGCCAGCCCCGAATGCATCGATACCCGCTCTCATGGCCCGCCCCGGGTGGTATCGATGGTCCTGTAACGCGAAGGTAGCTCTGCCTTGCCGTTTTGATAGCGACGGGAGGCACCAGTGGCGCTAGAACATGGAGGTAACCCGCTCTGGCGAGGCAACGCTCTGAAGGCACATACGGCATGGTCGTCAACCAGGATAACTGGCTCGTCGACTGGAGAAAGACGGTGAGGGCGCGTCGCAGACCCTAAGCCGGGAGACGGGTTATAAGCGAGATTCAGACCCCAAGCCTGACGACGGGTGACTGCGTTTGATGAAGGGTCTAGACCACGTGGGGATAGCGGTCAGCGACCTCGCGCGGTCGCTGGACTTCTACCATCGTCAGCTCGGCTTGCCTATCGTCGAGGAGTTCGACGTGCCCCAGTTTGGCCTCCAGGTCGTCTTCCTCAGGGCGGGGGAAGGCATGGTCGAGCTTCTCGACTACCACTCGAAGGAGGGCTTGCAGAGGCCGCCTCCGAGCCCCCTAGGGCTCCGCCACCTCACGCTCCTAGTCGACGACCTCGACGAAGCCTACAAGGGGCTTAAGGAAGTGGGCCTCACGTTCACCAGGGCACCAGTAACCATAGCTCCGGGAAGGATACGGAACGCCTTCCTCCTCGGCCCCGACGGCGAATCGATAGAGCTCATAGAGCGGCGTGGATAACGCCCCTTATCCTTCGGGTGGCTTTCCCCACTGAACACGTAGGAGCGGCTTGGACAGGGGTTGAGGCGTGTGCGAGGTTGCGCGGCGATTCCCGATCCGGAGAGAGCCTCCTCTCGGGTTTATGGACGCCGAGGGAGGGCGCTGGACTAGGCCGGTTGGGGATGAATATTGTCGCCTCGGGACAGGATATGGGCGGCGCTGAGGCTGGAGGAGCCTGATAGGGTACCCGTCTACCCGCACGGCTTCGACCTAGGCTTGGGAATGGAGCCTATCGGCCGAGTGGGGCTTGGGCTCGACCCCTACAGGAGCAGCCTCTCCGATGAATGGTACCTGAAGGTGGTGGAGTACGCTGGGCAGGTCGGTGACCCAATGCAGGGCTGGTCACCGCAGGTGCAGCCTAACGTGTTCCTCTCAGCCTCGAACCGGGTTCGCCGATGGGTCTCGTACTATGAGGAGAACGGCTACAGGGTGGAGGAGACGAGGATAGAGACGCCGAAGGGGCTCCTTAGCTCTGTCTCGAGGACGCCGGAGGGCGGCGCTACCAGGTACGTGAAACACCTCATCGAGACGGAGGAGGACATCGACAAGTTCCTCTCAGTGCCCTACGTGCCCCCGAAGGTGGACGCCTCCTCCTTCCGCGAGCTCGAGGCGAAGGTTGGGGGCAGGGCGGCCCTCAGGTGTGGCGCCCCGACCGCCATCATCAATGTTACCGGTCCGCAGCTTTCGTCGAGTGACGAGTTCGCCCTTCTCGTCTACCGCCACAAGGAGAGGGTCGTCGAGATGCTGGACGCGATGCATGAGAGGTGTATCGACTACCTGGAAAGCCTCCTGTCGCAGGGCGTTCAGCTCGTCTTCTGGACCGATGGGGCGGAGCTCGCGGCGCCGCCCATACTGTCCCCGCGGCTCTTCCGGGAGCTCGTCGTGAAGTACGACCGGGATATCTCCAAGCTGATCCATGAACACGGCTCCGTCGTGATCATGCACTGCCACGGGAACGTGAACAAGGTCTTGGAGGACATCGTGGAGACGGGTGTGGATGGGCTTCACCCCGTGGAGCCGCCGCCTATGGGCGACACCCCGCTCGCGGAGGCGAAGCGAAGGGTGGGCGACCGCCTCTGCCTGGTGGGGAACATCGAGATGCACGACATACTCACGTGCGCGCCGGAGCAGATAGACGCCAAGGTGAGGGAAACCATCGAGGAGGCTGCGCCCGGCGGCGGGTTCATCCTCTCGGTGAGCACGGGCTTCTACCCCTTCTACCGGACGGAGCAGGGGGCGAGGAACTACCTCCAGTTCCTCAAGACGGGCTGCGAGGCCGGAGCCTACACCCGGCTAGGATACCAGATACCGGCTTCCGTTCCGAAGGCTTCGTAGCTTCCATTACCCCCTGTCACGGCTGCACGCTTCACGGCGGAGGTCTCAGGCAGACTTCGTCCCAAGCCCGGAGGTCGCTTGGTGCCACGTATCGGGCCGAGCCCAAGCACCTTTATAGGCTGTTCTCGCGCTCAGCTCAAGGGCGAACGTGTATGAAGCTGGGCTTCGCCTCCTTCTCCTTCCCAAGGGACACGCCCATAGAGACGGTCATCGAGTCCGTGGCGAAGCGGGGCTTCCAGGGCCTGGAGCTCAGTGCGTGGAGAGGCTACCAAGCAGACGTGGCGAGGCTCAGCCCGCCGGATTGGGGGCGGATCAAGACGCTGTGCGACCAGGTAGGCCTGGAGATACCGGCCATCGGGTGTCACGAGGGCTACACCTCCCCGGACCCGGCTGGCAGGGCCGAAGCCCTGGAAAGGACGCGGGGGTGCATCGACGCAGCCTCGCGCATCGATGTGGGCATCGTCATCACCATGTCCGGCGGCCTCCTGATGGGCCAGGCATTCGGCGACGCCTGGTCTTTGATGGTACCCGCGGTCGCCGAGGTCGTCGACTACGCGTCGAACCACGGCATCATCGTTGCCTTCGAGCCTCACATCGGGAACATCGTAGACTCGGTCGAGACGCTCCAGGGGCTTCTGAGGGAGGTGCCCTCCCGCTACTTGAAGATGAACTTCGACGCCTCCCACTTTGCCGTCCGGGGCTGGGATGTGCCCACCTTGGTAGCGAAGGCAGCGGAGCACATCGTCTACACGCACCTGAAGGATACGCGGGGCACCGTGCCCAACTACGAGTTCCTCACACCCGGGGAAGGGGACTTCCACATCGAGGCCTTCCTCCTGGCCCTGAAGCAGGCGGGCTATGAGGGCTACGTGACCACGGAGATCTCGGGGATGCGGAGCAGGAAGCCCGGCTACGACCCCCAGCAGGCCTTGCAGCTCAGCTACGAGACCGTCTCCAAGGCCTTCAAGGAAGCTGGGTTGAGGCTCCCATCTAGGGATTAGCGTCCCGGGCCACGCGGCTCGACGACAGGGCTCCTCTAGATGCCTAGGGCCTCATCGATGCTTCTTTGGTAGGCGTCGACGGTGCCCGACTCCACGTCCCGGACCTTCACGGGTCTGCCCAGCGCCGCCGACTCATGCGTGGCGTATATGAGGGCCTCAGCCTTCATGCCCTCAACCCCGTCGACCTCGGGCTTCCTGCCGGTGGTGACGGCGTCGAGGAAGTCGTAGACCTCGATGGCTATAAGGCGTCTATCAGCGTCTTGGAAGGGCAGCCTGTACTCAGCCAAGCCCTCTGGGAAGAAACGGGGTGTCACCTCGTCCTGCTCAAAAACCTTGTACTTGTCAATGAGCTGTTGCGCTGAGAGCCTTGTGCCGTCATCCAGCGTGACGGTGGTCGGTCCACCTGACCTGGCGCCCGCAGGGGCGAGGGTGCCGAGGCTCCCGCAGATGACGTGCTGCCCAAGGCTGGCCCCGTGCCCCGCGAGGCTCATAGCGTACTGCCCCAGAGCGCCGCTGGCAAACCTGAGGTTCGCGAGAACAGCATCCTCAGAGGTAGGCTTGACACGCTCCACTATCCTCGCCTGATCGCCCTCCTTCACCGTCCTCACCCGTTCCTTCTCGTAGAGCCCCAGGTAAGCGTGGACCTCCTCCACGTCGCCAAGGAAGTAGCGGAGGATATCCGCGTCGTGGACGCCCGCGTCTATCAAGGCGCCGCCATACTCCTTGAGATGCCGCCAGACCGTGATGAAGATGGCGTTCCGTCCCCACACGCTCTGCATGAAGACCATCCAGGTTTCGCCGATAACGCCTTCCCGCAAGGCTTTGGCCGCGATCCTGCAAGCGGGGTCCCTCCGGTAGTTCTCCGCCACGGCCAGTGTCCTCCGATGCTTCTCCGCGGCCTGGATCATGCGACGGCACGCCTTCACGGTGATGCCCATCGGCTTCTCCACGATCGCGTGGGCTCCTCTCTCCAAGGCCTTCTCGGCGAGGACATGGTGCAGCCTCGGCTCGACCACCACATCGACAGCCTCGATGTCAGACCGCTCCTTGAACATCTGGTCGAAGTCTCTGTAGACCGCTGGCTTCCTTCCCAGCCTGACCTCAGCCAGTTCCGCCACCGATGTCGCGCGTTTCTCGTCGATGTCGCAGACCGCGACGAGTTCCATGACCTTGAACCCCCGCCTCAGGAGTTCCTCATATCCGTACACGTGGCGCGTGCCCATGATTCCGCAGCCGACGAGGGCTACGCGAACAGCCTCGCTCAAACCGTCACCCCACCATGAAGGTTTCCTGCGATGCGTACATGCGTGATTGCACCTAGGCGTGGAAGGTGGGCGATATAAACCGTGCCTTCTCCGAGGCTTTAGTCTTCTCCGATGCCATCTGCAGACTCGCTGGGGCCTTGGCGTTTGCGCAGTCCGCGCTCTTCGCCGCCTGTCAGGCTAACAGCTAAGAGCAGCAAGCCACCGGGATCTCTTGGAGGCGTCAAGCCACCATGTCCCACGAGTGGATCGAGGATGAAGACTGGGTCATCAAGGGGCCCCATGCTTCCTTGGTCCAGCGTCAGTCCCTAGACCAGCTTGAGAAGGCGGTTTATGGGATGCTGAAGGCCCACAGGGCGATGAGCGTATCCGCGATCTGGCAGCGTCTCGGCTGCCACCTCTGGGAGGTCAACGCCGCCCTGAAGAGGTTGCAGGCCAAGGGGCTCGTAGAGGAATCAGCGTAGGCTCCTAGCCGAAGGTGAAGGCTGAGGGGCAGAGCGTACTGACAACGCAGCCGGCGCAGTTGGGCTTCCGCGCCGTGCAGACCTTCCTTCCATGCGCGATCAGAAGATTCGAGAGGGGAAACCACTGCTCCCTGGGGAAGAGCCTCATCAGGTCCTGCTCTATCTTCTCACGGTACTTCTGCTCCGTGAAGCCCAGCCTCCTTGCCACACGCATCACGTGCGTGTCTACCGTTATGCCCTCATCGACGCGGAAGGCGTTCGAGAGGACCACGTTCGCGGTCTTCCGGGCGACGCCGGGCAGAGAGGTTAGCTCCTCCATCGTCCGTGGAACCTGCGAGCCGAAGCGGTCCACCATCATCCTGCAGGATTCCCTGATGGACTTCGCCTTGGCCCGGTAGAAGCCCGTAGGCTTTATCGCCTGCTCCAGCTCCCTCAGGTCCGCGTTCGCGTAGTCCTCAGGCGTCCTGTACCGTTCGAAGAGGGCCGGAGTGACCTGGTTTACCTTCGCGTCGGTGCATTGAGCCGAGAGGATCGTGGCGACGAGAAGCTCCAAGGGGTCACTGTACCTTAAAGCGGTGCCCTTCACGTCAGGGTACTCCTGTCTTAGGAGCGCCAGAACCTTAAGTGCCCGCTCAGAGTCAGGCAATCGTCCGTTCTCTCCCGGGTTCTAGCCTCCTGCTTGTCCATA
>Ga0315307_1000106_pt1 | contig 32655 bp, 27 predicted proteins | sample TDP2_MG_FD_203079 | JGI IMG/M metagenome (GOLD analysis project Ga0315307, IMG submission 203079) | Freshwater sediment microbial communities from Lake Towuti, South Sulawesi, Indonesia - TDP2 | ecosystem: Environmental > Aquatic > Freshwater > Lake > Sediment | place: Indonesia: South Sulawesi...
CCCAGGTTTCAGCGTGGCCTGGAGCAGCGCGCCGACCTGGCCCGATGGGACAGGTCGCGGGCCTGTCCTACCGTGCTGCTCGCTCCGGCGCGACGCGGCGCTCTCTCTTCAGGTGACCGGTGGGTAGGTTCCGACCTACGCTGCTGGTTTCCCGACGGGGCAGCCGCGCAGTGCACCACTGCTTGGGCTGTACTCGCGCAGCGCATTCTTCCCTGGGCTGAGCCTGATTCCTGCCGCGAAGTGAGCCCCGCATCTGGACATCGTGCGGAATCGAAGCGGCGACACCCAAGCCGTGAGACCGGCCTGGGCGACCCCGTGGCCGGTTAGCAGTCACGTTTGGGTGGTTTTCTTGACAAAACTGGCTGGCGCATATCTGTCGTCTGTGGTAGATATGACAGGCGGTCACCACCAACAGCTCGATCAGATGTGCCAACCGCCCGAACAGCTCCGGCGAAGGAGAAGGCGCTTTGCCCGGAGCTGTTCCGTTCTCAGGGGCCGCGGGCGGCGAGCGGGAAGCTGATTGCGCCTCCGAGAGCAACTCCTGACAGAACCCGGGGTGGCCCGGTTGCTCCAAAGCGCGGAGAGCGTATGCCCCCAGTGCGGTGTGCCTGAGGCGCACTGGCTGGAGGGGGCGGGTGAGGGCCCGATCTACCTGCAGTCCCTGGAGAACCCGCGTCGCTATGGCCCTGCTGCCCGAGGTGAGCCCGCTGGCACCCGCCCCGGCGCCCCAGCCCGCGCTGCCCTTCGCTGCTGGGCGCGCTCTTGGCCAACCATGCGCTGCGTGGTCCTGCCGTGCTTGCGCTGCATCTCCATGGGGTTGATCCGCTTTGGCTCCTCGGCCTGCCGCGCGAATACCTCGCTTGGGCTGATCTGCTCCGTTGGCTGCTGCACCCGGGTGAGCATCTCGCCGCCCACTGTCCCCACCACGGTTTGCCCCGCGGCCAGCCCTGAGGTCAGCCGGTAGTCGTAGATCAGCACCACCAGCACCGCGACCATCAGGAGGATCATGATCCCCAGCAATGTGGGCACTGATCGGTTCACGGCCCCTCTCCTCTCCCTGCGCGCCTCTGGCGCGCAAGACTTACCTCGGCGGACGCGCCTGAGTGCTGCGCAATGTGCGCATCCGCTGGTTATATCGGCGGGCGGAACGGAGAACTGAAGGGCGCGGGCCCCGTCCCGTCTATCGGCCGTTGCGGGCCGTTTGCCGGGGCCTGCGGCGCGCCTCCGTCACGGCCGGCCGCGGCGCAGCGGCTGGGCTGCGGTCCGGGCCTCCGGGAAGAGCACAAGCCACGAGAGTGGTATCAGGATGGGGGCCAGCGGGAGGTAGAGCCGCACCTCCTCGGCGATGGCCACCACGTAGTGCAGCCCCACGAATGGCGGGACCAGCCAGAGCGCGCGGCGCAGCATCGGCGGCCCGTCTCGCCGTCCGAGGAACGCGAGCACCCACAACGCGCCGAACACGAGGAACACGAAGACCGTCGGCAGCACCGAGGCGATACTGCGCGGCAGCATCACCACATCACAGTAGTACTGCCGGCTGCCGTAGGCCAGCAGCAGGCCGCCGTATGGGAGCGCCCAGGAAGCGCCGATCGCTGCGGTCCGCCAGGCCAGTCGCGCTGGCCGCTCCTCGCCCCAGCGAGTGATGAGGTAGAGCGCCGGGATCATCGCCACGGTCTCCCGGTTGAGGGCACCGACAAGCACCAGCGGGATCAGCAGCAGATCGCGCTCGCGCGCCAGAGCCCAGAAGGCGAGCACGAAGGCCAGCAGGTTGATCGGATCGCTCTCTTGCACCACCCGGAAGTGCGTGAATGGGATGATCGCGGCCAGGCAAAAGGCTCCGGCTGCGGCCGCGACGGGCGCAAACCAGACTCGCAGGTAGCGGTCGAACCAGTAGAGCGTTAGGCCAGTGACCAGCGCGCGAACGGCATAGTAGGCTCCAATCAAGCTCCCACCTGGGAGCAGGTAGCGGAGGTACTCGGCCAACCACGGCGTGAGAGGGCGGTACTGGTTGGGGGCGGGCGCTGCTCCACCGATCATCTGGTAGTGCCACGACGGCAGTGTTGACAGATCAGCGGTTCGCGACCAGATCAGGCCGCTGGCCGCGCCCAGGCTCAGGTAGACCAAGGGGAGAGCGATCCGCTGGAGCGGCGCCTCCGTCTGCCGGACCATCGCCTGCCTCTCGGCCTTCTCGCGGGTGCGCACAGTGACTGCTCGCCTCCAGCCGGCTACGGGTTCTCTTGCGCTGCGGCGGCAACCACACCCAGTCGTAGGAAGCCGCGCATGCTCCACGTGAATAGCATCGCCGCCGCCCCAGCGAACGCCGCGCCGAGGTAGAACGGGGCAGATGGCCCCCAGCCTGCCCAGCCGCCAATGCCTTGCCATACCAGCCCGGCCAGCAGGCTCGCGGGCAGCGCGGTGAGGCCCACCACGGTATTGTACAGCCCGTAGGCGGTGCCTCGCTGCTCGTCTGGGACCAGGTCTGCGACCAGGGCCCTCGCCGTCCCTTCGGCCATGCCGTAGTAGACCGCATAGAGGCCAAAAAGGGGCCATACCTGCCAGGAGCTGCGGGCGAGCGCAAAGCCCAGATAGGTCAGGGCATAGACCAGCCAGCCGGCGCTGATCAGGGCCGGCCGCCCAACCCGATCCGAGTAGCTTCCCGAGAGCGTCGAGACCAGAGTGTAGGTCAGGTTGAAGCCGGCCAGCAAGAGCGCGATCCCGAACACAGAGAGCCCCAAATCCTGTGTGCGCAGCAGCAGGAAGGCATCACTCGAGTTGGCCAGGCTGAACAGTCCCGCTGCCAGGAGGAAGACCTTGAACCGGCGAGACAGGGGAGTTCCCGGTTGCCTCCCGGCTCGCCTCGGTCGAGCCTGCGGCGACGACTCCTTCACCCGCCAGAGGGCCGCCACCGCCAGGAAAGCGGGGATGATCGCGACAAGGACCAGTCGCCGGAATGTGTGCGCCTCCAGCCGCGGCGCTCCGCCCTCTGAGAGATACACGATGAGTGCGACCCCGACCAGGCCCAGAAAGGCCCCGGCTGTGTCAGCGCCGCGATGGAAGCCGAAGGAGAGGCCGCGCGAGGCGAGCGGAGCCGAGGCGGCAAGGAGCGCGTCCCGAGGACTGGTGCGGATACCTTTGCCCACACGGTCAGCGAACCTGACTCCGAGCACAGTGGCCCACGAGTTGGAGACATAGAGGAAGGGCTTGCTGAGCGCGGAGAGGGCGTAGCCCACGACCACCAGGCCCTTGCGTACTCGCCAGACATCGGAGAGCCAGCCCGACAGGAGCCTGGTGAGGCTGGCCGCGCTGTCGGCCACCCCTTCGATCAGGCCGATGACTGCGGTCTTGGCCCCCAGCACATTGGCGAGGAAGAATGGCAGGAAGGTGAGGGACATCTCGCTGCTCACATCGGTGAGTAAGCTCACCAGTCCGAGCAGCAAGACGTTCCTGGTCAGGCCCTTCCACAAGATGGCGGTCTGGCTCGACGACTCCACCTCCTGCGCAGTGGGAGAGGGCATCTATCCTGTGCCCCCGGTCAGCGCGGCCTGAATGGCGGCCTTCAGAGCTTCCTCGGTGACCGGCCCGTCATAGCGCAGGCCGTTCACACATAGGGTCGGCGTGCCGTTCACTCCACTGCCCACGCACATCAGCTTGCCCTCCTTGATTCCGCTTAGCGCGGCCTGATCCCGCACGTCGCTCGCGAACTGCTCCACGTCGAGGCCCACCTCCCGCGCGTAGCGGATCAGCTCCTGATCGCTCACCGCACCCTCTGCCTCCATGAGGCGGCGAGCCCCGGCAGGGTCAGCCGGTTCGCCTTCGCGAAGGCCTCCTGCGTGTACCTGCTGTCCACCGAGATGCCAACGACTTCGGTGCCGAGGCGCGCGAACTCCTCCTTCACTTCCCGAAACAGGTTCAGCTCGGTGGTCCAGACCGGGCCGAAGGCCAGGGGGAAGAACGCCAGGATCAGGAAGTCGTGCTGCTTCAGCAGATCGGACAGCCGCGCTTTGCCGGTTGAGCCGTCAAGCGCGAAGTGAGGGGCCCTCGCACCCGCTGCAAGCAAGGCCATGGTCACTCTCCTTCCCGCGGGGTGGTCTATGGACTCGGCGGGCCCGGCGCGCTGGCCTTGCCGGGCTCGACTCTCGCTGTCGCAGGGGAACGCCAAGTGTCGGCAGCCGGCGGGGGAGGGCGAGCCCAGACCGCGGGGGCCAGAGGACTGTCGTCCCGACGCGCAGAAGCTAGCCTGCTGGCTCAGGAACACCCTGGCACACTAGCATCAGCCCCACTTCGGCCGGCAGAGGCCCGCCTCGGGCGGGCGGCTGTGTCGCCGGCTTGGCCGAGGAGGTAGGAATGATTCTCTCGCCACTTGAGCAAGGGCTCGTCAGCGCACTTGAGACCATCGAGGTGATTGACGCCCACGAGCACTTGAGCCCAGAGGAGGTGCGTACGAACACGAAGGTGGACGTGTTCACTCTCTTCGCTCATTACACCTACGGCGACCTCCGGGCGGCGGGGATGTCTGAAGAGAACTACCGGGCCACGCAGAATCACGACCTGCCCCTGGATTTTCGCTGGCGGCTCTTCGCTCCCTACTGGGAGCAGATTCGCTGGGGCACCTATGCGCGGGCCGCGCTGCTCGCCGCGAAGCGCTTCTACGACGCCGATGACATCAACGAGCAGACCTATGTTGACATCTCCGAGAAGATGGCGAAGGCGAACACGGCGGGCATCTACCAGCGGGTGCTGAGGGAGGCGTGCGGCATTCGCACTGCGCTCACCCAGTGCGGGCGCACCGATCTCGGCACGCCCCTGCTGACCCCAGTGATGCCGCTGCTGGCCTACGACCTGTGGGACGTGGACTCCTGGGCTCGCATCGCAGAGGCGGATCTGGGTTCTGGCCCCGTGAAGACGCTCGACGACTTGCTCGCGGTTGGTCGCGCTTATATCGGCCGGGTGAAGTCCGAGGGCGCGGTGGGTCTGAAGATGGCCTCCAACCCCTTCGGCGAACCGAACCGCGCAGCGGCCTTCGAGGCCTTCGAGCGGCTCCGCAGCGGGGCGATGCGAGCATTGCCTCAGGTGAACCCGCTGCGCGACTACCTGGTGGACCAGATGATAGGCCACGCGGGTGAGCAGAACCTAACCATCGCGGTGCACACCGGATACTGGGGGGATTTCCGCACCCTCGATCCGCTCCACATGATCCCGATCCTTCAGCGCCACCCACAGGTGCGCTTCGACATCTACCACCTCGGCTACCCCTGGATGCGCGAGACCATCATGCTCGGGAAGGGATTCCCGAACGTCTGGCTGAACCTCTGCTGGACCCACATCATCTCCCAGCGCTTCGCCGTCGAGGGCCTGGACGAGATGGTGGATGTTGTGCCGATGAACAAGATCATCGGTTTCGGCGGGGACTACGGCCTCCCCGTGGAGAAGGTCTACGGCCATCTGGTGATGGCTCGTGAGGATATCGCCCGCGTCCTTGCCAGGCGCATCGAGCGGGGGCAGATGAACCAGGATCAGGCGATTGGCCTGGCCTGCAAGTGGCTGTGGGACAATCCCAAGGAGCTCTATCAACTCAAGGCATAGGCGAGGGAGGTCGGCCTGGTGACCGGCCCGGAGCGCGGCGATCCGGGCCGGTCGTGTTTGCCTGGCGCACGGCGGACGCGGCTACGGGCCCCGCCCACGAGCATACACGCAGATGAAGGGCATAAGGCCGGAGCGAACGGCGAGCCCGCGCGCCGACTTGGCGCTGGTGGGCATCTCGGCCATCTGGGGGTTCACGTTCCCGGCGATTCAGTTGGCGCTCCGCGATGCCGATCCGCTCACCTTCGTCGGCCTGCGCTTCGCCGTTGCGGCGGCGGTCCTGGGCCTGGTCTTCCGCGGCCGGGCGGTGCGCGCCGGCCGCTCGGGGCTGCTCTACGGACTGCTGCTTGGGCTCTGCCTCGCCTGGGGAGCAGTGCTCCAGACCCTGGGCCTGCTCTACACAAGCGCCTCGAAGTCCGCCTTCATCACCGCGCTCTACGTGATCCTCGTGCCGCTGGTGATGGTGCTCTTGCACGTGCGCTTGCGGCCCAGCTCGATGGCGGCGGTCCTGCTCGCCGCGGTCGGCCTCTACGAACTCACCATGCCGCGAGGAGGGTTCAACCTTGGCGACCTGCTGACCCTCGGCTGCTCCGCGGCCTTCGCGCTCCACATCATTGTCGCTGAGGCGGCCACGGCGCGGCATGACCCGGTGATGTTGGCCTTCTACCAGGTCCTGACGACTGCCGCGTGTGGTTGCGCGGTCATGCTGGCCACGGGTTCGGCGCGCCTCACCATCGCGCCCTGGACCGTTGTCGCTCTGGTCGTCACCAGCCTCTTCGCCACTGCGCTTGCGTTCTGGGTGCAGATGTGGGCCCAGCGGGAGACGAGCAGCACCCACGCCGCGGTGATCTTCACGGCCGAGCCTGTGTTCGCGGCGGTCTTCGCGCGACTAATCCAGCATGAGAGGCTGGGCCTTCACGGGCTGGCGGGCGCAGCCCTGATCGTGGCGGGGATCCTGGTCTCGGAGATCGGCGCGAGGCGGAGGGGTTAGGCGGCCGTCTCGGTGCTGAAAGCTGCGGCCGCGTTGGCGCTCATCACGGCTCTGCTCTCTTCGGCCGAGAGCCCGGCCTCCTCCATCTTGAGCAGGGCCGACCGGGTGTAGAAGAAGGGCCAGCAGGTGGAGAAGAGCAGGCGCTCAGGCCCAACTGCGTCGCAGGCGCGGCGCATGCAGTCCAGGCCGTCAACATGGGAGGTATCAAGCCAGAGGTTGCGCGTCTGGCGAACTTGCTCCCCGAGAGAGGTGATCTCTCCCAGGCGCGGGGCCGAGACCACCCACCTCGCTGAGGGCGTCTCGCTGGCAAGGGCGATCACCTGTTCCAGGGAGGCGGCAGGCAGGTCGAGGAAGACCGGGTGGAACCGCTCGTCTGACAGGCGAAGCTGCACCACGGCGGTGAGGCCGTGCTGAGCAACGCAGTGCGCCGCCTCTCGGAGCGCTTCCACCGGGTACCCGTGGAAGGTCGGCGCGAAGCGGAGGGCGCGCACCTGGGGCAGTCTGGCGAAGTCCTCGGCTCGGCCCTGCCACCCCGTGATGCGCAGGTTGATGAGGGGGGCAGCCCACAGGCCGGGTCGCCCGCGGATCTGACGCAGCACGCGCTGGTTCGCGCTCTGTGGGTCCTCGTGGAAGAGCCCGTCGAGCGGGGAGAGGATGGCCTGGCCGATGCCGCTATCGTCCATCGTGCGTGTCAGGCCTGGCACCGTGCCCTCGATGGCCCGGAACGGCCAGGCGCCCAGGTAGACGGCGGCGTCGAAGATCATTTCCCCAGCACCCGGGCGAGCAATCGTCTGGCGTTGCCGCCAAGGATGAGCTGGCGCGCCCGCGCCGTCACCCGTGCGCCCAGCACCTTCCCCAGCGACATGCCGTAGCTGCGGATGGGCGTATCTGTGCCGAAGACAACCCGCCTCGCACCTAGCCAACGGATCGCCAGCTCGGTCCAGCCGGTCTCGGGCTCGTGGCCCGCGCAGTCCACGGCCACGTTCGGGTAGGGCGCGATGTCGGACAGCCCGGCCTCGCCGCAGGCCCCCATGTGGGCCATCACGATCTGGGTCCTCGGGTGCCGCGCGGCCAGCGCGGCCACATGGATCGGCGTAGTCGGGCTGGGGTTCTTCCCGCGCTGGAAGTAGGCGGCATGCTGAAGGATGGGCACCTTCAGCTCGGCCGCCCTCCGAGCGATTCCGTCCACCCTCCTGTCACTGGCCTCGCAGGCGATCCACAGCTTGACGCCGGCCATGCCCTCCTGCACCACGCAGCGCTCGATTTCGGCCAGCGCTTCGTCCGGGTAGCATGGGTTGAGGTAGCAGAACCCGAGGAGCCGGCCCGGGCTGTCCGCCATGAGCGAGAGGATGACGTCATTGCCTGCCGAGACCACCTCGGGAGCCGGCGAGGGCGACCAGTCGCCGACCGAGCAGAGGCAGATGTGATCAACGCCGTAGTGGTCTGCCACCCGCAGGGCCGCGCGGAACTCCTCTCGCAGCTCGGCCAGCTCCCGCCCGTAGCCCGGGTGCGCGTGGAAGTCAATGATCAGCGGGCGCGAGTTGGCCGACGGCACTGACCGGATGTCGAGGTCGCACCGGGAACTCACGATCGCCTACCAGAGATGGAGCAGCGCGTCCACCGGGGCGTAGTCATCGGTGAGGGCAGGCACGTCATCGGTCCGCACTGAGGCGCCGATGTAGTTGCCCACACGCCGGACGAGCTGCGGGTCCTTGATCGCCTTGCCCTGCATCTGCGCAGCTCGCTTGCGGACCGTCCCCATGCTCACCGGCCGCTCAGAGTTCACCGAGAAGAGCTCGAAGTTGTAGTAGGACGGGTCGCTCTCCGCCACCTTGAAGCCGTATACGTGCCCGAAGACCTCCTTCATGGTGCGGTAGACGGACCGGAAGAACCTGCTCTTCGGCCCGCTCATCTGCCCGATGACGTTGTTGGCGAACACCCCGCCGGGCCGCAGATGGGCCCGGATGATCTCGAAGAACTCGCGGGTGGTGAGGAAGAAGGGTACGGTGTCCGCGTAGTAGGCGTCGAGGAAGATGAGGTCATACTTCGCCTTGGTCCCCTTGAGGAACATGCGACCATCAGCCTCATGGACAGCCAGGCGCGGCCCCGGGCGCACATCGAAGTACTTCGCCGCGATCTTGATCACATCCAGGTCAATCTCGACGGCGTCCACCTTGACCTGTGGGTAGTCGCGCACGAAGCGCTTCGGGATGGTCCCGCCGCCCAGGCCGATGACCAGGACGCTCCGGATATTGGGGTTGAGCAGGAAGGCGATGTCAGCGTAGTCCGCGTAGGGCAGGCCTCGCCCGTGCGGGTCCTTGAGGTCCATCTGGGTGTGCCAGATGTTATCCGCGCGCAGGTAGCGGTAGCGGCCGTCCTCACTGACGAAGAGGCGGTGGTAAGGGCTGTCTCGCTCGAGCAGGATGCGCTCGCCTGCAGCCGCCGGCCGGGTCCCACCCACCGCGAGCAGCGCGACCAGGACTGCCGCGACGGGGCCCGCCCTTCGCCAGGCGGCGCCACCGCCGGCCAGGGCCGCGATGAAGGCGGTCGCGATGAGCCCCGCGCCCAGGAAGTAGAGGTTCTTCTTCGTTCCAAAGGCTGGAATGAGGTAGAAGGCAGAGCCCAGAGTGCCGATGATGCTGCCGATGGTCGAGATCGCGTAGACGCTTCCCGCGGTGTGTCCCACCTGCTTAACGGAGCGAGCGCTCAGCCGGATCACGAATGGCGAGGTCACGCCCATCAGCACTCCTGGGACGAAGAAGAGCATCAGGCAGGCCAGCAACGGGCTGCCGCGCGGCCCGAAGTCCCGCAGCGCGATCCCATCGCAGACCGCAGCGCCGTAATGGGGCATCGTCACCACGAACAGCCCCGCCGCCAGCACGAAGAGTGAGAGTACCGCCGCGCCGGGCCAGCGATCGGCCGTCCTGCCTCCGAGGTAGTATCCGACGCTGAGGGCCGCCAGGAAGACGCCGATGAGACTACCCCACACGAAGATGGAGCCGCCGAAGTAAGGGGCCACCACCCGGCTGCCCACAATCTCCAAGGCCATCAGTATCGCCCCGGAAAGGAAAGCCACCAGCAAGAGCAGCGATTTCTGCATGACGTGAGTCGCTCATAGATCCAGTTCAACCCGCCGCGGCCAGTTCCTCCCCTCTGCCCTATGTGCACACGGTGAGGGAGAATAGAGACAGTCACGTATTCTTCCGCTCTCCCACGATCTTCCTTGGAAGAAAGGTGACTGTCCCTGTGTTCCCGCCCCCTGGGCGAGCCAGGGGCTACCGGCAGCAGCCGTGGTGCCGGCCCATGCAGCAGCTCATGGCCATGGCCACCACCGCGCCAACCGCGGCCGCGACCCAGATGGCTCCCATGGGCCCCTGGCCGTGACCGCGACGGCAGGAACAGCGGCATCCACACTGACATCCGCACCCACAAGAGCAATGGCACGTGCAGTGATGGCTGTGGCAGCAACAGGTGCGCTCGCCCTTGTTCTCGCCCTCGGCCGAGGCGGCCTTCTCCTCTTCGCTCCTACACGACATCTCCGACCCTCCTGTCACATATCACTCCATCGGAGTATTCCATCCCCCGGCCCTCAGCCCTGCCTTCCTCACGGCCGTGTTGCGCCACCCGCACAAACATCCCGCACAGCGATCCGGCCCATGGCAGTGACCCGGTCCCTCGGTAGGGCAGGTCCGCGACCTGCCCCAAAAGGCGGGAGCCCTTGTTGCTTCGGTAGGTTGCTACCGAAGTCTCTCCTGCCTTCCTCCCGCGCCACGCCAAGCACTCAACCCCAGTGGCGTGGGCCTGCCCTGAGCAGAGCGAACGGGTATGTCACGAGACCCAGGCGAGTGACTACCCGCGCAGCCCGCCTTCGGCCCGCTCTACCTGCTCCTTGCTCTCTCCGCCTCGATCCGGTCCAGCTCCGCGAAGGTCTGCTCGATGTACTCGACCGTGCGCTTGGTCGCCTCCTCCAGGATCCTCTCCCCCTCCTCGGCGGAGGCCTTGCTGGGCGCGCCCCAGAGGCCGTGTGGGCTGACCCCGGCGACGCCGGTGTAGTCGAAGAACTCCCGGCCCTGCCGGGGCGCGAAGTCGGGCTTGGCCCGGTCCATCTTTGTGAGCCCCGGATGCAGGTGGAGCATGAGCGAGGTCTCGCCCCGGCCTGCGTGGAGGTCGGTGAACTCTCCTCGCTCCACCATGAAGGCATCGGGAGTGGTGAAGATCACCTTCGTCCCGGTGCGGTCGAGGTTGATCTCCCGCAGGGTTGGCTTCACGATCCAGTTCCCGCCGTGTGCGACCAGCAGCACCACTTTTCTGATGCCGTGGTGGTGAAGCGCGCCCACCAGGTCCTGGATGATCGCGGCCAGCGTGGCCGGCTTGACCCAGACGGTGCCGAAGAAGTCCATGTGCTCTCGCGAGCAACTGAAGGGGAGCGCGGGCAGCAGGTAGCAGTTGCCGATCTCCCCCGCCACCCGCTCCGCCAGGGCCTGTGCCGCGAAGAAGTCGGTGCCCACTGGCAGGTGGTAGCTGTGCTGCTCGATGGAGCCGATGGGCAGGATCGCCATCTCCGGGGCCGCCTGCCTGATCTCGTCGAAGGTGTTCTCCCAGGTGACCATGAGACCGCCTTTCCGCTGCGCCCGTGTCCGGGCGGATGCTGAGGTGAGGGATTCAGAGCAGGCCCAGCCCACTCCTGCCCCGGCATCGGGAGCGACGATGTGTGCCATTGCTCAACAGGAGGCAGGAAATCCTGTGGATTTGTGGCAGTAACACAATAGGGGCTGTCTGGAGCCTGTGGGCTATGCTATGAGCCTGATAGCCACTACAACCGAACGCCAACGAGATCTGAACCACCGCCTGCCGGCGGACATCGCTGCCTGGCTGAGCCAGCAGGTCCCCAACGGGGAGGTCCGCCTCACCCAGTATGCGAACCTGCACGGGCCCGGCCATTTCGGCGACGCCTGGGTGGTGGCCACTGACACCTGCCTGGTGGCGATCCGGGAAGACGCGGACGGGCTCAAGCTCCAGGCCCAGGTGCCCCTTGAGGAGGTAGAAGGCCTGGAGTTGCGGGAGTTCGTAGGCAACGGCCGCCTGGACGTAGTGACCGTTGCTGGGAAGACGGCCCTGGCGCGCTTCACCCGCTCCCTCTCTCGGGAGGTAGAGGAGACGGGGCGGGAGTTCGCTCGCCTGGCCAGCGAACGGCGCCAGGTGCTCGGCAAGCCCGCGGTCGAGCTGACCGGCGACGTCGGGGAGCGGGGGGCCGCCCGCTGCGCCATCTGTGGGCGGGTGCTCACTCGTGAGGGCCTCTGCGCCGAGTGCATGGACCGCAAGCAGTTGGCTTGGCGGATGCTGGGCTTCATCCGGCCTTACGCGTGGCAGGCGGCCCTCGGCCTGGTGCTGGCCGGGGGTGCCACCTTCGTCGGTCTGCTGCCGCCCTGGTTCACGAAGATACTGATTGACGATGTGCTGGGGAAGAACCAGGGCTACCTGCTGGGGCCAATCATCGGCTGGTTGCTGGTGATCTACATTCTCCGCTCCCTGCTCAGCTATGCCCGGGCCTACCTCCTCGCCTGGCTGGGCCAGCGGGTGGTGGCGGACGTGAGGTCAAGGACCTATCGCCACCTTCACCAGCTCGCGGTGGGCTTCTACGAGCGCCGTCAGACCGGTCAATTGATGTCCCGCCTGACCCATGATACCGGCCACATCCAGGACTTCGTGGCCGATTACCTGCAGGAGATCGTGGTTCAGTCCTTCACGGTGATCATCATCCTGGCCATCCTCCTCTCCCAGCAGCCGCTGCTGACGCTCTTCACCATTGCTCCCGTGCCTCTGATCGTCCTCACCACCACCTTCATCCGGCAGCGGGTGCGGCGCTACTACCGCAGCGCCCGCAGACGCATGGGCGGAATGCAGGCCGTACTTGCGGACGCCATCCCTGGGGTGAGAGTGGTGAAGGCCTTCGCGCAGGAGGACCGGGAAGCAGAGCGCTTCGACATCCGCAACGAGGGCTACACTCAGACCAGCATCAGCGCCGCGCGGCTGCGCAGCGGGTTCATGGCGACCATCGCCTTCATCACCTCCCTCGGTTCGCTTCTGGTATGGTACTTCGGGGCAGGGATGAGTCTCCAGGACCCAGTTGGGGTCTCGGTCGGCACCATCGTGCTCTTCACCAGCTACCTCTGGCAGTTCTACGGGCCCATCGGCACCATCACCAACATGTACGAGCGGTTCCAGTTCGCCGCCACCGCGGCGGAGCGCGTGTTCGAGGTGCTGGACACCCAGAGCGAGCTGGAGCAGACGGGGAAGCAGCTTCCGGCGCGCGGCGTGAGCGGAGAAGTCACATTCGACCACGTCTCTTTCAGCTACGAGGACGGCGCGCCAGTGCTGGATGAGATCAGCCTCGAGGTTGCCCCCGGCGAGATGATCGGGCTTGTGGGCCGTACCGGCGTCGGGAAGACCACCATCATCAACCTGATCTGCCGCTTCTACGACCCAGACAAGGGGGCCATCTACGTTGACGGAGAGGATCTGCGCGACTACGACTTGCGCTCCTGGCGCAGCCAGATCGGCATGGTCCTCCAGGAGCCATTCCTCTTCCACGGCAGTATCGCGGACAACATCTCCTACGGGCGCGCCGATGCCAGCGAGCGGGAGATCATCGCCGCGGCGCGGGCTGCCAACGCGCACGACTTCATCATCGCACTCCCCGACGGCTACGACGCCCAGGTGGGGGAGCGGGGAGTTCGGCTCTCGGGAGGCGAGCGGCAGCGCATCTCTATCGCGCGGGCGATCCTGCACAACCCGTGCCTGCTGATCTTCGACGAGGCCACTTCGTCCGTGGACACCGAGACGGAGATGCTGATTCAGAGCGCGATCCAGCGGCTGGTGGCAGAGCGCACCACCTTCGCCATCGCCCACCGACTCTCCACGCTCCGCCACGCGCACCGGATCGTGGTCCTGGAGGAGGGCAAGGTGCTCGAGGTGGGCACTCACGACGAGCTGATGGCGAAGTCGGGGAAGTACGCGCGGCTGGTGGAGGCGCAGACCCAGATGGCCGCGCACGGCGCTCCCGTGGGCATGGGCCGGGATGAGATGGCGGACCGTGACGGAGATGACGAGTTCTAGGGCGGGTCCCGGGGTCAAGGAGGTGCCGGTTCTGGATCCCAGCCAGGTGCGGGTGCGCCTGGACCGGCAGGGCCGGCTCGGCCTGAGGCTCCGCAATGGCCAGGAGCACATTAACGTCCGGGTGGTGCCGGCCTTTCCCATCAGCCGCCCCCGCCGCTTCATCTACTTCCTCGACGAGGAGGGCAGAGAGCTCGGTCTGCTGGTCGAGCCCCGCCGTCTGGACCGGGAGTCCCGAGACCTGGTCCTCGCCCAGGCCGACCAGGCCTACTTCATGCCCCGCATCCAGCGCATTATCCGGGTTGACGAGCAGATGGGGGGAACGGCGGTGTGGGAGGTCGAGACCGACCGGGGCTGGAACCGATTCGAGATGCTGCCGCGGGGCGAGTCCGTCTGGTTCGTGGGCAGGGACCGAGTGCTGATCCGCGACGTGGACGGGAACCGCTACCTGATCGAGGACCTCGGCGCCCTCGACCAGCGCAGCCGCCGGTGGGCCGAGCTGTACTTGTAGGGCGCTTCGCCTCGCAGGGCGTCTCACTGGTGGCCTGCCTCATGCGGCAGGGGTGGATGCCGGGCAAACGCGCAGACGTGCTGGCTCCCTGTCTGCGCCCGTCCCTCAGCCCCGCCAGAGCCAGACTGCCATGTCACCCGGCTCGCGGTTGTCCCAGGCGAAGTAGGGGATAGCGCGCAGTATGACAGGTGACGACCGGACGGCATCAGCCGGCAAGTAGAGAGCCCGGTCCCAGACACGTGAGTCAAGAGCCATCGCCTGCCCCTCAATGACCACAAGGCCCCCGAGCAGGCCAGGGTCAAACCGGGGCCTGAGCCGGGCATCCGGCGGTAGGGCAAGGCGGTGGACACCCCCGGGGTGGTCCACGCCCTCCAGGCAGTACACCACCGGCCCTCGCTGGAGGGCGACTCGTCCCGAGTCCTGTGCCACGCTCGGGTGTGCGACAACCTGCTCGACGGGCATGTCGAACTCAACCTCCACCCGGTCGCCTGCCTGCCAGGTCCGGCGCACGCATGCGTAGCCGTCTGCGACGCAGGCCCGAAGTGGCTCGCCATTGACCCGCAGGGTGTGGCGGCGGCACCACCCGGGGATGCGCAGCCGGAGAGTGAACTCCGTCGGCCTGTCGGGCTCCACCGTGAGGGCGACTGAGCCCTCCCAGGGATAGCGAGTCCGCTGGATGAGGCGCAGGCTGGTGTCGTCTGCAAGGCGGGTTCCAACCTCACCCCCGAGGTAGAGGTGAACCGCGACCCCATCACTGCCGCGGGCGTAGGCGTAGCCGCCGAGGGAGGCGATCATCCGCGCCAGGTTCGGCGGACAGCAGGCGCAGTCGAACCACTCCTGCCGATGGTGGTCGCCATTGCTGGCGAGCGGGTTCACGTAGAAGAAGCGCTCGCCGTCGAGGGAGACGCCGCTGAGAACACCATTGTAGAGCGCCCGCTCCATCGCATCGGCATAGCGGCCATCACAGCGCAACTGGAGCATCCGATGAGCCCACAGCACAAGCCCGATGGCGGCACAGGTCTCCGCATAGGCAGTAGTGTTCGGCAGATCGTAGGCCCAGGTGAATCCTTCGTTGTGGTGGGATGGGCCGATTCCGCCGGTGATGTAGAGCTTACGCAGGGCGAGGTCGTCCCATAGCCGCTCACAGGCCGCCAGGAGGTGCTCGTCATTCAGCTCGGCCGCGAGGTCCGCCATCGCTGAGTACAGGTACATGGCGCGTACCGCGTGGCCAACCACCTCATCCTGCTCGATGACTGGCTTGTGGGCCTGGCAGTAGGCGTAGGTCCTCGCCCAGTAGTGCTGCGGGTCTTCGCCGCGCGCCCTGGCCTCGCTGTCGAAGTAGTGCGGCTGCCGGCCCCGCTCCCGAACGAAGTACTCGCTCAGGCGCAGGTAGCGCGCCTCGCCGGTCGCGCGGTAGAGCCTCACCAACGCCAGCTCGATTTCCTCGTGCCCGCAGTAGCCCCGCTTCTTGCCCGGCTCTGGGCCGAAGACGGTCGCGATGTAGTCAGCGTACCGACACAGCGCCTCCAGCAGCTTCCGGCTTCCGGTCGCCTGTTGGTGGGCCACCGCTGCCTCGATGAGATGCCCGGCGCAGTAGAGCTCGTGGCAATCGCGCAGGTTCGTCCATCGCTTCTCCGGCTCCACCACTGTGTAGTAGGCATTCAGGTAGCCGTCCGGCTGCTGCGCGGATACGACCAGGTCCACGAGCTCATCAACACGGGCCTGAAGCGTCGGGTCGGGGTGTATTGCCAGGCTGTAGCTGGCGGCCTCGAGCCATTTGGCCACATCGGAGTCCCAGAAGATGTGGGGCACGGGCTCCGCGCCAGGCCTCCAGCCCACGCGGAAGGCATCAACGCGGCCGGTGTCCTTGCACTGGCGCCACTGGGCCGGTAGAGTGCGCTCGCGGTTAACGCGCTGGCGCGGTCCCCAGAACTCGTCGTCAACGCGCGCCTTCGTCCACGACACAGGTTCCCAGCAGCGGAGGCCGTCGGCCATCGTCGTCTTCGCGTCGGCTAGCCGCGCAGCACCATCTCGATGACAGGCCTGATCGCGCCCCAGTCGCTCGAGAGCGCGTAGGTCACCTGGCAGCCATCATCGGTCAGCCGCATCCGCCCCTCCCCATCAATCGCCACCCGAACTGACTGGAGGTTGAACGCCTCCGGGATCACCAGCGAGAGCAGGCTGATCGGGTCGAAGAGGGTCAGTGGCGCGTCATCTTGCTGCCCGCGGTAGGCGCGGTAGCAGTCCAGCAGGAAAGCTGAGGCCGGGTCGGAGGCGTCGAGCAGGGCCTCTACCTCTGATCTCGGCAACGTGTTGCTGCAAGCCTCCAGCCCGATCAGCGTCGGCGCGAGTTGCTGGCACACAGCCTGCGCGGCGGGAGGGTCGCAGCGCACATTCCACTCCGGCTCGCCCTCCAGCCGGCCCGCCATGCAGGTCACGCCCTGCCAGGAGGCGGCAAGCTCCGGATGACGCTGACGCAGCTTGGCCGCGTTGGTCATTGCTCCGATGGTCACTAGGTGGAGAGGACCTGAGGCCGATTGCATGGCCGCTGCGATGGCATCAATGCGGGCCTCGTCGTCTCGTGGCGAGGGGTGGGGCAGGTCGGGCGCCAGCACATTGTAGGAGCCGGCCGGCCCGGCGACATCCCTGCCGGTGAGCGGTCTCACCGCGCCTGGCAGCACCGGCGCCTTCAGGCCCGCCCGCGCCAGCAGCTCCCGGGCCAGCCAGGCCCTCGTCTCCACCCAACCGAACACGGTGGAGACCCCGACCAGCTCGACCTCCGGATGCCGGGCCGCGCACAGCAGCGCTACCGCATCGTCAATGTCGTCGCCGATATCGCTGTCTATCCATACCTTGGTCATGGTGGCCACCGTTCGCCTCCGGCTGTCGTGACTCCTCGCGGCGTGAGAGGATGGCGCAGACGAGGAGCAAAGAATGGGGATATGAAGACCTCACCCAGCGGGAAGCCAAGTGTCCTGATCACCGGGGGGGCCGGCTTCCTCGGCTACCATCTGGCCAGCGCCTTCGCAGACCGGATCGCGAAGCTCACCTTGCTGGATGTCGCTCCCTTTGTGACAGAGGACTATCCGAGAGACGCTGAGTTGATACAGGCCGATGTGCGCGACGCTGGGGCCCTTGACCGGGCGCTCTCGGCCTGTGGCTGCGATGTCGTAATCCACGCGGCTGCGGCGCTGCCGCTGTGGAAGCGCTCAGATATCTTCGCGGTGAACGTGGAGGGCACGCGTAACGTGCTGGAGGCCGCGCGAGCGCACGGGGTGAAGCGGGTCATCTTCATCTCGTCGACCGCGGTCTATGGCGTGCCAGAGAAGCATCCCATCGAGGAGACCGATCCGCTCATCGGGGTCGGCCCCTATGGGGAGAGCAAGATCCTGGCGGAGCGCATCTGCGAGGAGTATCGCACGAATGAGCTGTGCGTGGCGATCATCCGCCCGAAGACGTTCATCGGTACCGGCCGACTGGGCGTGTTCGCCATCCTTTATGATTGGGTGAGGAGCGGAGCGCGCATCCCGGTGATCGGGTCGGGGCGGAATCGCTACCAGCTCCTCGAGGTGGAGGATCTGGCCGAAGCCATCTGGCTGGCGTGCGTCGCCCCGGGGGAGAAGGCGAACGCCACTTTCAACGTGGGAGCGAGGCGGTTCGGTACGGTGCAGGAGGATGTCGGCGCGCTGTGCCAGTACGCGGGAAGCGGGGCCCGCGTCATGGCCACGCCCGCCTGGCTCGTCAAGCGCCTGCTGCGGCTCTTCGAGATGCTGAAGCTGTCGCCGCTCTACAAGTGGGTGTACGGCACAGCCGACAAGGATTCGTTCGTCTCCACTGAGAGAATCGAGCAGGCCCTTGGCTGGTCAGCGCGCTACAGCAACGCGGAGGCTCTGATCCGCTCCTATCAGTGGTACCTGGATCACCATGCCGAGGTGGAGCAAGCGGTCGGGATCACCCACCGCGTCGCCTGGAAGCAGGGGATCCTCGGAGTGTTCAAGCGGCTGCTGAGGTGAGGGTCTCGCGCGGTCCGGCCGGGATTGGCCGCCGCATCAGACACTGCCCCCGTCCTTGCGGAGGCTGCGTGGTACTTTGGGCTCGCGCGTCAACCCCTTGAATAGCTGTGATTGGGCCGGCATGGAGGTATCGGGCCGCGTCCAGAGAAGACTAGCGGGCCTATCGTAACCTGCTCTCAGGAGAGAACCCATGGCAGCTCTGTCTCCTCCGCTCTGGCCCATCCCGCAAGAGGTGAAGCTTCGCGACGACGCGCTATCCCTGAGCCGGGCCGTGCTCCTCGCGCCGCCTCAAGCCCGAGAGGCCGACCTGGCAGCGGCGCATCTGTTCGCCGATATGGTGGCCGACGACCTCGGACTGGTGATCCCCGTGGTGCGAGGAGAACTGCCCGCAGGCAGGTTCCCCATTCGCATCCGGGTCGCCGGGCAGCGCGGCGGCGGACGGACGCCTCGGGGTCTGCCCGGCCCCGAGGGCTATGTGCTCAAGGTGACGGGGGAGGGCGCGGAAGCGGTCGGGCGAGACCGGCGGGGGGCCCAGTATGCAGTGGCCACGATGATGCAGCTCGTCGAGCGACGGGACCGGGATTACGTGCTGCAGGGGGCGGAGATCAGAGACTGGCCCTACAAGCCCATCCGCATGGTGCACCTCTACGTGCCCGGCGAGGACCACCTCGCCTATGCCCGCCGCTACTTGCGCGACTTCCTCCTGCGGTTCAAGTATAACGGGATCTTCCTGGAGGTGGGCGGCGGAGTGCGGCTGCGCAACAGGCCGGAGCTGGCCCAGGGGTGGCGGCGCTTCGTGGAGGAGCTGCGGGCGATCGGCGACACCGTTCCCATCTATGGCGAGCACTGCCCCCTCGGCCCCGGCCGGCGCTTCTCGGCCTCGGTCCATACCCATCTCGGGGACGGCCGCTATCTAGAGCCAGACGGGCTGCGCCTGCTCTGCGACTGGGCGCGTGGGTATGACCTCGAGGTCGTGCCGGAGATACAGTCGCTCTCACACGCGTTCTACCTGGCCTGCACCTACCCGGAGATCGCGGAGCTGAAGGCGGCGGACTTCCCGGATACCTATTGCCCATGCAACCCGAAGTCGTACCAGATCCTCTTCGACGTTATGTCAGCCTACATTGAGCTGATGAAGTGCCGTAGCGTGCATATCGGCCACGACGAGTGGCGGGCCGGCGGTCTGTGCCCGATCTGCTGCGAGAAGGACACGGGCGAGCTCTTCGGCGAGGACGTGGTCAAGATCGCCTCCTGGCTCACCGAGCGCGGCCTGGGGGTGTGGATGTGGGGAGACCACCTGGTGCCCAAGCACAATGCGCGCCGTCGCAGCCACGACAACGGCAAGGTCTGGTACGACTACCCGGGCACGGAAGCGGCGGCCGAGATCATCGCCCGCAACGCGCCGCAGATCACCATGCTGAACTGGTCCTGGTATCTGGGTGAGACCGACGGCGACCGCGTGCTTGCGGACTTGGACTTCAGGCAGATCTACGGCAACTTCGCCGGTGAGCGATTCCCCGGGTGGCCGGGCCGGAGCGCACACCCGAGTGTCCTTGGCGCGGAGGTCTCCTCGTGGTGCGCCTGGGACGACTTCGAGCTGGGGATGATCCACTACCCGTCTGCTGTCTACTCCGCGAACAACATGTGGTCCAGTCACTGGCCCGAGCGCGCCCAGGCCCAGGCCGCGGTCGCTCACCACCTGCCGAAGCTGCGCGATCGGCTGCGGCGCAGTTGGGAGAAGCCGCGCCTGTGGTCAGAGGCCGCGCTTCCCGAGCGCAAGCACGTAATCTCGATCCGACAGGCCTGCAACGCGCCGGCCAGGACCCAGGGGTGGGACCTGAGTGGCCTGCGCTTCGGCCAACAGGAGCGCGCGAGGATCCCCTGCGAGCTGGTTGATCCGAGCGAAAATCATGGGCTCATCGGGGTGGTCGTGGAGCGGCTTCAGAGCGATGAGACCGAGTACCCGCATGTCTCCCAGCCGGTGCCGGTGGGCGGCAGGTACGGCAGCCTGATCTTCTGGCAAGTGGCCACTGCGCGAGGAGGGCGGCCATCGCACGCGGGAGACGGCACCAACCACCCGCGTGAAGCGGCCGAGCTGCTTGGCTGGTACGAGATCCGCTTCGCCGATGGGCTAACGCGGTGCGCCGAGGTGCGCTACCACGAGAACGTCGGCGCCTGGAACGAGGGCCACCTCGTGCTCTATCAGGCGCGGGAGAACGAGGCCGGCCAGCTCCCGGACGGCAAGCCGCTGGTGATCTGGGGGCTGGAGTGGACCAACCCGCGGCCCGAGGTGGAGATCGAGTCGGTGGTGCTGCGGGGGGCTCGCACCATGCCTGACCGCGGCGAGGAGCGGTTCTCTCAGGCCCGGCCCATGCTGCTGGGGATCACGGCCATAGAGACCCCGAAGTGGGAGGACTACCGGCCGGGGAAGGCGGGCAAGCTGCCCGGTCAGGAATGAGGTAAGGCTGCGTCGGCCCCCGTGACACGCGGCCGGCAGGGCCGACAGCAGCTCAGACACGGCCTGGCACCCGGCCGGCAAAGGCCTGCCGGCCCGCAGTGGCCCCGCGCTCTCTGCGCTTCCATGGCCAGGGGCGGGGTGAGATCGCCCCGGGGACGGCGCTCCCGCAGAGTTCCCGCCTTGTGGCCCCTTACCGAGTCCTCACGACCGCGACCGTGACGGGGCCCCGGTTGGGCATCACATCGAACTGCGCACAACGCTGTCCGCTGACCTCTATCGTCTGGTGCACGCGCGTGCCATCGCTCACCGTGAACCAGGCCCAGGAGCTAGGAACGCGCACCCGGACGGTGAGCGGCTCATCGTAGAGGTCGGCAAAGGGGCGGCCCAAAGTGTTGACCTTCGTGGCGTCGCATTCCACAGAGACCGTGAAGCCCTCCTCGGTGGCACCTGCAAGGCTCACGTGGCTCACTGCCTGGTACTCCTGCTGGTACTTATACGCCGCGATCTCGCCAGCAACCCATAGCTGGTCCCGGTGGGCCACCAGGTAGTCCAGGAGGTTGACGAAGGCCTGGGCATTGGTGCTGATCCACTCGCCGCCGACGCCGTGGAAGTGCACCGGCACCCAGGTCCTCTCATTTATGGCGCGCTGTGGGAAGGTGGTGATCTCAGCAGCCGTGCCCCCTTCATCGGAGATGGAGGCGCTCCGCGGCCGCCTCACCAGCAGGTGCCTCTGCACGATCTCCTGCACCTGCTGGTCAGTGATGCCCCAGGTCGTTCCTCCCCCTCGCGCGAAGAGCAGCAGCTTGCTTCGGTGAGGATAGAGCTTCCAGATGTGGCGAGACGACTCCCCGATCTCGAACTCGGCCTCCGCCAGATCCTTCGCGCCTTCGTGTTTCCAGGTGTGGTTGGCGAGCTCGTGGCCGAACCTGGGGCAGATCACCTCCCAGGTATCCCTCCTCTGCTGGTAGCGCTCGCTTCCCGGATTGACGAAGAACGTCCCCACCAGTCCCCGCGCGTTCAGAAGCGGGATGACCGTGTCGGCCTGCGAGATCATGCTGTCATCGAAGACCATGGAGAAGGCCCCGGTCTTCCCATCTCTGAACTCCATCACCTGAGGTTCACCATAGAGGCTCGACATAACCACATCTCCTTTGTCATCCCGCGATGCAGCGGCCTCTTGGGCCGCTTCGGCCAAGGGCGCCGAGACACAGAGCACGGCGGCCGCAGCCATGATGGCAGCAAACACAATTCGTTACCTCCATCGCCCGATGGGGCCGCCTCTCCCACCACGTGGGGCAGGAAGCAAGCTGGCCGTGCCGGAATGGTTCGGCGAGAGGGATGCAGTCACCTGGCGTCGGGCCGGGGGGTGATGAGTGAAGGATCTGCTGATCCTGGGCATCGGGCCTCACAGCCTCGAGATGGCGGAGATTGTCGAGCGCATCAACCGCGCGCAGCCGACCTGGAATCTCCTCGGATTCGTGTCGCCAACTGGAGAGCGAGCGGGGGAGGTGCGCAACGGCTACCCGGTGGTGGGCGGCCCCGAGGTGATCGCTCAGCGTCCGCAGGCTGTGCTGGTCCCCGAGTATGGATGGCCGAGGGAGGGCGCGCCGCGTGAGAGGCTGGTGTCTCTGGTTGATCCGAGCGCGTTCGTCTCACGCACTGCGGCGATCGGAGCGGGCTGTGTCATCTACCCCGGCTGCTTCATTGGCGCGAACGCTCGGGTCGGACACTTCGTGTTCTGCCTCGCCAGCAGCGTGGTCAACCACGACGACGTGCTGGAGGACGGCGTGACGCTGGCGAGCCATGTGAGTCTGGCCGGAGAGGTGCACGTGGAGGCTGACTGCTACCTGGGGCAGGGCTGCACGGTGCGGCAGATGCTGCGGATCGGCCGGGGCAGCCTGATTGGGATGGGTGCGGTCGTTACCGCAGACGTCGCCCCCAACAGCGTCATGGTCGGCAATCCCGCGGTGAAGCTGAGGGACCGAGAACAGCGCGGCTGATCCTGGCTGCCTGCGCCAGTGAAGATCCGAACTTCGCCCGTCTTCCTCGGAGTGGCCTTCTACATGAGGCCCGACTTCGGGCCAAACGGCCGTCCGGATCGCCGTGGATACGCCCATGCCTTCACGGCAAGCGCGCTGGTCCCGGCCCCGGGAGTGCCGAAGGAGACCCCGCTGAGGCGCGCCAAGCGCTTCCAGGCCATGCTGGACTCCGACCAAGCCAGAAACAGGGCCGACGTGGCCCGACAGCTCCGCTGCTCCCGGGCCTGGGTGACGAAGGTCTTGCGCCACGTTGCCTAATCGCGCTTCGGATCCCTTCTGGCATCGTCCGGGCAGGCGGGCACGGGTGACGCAGATGATGAATCTCCTGAGGCTGCGGGAGGAGATACTGGATTGCGTCGCAGGTCTGTCGGAGGACGAACAGCTTCGCTGGTCTGAGCCACGCCTGAGGGCAGTCGCCACTCTGCGCTCGGACCATGCGCAGCTCAGGGCGTTTGAGCAACTGCGGTCCGCTCGGCCGCTGAAGCTGCCGCCACCGCTGTCCTAGCGCCGTGCCGTTCGGAGCTCAGACTCTCCTCAGCCGCCTCCTCAGGTGACCGCGAACCTCAGCCCACTCCTGCCCATTGCGCCACAGACTCCTACCCACCGGGGTCGACCCCATCAGGCCGGGGGAGCTGGTCTCACACGCGCTTGACATGCACACGAAGCGCCGGCAGCAGCTCGGGCACGTTCCGGGCGGCCTGAGGCGCGCTGTCGGGATCCGCGAAGTTCAACGCTCGCTGGTACCAGAACTTCACGCCGCTGAGCAACGAGGCCGCGGCCCACCGCCGCAGCGGGGTCGGCGGGCCAGCGCGAGAGGCGGCTCGCAGCGCGTAGACCGCGGCCCCTGCGGACGCCGGCACCTTCCGCCTGAGCCAGTGTTCGTCGTGGCCGAGCAGGTAGCCGTAGAGCCCCCACACGTACCCCAGGGTGGTGGACATGCGGGTCGGATGGTCGCGAAACACGAAGCGCATCTGGGTATTGCAGAACCAGCGCGTCTCCTCCAGCTGCGAGTCATCTCCTCCGATGACGCGGAGGTAGATCCCCAGCCGGTAGATCGTCTGGAAGCCGCACATGCTGCGAAGGCCTCCGTCGAGACCGTCGCCGTAGAAGAGCCGCTGGAGTACGGGAGTGGAGTCGGCCCGCGAGCGCCACTGGGCTGCGACCGCGTCCGCTTCCTCGCGTGGCCTGTCGAGAAATGCGCGCACAACCTCGACAAAGCACTTCGCCGCGGCCTTCTTCGCCGGGGTCGGCTCGCCAAGCCAGTGAGCGATCTGCCTGTCGAGACCGGTCCGGCTGCGCTGCTTGCCCTCGAGCCATCTGTCAACGGCGGTGGCACAGCCCTCGGCCTGTGCCACCACTCGGCCGGGCACGTCTCCGCAACGGCCGAGCAAGGGCCCCTGGAACTTCCCGCTGCCGAATACCTCCAGTACTTGGTCGAGGCCGTCGAGCCATCGGTGGGAGCAGATCTCAAAGCCCCAGTCGGGTAGGGCTTTGCTTAGGCGCCGCGCCCACACTGGCACCGCGTCGAGGACCGCTTTCATGGCGTCGAGGCGCTCTGCCTCGGCCTAGCGGAGGGCCGCATTGGCCTGTTGCTGCTTGGCAAGGCTGCTCCACCACTTGTCCGTAATCTGGTCCACGACCTCACTGCGAAACGCGTCCGGAAGCCTGTGCTCGTTGAACACCTCTTGCACCATTGGGTCCACCTCCATCGAGGCGTAAGCGGTGAGGGCAGTCTTCAGCTTCCCCCTGGCGCGATGGACGAGCGACTTCGCTGTGCCCAGGGGGATGTCGAGGAAGTCCGCGACCTTCTGGTAGGAGAGACCGTCCAGGTGAAACGTGGTCAACGGCATGCGATACCTCTCCGGCAGTGAGGCAATCGCCCGATGCACGGCCTCGGCCAGCTCGCGCCTTTCCAGCACCTCCGGCGGTCCTGGCTGGAAGTCCGGGACCTCCAGAGCCTCCAGATCGGCTTGCTCGTCGAGCTGCTGGAACAGGCGGGGCCGGAACGACTTCAGCCAGTTCATCGTGACGCCGAAGGTCACCCGCCGCAACCACGCGGCGAAGCGACCGGGTTGCGCGAGCTGGTCCAGGTTCAGGTAGGCGCGGATGAAGGTCTCCTGCGCAACATCCTGCGCGTCGGCCCAGTCTCCCACCAGGTTGTAGGCCAGCGCATAGACGTGGCCCTGGTACCGGCTGACCAGCTCGCCGTAGGCCTCGCCGTCGCCCTCTATAGTCCTGCGCACCAGTTGCGCGTCGGTGAAGTCGGCCACACGTGCCTCCCCTAGCGGGTCCATTCCCCGAAGACTGCCTCTATACCTATGTCAACATCCACTGGTGGAAGGTTGCAGCTGGGCTACGCTTTCCCATCAGGCGAGGGTATCGAGCGCCCGCGAGACCGCTGGTCCTTGCGCGGTTCGGCTCAGGCCGCCGGGCCTCACTCACGGGACTGCCCTGGGAGAGGTCACAGCGCACGCCTACCAAAGGCTTGCTGGCTCGCCAAACGTGACCCTCCTAGTAACCGTTCTCAGTTCGCGGAGGGTTACATTCGGGGTGCGGTCGAAGGGATGGGAACAGAGCGTCCCACGACGTCTGGACGCCAGCGCTGACGGCGAAGACGACATCGGAACCGACTCCCAGGTCAGCCTAAGCAGGTGCGAACGATGATCGAGATCAAGTACATGAAGCCAGATGAGGTCGAGCATCTCCGCGAGCTGGACGTTTCCGAGGACGGAGACATCGTCTACAAGTGGATCAACGACGAAGTTGTGGCTGTGCCCGAGGGATGGGCGAGGCGCCGGTGGAGTGATGAAGAGTGCAGCAGGCGCATCAGAGTGATGCGCGACGAACTGACGAGTGCGGAGATCGCCGTGATTGGTGCGTTCGATGGGGATAGCCTGGTGGGCCTCGCCACCTTCCGCGCGTACCTGAGTCCTGGCATGTCTGAGCTTGCAGGACTGTGGGTCAGTCGCAGCCATCGCCGCCAGGGAGTGGCGACGCGGTTGGCGCAAGAGGTGGAGGGGCTTGCACGAGAAGCGGGGTCGGCGGCGTTGTACGTCTCTGCGACCCCGTCGCGGTCGGCCGTCGGCTTCTACCGCAGTCGCGGCTTTCGCCCTACGTTGGATGTGAACAGAGAGCTGTACGAACGAGAACCAGACGACATCCACATGGTTCTCGACTTGCTGTGAACGTCAGGCTGCGATGGGGGAGCCCTGGATGCGCCAAGGCCGCTTAGCCGGACCGTCCGGGAATAGCGGGGCACGACGAACTCCAGAGCCCCCCAAGTGGCAGACCTGACGTGGGACCGGGACAACGCGAGGTCGAACGATGCTCCGGACTCTGATGACAGGAACGCTCGGACTAGGGAGTGGGAATCGGGCCCGGGTCGCGCCGGTCTCATAGGCGCTCGACACCTACAAGGAGACTCATGCCTCCAGAACGGTCTCACGTCCGCCTGACAGAGGCCACCGGTCCCACTGCCCGGATTCGCTGCCGAGCAGACAGGCACGAGGAGTACCTCGCCGAAGGAAGCCCTGGTCTCGGTCGCGCTTGACCGCGGCAGATGGTAGCATTGAAGCAGGCGGGCCCGTGAAGACCAGCGATCGGCACGTCGCTCTGCGGGACATGGCGGGAGTCTGGTGGCTCGTCAACGCCGACGGCGAGCGGTTCTTCTCCCTGGGGGTGAACCACGTTAGCCCGGCGCTCTGGCTACGCGGCTATAACCGTGGATCGACGCTGGCGCGCTACGGCCAGGACCTGGTGGGGCCAGACGGGCGGTTCGATCCACACGGTCAAGCCGCCGCGGAGTGGGCGGAGGCCGTCGTGGGCTACATGCGGGACTGGGGCTTCAACACTCTGGGGACGCACACGTACGGCGCCGAACTGGAGCTGCTTCGTGAGCACTTCTACTACGTGAAGGAATGGTCACCATTCGGCCATCAGCGGCACATGAGGGCCGGCGCGCGGTTCCCCGATGTGTTCAGTCCTTCCTTCGAGGAGGATCTGCAACGCAGCGCTGCTCGGGAGGTCAGACCCCACCGCAACAGCCCGAACCTTATCGGCTACTCCTACACGGATGGTCCGCTCTGGGTGGTGAGTGAATGGCAGCGACGCCGCGCAGGATACCGCGCCGACGGCATCCATCCCTGGGTGGAAGACCTGCTCGAGCTTCCCGCCGGTGCGCCCGGCAAGCAGGCCATACTGGAGGTGCTCCAGAGCCACTATACTGATCCGCACGACTGCGCGCGCGCATACGGTGTTGAGGCGGGGACCTGGGAGCAATTGGCGGAGGTCCGCACATGGCCGGAAGGAGCTCACAGGGCGTCAGCGGAGCGGGACAGCGGCGCCCTGCTCCCAGCGATTGCCCGGAGGTGGTATGCCGGACACCGCAAGGCGGTCAAAGAGGTCGACCCGACCCACTTGATCCTCGGTGACAAGCTCTGGAGCTATGGACAGGACGCTCCGCCCGACTGGCTCTTCCCCATCCTGCGAGAGCACATCGACGTGCTGTTCACGCAGACGAGCATGAGGGAAGAGGAGTGGCCGGTTCTGGCCGCCTACCGTGAAAAGACCGGCCTCCCTGTCATCCAGGGAGACACCGGTTTCGCCTTCCTTCGTCAGAGACAAAGCGATGTCAAGGGCGAGAGGGTGGCAGACGCAGAGGAGATGGGGCAGTCTTACTATCGCTATCTCAGGGCGATGGCGGCTGAGACGTGGTTCCTTGGTTGGCACTTCTGCGGCTTTCTGGAGGAGTGGGATGATCCCAATGTCACGACGCCGTGGCCCTGCGAGAACGGCTTCCTCGATCCCTACGAGACCCCGCACGAGGCTGCACTGGTTCATGTCCGCATGGCCAACGCCAGGGCGCGCGCCTGGCACGAGGGCGCAGATGTGAAGCCGCCCTCTGAGTCGCACCAGGACACAGGCTAACGCGACGCCGGAGGCGTGGTCGCAGGAAGAAGAGGGAACATGGCGACGGGTGAGCTCAACAGCCCCGGTACCCGGAGAGACTCGACCAGGAGGGCGACCGGGTCGAATCCTCGCCTCTCCCTGAAGCCGCCGTAGGGTTGGTCGTTCCTCATGCGGGGCAACTTCGCCGTAGAACCGTTCCAGCCTTGCTCTGATGGGCCCTCTGCTGTGTCGTCGAGAGTCGATCTCCCTGGACGATGAGGCCACCGGTGCGGGTCACGTCCAGGATACGCGCCACCTTGTGGCTGTCACGTAGCGATGGGACACCGCTGACAGCCCTGTCGGCTCATCTCCGAACCTCACACATTCTGGCACAGGAGACCTCTGGGCGGCGCCTTCGGGCGGACGTTCTTCAGCGCTCTCAGGCCGCCTTCACGGGTGGTTGACAACGACGGGAGGCCCCGAGCTATCTATCAAGGGCTTGCTGGCTCCGCAACGCGGGCAACTGCCATAACTTCTCCGATCACTTTGTGATCGCGCGCAGAGGCGCTCCCAGCGCCTCTGAGGGGGAATGCCAGAAGAAAGAGAGGGCGCCGCGAGTTCCCGCCATCCAGCGGGTGCTCGAGTTTCAGCGGCTCCTCGACTCGGGCGAGGTGAAGAACCGGGCGGAGATTGCCAGGCGGTATGGACTTAGCCGTGCTCGAGTGACCCAGATACTGAACACTCTCAGACTGCCAAGAGAGATACTAGATCACCTCAAGTCCCTGGTTCCGGCAGCGCAGAGATGGTACACGGAGCGTCGGCTCAGGGGGATTGCGGCACTCCCTTCGAGGCACGAGCAACTGGCAGCCTTCCGCTGGCTGACCGCCGTCCAAGACGGCCCACTTCGTAGGTTCGAACGTGGGGCCGGTTACGCTCGTTGTGAGCGTGTGGAGGAACTAGAGGCAGTCTCAGAATGTGATACCGAGTTACTGGCTGGCACCGTTACTTATGCGGGGTCCCGAATGGGTGCTATAGGAAGGTACATATCAGGCGCATGCTATATCCTCAATTTCCGAGCACGGGAAGTCTTCACATGCCCATTGAAGAAGAGCGGTGCATTAGGGCAGCCTCGGTCTTCCGTGCGTGATGCACCAGCGAATGTATTTCCAATCGAGGGATGATATTTCATCAGAACGGTTGCCAAAGACTTTCTGTATCAATCTGTGATAATCCTCAATGCTCTCGATTCTGCGAGTCAGATCAAAGAGCTTCGATACTGGTCTCCTCTGCCACCAGGCAACTACCCAATCAACTGGCTTAAGGAGTAGATCTGCACTGTATCTCGTTGCGTCAGTCGGAGCGAGTGCTGGTCTAAGGACTTCAGGAATGTATCGCAGTATGTTCTGGAGTGCAACGCTAGCTGGCCGCTCGAAACTTGAGGCTGCTTGCTCGAGTAGTCGCTTTTGCTGCAGTCTAATCTGCTTTCTCTCTTTCAAGCTCTTTGCGTTCTGTTGCTGATGCTCCAAGTGTGTGAGAGCTCTTCTTAATCCTGAATACTCATCTCTGACGACAAATATCTGCTCAATTATGTCTTCTGGTTTGTTACTGCGCTCCAGTACGATTGATGTGAATGGCGGGATCAACGCAACATCTTGATTCAGATCATCAAAGACCTCTGCAACCGCACTTTCTAGTGCTTTGGCAAGCTTCGAATACAGCTGCAATCTAAACGATCTGTCAAAGAAATTAGGGAACAGTTTCGAGAACTCGATGCGTGAAAACTGAGGCCAATAGGGGAGGGCCATATGCTCCGCCGTGACAATGTAGTACATATCACGCAGAATTGAGGTGCAGAATTCGTAAGCACCGCTTCCGTGGTACTCGATCCAGCCAATAAGCGACCTACCCATATCTTCGTACGAGTTGGCATATAGTGGCTCACTGGAACCACCACCTTCACCGTAGAAATCATAGATGTCGTTTATATGGAGGGGCCTGTCGCTAAAGAGGAAGAAGTCCTCTATCTCCTTTCTGATTCTTGCGTCGAAGTCTATGGGGGTACCGATCTCGTGTGCAGCGCCGGCCACTCTAACCGGATTGCTGATTTGCGCTAAGCTGTTCACAAGCAGACGGCTGATTTCCTCGTGAAATCGACTTGTGTCAATCTCTTTGAGCACACCGTGCTTCAGTAGCTCGTGACGTAACGGTGGATCCTTCGCCTTGGAGCCCAAGCGGCCCGGTAGAGTCGCTAGCGTATCATGTAAGATGACTGCTTCGACCACGGTCATCAAATCAACGAGTCTCCAAGCATCTACTCTGCTGCCATATAGTCCCCTGCTATGTCCTCTCAACATGGGAGCTTCGTCGTCAACGGCTTCGTTGGCAGAGAGTATGCGACTTGCCTCGCACACCAGGGTGTTAGAGATCAGGGCTACACTGCTATCTTGCGTGATGTTCTTCAACTCGGTCATGTCTTGCACCTGAGCGCACCCCTGCAACCTGGGATCCGCCAACCAGCGGATCAACAGCCACGGACGAAGCCGGACTTGCACTTGACCTGGCTCCGCGGCCAGGACTCGAACCTGGAACCTAGTGGTTAACAGCCACCCGCTCTGCCGATTGAGCTACCGCGGAGCACTGCCACAATATCCTACCATATCCCGCGCAGGGCCGGCAACGGTAGCCCCCGGTCAAGTAGAGCTCAGCAGCGGCAGGACCTCGGCTTGGGGGCTGCGAACTGGTGCCCGGGAAGTTGCGGTTCCGAAAGGGGGTGCGATGGAAGCTAGGACGCGGGGAGACATCAGGATCAGTGGTGCCGGGACAGTGCGCGGAGGGTTCTTCGGCAAGGTCTCAATCTCTGGCTCCGGCAAGGTGGAAGGTGACGTAGAGGCGGAGGAAATCAGCGTCTCCGGCTCAGGCAGATTCCAGGGGAACGTCAAGGCCGGTGCCCTCCGCGCCTCGGGCAGCTTGGCGGTCGAGGGCAACGTGGAGGCGGAGGAGTTCCGGTGCTCGGGATCCGGCAGGGCGAGCGGCGATGTCACCGCCGAGAGCTTCCGCGCCTCCGGCAGCATGAAGGTCGAAGGCAAGGGCAAGGCAGACGAGATGGTCATCTCAGGCAGCGGCCAGTTCGGGCGCGACGTCGAGGCCCAGCGCTTCCGGTCAAGTGGCGCGTTCAGAGTCGGGGGGAAGCTGCAGGCCGAGAGGATGGAGATCGCGCTGGCCGGTGAGTCTCACGCCGAGGAGATTAGTGGGGGGACGATCACCGTCATCCAGTCGGGTCAGGGCATCCTGTTGGGCCTATTCGCGGTCGGGAAGGCCGGCGTCCTGGAGACGAGGAGGATCGAAGGCGGTGACATCTACCTGGAGAGCACGCGGGCGGAACGGGTGGAGGGCCGACGGGTGAAGATCGGGCCCGGCTGCCGGATACAGAACGTTCAGTACAGTGAAGCGCTGGAGGTTGATCCGAAGGCCGAAGTATCGGAATACGGCTACACGGGCACGGGCGCGCCACCGGCAGTCGAGAGGCAGAAGGTGGAACGGCCTGACGGATGGGCACGGCAGCGGGGAGGCTGGCGTCTGGCCACGGGGGCGGGCGCTGAGATACGGAGCCCGGTTCTGAGGGCCCTAGGCGCGAGCTTTGGCCTGCTCATCGCGGCGGTGGTGGTGGCGATCGTGCTGTTCGCGGTGCTGCCGGCGGTGAGCCTGGTGGTGACGGTGGCGCTGGGCGCGGTGGCGGTGCTGCTCCTGGTGCTGGCGGTAGGGATCCCGGTGGCGGTGATCGGCGCCGCCGTGGTGAGGCTGGCCCAGGGTCTCTCCGGAGGCGCGCGGCCCACCTCGAATGACGACCAGAAGTAGGGCAGGTCCGCTACCTGCCCGCGCACTCCGCGCGGCGGGGCCAGGGCGCGGCGTATTGTGGCAGGCAGGAGGCAATCTCCTGCCTGCCGCATTCCTGAAGGGATCACGAGCTTCGCGGAGACCGGGAGCGAATGGGACCAGAAGAAGACCAGTGGAAGGCGATGCGATTCGAGCACCCGGAGTACATCCCGGTCAGCGTCAGCCTGCTGCCGGCCGCTTGGATGAGGCATCGCGAGGCGCTCGAAGAGATCGTGCTGCGCCACCCCATTGTCTTCGGGGACTACCAGAAGGGGAGCCGGGACTTCGACGCGGTGAGCGGCACCTATGCCGAGGGGGAGCACGTAGATGAATGGGGCTGCGTATGGACCAACATCGCCGCCGGGCGCGAGGCCTTCGTGACCGGCCATCCTCTGCCCAGGAGGGAGATGGTGCGGCGGTTCCGGGCTCCTGCCCCGGGGGCCGGGCTGCCGCACGGGTTCCTGTTCCTGCGGCTGAGCTACCTGCGTGGCTACGAGGAGATCATGCTGGACTTCGCGGAGGAGCCGCCAGAGCTGCAGCGACTCATTGATCTCGTGGCGGAGTACAACATTGGCGAGCTGACGCGCGCGCTGGCGAGCGACCCTCCGAAGCTGATGCACTTCGGGGATGACCTGGGGGCGCAGAGGGCTCTGCCGATCTCACCGGAGAAGTGGCGCCACTACCTGAAGCCGTGCTATGCACACATGTACGGCCTGTGCCACCAGGCCGGCGTGAGTGTCTACATGCACACCGATGGCCACATCATCCCGATCATCGAGGACCTGATCCAATGCGGCGTGGATGTGCTCAACCCGCAGGTGGGCGCGAACGGCCTGGAGGCGCTGGCGCGGGAGTGCAAAGGGAAGGTCTGCGTTGACCTCGACCTGGATCGACAGATGCTTCCCTTCGCCACACCGGAGCGGATTGAGGCGCACGTGCGAGAGGCAGTGGAGAAGCTCGCCTCCCCTCGAGGCGGGCTCTGGCTACTCGCCGAGATCGGCCCCGACGTACCCCTGGAGAACATCGAGGCAATCTGCCAGGCGCTGGAGAAGCACCGAGGCTACTTCCGTTGAGGCCGCGTCCCTCCCGGCAGCAGAGGTCGCAACCAGCGGCGAGCGGCGCGGTAATGCTCCGGAAGGACTGAGGAGGTAGACCGGAGAAGGAGGATGTCGCGCGCCCGCACACAGCGG